>Ga0207698_10002531_pt1 | contig 10853 bp, 9 predicted proteins | sample KBSCornC22_FD_184298 | JGI IMG/M metagenome (GOLD analysis project Ga0207698, IMG submission 184298) | Corn rhizosphere microbial communities from Kellogg Biological Station, Michigan, USA - KBS Corn C2-2 (SPAdes) (version 2) | ecosystem: Host-associated > Plants > Roots > Rhizosphere > Soil ...
CCGAAGGCCAGACGCTGTATGCCCTGGGCCAGCTCTCGCTGGCCGATCGCGCGCGCCTCGACGATCTGTTCTACGCCATCGTCAACGTCGTGCGCATGCGCCTCAAGCCCGAGGAGCGCGCGCACCGCCAGGCCATCGACGAACTCGACCTGCGCCTCGTCGACAAGTACTTCGTCAACTTCTCGGTGTTCGAATCGATTCCCGACGTCTGGGCCATCGACCAGGTGTTCCCCATCGTCCCGCTGACGCGGCTCGACGAGGAACCGACGCGCCGCGGCGTGATCGGCGACCTGACCTGCGATTCGGACGGCCGCATCGACCAGTACGTCGAAGAGGACGGGCTCGACGTGAGCCTGCCGCTGCATGAGCTGCGCGCGGGCGAGTCCTATCGCCTCGGCATCTTCATGGTCGGCGCGTATCAGGAAACCCTCGGCGACATCCACAACCTGTTCGGCGATACCGACGCCGTCAGCGTGCATGTCGGCGCCGACGGCTCCGCGCAGCTGTCGCAGTTCAAGCGCGGCGACTCCTGCGACGTCATGCTCGACTACGTCGGCTACGACCTCGCCGTCCTGCGCCAGGCCTACCGCGACAAGATCGCCGCCGCAGGCCTCGGCGACGAAGCCGCGCAGCGCTTCGAGGAAGTGCTGGAGGCGGGACTCACGGGGTATACCTATCTGGCCGAAGTTCCCTGAGGAACTAGGGAAAGCAGTGGGTAGGAACAAGGGGAAGCGGTGAAGCGCGCCGCCTCGAACTTACCTGCTGCTTTCTGGTTGCAGAAACCCGGCAACTGAACGACTCCGCGAACCCGCTCGCTAGTTCCTACCTACTACTCCCCTAGTTACTCAGAACCAGGTGGCTGCTGAAAAACGCAGCAGATTCGCCTCCCCTAGTCCCTACCCACTGCTCTTCCTAGTTCCTAAAGGGTGTCGCTATGAAAGTACTCGTGACCGGCGGCGGCGGCTTTCTCGGCAAGGCGATCTGCAAGCAGCTCGTCGCACGCCACCATGAGGTGCGCGCGTTCAATCGCAGCGACTATCCGGAGCTCAAGGCGCTCGGTGTCGAGCAGCTTCTCGGCGATGTGCGCAATCTCGATCTCGTTGCCGCGGCGGCGGAAGGCTGCGATGCGATCGTGCATACGGCGGCCAAGGCCGGGGCGTGGGGTTCGCTGACCGAGTACTACGAGATCAACGTGCGCGGCACCGACAACGTGCTCGCCGCGTGCGAGATCCACCGCATTCCGCGGCTGGTCTACACGTCGAGTCCCAGCGTCGTGCACAGCGGCCATGACCTCAACGGCGTCAACGAGTCGGTGCCGTACGCGACGCATTTCCTCGCCCCGTATCCGCAGACCAAGGCACGCGCGGAGCAGCGCGTGATCGCGGCGAATTCCGCGCAGCTCGCGACCGTCGCGCTGCGTCCGCACCTGATCTGGGGACCCGGCGACCCGCACCTGCTGCCGCGCATCCTCGATCGCGCCGGCAAGGGCCGCCTGCGCCATGTCGGCGACACGCCGAAGAAGATCGACACGGTCTACGTCGACAACGCCGCCGAAGCGCATGTGCTCGCCCTGGAAAAACTCGAGATCGGTTCGCCGATCGCGGGCAAGGCGTATTTCATCACCCAGGGGGACCCGGTCAACCAGGATGCGATGATCAATGCCTTGCTCAAGGCCGCCGGCCTGCCGCCCGAGACACGCCGCATCTCGCTTGATTTCGCGCGCTTTGCGGGCACCTGGATGGAACGCGTCTGGAAACTGCTGCGCCTGAAGTCCGAGCCGCCGCTGACGCGCTTCATCGTCGAGCAGCTCTCCACGGCGCACTGGTTCAACATCGCCGCGGCGCGGCGCGAACTCGGCTACGCGCCGCGCGTCAGCACCAACGAAGGACTCGCGCGCGTCGGCGAACAACTCGCACGCCAGCGCATGCAGCAGCGCAAAGGCTGAGGCCGCCCCACCCCGCGGCGTAGCGTACGGTCGCCAGCGCGATTGACCTGCGACACAATACGAAGCCCTTCGCAGCAATTCCCCGGATTCCATGATCGCGACCGAGCTGCCCCGCGATGACCGTCCGCGCCCCCGCGTCAGTGTCGTCGTGCCGTGTTTCAATGAAGAAGAAGTCCTGTCCGAGACCGTGCGCCGGCTCACCGCCGCATGCATCGCCGCGGCCGGCACGGACTACGAGATCGTTTTCGTCGACGACGGTTCGCGCGACCAGACCTGGCCCTTGCTACAGGCGTTCGCGGCGGCCGACGCGCATCTCGTCGCGGTGTCGCTGTCGCGCAATTTTGGTCACCAGCTCGCGCTGAGCGCGGGTCTGCAGCTGTGCCGTGGCGAGCGCATCCTCATGATCGACGCGGACCTGCAGGACCCGCCCGAACTGCTGGCGCCGATGCTCGCGGTGATGGACCAGGGCGCCGACGTGGTCTACGGCCAGCGCACCGAACGCCAGGGCGAGACGGCATTCAAGACCGGCAGCGCGAGTCTGTTCTATCGCCTGCTGAACAAGCTCACCGACGTCGACATCCCCGAGAACGTCGGCGATTTCCGCCTCGTGACGCGGCCGGTGCTCGACGCGCTGCTCGCCCTGCCCGAGCAGCACCGCTTCGTGCGCGGGCTGGTCGCGTGGCTCGGTTTCCGCCAGGTCGCCTTCCCGTATGCGCGCGCCGAACGCTTCGCCGGTGTCACAAAGTATCCTTTACGCAAAATGCTGCGTCTGGCCGTGGACGCGATCACGGGCTTCTCCGTAGTACCGCTGCGCATCAGCATGTGGGCGGCGCTGCTGTGCTTCGTCATCGCGCTGGGCACGATGGGCTACGGGCTCGTGTCGTGGCTGTTCTTCGACGTGGTGCGCGGCTGGGCCAGCCTGATGGTGCTCGTCGCGCTGTTCGCGGGCGTGCAGCTGCTGTGCCTGGGCATACTCGGCGAATACGTCGGCCGCATGTTCATGGAAGCCAAGCGCCGGCCGCTGTACATCGTGCGCGAGATCGTGACGGCACCGCGCCGCGACGCCGCGCCGTGACAAACGTTACAGCGCCAGAGAAATTCTGGCGCGTCGCGTGCGCGATCCTCGCGCTGTACCTCGTATCGCGGCTCATGCTCGTGCTGGTCGCCGTGATGGCACGGCAGACGCTCGGCGACGGCGCCGACGAATCGCTCCTGGACATGTTCTGCCGCTGGGACTGCGACTGGTACGTCGGGCTCGCGACCGACGGCTATACGACAGCCAGCGCCGAAGGCGCGTCGGGCAAGACGAGCTACGCCTTCTTTCCGGTGTTTCCCCTGCTCGCGCGCGCGCTGACCGGGCTCGGACTGAGTCCCGTCGCCGCGGTGATCGCGCTGGCCAACCTGTGCTTCGTCGCCGCGCTGTTCTACGTGCAGCGGTATGCGCGCCTCCTGGGACTCTCGAGCGGCGCGAGCCTGATCGCGGTCGCGCTGCTGTGCTTCGTGCCGCAGGGCTTCGTGTTCTCGGCAGGCTATACCGAAAGCCTGTTCCTGCTGCTGCTGGCTGCGGCGATGTATCACCTGCGGCGCGAGCAGTATCTCGTCGCGGGACTCGCCGCGGCGGTGCTGTCCGGGGTGCGCGCGAATGGTGTGTTCTTCATCGTGTTCGCGCTGGCGCTGATCCTGCGCGAGTTCGGCTGGCGCGCGCTGCTGCAACCGTGGCAGCGGCCCGAGGTGTTCGTGCCGGTCGTGCTCGCGCCGCTGGGCCTGTTCGTGTTCTGGGCCTGGTGCTACTACAGCACCGGGGATGCGTTCGCGCAGATGAGCAGCGTCGAACAGGGGTGGCAGTGGCGCTCCGCCGCACCGTGGAAGAACCTCGCGCGGCATCTCGACGGCGACGCCACGGCGCGCTTCTGGGCGATCAGCAGCCTGAGTGTGGGCGCACTGTCGCTGCTGCTGCTGCGCCGGCGTCACTACGAGGAATTCCTGCTGGTGGCGGCGATACTCTGCCTGCTCTGGAGCGGGCAGATCCCCAATTCGCTGCTGCGCTACTGCATCGTGCTGTTCCCGGTCTGGATCGCGCTGGCGCGAGAACTCGAGCACCGGCCGCTGGCGCTGGCCGCAACCGTCGGCGGCTTCGCGATGCTCAATGGCTGGCTCATGGTCAGCTGGGTCCTCGGCGCGCTGGTCAGCATATGAAGACGATTCCGGCCTGGCGCCGCTGGCTGCTGCTGATCGCACTGTTTGTTTTGGGACTTCTGTACATTGCTGCGTTCGTCGTGTTCCGCCGCGACAGCCGTAATTTTCTGGACACGGTCGAACAGACGCGCGCATTGGCCTACGCGGCCAATCATCCGGTGACCGCGTTGCCGCAACGTCTCGTGTTCAACGCGGGCAATGCGGAGAACGGCTATCTCGGCGCGGGCTGGTGGCCGCCGGGACCCGATGGCGCCTCGCTCGTGCGTTCGCCGGTACGGCTGCTGCTGCCGGTCTTACCGCGGCGCGACCTGCGGCTGGATTTCACGCTCGACGCGTATGTGCCCGCACCTGGCGCGAGCGTGACGCTGATCTCACGCGGCGTGACGCTCGCGCACTGGCGCGTCGGCGACCAGCCGCGGCTGACACAGACGCGCGTCATGCTGCCGGCCGCGCTATATCCGGACGGGATGGTCGACCTGGAGCTGCACCTGCAAGGCCCGCGCAAAGCCTGGAAAGGCGCGCGCGCGGCGAAGCCCGGCGTCGAGATCTGGCTGCTGCTGCGCGAGCTGACGATCAGCGCGGCCGATGCGCCACTCACCACCGCGCCGGATGAATCGAAAAAACCTACGCCGCGCGCCAGCCCGCCGCCGCCGTCCACAGCGCCGTCAGCAGCAGCACCGCGCCCACGCCGCGATTGAGCAGGAGCCCCGCCGACGGGCGCTGCGCGAGCCACTGCCGCGCGCCCGCAGCGGCCAGCGCGAGCGGGCCGTAAACGAGCAACTGCGTGACGGCGATGATCAGCCACAGCACGAGCGCCTGCAGCCACACCGGTCCGCGCAGCGGGTCGATGAACTGCGGAAAGATCGCGAGCATGAACAGATAGGCCTTCGGATTGAGCAGCGAAGTCAGCGCGCCGCGCAGTACCGCCGCGATCGGCGACAGCATCGGCGCGTCAGCCTGCAAGGCCGCGGCGCTGCGGCTGCGCAGCAGCGACCACGCGATCCAGCCGAGATAGCACGCGCCGGCGAGCAGCACCGCATTGAACAGGCCCGGCACGAGCTGCAGGAGCAGGCCGACGCCCAGCGCCGCGGCGAGCACATGGAACACGCCGCCGGCGACGATGCCGCTCAGCGCGAACAGACCCTGGCGGCGTCCGCCGGTCAGCGAGCTGCCGGCGACGTAGGCCATGTCCATGCCCGGCAGCAGCACCACCGCGAACACGACGAGGAAGAACAGCCAGAGCTGGCTCAGCGACTGCATGACGGATCCGTTTCAGTCGTGGCGCTGCGCAACACATGGGACGGCCACGGCCGCGCCGACTGCACGGGCCGTGCAACGCCGCCGCCGCGTTCGCGCACCGTGCGCAGTGGCCGATATCCGCCGCCTTCCGGCCGCGCCGTCTGGCCATCGCGCGTCTGCGCTTCCTGATCCACCGCGGCAGCCGTCGCCGCCGTCCCCGCCATCGTCCGGATCGCCATCTTCGTTTCCCCGTGGTTCGACCCGCGCAGACTGGAATCGAATGAGGGCGGTTACCGCCCTCATTCGAACTATGCTTGGGCGCATGAGCCATCCCGCCTCCCGCGTGCTGACCGTGCTGGAACTGCTGCAGGTGCATGGCCGCCTCAGCGGCAGCGAGCTTGCGCAGCGGCTGCAGGTCGACGTGCGCACGACGCGGCGCTACATCCGCGTGCTGGAGGACATCGGCATTCCGATCACGGCCGAACGCGGCCGCTACGGCGCGTATTCGCTGGTGCCGGGCTTCAAGCTGCCGCCGCTGATGTTCGGCGACGACGAGGCGCTGGCCCTGTCGCTCGGACTGCTCGCCGCGCGCAGTCTTGGTCTCGCCGATGCGGCGCCGGCCGTGGCGAGCGCGCTGGCGAAGATCGAGCGCGTGATGCCAGCCGCGTTGCAGCGCCGCGTGCGCGCCGTGGCCGAGACGGTGACGCTGGACCTGAGCCACGCGCCGACCGTCACCGACAGCGAAGCCCTGCTGCAGCTCAGCGCCGCGGCGCAAAGCCAGCGCCGCATCCGTCTCGACTACCGCGCCGCCGACGGCGCCACGAGCCGGCGCGATTTCGATGCCTACGGCCTGACCTGGCGCAGCGGCCGGTGGTATGTGCTGGGCCATTGCCATCTGCGCCGTGACCTGCGCTCGTTCCGTCTCGACCGCGTCGTGGCCGTCCTGCCGCTGGACCAGAGCTTCGGGCGGCCGGCGAATTTCGACGCCGCCGCGCAGCTCGATCTGAGCCTCGCCAACCTGCCGCGCGCGACCGCGGTCGAGGTGCTGCTGCAAACCGATCTCGCCGGCGTGCAGGCCGAGCAGCTCGGCTGCATCGGCGTGTTCGAGGCACGCCACGACGGCGTGCTGCTGCGCACGCGCACCGACAGCCTCGACTGGTTCGCGCGCCAGCTCTCACGCCTGCCGTTCGAGTTCGAGATCGTGCTGCCGGATGAACTGCGCAGCGCGCTCGCCGCGCATATCGGACGGCTGCAGCGGGCGCTCGGCACGGGACAACAAGCCGCACCGCCCTGAAGCGCGAGCGCCGACGCGCTCACGTAGAATCCGGCGTTCATGAATACACCGCGCACACCCAACCCGATATTGGCCCTGCTCGGCCGCCTGCTGCAGTCCGCGCTGAACCGCGCCGTTGCGCTGGACCCGGATACGCGCAGCCAGCTCAGGCGCCTCGACGGCCGCGCGCTCAGCGTCGAATTCAAGAACACGCCGCTCGCGCTGCGCCTCGCCGTCAGCGGCGAGACGCTGGAAGTCGGACCGGCCTTCGGCGGCGACAGCGCACTGCGCGTCGCGGCGACGCCGGGCAGTCTGGTCGGCCTGCTGCTGCGCCGTGGCGACGACGCCGCGCTCGCGCCGGGCAAGGTCGAGATCGCCGGCGACGCGGAACTCGCGCGGCGGCTCGAAAAGATCGCGAGCGGCTATCGTCCGGATTTCGAAGAAGCGTTCACGCGTGTGTTCGGCGACGTGCTCGGCGTGAAGATCGCGCAGGGCTTTGCTTCCGGCCTGCGTTTCGCGCGCGAACGCGGCGAGGCGCTGGTGCGTGATGGCGCTGAGTACCTGCGCGAAGAAAGCCGCGACCTCATCGCGCCGGGCGAAATGGACGAATTCCTCGATGACGTCGACGCGCTACGCGAACGCGGTGAGCGCCTGGAAGCGCGCATCGCGCGTCTCGCTGCCGCTGCGGGCAAGCGCGCATGACGCCGCTGACCAGCGTTCCACGTCTGATCGGCATCGCCCGCGTGCTGCTGCGCTACCGCCTCGACGAACTCGTCGAGGCCATCCACTTGTTCCGTCCGCTGAAATGGATACGCGGGCTGTTCGGCCGGCCGCATGCCGACATCGAGGCATTGAGCCGCGGCGCGCGACTGCGCATGGCGCTCGCGGAACTCGGACCGATCTTCGTGAAGTTCGGCCAGATCCTTTCGACGCGGCGCGACCTGCTGCCGGGCGACATCGCCGACGAACTCACGCTGCTGCAGGACCAGGTGCCGCCGTTTCCGGGCAGCGAGGCGCGCGCCGCGATCGAACGCGCGCTCGGCGCGCCGATCGCGCAGCTCTATGCGGCCTTCGACGAAACGCCGCTGGCCTCGGCCTCGATTGCACAGGTGCACGCGGCGCTGCTGCATGACGGCCGCGAGGTCGTGGTCAAGGTGCTGCGTCCCGATGTGCGCAAGCGCATCGCCGGCGACGTGTCGTTGCTGCACGATTTCGCGCGTCTGGCCGAACGCTTTCATCCGAACGCCGACAAGATCCGCCCGCGCGACGTCGTGGCCGAGATCGAGATGACGCTCGTCAACGAACTCGACCTGCAGCGCGAAGGCGCGAACGCCTGCCTGCTGCGGCGCAATTTCCGCGACTCGCCGGATCTCTACGTCCCCGAAGTGCACTGGAGCCACTCGCGCGAGACCGTGCTGACACTCGAACGCGTGCGCGGCATTCCGGCCGACGACATCGCTGCGCTCGACGCCGCCGGCATCGACCGCGTCAAGGTCGCGCAGAAAGGCGTGCAGCTGTTCTACACGCAGGTGTTCCGCGACAACTTCTTCCACGCCGACGCGCACGCCGGCAACATCTGGATCGACCCGACGCGGCCGTCCGAACCGCGCTTCATCGCGATCGACTTCGGCATCATGGGTTCGCTGCCGGAGGCCGACCAGTACTGGCTCGCCGAGAACTTCATCGCGCTGTTCAACCAGGACTACCGGCGCATCGCGCAGCTGCACGTGCAGGCGGGCTGGATGCCGGCGACGACACGGCTGGATGAACTCGAAGCCGCGACGCGCGCCGTGTGCGAGCCATATTTCACGCGGCCCCTGAGCGAAATCTCGCTGGCCGAAGTGCTGGTGAAGCTGTTCCAGACCGCGCGCCGCTACGAGCTGACGATCCAGCCGCAGCTGATCCTGCTGCAGAAGACCCTGCTCAACATCGAAGGCATCGGACGGCAGCTCGATCCGAAGATCGACATCTGGGCCGTGGCCAAGCCCGTGCTCGAACGCCTGTGGCGCGACCGCACCGGCCCGGCCGCGCTGTGGAAAGCGCTGCGCCGGCGCGTACCCGAATGGCTGGCGGCCGCGCCGGACATGCCACAGCTGCTGCACGACTATCTGCAGAAGGCCAGCCGCGGCGGCATCGAGATGCGCGTGCATTCCGAAGACCTGCGCAACCTGCACGCCGATGCGAGCGCCAGCCGCTCGCAGATCGTGCCGCTCGCGCTCGGCGCCACGCTGATACTTTCCGCGGTGCTGCTGTAAGCGCTCGATACCGCCGCGGCGCGCCTGCTCGGTGTGCCGGCCACGGCGTGGTTCGCGCTGATCGCCGGCACGGTCTGCTTCTGGAGTGCGAACGGCCGCAGCTAGGCCCAGCGAAATTTCTATTCGACTACGACACGCGAGATGGCACTCGACACTTTGGTTCCCGAACTCTTGTCGTCTACATATAGCTTCGCCGGGGCCTCGTTAACATCTTTCTCCAAGCAGAAAGCGCGCTTGATATACGAATTACCGAAACGGCGGCCAAACAATGCGTCCGCCAAAAAGCTCGGGCTTTGAAGAGCGGAACATTCGATTGGACCGCAGGAGTCAGAGGTTTTCCTCTCCTACCACTTCCCGGGTTTCTTCGTTGCCTCGAGAATCTTCTTCTCATAGTCCGGATCGATCCACGCGCCCCCGCCAACCCACTTCTCGACTATCGCCCACCGGTTGGCATCGACCAGGAAATAGTCTTCGCCGTCGTGTGTCAACGCCTCGGTGCTGAAGCGGTAAGAAACTCTGATGACATCTCCGCGGTCTTCGCACAAGACCGTCGCGTAGTCGGAAATGTATTTGGTGTGTTCGCGCTTGGCCACGGTAGGCAATTCGGGAGCGGTTATTGCTAGGGCAAGCGAGCATCGAACTGATATGGAATTTTCTTGAGCTGCGCCGACACAGCCACTGGTTGCGAACAGCAAAACTATCGACTTCGATAGCAATGATTTTATTTTGATATTTCACCCAAGTCCAATTGCACGTTGCAAAAACTTATTGGTTCGCATGCCGACCTCAAGCGCCGCCGCTGGTTAATTGCAAGCGCGCTCAAGACGAACAATTTTCGCTCCTGTAATTTCCGCCTCGTAGCCACCCATATGGCCAAATCCAGAATGGGGGAAATTTTTACTTCTATTGTAAGTGCCAGTCACAATGGCCCATCCGCCGAACTCTTGTGGCTTTTCGTAAGAGCAAGAGTCGTCATCGGCGGAAACCCATATCATTCCTTTGCCGCCGTAGTCCCGCACCTTTGTCGACGATAGAATACAAATCTCGAAGCCCTCACGAAACCAGCCGCATACCGAAATCTTATCTCCACTATACTTTTCTGCATTATTTTCTAAATCAACCCAAGATGGTTTATTACTGCGGCATGAAACTAGAGCTATCGATAGAACAGTAAGAGCTAATTTTAGCGGTGAAGATAAATTCATAGAGCACCGTAATTTATGGAGACCCGGGTACGGTAGACACGAATCGAGAATCTATCGATAGCGCCTCCCACGACAAGCCACGCCCACCCTTATTCATATATTTTTCGACTGAAAATTTATGTGAAGCCCCACCCGTCATGGAAACGTAACTATCGACACCCCTGTTCGCGGCCAAAGCAATGTCGGCTGTGCTAAATGAAGTAGTTCCAGGGTGTGTATGCGCAGTGGCCGCTAACGTAGGGTCGCCGATCCGCAGTGGAATAAATACGCTTCGACCGACGCCAGTGTAAGGATTGAAATTTGGACTTATAACAACGTCCTCAAGCCAATACGCCCCTCTTCTATCGGTAATTATATTTGTTCCAATCTCTGGCCCGTATTTGTCTGTAATCACTTGTGCAAAGCTGGCAAACCATTGCTGCGCTTCATCAGCAGAGCCGAATTTAGGCGCAGCCATCGCATCTTTAAAATTGCCGAAATCAGCTAGTGCTGCGTTGAACCTAGCTTGAATGCTTGCTATTTGCGCACTGGTCAAGGGTATACTCTTCGCACCATTTCCCCTGCTTGGGCGATCCGGCGGACTCGCTGCTCTGGAGCTGATCGAGCCATTGTCTGCGGCAACTGCAGCAGCAGCACCTTCGATCACGGCCGCCTGGGCGACATACCCACTACTCGACCCCGCCAACGCCACAGCCAGCTCTGCTTGGCCTCCCGGTGTCGGATTGACACCGACAACGCTC
>Ga0207698_10002534_pt1 | contig 10847 bp, 9 predicted proteins | sample KBSCornC22_FD_184298 | JGI IMG/M metagenome (GOLD analysis project Ga0207698, IMG submission 184298) | Corn rhizosphere microbial communities from Kellogg Biological Station, Michigan, USA - KBS Corn C2-2 (SPAdes) (version 2) | ecosystem: Host-associated > Plants > Roots > Rhizosphere > Soil ...
CCGAGGGCCTTGGCCATCTCGCCGAGGATGTGCGCGCGGCCGTCCTTCGCCTGGGCAAGGGCGGTCTTCATGATCTCCTCGGTGATCCCGGCGACCTTGATGTCCATCTGCAGCGAGGTGACGCCCTCGCTCGTTCCGGCGACCTTGAAGTCCATGTCGCCGAGATGGTCCTCGTCGCCGAGGATGTCGCTGATGACGGCGAAGTCCTTGCCTTCGAGGATCAGGCCCATGGCGATGCCCGCGACCGGGCGCTTCAGCGGAACGCCGGCGTCCATCAGCGCGAGGCTGCCGCCGCACACCGTCGCCATCGACGAGGAGCCGTTGGACTCGGTGATGTCGGAGAGGACCCGGATCGTATAGGGGAAGTCCTCCATGCTCGGCAGCATCGGGTGGATCGCGCGCCACGCGAGCTTGCCATGGCCGACCTCACGCCGTCCCGGAGCGCCGAAGCGGCCGACTTCGCCGACCGAATAGGGCGGGAAGTTATAGTGCAGCATGAAGCGCTGGTAGGAGAGACCCTCCAGTCCATCGATCATCTGCTCGGCTTCCTTGGTGCCGAGCGTCGTGGTGACGATCGCCTGCGTCTCGCCGCGGGTGAACAGCGCAGAGCCGTGCGTGCGCGGCAGGAAGCCGACGCTGATCTCGATCGGGCGCACCGTCTTGGTGTCGCGGCCGTCGATCCGGCGGCCCTCCTTGAGGATCGCGCCGCGAACGACGTCGGCCTCGAGGCTCTTGACGAGCTTCATGGCGACGAGCTGGTCCTGCGGGTCGGCCTCGGTGAAGGCGGCTGCGGCCTTCTCGCGCGCGGCGGTGAGGGCCGCCGAACGATCGGACTTGCTGGTCAGGCGATAGGCGGCGTCGATGTCGGCGCCGATGAGGTCCTTGAGTTCCTTCTTGATCGCGGCCTTGTCGGCATTCGCGGCGAGCTCCCAGGGCTCCTTCGCGGCTTTCTCGGCGAGCTTGATGATCGCTTCGATCACCGGCTGCATCGACTTGTGGGCGAACATGACGGCACCGAGCATCTCCTCCTCGGAGAGCTCCTTGGCCTCGGATTCGACCATCATCACGGCTTCGCGAGTGCCGGCGACGACCAGGTCGAGGCGGCTTTCGGCGATCTGCGACTGCGAGGGATTGAGGACATATTCGCCCTCAGTGGTGAAGCCGACGCGGGCGGCGCCGATCGGGCCCATGAACGGGACGCCGGAGAGGGTGAGGGCGGCGCTCGCCGCGATCATCGCGAGGATGTCGGGCTCGTTCTCGCCGTCGTAGCTCATGACCTGGGCGATCACGAGAATCTCGTTGTAGAAGCCGTCGGGGAAGAGCGGGCGGATCGGGCGGTCGATCAGGCGGCTGGTCAGAGTCTCCTTCTCGGTCGCTCCGCGCTCGCGCTTGAAGAAGCCGCCGGGAATCCGGCCGGCAGCGGAGAATTTCTCCTGGTAGTGGACGGTCAGCGGGAAGAAGTCCTGCCCGGGCTTGACCGACTTGGCGGCGGTGACTGCGCACAGCACCACGGTTTCGCCGAGGGTCGCGAGAACCGCGCCGTCGGCCTGGCGGGCAACGCGGCCCGTTTCGAGCTTGAGGGTCTTTCCGCCCCACTCGATTTCCACTGCTTTCGTATCGAACATTTTCGTTCCTTCAGTCCCGGTGGCCGGATGCCAACCGGTTCAGCTATTGCAGGCTAGCCGGCCTGCTGCGGTTCGGGGCGTTCTTAAGCCCCATGAACGCCCCGCCGGATTGCGGGACTGAACACTCTTTCTTGTGCTCCTGCGAAGGCAGGAGCCATTACTGGATCCCGGATCAAGTCCGGGATGCCAAAAGAGCGCCGCACGGGCGCTCTTTTGTCACTTGCGAAGACCGAGCTTCGAAATGAGATCGGTGTAGCGCGTCTCGTCCTTGCGGCGGAGGTAATCCAGAAGCGAGCGGCGCTTGTTGACCAGCATCAGGAGACCGCGCCGGCTATGATTGTCCTTGGCGTGGCTCTTGAAGTGGGTTGTCAGATTGTTGATCCGCTCGGTCAGGATCGCGACCTGGACTTCCGGCGAACCGGTGTCGCCCTTGGCCTGCGCATGCTCCTTGATCAGCGCCTGCTTGCGCTCGACGGTAATCGACATCGTGTTCACTCCATTTCTCTTCAAAGGTTGAATCCCCTGACGACCTTGAGGCCATCGGCCGAGGCTTCGACCAGGGCGACGGGAGTTCCCCCCGATGTCGCGATGGCAAGCCCCGGCTTTGCGGGGACCCCGAACAGCATCTGTCCATGGCGGAGCAGACGAGCCTGATCGGGAGTGACGGGGAGGGCCGGGATGTCGTCCAGCGCCGCATCGAGCGGCAGTACCGTCTCCGTCAGTCGGCGCGCCTTAGCGGCTTCCTCCAGAAAGTCCAGCGAAATGGCTGATTGAAGGCCGAACCGGCCGGCGCGCGTCCGTCTTAGGTAGGAAACGTGGCCCACCGTTCCAAGCGCGCGCGCGATGTCGCGGGCGAGGCTGCGGACATAGGTGCCCTTCGAGACCTCTGCTGAAAGGGTCACCTCTTCCAACTCGTCATGCGGAACTCGTTTCAGCATCCATTCCGAAGACTGCTGAGCGGATGGAGATATGGACCCTGAAACAAGTTCAGGGTGACGGATGTAGAGTAAGTGAACCGTGACGGTGCGCGCCTTCAGTTCGACTTTTTCGCCAGCCCGCGCTCTGGCATAAGCGGCCTTTCCCTCGATCTTCAGCGCGGAATAGGCGGGCGGCACCTGCTCGATCTCGCCGGTGAAGCGGGGCAGCAGGGTTTCGATGTCGCTTAGCGTCGGCCGCAGATCACTCGTCGCCACAACCTCGCCTTCCGCATCGAGCGTGTCGGTCTCCTCGCCGAAGCGAATGGTGAAGTCGTAGGTCTTCGTCGCGCCCAGCATCCGGTCGCAGAGCTTGGTCGCTTCGCCGAGCGCGATCGGGAGCACGCCGCTCGCCAAGGGGTCGAGCGTGCCGCCGTGACCGACCTTGGTCTTGGGTTCGCCAGCTTCCCTCAGGATCCGCTTGACGGCGCTGACCGCCGTGGTCGAACCGAGCCCGACCGGCTTGTCGACTATGATCCAACCGTGGAGCATTTACTTCCTGGGAAGAGACAGGCTCAGCTGGCGCGCGCGGCTCTCGTTCAGGCGTTCGAAAAAATGCTTGCGGCAAAGCGCGATGTAGCGATCGTTGCCTCCGATCTCGGTCTGCGCGCCAGACGCGACGGCGTGGCCTTCCGCGTCGACGCGCAGATTCATCGTCGCCTTGCGACCGCATTCGCAGACTGCCTTGAGCTCAATGAGCGAATCCGCCAGCGCAAGCAGCGCCGCTGAACCGGGGAAGAGCTTGCCCTGGAAGTCGGTGCGAAGGCCGTAGCAGAGGACGGGAATGCTCAGTCGGTCCGCGACCTCGCACAACTGGAGCACGTGGCGCTGCGACAGGAACTGCGCCTCGTCGACGAGGATGCAGTCGAGCTTGCGCTTCTTGAGCTCGTCGGAGATCGCCTCGAACAGGTCGACGCCCTCGTCATAGCTGTTCGCGGGGGCCGACAACGCGATCCGCGAGCCGATGGTGCCGCTGCCCGAGCGCTCATCGAGCTTTGCAGTCCACAGCATCGTTTCCATGCCGCGCTCGCGATAGTTGAAGTCGGCCTGGAGAAGCGTGGTGGATTTCCCCGCGTTCATCGCCGCGTAGTAGAAATAGAGCTTGGCCATTGCTGCCGTTGTAATGGTGTGCGGTCTCGGGTCCAGTGAGGCTCAGTCGTCGCCGAGGTCCTGCGCCACCTTCTCCGATCGCAAGATACGGTCGATGTGGCTGCTTTCGTCGAAGCTTTCGTCGGCAACGAACTTGAGCTTCGCCGCATATTTCATGCGCACGCGATGGGCGACCTCGCGTTGGAGGAAGGCGGTGTTCTGACGCAGCGCTGTCAGCACCGCTTCCTCGTCTTGCCCAAGCAGCGGCTTCACGAACACCGTTGCGTGGCGGAGGTCGGGGGACATCCGCACTTCGGTCACGCTGACGAGGTGCGATTGCAGCACGTCGTCATGCACCTCGCCGCGCTGAAGCAGCTCGCTCAGCACGTGGCGCACCTGCTCGCCGATGCGCAGCAGTCGGACGGAGCGGCCTTCGGGGGTTTCGGTGCGGCGCATCAGGCTTTTCCGTCATGCTGAACTTGTTTCAGCATCCATTCTTCCACGCACACTGCGGATCTCCACGATGGGCCCTGAAACGAGTTCAGGGTGACGATCAGAGGGTACGCGCGCGCTCCTCGACCTCGAACACCTCGAGGCTGTCGCCCGGCTTGATGTCGTTGGTGTCGGCCAGAAGCACGCCGCACTCGAGGCCGGATGTGACTTCAGCCACGTCGTCCTTGAAGCGCCGCAGCGAGCTGATGGTCGTCTTCGAGATGATGACGTCCTCGCGCGTGAGGCGGGCGTTGAGGCCCTTGCGAATGACGCCTTCGAGGACGAGCAGGCCGGCGGCCTTGTCCTTCTTGCCCGCCGGGAAGACTTCCTGGACCTTGGCGCGGCCGACGACGGTCTCGATGATCTCGGGCCCGAGCTCGCCCGCCATCGCGCCCTTCACCCAGTCGGTGAGGTGATAAATGACATCGTAGTAGCGGAACTCGACCTTGTTGCGGTCCGCGACCTCGCGCGCCTTGGCGTTCGGACGGACGTTGAAGCCGATGATCGGCGCGCCGCTCGCGGAGGCGAGGGTCACGTCGCTCTCGGTGATGGCTCCGACACCCGAATGCAGGATTCGCACCTTGATCTCGTCGGTCGACAGGCGATTGAGCGCATGGACGATCGCCTCGATCGAGCCCTGCACGTCGGCCTTGATGACCAACGGAAGTTCCTTGGTCGTCGAGGCGTGCGTCGCGAACATGTTCTCGAGGCTCATTGGCGCCGAGGTCGTGCGCTTCCGGTCGAGCACGCCCTGGCGGTAGGCCGCGACCTCGCGGGCCCGGGCCTCGTTCTCGACCACCGTGAACGGATCGCCCGCCGATGGCACAGCGGAGAGACCGAGCACTTCGACCGGGACTGAGGGACCGGCTTCCTTCACCTGCCGGCCGTGGTCGTCGATCATGGCGCGGACCTTGCCCGAGCTCGCGCCGGCGACGAACACGTCACCGACCCGAAGCGTGCCGCGCTCGACCAGCACGGTCGCAAGGGGGCCGCGGCCCTTGTCGAGCTTGGCCTCGATCACCGTACCCTCGGCGGCCCGTTCGGGATTGGCCTTCAGCTCGAGGATCTCGGCCTGAAGCTGGATTGCCTCCAGAAGCTTGTCGAGGTTCGTTTTGTTCTTGGCCGAGACTTCGACGTCCTGGACCTCGCCGCCCATGTCCTCGACGATCACTTCGTGCTGCAGCAGCTCCTCGCGTACCTTCTGCGGCTTGGCCTCAGGCTTGTCGATCTTGTTGATCGCGACGATCATGGGAACGCCCGCCGCCTTGGTATGATTGATCGCCTCGACCGTCTGCGGACGGAGACCGTCGTCGGCCGCGACCACCAGCACGACGATGTCGGTGACGTTGGCGCCGCGGGCGCGCATCTCCGAGAAAGCTTCGTGGCCCGGCGTGTCGAGAAAGGTGATCTTCGACTTGTCCGGAAGGCTCACCTGGTACGCGCCGATATGCTGGGTGATTCCGCCCGCCTCATGCGCAACCACGTCCGCGCCGCGGATCGCGTCGAGCAGCGACGTCTTGCCGTGATCGACATGGCCCATGATCGTGACGACCGGCGGGCGGGTCTTGAGCGTCTCGGGGGCATCGACGTCGGCCGACGTGTCGATATCGATGTCGGCTTCGCTGACGCGCTTGATTCGATGTCCGAACTCGGTGACGAGCAGCTCGGCGGTGTCTTGGTCGATGGTCTGGGTGAGCGTCACCGGCATGCCCATCTTGAAGAGCGCTTTGACCAGGTCGGCGCCGCGCTCGGCCATGCGGTTGGCGAGCTCCTGGACCGTGATCGCCTCGGGGACGACCACGTCGCGCACCTGCTTGGCAGAGGGGCCGACCTCCATATGGTGGCGCTTTTCCTTCTCGCGGGCGCGGCGAAGCGCGGCAAGCGAGCGGGCGCGGCTGTCGTCCTCGTCGGAAAGGGCGCGGGTGACGGTCAGCTTGCCGCGCTGGCGATGCTCGTCGCGGCCGCGGCTGGGACGCGCAGGCTCCGGACGCTTGGGCGCCGGGGCATGGCCGCCGGGACGGCGAGCGCCGCGATCCTCTTCTTCGTCTTCTTGGATCGCCGGAGCCACGGTCTCGGGCTCTGCAGACGCTTCGGCAGCACGGCGGGCCTCTTCCTCTGCCTGCACGCGCGCCTGTTCGGCGGCAGCTTCCTCGGCCTTGCGATTTTCTTCGGCGCGGCGGCGCTCGTCCTCGCTCTGCTCGGTGCGCTTGCGCTCCTCGCGGCGGCGCGCTTCCTCGAGCGACGCCAGGCGAGATTCTTCGGCCTCGCGCAGTAGCTTCGTCTGGAGCTCCTTGCGGCTCGTGATGTCGTCCTGAGGGGACGGCTTGCGCGCCGCGGGAGCAGGCGCTGCCGGCTTTGGCGCAGGCTTTGGTGCCTCGGCGACGGGCGCGGGCTTGGACGCTTCGGGCGGGACTTCGCCCGGCCGGCCGAGAATTCGGCGCTTCTTCACCTCGACGACGACCGTGTTCGAGCGGCCGTGGCTGAAGCTCTGCTTGACCTTGCCGGTCTCGACCGTGCGCTTGAGGCCCAGCGGCGGCCGGGTTCCAAGCTTCGGTTTTTCGGTCTGGTCTGCCATTCTATTCCTTACTCAATTTCTTCAGCCGAACCGGTCCTCAAGGCGGGTTCGCCGCCTTCAAGACCTCGATCGGGGCCAGTAAAAGCCCGCCACCGGGCAAGCGCGTGCCGGACACGCGAAGCGGCAGCGGGATCGGTCAGAGCGACATGTACCACATTGTCGCGCCCAAGTGCCATGGACAAGATAGTGCGCGCCTCGGGGAATATCACCCCCTGGTGCTCTCCGCCGCCAACCCGCCAACCCTGGTCGAGTTTCTTGCGTCCGTCCTCGCTCGCATCCGCGGCGTGGATCAGGAGCGCGACCTTGCCCGAGCGGGCCGCGTTCTCGACCTTGTCGGCACCGTTGACCAAGTTGCCTGCGCGCGCCTCCATGCCGAGACGATCCAGCGCCGCCTGGCGGAGGGCGGCTTCGGTCCGCGCGCCGAGATCGGCGGGGACTTGGACGTCGCCGGTCTTGAACGCGCGCTGCAGCGCCGCCTTTAGCTTGCCGTTGGTGTTGGCGCTGTCGAGCTCCGCCCGGATGACGCCGATCCAGGCGCCGCGGCCGGGAGCGCGGGCGCGCACGTCGGGCGCCACGGCGCCGTCAGGACCTAGGGCGAGCCGGATCAGCTCGTCCTTCGTCCCCTTGCGCCGGGTGAGGATGCACGTGCGTTCGGGAACATGACTGTGTTCCTGCGGAGGCAGGAGTCCAGACTCTTCTCTTTTGGGCTGGGCCCCGGCCTTCGCCGGGGAACGCCGCCTTAGGCGTTCAGCCGTGTCATTCCGAGGATTCCGCATCGGCGGCCTCCTCGGTTGCCGGCGCCGGCTCGTCCTCGAACCAGTGCGCACGGGCGGCCATGATGATCTCATTGCCCTGCTCGTCGCTGAGACCATATTCGGCGAGAATCCCGCCCTTGTCCTCGGGGCGATTGCTGGGCTCGCGCTGGCGGCGTTGCTCCGGCCGCTTCTTCTGGACCAGCTCGTCGGTGGCAAGGTCGGCGAGGTCGTCGAGCGTGCGGATGTTCGCCTTGCCGAGCGTGACGAGCATCGCTTCGGTCAGGTGTGGCATTTCGGCGAGTGCGTCCTCGACTCCGAGCTTGCGCCGCTCCTCGCGGGCCGCGGCCTCGCGACGCTCGAGCGCCTCGGTCGCACGGCTCTGCAGCTCCGTCGCGATGTCCTCGTCGAGGCCCTCGATCGAGGCGATTTCCTCGACCGGTACGTAGGCGACTTCCTCGAGGCTGGTGAAGCCTTCGGCGACGAGCAGCTGCGACAGGGTCTCGTCGACGTCGAGCTCGTTCTGGAAAAGGGACGAGCGCTCGACGAACTCGCGCTGGCGCTTCTCGCTCGCGTCGGCCTCGGTCAGGATGTCGATCTGGCTGATCGTCAGCTGGCTCGCGAGGCGGACGTTCTGGCCGCGGCGGCCGATCGCGAGGCTGAGCTGGTCGTCGGGGACCACCACCTCGATCCGGCTCTCTTCCTCGTCGATCACCACGCGGCTGACCGTCGCCGGCTGAAGCGCATTGACGACGAAGGTTGCAAGGTCCTGGCTCCAGGGGATGATGTCGATCTTCTCGCCCTGGAGTTCCTGGACCACCGCCTGGACCCGGCTGCCCTTCATTCCGACACAGGCGCCGACCGGGTCGATCGAGCTGTCGTGGCTGATCACGCCGATCTTGGCGCGGCTGCCCGGGTCGCGGGCCGCGGCCTTGATCTCGATGATCCCGTCGTAAATCTCCGGCACTTCCTGAGCGAACAGCTTCTTCATGAAGTCCGGGTGGGCACGGGAGAGGAAGATCTGCGGCCCGCGCGCTTCTCGGGCGACGCGCAGGATCAGGGAGCGGATGCGGTCGCCGACGCGCACCATCTCGCGCGGGATCTGCTGGTCGCGCCGGATGACGCCCTCGGCCCGGCCCAGGTCGACGACGATGTGGCCGAACTCGACGCGCTTGACGACGCCGGTGATGACCTCGCCGACACGGTCCTTGAACTCTTCGTGCTGGCGCTCGCGCTCGGCATCGCGCACCTTCTGGAAGATCACCTGCTTGGCGGCCTGGGCGGCGATTCGGCCGAACTCGATCGGCGGCAGCGGATCGACGATGAAGTCGCCGATAGACGCGCCCTTCTGAAGCTTCTGAGCGCCCTTCTGGTCGATCTGTTTGAAATGATCCTCCGGCTCCTCGACCACCTCGAGGACGCGCCACAGGCGCAAGTCGCCGGTCACTGGATCGAGCTTGGCGCGGATGTCGTTCTCAGCGCCGTAGCGGGCGCGGGCGGCGCGCTGGATCGCGTCCTCCATCGCCTCGATGACGATGCCCTTGTCGATCAGCTTCTCGCGCGCGACGGCGTCGGCGATCGCAAGCAGCTCGGCCTTGTTGGCGCTGACGGCAGCGGGTGCGGTGGCCATGAAAATCAATCCTCTACGGTCTGAATGGAGTCAGCGCCTTCGATGCTGAGCGGCGCGGTGGCGTTGATGAGCTTGTCGGTCAAGAGCAGCTTGGCCGACGAGACGTCGGAAAAAGGCAAATCGTGATGCGCGCCGCTCTTGTCGGTGAGCTTCACATGATCGTCGTCGACGCCTTCGAGAGTGCCCGAAAATTGCTTGCGCCCGTCGCGCGGCTCGCGAAGCGTGATGCGCGCCTCGTGGCCCGCCCAATCGGCATAATCCTTGAGGCGGGTGAGCGGACGGTCGATCCCGGGCGAGCTGACCTCGAGCCGGTAGCTCCCCTCGATCGGATCGTGCGCGTCGAGCCAGTCGGACAGGCGCCGCGACAGAGCCTCGCAATCGGAAAGGTCGAGCTGGCGCGTATCCGGCCGCTCGGCCATCACCTGGAGCGTCGGATCGGACGCACCGCCGATCATTGCCACGCGCACGAGATCGAAGCCGAGGCTGTTCACCTCGGGCTCAATGTCTCTCGCAATCGCTGCGATGTCGGTCATTCACGCACCTTGCTGGAACTCAAACGGCTCTCGGACCGGAGCCGTAGGGCCCCAGCCTCAGGCATCTGACGATGTCGAGGAGAGAGCCGCGATATAAGCGGGAGTCGGCTGTTCCGCAAGCAATCGCTTAGCGGAGGAGCGCGCGGTTCTCGGCTCGGATTCGAACGCTGAGCAGGATGGCGTTGAGGACGCTGAAAATCAGCGCGAGCCGCCACAGGCCGAACGCCAGGGGCAGAACAGCGATCTCCGCTACGACCACGACATAATTCGGGTGATTGAGCCAGCGGTACGGCCCGCGACGGACCAGCGGCGCATCCGGAAGGACAATGATCCGCGTCGTCCAGCGCGACCCGAGCGAGGCGAGCACCCAGATCCGGCCGATTTCGATCAGCACGAACAACCCGAGCCAGAAGCCGTCGATCGGGCGTGAGCGGGCCAGCAACCACAGGCTCGCAAGCCAAAGCAGATGGAGAGCGACGATCGACGGATAATGGCCCGGCGAATACTCGCGCGCGCCTTGCTCGAGCAAACGCTTCGTATTGCGGTTCGCCAGCCGCAGCTCGGCCAGGCGCTCGAGCGTGACCAGCCCAAGGATGACGAGGTTGAGCGTCAAGCCGCTTGGAGCATCAGCCCGGCGCAGGTGAAGCCGGGGCCGAACGCGGTCATCATCACCTTGTCCGGAAGCCCGCGTTTCAGCAGCCGGTCAAGCACGAACATGACCGTCGGAGCGCTCATGTTGCCAAAATCGTTCAGCACTTCGCGTTCGAGGTTGAGCTCGCCTTGGTTGAGCTTCAACGCGCTCTCGATGGCATCGATCACCTTCACGCCGCCCGGGTGGCAGCAGAAGCGGCCGATTGAAGCGCGGGTGGTGCCGAGCTCGGTACACATGGCATCGACAGCCTCGGCCAGCTCCTCCTCGACGAAGGGGGGGATCGCGCGGTCGAACACGACCGACAGCCCCGTATCATCGACATCCCAGCCCATGATCCTGAGCGTATCGGGCCACTGCTTTTCAGCCGAACCGGTGATGTGGGCGAGGCTGTGGAGACCGCTGGTCACGACGGCCGCCGCGGCGCCGTCGCCGAACAAGGCGGTCGCGACCACCGCGGCAGGATCGTCGCTGTTGAGCTGGATCGAGATCGAGCAGGTCTCGACGGTGACGAACAGCCATACGCTG
>Ga0207698_10002539_pt1 | contig 10841 bp, 6 predicted proteins | sample KBSCornC22_FD_184298 | JGI IMG/M metagenome (GOLD analysis project Ga0207698, IMG submission 184298) | Corn rhizosphere microbial communities from Kellogg Biological Station, Michigan, USA - KBS Corn C2-2 (SPAdes) (version 2) | ecosystem: Host-associated > Plants > Roots > Rhizosphere > Soil ...
TCCCGCGAACCGCGAATGCGGCGAGGTGCAATCGGTTTAGCGCTGCTACGCTCACGAGTTCTGCGCGATTTTCGGCTTTGGCAGTCCGGCGGACCGCCTGCAGGCGAAAATGGTGCCGCTTGCGTGACTCGAACACGCGACCCCATCATTACGAATGATGTGCTCTACCAGCTGAGCTAAAGCGGCATTGCCTGAGGAAGCGCGCGCCCTATCAGCGACTTTCCCTGCTCGCAAGCGTGGCCGCGTTGCTAACCGTTTATGCTTAACGCTTTGGTAACGCCGCTCGGCCATTTTCCTGGTGAACAAGAGGGTGGGGCCCAGCGTATCTATGGACAGCTACCGCGATCATCCGAGTGACTTCGACGCGCCGTCGTCCGGCGACGCGGCGCCGAATGACGTGACGGCCGCGATCGGCACCGACGAGCGCCGCATGCATGTGCGCGCTTACAATTACTGGGTCTCCCTCCTGAATGGTCGCGATTTCCCCTCGATCGAGGAGCTGGAGCCGTCCGACGTCGAAGATTTCTCCGCGAATAGCGTCCTTCTCGATTTCACCTGCGGGCGGGACAATCCGGCGATCCCGTTTGTCGGAACAGCCATTCGCGATGAGTGCGAGCTCGACGACGACATGCGCACCATCGCCGACGTGCCGAGCCGGTCGCTCCTGTCGCGCCTCACCGACCATTATCTGCAGATCATCGCCAACCGGGCGCCGATCGGCTTCGAGGCCGAGTATGAGAACATGCAGGGCGAGACGATCTGCTACCGCGGAATCCTCATGCCCTTCTCGTCGGACGGCGAGCAGATCGATTTCATCTATGGCGTGATCAACTGGAAGCTCGTCGACTCCGTCGCGGGAGACGAGGCGATTTCAGAGCTACCCGTCGTCGAGTTCGTCGAGCCGGAGCCTAAGGCCATCGAGGCCGAGCCTGAGATGGAAGCCGAGTCCGAAGCCGAAACCGGTCCCATTCCCGCCGCCGAAGCTGCTGAGTTTGTCGAACCCGAGATCGAAGCGGAACCCGTGGCCGAGGTTGAAGCTCAGCCTGAGGCGTTCGCCGCGGAGCCATTTGAGGCCGTCAGTGAAGACGAGCCGCTCGAGTTGACCGAAATGCTCGCGCCCGTTTCTCATGCCGACGAGCCACCGCTCGCCGACATCCCGGGTACGGACGCCCCGGAGCCTGAGGGCGCAATTGAACCGGCGCCGGTCCATTTCTCTTGGGAAGACGGCCCGCTCCACGACGATGACGAACCCACCGAGATCGAGATCCCCGAAATCACGATCGACGAAAATGCCGGCCTCGCCGACCGGCTGTGGGCAGCCCGCGAGACCGCCGAGTCGGTCAAGGCCGGCGAGGGTCGCACCCGCTCCGCTCTCTACAAGGCGCTGTCGCTCGCCTACGATTTCGCGCTCGCCGCGCGGGCGAACCCCGAGGAATATGCCGAGCTGCTCGAGGAATCGGGCGTGAAGGCCCAGGCGCGCGCGCCGATGACTCCGATCGTCAAGCTCGTTTTCGGAATCGACTATGACAAGGCACGTCTCACGGAGTTCGCTGCGGCGCTGTCCTTTGCGCAGCGGCAGGACGTCGTCGCTGGCGGCTTCCAGGATCTGATCGAGAAGCAGCCCGGTGGGTTGAAAGCGCTGGTCGCCGCCGAGCGTCAGGCCCGCCGCCCCGAACCGCGGCCGGATACGAAGGGCGAAGTCGCGAGGGCCCGCCTCCGCTCGGCACCGACGATGTCGCTGGCTGACGTGCCTGCCGAAGAGGAATTCGCGGTCGTCGTTACCCGCCGCGGCGCCGACGGACAACACGAACCGGTCGCCATTATCGACGACGAAGCCCTGGTTGAACGCGCGATCCGCCGCGCAGCCTGAGCATTTTAGGCCGGTAGCTGCGGCTGCCGGGGTTGTCCGTTTCAGGAGGCCGGGTCTATAGGCCCGCGCGGCCCCACAGTTCCTTGGAGCAAGCTTTTTTCATGACGGCCCACACGCGCCTCGACCCGCCTTTGGTCGAGTCCATTCGCAAGGCGCTGACTGGAAATGCATTGCCAGGGGAGACCCAGGGCCTGAGCCGCGAAGCCGAGCGTGAAGCGGCCGAGTTCCTCACGCAGATCGCGGCGACGCGGCGGCGCGGTGAGCTTGCGCTGGCGATTGAATCCATCGGCGGCGAGGCCGGCAACCGCCGCATGCGCATCGGCATGGTCAACGACGACATGCCGTTCCTGGTCGATTCCGTCGCCAATGCCGTGGCCGCGAAGCAATTGACAATCCACCGCCTGCTTCACCCCGTCGTGTGCGTCGACCGTGACTCCGATGGCGAGCTGCAGGCCGTCGAGCCGCTGTGCGGCGACAAGAACCGGCGGGAATCGATGATGTACGTCGAGCTGGACCGCGCCGACGCGCGCGGACGGCAGGAGCTTGCGGCCGACCTGCGGCGGGTGCTCGGCGATGTTCGTCTGGCGGTGCGCGACTGGGAAGCGCTCCAGCAGCAGATGCGCGACGATGCCGATGCGATTGCCGACCCTGAGGGCGCAGCGCTGCTCAACTGGTTCGCTGATGGCGCCATGACCCTGCTCGGCTACCATGTCGAGAAGCCGTACGAGACGCCGTCGAACGCGCTTGGCATCTTCAGCATCCCAGGCGCTCCGACCGACGAGGGCGGGTGTCTCGGCGCGATGCGCTATTTCGAGCGCGGCGGCGACGTGCCGCTGATGGCCAAGGCCGAGCGCAAGTCGACGGTCCACCGCCGAGTCCCGCTCGATCTCGTCGTCGTTCCGCTGAAGGACGGCGACAAGATCGTCGGCATCGGAGTCCACGCCGGCCTGTGGACCAGCGAGGCGCTTCGCGTCTCTCCGGAGAACGTGCCCGTGCTGCGCCGGCGTCTGAAGCAGCTCGACCAGGATTTCGACTTCGATCCCAAGGGGCACTCGGGCAAGGCGCTTCGGCACTCGGTCGCGTCCCTGCCGCGCGATCTGGTGATCGCCATCGACTATGAATCGCTGCGTGAGCTGGTGATGATGGCCATGTCGCTCGCCGACCGGCCGCGTCCCGCGCTGCTGCAGGTGCGCTCGATCCTCAAGGGTCAGCTCTTCACCTTCGTCTGGCTTCCGCGCGAAGAGCTCAGCACGGCTCGGAGGGTGGCGATCGCCATGCTCCTCGAAAATGAGATCGGGCGCGAGATCACGAGCTGGTCGGTCGAGCTCGGCGATGCCGACCTCGCTCTTATCCGTTACACCCAATATATCGACGAGGACGCGGCGCGACCGGACAGCGACGCGCTCGACGCGGCCGTGGTCGAGATGGTCCGCGGCTGGGCGCCGGCGGTCGAAGCCGAGCTGATTGCCGCGGCCGGAGCGCCACGCGCGACGCGCCTCGCGCTGACCTACATAAACACCTTCCCCGACGGTTATCGCGCCCGCACTGCCCCCGAGGAAGGCGCCGCCGACATCCTTCGACTGTGCGAGCTTGTCGACGAGAACGACCGTTCGGTGCGGATTTCGCGGAACGAGCATGATCCTGCGCGCCAGCTGCGGCTCAAGACCTACCGCCGCGGGGGCCTGATCCCGCTGTCCGACGTCGTCCCGGTCCTCGAGAATTTCGGCTTCCGCGTGCTCGAGGAATTCCCCAGCGCGCTGGCTGCTGGCAACGGCTATATTCACGACTTCCGCGTCGAGGTGGGCGAGGAGGCGGAGCTCGGCTCGATCCTCGACCGCACCGCCGAGATCGAGCGGTCGATCGCCGACGTGCTGTGCGGCAGCGCCGAAAACGACGAATTCAATCAGCTCGTCATTTACGCCAGTCTTGATCCGCAGGCAGTTGTGTGGCTTCGGGCCTGGTTCCGCTACTTGCGGCAGACGGGCAGCAGCTTCGGACTCGTTACCATCGTCGATGCGCTGAGGCGCGCGCCTAACGCTACGCGCGCACTGATCGGCCAGTTCATCGCGGCCCACGATCCGGCGACGAAAGACCGCGAGGGTCAGGTCGCCGAATATCGGGACCAGCTCGACCGCTCGCTCGCGAAGGTGCGCTCGATCGACGATGATCGCATCCTAAGGCGCCTGCGTTCGGTGATCGACGCGGTTTTACGCACGAATGTCTTCGCGCCCGCGGCCGACGAAGCGATCGCCTTCAAGATCGACAGCAGCAAGGTGCCGGGTCTCCCCGCACCGGTTCCGTGGCGCGAGATCTGGATCTACTCGCCCCGCGTCGAAGGCATCCACCTTCGTGGCGGCCCGGTTGCTCGCGGCGGCATCCGCTGGTCCGACCGGCGCGACGACTTCCGCACCGAGATCCTCGGCCTGATGAAAGCGCAGCTGGTCAAGAATGCGGTGATCGTGCCGACCGGGGCTAAGGGCGGCTTCTATCCCAAGCAGCTGCCGCCGATGACCAACCGCGACGCCTGGCTCGCCGAAGGCACGGAGAGCTACCGTATCTTCATCCGCTCGCTGCTTTCGGTCACCGACAATCTCGTCAACGACAAGGTCGTGCATCCGGAAAGCGTCGTGATTCACGATGGCGACGACCCTTATTTCGTGGTCGCCGCCGACAAGGGCACCGCGACCTTCTCGGACATCGCCAACCAGATTGCGCTCGACCGCAATTTCTGGCTCGGCGACGCCTTCGCGAGCGGCGGTAGCCACGGTTATGATCACAAGGCGATGGGCATCACCGCCCGCGGCGCGTGGATCTCGGTCCAGCGGCACTTCCTCGAAATGGGAGTCGACGTTCAGTCCGATCCGGTCAGCGCTGCCGGCTGCGGCGACATGTCGGGCGACGTGTTCGGCAACGGCATGCTCCTGTCCAAGTCGCTGAAGCTGATCGCCGCCTTCGACCACCGTCACATCTTCATCGATCCCAACCCGGATCCGGCGACGAGCTGGGCCGAGCGCAAGCGCATGTTCGATCTGCCGCGCTCGAGCTGGGACGATTACAACAAGGACCTGATCTCGAAGGGCGGCGGAGTCTTTCCGAGGACCGAGAAGTCCATTCCGCTCAGCGCCGAAGCGCGCGAGGCGCTTGGGACCGAAGCGAAGGTTCTCGATCCGGCGAGCCTCATCAATGCGATCCTCAAGGCGCCAGTCGACCTACTGTGGTTCGGCGGTATCGGCACCTACATCAAATCGTCCGCGCAGAGCCAAACAGATGTTGGCGATCCCTCCAACGACGCGCTGCGCGCAAGCGCATCGGAGCTTCGCGCGAAGGTCATCGGCGAAGGTGCGAACCTCGCCATCACGCAGGCTGGCCGGATCGAGTTCGCCGAGCACGGCGGACGCATCAACACCGACTTCATCGACAATAGCGCCGGAGTCGACTGCTCCGACAACGAGGTGAACATCAAGATCCCGCTCAATCGCGAAATGCGCGAGGGGGGCCTGGAGTTCGACAAGCGCAATGCGCTGCTTGCGCGGATGACCGACGACGTTGCTGAGATCGTCCTTGAGGACAATCGGCTCCAGACGCTGGCGCTGTCGATCGCAGAGGCTGGCGGCGCGACCGCGCTTCCCGCGCATGTCCGGACGATCGAGCTGCTGGAAGCCTCTGGGCGGCTCGACCGAAGGGTCGAGGGCCTCGCGTCGAGCGAGGATCTGCTGCGTCGGGTCCAGGAAAATCGCGGACTGACGCGGCCGGAGCTTGCGGTCGTGCTGTCGATCTCGAAGCTCGTCCTGCAGGATGCTGCCGAGGATCTTCGCCTTGCCGACGACGGGTTGGTGGGTCCCCAGCTGTTCGACGCATTCCCCAAGCCGATGCGCAAGGCTCACGCAGACGCGATCCGGGCGCATCGCTTGCGCAACGAGATCGTCGCGACCAAGGTCGCCAATCGCCTCGTCAACCGGCTCGGTCCCGGAATCGCTTTCGATCTCACCGAGGAAGAAGGCGCGTCACTTCAGCAGGTGGTTGCGGCGTTCCTCGTCGCCGAGCGGCTGCTCGACCTCGACAGATTGTGGTCCGAGCTGGAGCAGGACGACCTGCCGGAAACCGTTCGCATCGAACTCTTTTCGATCGCCGCCGCGAGCGTTCGTTCGCACATCGCCGACGTGCTTCGTTCGGCCGGCGGCGAGACGCGCGTCGAGAAGCTGTGCGCCCTGCTCGAGCCTGGGGTGCGAAAGATCTCGGCTGCTGCAACCAAGCTGATCCGCGCCGAGGTGCGCAACGAGGCGGTGGCGCGCCGCGACCGCTTGCTCGCACTCGGCGCAAGCGACGACATCGTGCGGCTGCTGGTTCGCCTCTACGAACTCGATGGCGTCTTCGGAGTCGCCGCGCTCGCTGCGCGCAAGGACCTCGACGAGCTGGAAGCGACGCGCGCCTACACGCGCCTCGGAGAAGCGCTCGGACTCGATTGGGCGCAGCAACAGGTCGCGCGCTTCGTCCCGTCCGATCAGTGGGAGCGGCTACTGACCGCCGGCCTCGCCCGCGATTTCGAGCAGCTCCGGATCGATTTCCTCACCCGCTGCCGCGGCGAGGCGATCGACGCCGGGGTCGAACATTGGATTGTCGAGCATCAGCAGCCGATCGACCAGTTCCGGAGCCTTATCGGACGCGCCCGGACCGAGGGTCATGTCAGTGCGCCGATGCTCGCGCAGATCGCCGGACAGGCCCGGATCCTGCTCGCTCGCTAGCGCCGCTCGAATAGCCACTGCCGGATCGCGGACGTGAGATTAGGCGTGGGCTTTACGTCGATTCGCTCGGCGTCGATCTCGGCGACCAGCGCATTGACCGGGCAGCCACGCTGCTGAGCAGCATCCTCCAGTGCTTTCCAGAACATCGGCTCGAGGCTGATCGACGTCGCATGCCCGGCAATGAGGACCGAGCGCTTCCTCGGCGGCGCGTAGTCGCAGTGTCCCTTTGGCATCAATACATGTGCTGGCCACCGTTGATCGACATGGTCGAGCCGGTGATGAAGCCGGCATTCTCGTCGACCAGGAATGCGACTCCGCGCGCGATTTCCTCGGCCTTGCCGAGCCGCCCGACTGGAATTCGCGCGACGATCTTGCCCAGCACATCCTCGGGTACCGCGGCGACCATGTCGGTGTCGATGTAACCCGGGGCGATCGCGTTCACCGTCACGCCTGAGCGGGCGCCTTCCTGGGCGAGCGCCTTGGTGAACCCGTGGATGCCCGACTTTGCGGCCGCATAGTTCACTTGGCCGTATTGGCCCGCCTGGCCGTTGATCGAGCCGATGTTGACGATACGGCCATAGCCCCGCCCGGCCATCCCTTCGAAAACCGCCTTGGCCATATTGAAGCACCCGCCGAGATTGACGTCGATTACTTCCTGCCATTTCGCGCGGTCCATCCGCTTCATCGTCGCATCGCGAGTAATGCCGGCATTGTTGACCAGCACGTCGACCGGGCCGAGGTCGGCTTCCACCTGCCTGACTCCGTCCTGGCAGGCGTCGAAGTTGGCGACGTCCCACTTGTAGACGGCGACTCCAGTGCGGTCGGCAAACTCGCGCGCGCGCTCGTCGTTGCCCGCGTAATTGGCCGCGACCTGCATCCCCATGTCCTTGAGCGCGATGCTGATCGCTTCGCCGATTCCGCGCGTTCCGCCCGTGACGATCGCCACTCGAGCCATTCGTGCCTCCTGTTGAATTGCGCGAGCGCGCTTATGCCTGCGCCAGCCACCCTGCAAGTTCGCGGCCCATCAATTCGGTCAGCATGTCCATGCCTTCGGGCGAATCGTTGAGGCAGTCGAGCAGTGCGAACATCTCGCCACCCGCGTCCATGAACGTGCGGCGCCCTCGGATGCCGAGCTCCTCCAGGGTTTCGATGCAATCGGCCGAGAATCCCGGCGCAGCGACCGCAACGCGCTTCACGCCGTGTTTGGGATAATCCGCGAGCGTCGCGTCGGTCGCGGGCTCGAGCCATCTGGCGCGTCCGAACCGTGACTGGAACGCGACGTCGACTTCGCGCCTGAGGGCTTCCCCCAGCAGCCGCGCCGTCTTCTTGCAATGGCAATGATAGGGGTCGCCGAGATCGAGAGTCCTGACCGGCATTCCGTGGAAGCTCAGCAGCAGCCGGTCGGGCGTGAAGTCGAGCGCGGCGAGCTGGCGCGTGAGGTTCCTCGCCAAGGCGTCGATGTACAGCGGATCATCGTAATAAGGCGGCAGCGTCCTCAGCGCCGGCTGCCAGCGCACGCGCGCGAGCGCGGCGAACACCGCGTCGTTGGCGGTCGCCGTCGTCGCCGCGCAATATTGCGGGTAGAGCGGCGCCGCGAGAATGCGCGTGCAGCCCTCGCGCATCATGTTGCGGATCGCGGCGGCGATGCCCGGATTGCCGTAGCGCATCGCATAATGGACGCTGACATCGGGCAAACGTCCGCGCAGTGCCTCTGCCTGACGATGAGCGATCGCGCGCAGCGGCGAGCCCTCGTTGGTCCACACCTGGTTGTAGGCTTCGGCCGATCTCTTGGGCCGTGTTCGCAGGATGATTCCGTGAAGGATCGGTTTCCAGGCGATCGGATGGATTTCGATCACACGCGGGTCGCTCAGGAACTCGGCGAGATAGCGGCGGACTGCGCGGGCCTCAGGCGCGTCTGGCGTGCCCAGATTGATGAGCAGAACGCCGACCTTTTGCGCGGGAATAAGCGGATGATCGCTCATGCAGCCATCACGTCGAACGGCAGCGAGCGCATGCGCTTGCCCGAGCCGGCGTGGATCGCATTCGCGACCGCCGGCGCAAGCGGCAGCGTGCCGAGCCCGCTGATCCCGCCGGGCGGGTCGCTGCTGGGAATGATCGACACGGTGAGGTCCGGCGTATCGCCGATCCGCGGTTGTCCGAGACTGCCGAGGGGCCGCGCGCGCGGCATTCCCGCGATCCATTCGGGAGAGGCGATCGTCGCCTGGGCCAGCGACCAGATCAGCCCAGCCGCGATCTGCTGCTCGGCGACGCCGGCGTTGACTACGCGCCCGCAATCGACGGCGGCGACGAGCCGGTGCACCTTCACCCGCTGGTCATCGCCGATGCTCGCGATCGCGACGAGGCCGATGTGCGATCCGTAGGCAGACGCTCCGGCGATTCCCATTGTGCTCCCCGCGCCCCCGCCGTCCCAGCTCGCGAGCCGCGCTGCCGCCTGGAGGCAGCGCGCCAGGCGCCCATTGTTCCCCAGCATCGACATACGGAAGGCGACCGGCTCGAGTCCGGCTGTATGGGCGAGCTCGTCGATGAAGCTCTCGGTGAAGAAGGCGAACTCCCGATGCGGAGAGCCGCGCATGTAGCCGACCGGGAACGGCAGCTCGGGTCTCACGACCTCTGTCATCACATTGGGAATGGAATAAGGCGGGATCGCGATCACCGCGTTGCGGATCGCGCGGCCCTTGTGCCCGCTGCCGAGCATGCGCGGGATCGCAGAGCCCATGCCGTCGACGGTCGCGATCTGCATCTTCCAGGCGGCCGTGATCCCGCCTTCGCCGGGTAGCGCAGTCATCCGCGCCAGCGCCCCCGATGAAACCAGGTCGTGGTTCTGGCTGGCGGCGTGGGAAAGGGTGATCTGGACCGCTCCCCTGACTTCGCGAGCAAGCTCGGCGGCGATTGGGATGGCGTCGGATTCCATTGCGCGTCCCGCGGGTTCGCCGACCGGCATGGGATAGAGGAAGACGCTCGACGTTCCGATCCTTCCGGCCTTCGCCGCCGCATCTCTTGCGAGGCCGGGTGCCTGCGTTGGCGCCCACAGCTCGAGATGGCGGCCGTCGAACCGCGCGGTCGCGGTGACCGGCTCAAGCCCGAGATGCTGACTTGGGGCAACGAAATAGGTCGCCGCGAGCGGACGCGAACCCCGTACCGCTCCGTCATAATTTCCGCGCCGGAATCGCCTTGGTCTGCCATGCTCGACCGCATGCTCGAACAATGCGCGCATGTTGCCCGGCGTGCGCGTGCCCGAGAAGACGGGATCGGCCGCCTTCACCGCGCGCTCGGCGGCCCACCAGCTATCCGCTACGACCGCGACCCAGCCCTCGCGCACCGCGACGTGCCGCACGCCGGCCGCGCGCTCGACATCGCTCCGATCGAACTTCGCCAGCTTGCCATCGGGCGGGGCGATCCGCGCGGCTGCGAACAGCATGCCCGGAAGCCGGACGTCACCGGCGAAGCGCCAACTCCCCTGCGCCTTTGCCGGCCCGTCGAGCCGCTGGAGCGGCTGGCCGATCAGCCTTCCCTTCGTCGACGTGCGCAAGGGGGTGTTCCCCGGCGGGCTACGGTCGGCGGCTTCCTCGGCGAGCTCGCCGAAGGTGAAGGTCCTCACCCCGTTGAGGACGAACCCGTCGGCAGTATCGCAGGTCGAAGGATCGACGTTCCAGCGGTCCGCGGCCGCGCCCACCAGCATCGCGCGGGCGACCGCCGCGGCTTCGCGCAGCGGCCGCTCGAACCCGCGAACCGAGCTCGAATCTGCCGTAATGCGGGTCCGCCCTTCGCTTTCGATCCGGTGCGCCCGGAGAAAGCCGAAGCCGTCGAGCCACCCCTCCTTGGTAGCCAGCGGGTTCGGGTAATCGCCGGTCAGTGGCGCCGGCTCGACTGCGACCGTTTCCCATGCGGCGCCAAGCTCGTCGGCGACGATCTGCGGGAGCGCGGTCCAGATTCCCTGGCCCGTCTCGACCTGTGGAACAGCGACGGTCACGCGTCCGTCGCGTGAGACCTTGATGTAATTGCCGAACGCCTGCTCGCCGGGACGGACCGAAAGGTCGCTCGAGAGATGCCGGGGCCACGCCGCATAGGCAACCACCAGCCCAACGCCCACGCCGCCGCCGATCAGCAATGTCCTTCGGTCGATGTTCAATGCGCGTATTGGGCCTTCAGCGCGCGGCGGTCGATCTTGCCGGTGCCGAGCTTGGGCAGCGGCTCGGGCGAGACGATGA
>Ga0207698_10002545_pt1 | contig 10822 bp, 11 predicted proteins | sample KBSCornC22_FD_184298 | JGI IMG/M metagenome (GOLD analysis project Ga0207698, IMG submission 184298) | Corn rhizosphere microbial communities from Kellogg Biological Station, Michigan, USA - KBS Corn C2-2 (SPAdes) (version 2) | ecosystem: Host-associated > Plants > Roots > Rhizosphere > Soil ...
GGTTGATGTAGACGATGGAAGACTGAGGTTTGCTGGCCGACGCGGGCCGGACCTGCGATTGCAATGGAATCGCAAGAATGATCGCCAGGACAGAACGAGTGATGCGCATCAGATGTCCCCGCATAATCGCAACCATGGTACTCCGGCGCATTAGCGTCCATGGGCCGCGCTAGCTGCTGTGGCCGGTGCACTGCATCACGCCGAGGAAAGCTGTCCAGGGGCCGACCGCGCCGCGATATTGCAGCGCCATCACGCGCGAGATCTGGTGGAGGTGCGTGAGGTCGTGGGCGGCCCAGGTGGCGAGCAGGTTGCCGAGGGTGACTGGGCCCAGCTTCGGATGCAGGCCGCTGCGGTCGAGGTCTGCGGGCGTGATGTTGAGGGACTCGAGTGTGGCGAGGCTTTGTGTGCGGGCGACGACGAATTCGTCGAGAAGCTGTTCAAGGGACTTGCCGCGGCTCTCGGTGAACTGCGCGTTGCGATCGAAGGGTGAGAAGGGTTGCGAGTCACCGTGCTCGAAGATGTGGCGTGCGCGCGGAACCCAGTCGGTGTATTCACCGTGGATGAGATGGCCGACGATGTCATAGGGCGACCAGGTGCCGGGGCCCTCGGTGCCGCGCGTCCAGAGGTCGGGCAGGTCTCGGAGGAGAGCATCGAGCGAAGCAGGCGTGCGGCGAAGGAGGGTGACGGCGTCAGAGAGTTGGAAGTTGGCCATGATGGTCAAAAATGGAAATACGGAGATTCTGACTCTGCGAGTCAGAATGACGATTCAAAAGATGTTGTGGAATCGCTTACGGCTTGGACGGACTTGCCGGTGGCGGTTCGTCGATCCAATAGCCGGTGCGGGCGTAGACCAGTAGGCCTTTGTAGCCGGGTGCGGTGAGCGAGATGGCGTGGAAGCCCGGGTGCGGCGACTGCGGCTGGAAGCTGAGGATGTAGCGGTTGGGGATGTGGTTGGCGATAGTGCCAAGGTCGTGTTCGAAGTTCTTCTCGCTGCCCAGCTTGTAGTACTCGCCGCCGGTTAGCTTCGCAACAGTTTCAGGCACGTTGTGCTGGATGCCGTCTCGGATCGCGATATATGCCATATGTGCAAGGCGCAGAGGCGGCGCGAGCATGGCGACACAGTCGAAGGATTGCTGGGCGGCGCTCTTCGAGCGGTCGACGTTAGGGTCATTGGGATCGCGGCTGAAGCAGCCGTGCGCCGGGCCGGCCTGACTGGAGGAGAGCTTGACCGCATCGCCCAGCGTTTCGGACTTAGCGCTGGAGAAGCCGATGCTATAGATCGCCGTGTTGGTGTCGCTGATGGCGTGGACAGCCTCGTCCAGCGTGGTCTTGCTGCCACGGTCCAGCGTTTCGGAGACGAGCAGAATGGCGCGTCGGTATTGGATCGGCTGCTTGCGAAGCATATCAACGGAAAAGTTGAGCGAGTCGAGAACGGCGGCTTTGTCATCGCCGCTGTTGTCGGCGATGAGCGCGTGGACGGCCTGCTCGGCTTTGGCGGTGTCCGGCGTGAAGTCCTGTACGACGACCGGCGAGCTGTCGAACCCAACGACGGCGATGCGGTGCGGCACGGCACCGACGACGGCGTCCAGCATCGACTCGAGCGCGGCGTACTTCTCGAGCTGATCGACACCGGCGCCTCCGCCCTCGATGCAGACGACCAATGCGAGCGGCTCGGAGCCGGTGTCCTCTTCGAGGTGCAGCTTCTGCGGCACGCCATCGTCGGTGAGGACGAAGTCGTTGGCCTTGAGCGAGAAGATGAGCTGGCCTTTCTTGTCGCGGACGAGCGCGGGGACCAGGACGAGGTTGGATTGACTGGTGAGAGTGGTGGTGTCGGCGGAAGGGGCTTCCGTTTGCGCGGGCGTCTGGCCGACGGCAGTGCTTGCGAGTGTTAGCGCCAGGGCGAGACCTATCCGCATACGTTGTTCAAGTTTAGCGAGCTGCGGAAGCCGCTGACGAATGCGTCTGCCCGCTGAGAGGCATGGCCATCGTGCTCAAGTCGATGTGGACCTGCTTTTCGACGCGAAAGATGAAGGTGCTGGGGTCCTTGAGGCCCCAGGCGACATAGGGGATGTCGAATCGGCTCTCCGCGGCCACAGCGGTGCCGTTATCGTGCAGCGTCAGAGGAAGCTGCAGCGGGTGGTCCTGGCCGCGCAGGTTCATGATGCCATCCACAGTGATGGTCACTGGACCCGGCGCGGCGAAGTCGACGGTGCCGTTGACGTGCATCGGGTGAAAGGTGATGGTGGGGAATTTGTCGCTCTGGATGATCTCGCGGTGCATGCGGCGGTCGCGCGCGTTGTCGCCGCTTTCCCCGCTGGTGGCGTCGATAACGATGACTCCGGTTACATCGTGAGTAGCGCGGTCAATGTGGAACGCGCCGCTCGTGAGCTTGAACGTGCCGTGGACGGTGTGCGCGGTGGCGCTCAGAGTCCAGTGGATTGCGGTCGTCGAGGGATCAAGTTTGAAGTCGAGAACGCCGGGCTTTGTTGGAGGCTGTGCGGCCGCAGCGGTGGTGATCAGGACCGCGACAGAAATGCCCGTGCAAAGTCGCATCATGCGGTCGTTCCCTGCGGGATAAGTTTCCAGGCAAATGCCGGGCCGCGACGCAGCAGAACTGCCGCCAGCTTGCGATGGCCAACGTGGGCCTGCAGCAGTTCGTGGAAGACGGCTGGGTTGTGGGCGAGCGCGCGGAGCGCACGCTTTTGGAACGCAGGCCAGCGGTCGAGCGTAAGCATGAGCGCACCCATGGCATGCGGCAATCTACCGATCTGCCGATGCGCGCGGTTGTAAGACTCAAGCGAGCCGCAGGCGATAGCATCGGCGAGCGCGAGCGCCTGGCGGAAGCTGACGGCCAGGCCTTCCCCAGTGATGGCGTCAGCCGAGCCGGAGGCATCGCCGACGAGAGCGACAGTTTCGGTGGCAACGCGACGGAGCTTGCGGGTCGCGGAAACGGCCCCGCGCTGCTGGCTCGCAATCTCGGCACCCAACAGACGCGACTTGATTTCAGGAAAGCTGTCGAGGACGTTCGCTCGGTCGAACCGCGGGTCACGAGTGATGTAGATGACGCAGACGCAGTCCGGCGCAACCGGCGTTATGTAGAGCTGGCCGTGTGTTCCCCAGTGGATCTCAACGTACTCGCTCCACGGCGCGACCCGATAATGCGTGCGGAAGCCGTAACGTGCAGAGCTCTTCCGCGCGTCATCGAGACCGGCCCACTTTCGTACGGATGAGGCCTGGCCATCGGCGCCAACCAGATACCGGAACCGGATCGGCTCGCCATTGACGATGGCAGTCTGGTAGCCCTCGGCGTCGCGACTGACGAATTCATCTGCCGGAAGCTGCACGCGGGTATGGAACAGCAGGCGTGCGCCGGCTTGCTCGGCACGCTGGGTGAGCAGTGCATGCAGGCGCGGGCGACGCAGTCCGATGCCGGTGCCGTCGGGGAAGTGTGCGTCCACGGTATGCAAAGTGTCGGCGAAGCGAATGCCGCGGAAGAGATAGCCGTCGGAGTCGTCAAGCGTGACGCCGAGCTGCGAGAGGGTGTCGCGGGAATCAGGCATGAGGCCTTCGCCGCAGGCCTTGTCGATGGCAGGCGGGCGTGCCTCGACTACGGTGCAGTCGATGCCGCGCTGGCGAAGCGCAATAGACGCGGCCAGACCGGCGGGACCGCCTCCAACGATCAAAACTTCAGTGGTATGCAGTTCGGTGTTGTGGGCCTGGTGCATCGGTTTTTAGGAGATTTTCGGGAGAGGGCTGGAGCGAATCTCGGCGCTAAGGATTAGACGGAACTGGCGCAAAATCGATTCCGCCCCGGCTGGCTTGGCGGGTTCCCGTCCGAGTTCCCGTATGCCGGGTTGGGGCCCGGCACTCTAGCGTATCAACGAACGATGTGATGCCATGAATGCAGGGTGCGCTACCGCCCGTGGGACGGGTCCGGCGAGGTGGAGCTGCTCAGGTCCAGCTCGAAATTCGTAAGGCCCGGCACATAGCAGTTGCCGTCGCGATTGTAGGTGGCGGCGCAGGCGCGGGTGATCTCCGGACGCCGGGGTGATTGCGCATACTGCCAGGCTGCCGCGTCAAGCGTGCCGCTCACGTCCGGCGCCAGCGGATTGGCCTTCACCAGGCAGCCAGGTGCCGGTGGGCAGGCGTCCTGCGCCACCCAGAAGGCAACCGCATGCAGGTGTTTCGCGGCGACCTGCTGCCGGATGTCCTGAATGGTGGTGATGAAGACCGGTTTGCCGTGGTCGTCCTTGCCGTCGTTTACCGGCTGTCCGCTGGCGTAGACGCCGGGGCCATAGTTGCTGGCAGAGATGGCCTCGGTCCACGCGAGTAGATACCCGGCTTGCTCCTCCAGCATGCGGCCGCCTTCCTCTTGGTCGAGAAAGAGGATGGTGTGGGGCGGAAAGCCCTCGCGGTGGGCAGCAGCGATGGCGACGGCGGCGTCGGCTCGACCAAATGCCGCGGGCGACTGGCCGCGCTTCTTCGCTGCGAGAATCTCTTTGTCCAGCCGTCCGTTGAACACCACAACAAACCCGAAGCCGTTCTTTACGAGGACTGCGCGTTTGCCGGCCCATGGGTTGTGGTCTGCGCCTGGAGGGCTGTTGAGCCAGTAGCCGGTGAACGCGAATTGTTTATGCAGCGTGGGCAGCAGTGCGTCGCCGGGATACTCGTTCGCGTCGAAGCCGGCATAAGTGCGGGTTGGAGCTTTCGATTGTGCGAAGCAGGAGAGCGCCAAGGTTGCCGCAAAGGCGAGGAGCAGACCTAATCTCATAGGGGTGGGATGCGACAAGACGCGAAGCCCGCATGTGCGCAGCGCATCCTGTGATAGCTTGCTTTGCATACCAGTTCAGAGATACCACGGAGGCCACGATGAGCGAGACCGCAGAGGTGCAGGAGATCGATCCGAGATACCCCATCGGCAAGTTTAAGCGGCCCGATGCGATTTCTCCGCAGGACCGAACGACAGCCATTGCTGCGCTCGCCGCTATGCCCGGACGGTTGCGCAATGCCGTGCAGGGGCTCGACCGGGAACAACTGGACACACCCTACCGCGACGGCGGCTGGACTGTCCGGCAAACCGTGCATCACTACGCGGACAGCCACATGAACGCCTTCATTCGCGTGCGCCTGGCGCTGACGGAGGACTGGCCGACCATCAAGCCGTACGACGAAAAGGCGTGGGCGGTTCTGCGCGATTCCACTGGCGCTCCGGTCGGCTGGTCGCTCGACCTGATCGAGAGCCTGCATGCGCGCTGGGTGATGATGCTCGACAGTCTGACGGACGAACAATGGACGCGAGGCGTGAACCATCCTGAGAACGGGCCGATGACCATCGAATACGCGACTCTGGTGTATGCGTGGCACTCGAAGCACCACGTCGCACACATCACCCGGTTGCGCGAGTTGAAGGGTTGGTAGCAAGCAGTTCGCGCTGCAGCAGATCGAGCACTTCATCGGTTCGCTCGAGCTGCCAGGATCGCGTGAGCCTGTATGCCCGCGCTTGCCGGAAGACGCCGGCGCATTCACGGAAGAGCCGCGGCTGCTGGCCGGTAAGGGCCGGAATGTAGACAGCGTACGCCATGTCCATCAGCGTGGCGACAGCTTCGGTCAGTGCGAGTGGCGTGAGGCGGGGCTGGGCGTTCGGATCCTCGGCGCGCTCCAGGAATATCAGATGGCGCAGCGGCCGCGGACTTGGATCAGCGCTGCGCACATAAAGGCGGTACTTGTCTTCTGCGGAGTGAACCCGGTGTTCCGGTTGCGCCAGCTCGCCCAGATGATCGAGGCTCTGGTTCCACAGCTTGAGCCAGCCGGTTACGGGAATGACACGTGGAACGGCTGCGTCCGCTGGATTCAGCAGGCAGATGTCGTCCGATACGATGTCGTGCCCGCGGCGGCTGAGGCAGGCGGCCAATGTGGACTTGCCCGCGCCGGAGTCGCCGAGGAAAGCGGCCACTCCTCCGGCAAAATCGACTGCGCTGGCGTGCAGCGGAAGCAGCCCATTCTGATAACAAAGCGCGCCGAAGATTGAGCCCAGCAGGTAGGTCGTGATATCTCCGTCGCGTGCCGCGGGTGCAATTTCAACCGTCACCTCAGAGCCGCTTCGCGCATAATAGCGAGCTGTACCCGGAATATTCAGCAGGTACTCGGCTGCGGTGAGTTGCGTGTATGGGCCGGCCTGGATGGCGCCTGCCAGCGATTCCGGTACCGGGCCAAGCGAGACTCGAACCGTGCGTATCGCGGCTCCGGTAGTTTGGTGCAGCTCGGGGATATCGAGCTCCGACTCAAAAAGGAACGGGCCGAAGGAGAAGGTGTATGGCGGGTTGGAGCGTTCTGTGTTCGACGCGGTCAACAAGTGCGGGATCCCCGAGTCATGGTACGTCACGCGTTCTGGAGTGCGGCGCCGGGCGACTGACTGTGCAAAGCCGGATCGTGTGTGCGCAGAAAGTAGCCCAGGCTGACGGCCCGCAGCAGCGCGTTTTGCCAGGTATTGCTGACGACGGTCTTTTCGTAGCCGGATGACGGCCAGTTCTCCAGTAGTTCATGCAGACGCGTCATGTCGATCCATTCGCGGGCAGCGGGCGAGGCTTCGATTTCGCGAACCTCGGCACGAATTGCGGGCAGGGCCTCAGCGACCGTGATGTACCAATCGGCGCCTTGCAGCCCGCGTTTGTAGTTCAACCGGGTTGACTCCGGGATGCGCCCCTTCAGCGCGCGCCGAGCCAGCGAGCGCGAGTGGCCATCCGCGATGTACTGCTCGGGCGGGATGGAGAAGCAGAACTCGTACAAACGCTTGTCGGCGGTGGGGTCGCGCAGGTCGACACCAAACGTGGACTGAATCGCCGCACGGATCAAGCCGAAGTCAAACCACTCGAACATCCTCGCGTGCTCGCCGACCGGGTCGGCGCTTTGGCCGAAGCTATTTTCGTAGATTCGCTCACGCATCCGCCTTGCCTGCGGGTGCTCCTCCCGGATCAGCGGCCTGTACGCGGATTCCGAGGCTCCGGGCGGAACAAGCGTGCGATCGCACCACTGCGGCAGCAACCCCACCAAGCTGGCGCGTGTGGCCGAGCGCCAGGAGATCGCACCATTGCGGTGCAGACCGGTGGCCGCACGCAGGAGTGTTCCCCATCGCATCCGGCGAAGCATGAATCCAAGGACAGCATTCGTACCCCAACTTATCGTGCCATTGCCGGAAGCGCCCTCGAGCAGCACGCGGATGCCGCGACCGCGCGCAGTCTCGAAGATTGCAGACAACCAGAGCAGGTTGACGACATTCAATGCCGGCTCTCCCATGACGTCGGTCCACTGCTTCATGGTGGCCAGCAGGTCACGGCTGCCGGAGTTAACCAGCACGTGATCGATGTTCGGGTACATGCGCCTAAGTTCTGCAGCGCCTGCTCCCTCCGATGCGATCTGCCACGGCTGACTCGCTCCGGAGAACTCGGCCCGCGGTACCGCTGTGAACGCCGTCAGCCGCTTGCCCGAGCGCGCGAGCAAGCTGGCTGCTGAGGAACAGACCCCACCGCTGTCCAGACCTCCGCTTAGCATGCAACCCACCGTCGAGGTGCCCCGGAGCCGCGCTTCGGTCGCGCGATCCAGCACTTCGACGAGCGCTTCCGCATAGTCGCTGTCGCGCTTAAATTTCGTTGGCTTTGCGTTCCTTGGGTGCCAATATTGTGTGTCGGTCACACTGTCTCTGGTGGCGAGCAGCATGTGCCCGGCCGGGAGACGGCGTATGGAGGAAAAGAAGCTTCGATCTCGCTCGGGGGCCACACAGCCAAGCCAGTCGGCGATACGTTTTGCGTCGAAGGCGACAGTCTCCGGCGTAAGCAGCCACTTGGGCAGAGACGCCAGCGCGAACAAGTTGCCTGAGGAGGTGTAGTGTAGCGGCCGTTCACCCGTGTGGTCTCGCGCAGCGAACAGCTCTTCGCGGGCGGGAGTCCAGACGCCAAATGCGAATGCTCCCAGAACTTTGTCGAGGCAGGATGGTCCCCATCGCATCCACGCCGCAAGCAGAACCGTGGAATCGGCAAGCTGCTCCGGCTGAGTAAGATTCAGTACCTCAACCAACTCGGTACGGTTGTCCAGCCGCACATCCGCAACCAGACAGCAGGACCGATCCGGAGCCCAGAGAGGTTGCGCGTCGAAACGGTCCTCAGGCAAAAAGCCGGAAATCTCCCCGGCTACATGGATTCGATTGTCGTACCAGGAAAAACCGCGGACACCACCGGCAAAGCCGCGAGCGCCGTTCTTTGCAAATCCGTCAATCCGCCCGGCGAGGGGTAGTTGTCTGAAGCCTTCAGCCGTTCGGTTCCAGGCGACGAAGATCACCGACATGCAGGCGCTTAACTGAGAGTGTGGCCGCCTCCACCATCGTTGCCGGATGCGGTGCCGTGCTTCGCGGCGTTCAGATCGATCTTGTGAATGACCGGCGGCGTCCAGGTCTTCTTCGTCTTCGGGGTAGCTGTCAGTGTCATGTACATATCCCTCGTCGGTCTCGTATGGTGGATCTGCTGTGTTGCTGTGGTCGGGCGTTCCGCAGCGCGGCAGCCGAAGTGCCATTCCAAGATGTGCTGTCCTGAACTCGGCTACAACGAACAACGCGAGCACATAATTCCAGGCTCAACCCCAATCGTATCACGCAAACATTTGACGTTCTGGCTGTGACTTGGGCGTGTCCTAGGGAACTAGGATGGCTGGTCCGCATCGTCAGTTGCACGCACTAGCCTCGGTGCATCGTCGGCAAAATCCAAATCGAATCAAATAGATGCTGCTTTCAGTGAGTGAATGCCGAGCGGTCGCCACAGCCCAAGCGATGGGCAATGCTAGACTTTGCCTGCGAGATGAAGCCGAGCAGAGCAGCATCCGGCGCTACGAAAGACACGCCCGCCCAAACGCCACAGCAGATTATCGCCTCGTTTGAGGCCTTTGTGGCCGGGCACCCGAAGACGGCCGTTGTCGAGGACGGCAACGTGCTGTTCGAAATGGGCCAGGCCCAATACACGCTCAGCGATGCCTACGGCCGCTGCACACTTCACCTGTGGGACGACCAGCGCAATATTGTCCGCACCATCTCCTCGGCAACCGATCGCCCAAGCGGTCTCCGGCTCGTCACCCACCGCTTCGGGCAGACTAAGCCAGGGTCGCTCGAGTTGCTCGCCGACCGTGAGCGCCGCACGCCTGTAGGCCGCGAGACCACTCGTACCCGATACCTTCGCCTGCTCGAACGCGTGCTGGTTCGTGGCGCCAGCATGTATTGGGGTGACTGGAAGCCCGAGGGCTTCCGTACCGCGATGGATCTCGAGAAGAGTTTTGGCCCGGCCTACGCGCGTGGCTCCCTCGTTCAGGGGCAACACGCTTGGGCCGTGATCGGAGTCAATCGCGACGAGGCGCCGGCTCTGGTGGATGGCATCCTGACCGTCGGCGTGCTTTGGCTGCACGAGTGTCGAGAGAAAGCAGGCGGCAAGCGACTGTACCGTGGTCTCCGCATCGTTGTGCCGAAGGGCATGGGTACGCTTACGGCGTCCCGTCTCACCTGGATGAATCAGCAGGCTGCGCAATGGGAGCTGTGGGAACTCGACGAACGCACCGAGGAGCTCCAGCGCCGCGACCCCGCCGACCACGGCAACCTGACCACACGCCTGATCCAGGCACCCGATGAAGCCGCTGTCCGGGAACGCTTCCGCGACTCCATCCGGCGGGTGCTGGCCCTTGTCCCTGATGCCATGCGGGACACGGTCGAACAGCGTGCGCGCAACGCCGCGGAGATAGCATTCCTGCTGCACGGGCTCGAGTTCGCCCGCATCCGCGCCGGCTTCACCGGCCAGAGCTTCAACCGTGTCGACGAGATCACGGTCGGCGCGGGCGAGCACGAGACTGTCCTCAACGATCACAACGCCGACGAGCTCCGCGAAATGATCGCGGAACTCTTTGCGCGTCGCCGAGCTGTGCGATCGCCCGGGCAGGGCATCGGCGCCAACCGAACGCGTCCACTGAAGGAGCCCGCCTCAGCTCGCGATCCGCTTTACCGCATGCAGCCGGAACGCTGGCTTGAAAGCGTCCTGCGCCGCGACGTTGCCGCGCTCGACGAGCGCCTTGACCCCGCGCACGTCTACACCCAGGTACCTGCGTTTGCGGCGTCCGACCGCGGCATGCTTGACCTGCTTGGCGTGGATCGCAGTGGCCGCCTTGCCGTGATTGAGCTCAAGGCAGACGAGGACCTCCATCTCGCCCTGCAGGGGCTCGATTACTGGGTCCGCGTGCGGTGGCACCACATGCACTCAGACGATGCGACCGGCCTCGGCGAGTTCCAGCGCTACGGCTACTTCACCGGTCTGCGCCTCTCGCCCGAAGCCCCGCGCCTGTACCTTGTCGCTCCGGCGCTGCGCGTCCATCCGGCCACGGAGGTCGTGCTGCGCTATCTCTCGCCTCGCGTGGAGTGGGAGCTGATCGCTCTCGATGAACGCTGGCGGGAACAGGTTCGCATTATCTGGCGAAAGCGCAGCTCGGACCCTCGCACTGCCTAGGGAGTGATTATCCCCATCCCGCAGGCGCCGACTCCAGCTCCGCATCGTGCTCTAGCGTGAAGGCCTCTGGTTCGGGCGCATTCGCCCGCGAATCAAAGAACCGCTCCACCTCGCCCAGCACAGCGTGCCCGGACTTCGCATCGAAGATGGCCTTGCGCAGCGCCGCGCCGCCCGGCATGCCATGGGTGAACCACGCCGCGAACTGCTTCATTTTGCCGACGGCATCGCGATGCCGCTGCTCGCGTGCAACTTGTCCGGATGCGGCAATGGCCGCCGCCCGTGCAGCTTCAGCGGCC
>Ga0207698_10002549_pt1 | contig 10812 bp, 9 predicted proteins | sample KBSCornC22_FD_184298 | JGI IMG/M metagenome (GOLD analysis project Ga0207698, IMG submission 184298) | Corn rhizosphere microbial communities from Kellogg Biological Station, Michigan, USA - KBS Corn C2-2 (SPAdes) (version 2) | ecosystem: Host-associated > Plants > Roots > Rhizosphere > Soil ...
ATCTTCAAAACAGGCCTCTCGGGAGAAACGGCGAAGATCAAGAACCTTCGTCAGGCGGAGCGCTATCTCCCGGACAACATCTACACCGCCATCGAGGACTTCCGTAACTCCGAGTGGACCACCACCATCTTCGGAGCAGACGTAAAGGGACGTTTCGCCGACCTCAAGCAGGCTTCGGCAGACCGCTGCCCGCGCCTGCTTGGCACGGTGGTGAAAGCCCCCGAGGTCAAGTTCCATCACGAGGTCTACAACCAGCTCCTGTGGAACCAATTTTAGGTCAACGCCACCGGAATCCGAGGGCCGCGCAAGCGGCCCTTTGTTTTGCTATTTGGCCGTTCGTTGCACGTGCTCCGGCGCAGATGGTAGCGTGAGAGCTGAACTACTTCCATCCATCCTTTGGAGTTATCCCTTACATGCAGACCAGCTACAACGGCATCGCAATCCCGGCGAGCGGCAGCCCCATCGAGTACAAAGACGGCAAGTACATCGTTCCTGATAGCCCGGTCATCCCGTTCATCGAGGGCGACGGTACCGGTCGTGACATCTGGAAGGCTTCGCAACGGGTCTTCGACGCCGCGGTGAAGAAGGCCTACGGCGGCAAGCGAAAGGTCGAGTGGTATGAAGTACTCGCCGGCGAAAAAGCCTATCGGCAGACGCAGAACTGGCTCCCGGACGATACCGTGAAGGCGACGGTAGATTTCCGCGTGTCCATTAAGGGACCGCTAACCACTCCGGTCGGTGGCGGCATTCGCAGCCTCAACGTCGCCCTCCGTCAACTCATGGATCTGTACCAGTGCATTCGCCCGGTCAAGTATTACCAGGGCGTACCCAGCCCGGTGAAGCATCCCGATCAGCTCGATGTCGTTATCTTCCGAGAGAACACCGAGGACATCTATGCCGGCATCGAGTTCCGCGAGGGAACTCCGGAGGCGAAGAAGTTCATCGAGTTCGTCAATGAAGACATGCTGAAGGGCGGCAAGAAGAAGATTCGGCTGGACTCCGGCGTGGGCGTCAAGCCCATCTCGACCACCGGCTCCAAGCGGCTCGTCCGTGCCGCAATCAAATTCGCGCTCGCCAATAAGCGGAAGGTGGTCACGCTCGTCCACAAGGGAAATATCCAGAAGTTCACGGAGGGGGCTTTCCGAGAATGGGGCTACGAGGTCGCGACGCAGGAATTTCGCAGCGAGACTGTCACGGAACGCGAGAGCTGGATCCTCGGTAATCTTGAGTCCAATCCGAAGCTCACGCCCCAAGAAAACGCCGCTCTGATCGAGCCCGGCATCGAGTTTGCACCGAAGGAGTTTGGAGACTCCATCGTGGCCGAGGTCAAGCAGGTGCTGGCCTCCATCGGCGAGTCGCACGGAGCAGGGAAGTGGAAGTCCAAAGTCCTCATCAACGACCGCATCGCCGACTCGATCTTCCAGCAGATCATCATCCGACCCACCGACTACAGCGTCCTCGCCACCACTAACCTCAACGGCGACTACATCTCGGACGCTGCGGCGGCACAGGTTGGCGGTCTCGGCATTGCGCCCGGCGCCAATGTCGGCGACGGCTATGCGGTGTTTGAAGCCACCCACGGCACCGCGCCGAAGTACGCGGATAAGGACGTTATCAATCCAGGCTCCGTGATGCTCTCAGGTGTCATGCTCTTTGACTTCATTGGCTGGAGCGAGGCCGCACGGCTCATCGAATCATCGATGGAGAAAACCATTCAGCAGAAGTACGTCACGTATGACTTTGAGCGGCAGATGCAGGGTGCGACTAAGGTGAAGACCAGCGAGTTCGCCACCCGCATGATCGAAAATATGGGCTGATTGAATGCGGTTGAGGAAAACCAGCTCGGACGGCTTGCTTTCTAGTTCGGTTATCGATGCTCAGTGTTCGATGCCAGCCGACCTGTCTATCATGAAGATATCTGAAGGATTAATGAGAAGGAGAAGTACTCGATGCGGAAGAAGGTAACGATTGTTGGTGCGGGAAACGTGGGCGCGACCGCCGCGCACTGGATTGCCGCCAAAGAACTCGCGGATGTCGTCCTGATCGACGTGGTCGAAGGCGTTCCCCAAGGCAAGGGTCTTGACCTGCTCGAGGCGATGCCCATTGAAAAGCGTGACGTCTCGATCATCGGCACCAATGATTATGCCGATACTGCGAATTCCGATATCGTGGTGATCACCGCTGGCATTGCCCGCAAGCCTGGCATGAGCCGCGACGACCTGCTGAACACCAACTTCAAGATCATGAGCGACGTTGTCGAGAAGGTTGTCGCCACCTCGCCAAACTGCATTCTCATCGTGGTCGCGAACCCGCTGGACGCGATGGCCCAGACTGCCTTCAAGAAGGCCGGCTTCCCGCGCGAGCGCGTTATCGGCATGGCCGGAGTGCTCGACTCGGCCCGCTTCCGCACCTTCATCGCAGAGGAGCTCAAGGTTTCGGTGGAGAATGTCACCGCCTTCGTTCTTGGCGGCCACGGAGACACCATGGTGCCGCTCTCGCGCTACTCCACGGTTGCCGGCATTCCCATCACGGAACTGATTGCTCCTGAGCGCCTGAAAGAGCTGGAATCCCGAACTGCGAATGGCGGCGCAGAGATCGTCAAGCACCTCAAGACCGGCTCGGCCTACTATGCACCTTCCGCCGCGACCGTGGAGATGGTGGAGGCGATTCTCAAGGACAAAAAGAAGATCCTGCCATGTGCAGCATACCTGCAGGGCGAGTATGGTATCAGCGGCCTGTACGTTGGGGTACCGTGCAAACTGGGCGCCAAAGGCCTGGAGCAGATCATCCAGATCAAGCTGACGGCGGACGAGCAGGCCGCGCTGAACAGGTCGGCCGATGCTGTCAAGGAGCTGTGCAGCGTCATCGGCATGGCATAGGCTTAGTTGCTCGTTGAAGCAGAAGGCCCGCCGAGGTGGCGGGCCTTCTTGCGTGCGCGAGGTTTCGGGTCAGGCGACGCGTTCGATGGTGACGGACTCGAGTACGACTGCCGTCTTTGGTTTGTCCTGAGCGCCGGTTGGCACCTTGGAGATCTTCTCGACGAGGTCGTAGCCTTCGACGACTTCACCGAAGATGGTGTGCTTGCCAGTGAGCCAGCTTGTATCCGTGACAGTGATGAAGAACTGGCTGCCATTGGTGTTCGGGCCGGCATTGGCCATTGCGAGTTTCCCGGGCTTCTGGAAGTTGTGCGGCGAGCCCTTGGTTTCATCTGCAAACTGGTAGCCGGGACCACCCATTCCCGAACCCTCGGGATCGCCGCCCTGGATCATGAAGTTGGGAATGACCCGATGGAACACGGTTCCGTCGTAGAGCTTCGGGCCCTTCTTCGAGCGTGAATTCCACTCCTTCGTTCCCTCGGCAAGACCGATGAAATTGGCGACCGTCTGCGGCGCATCCTTCTCGAAGAGCTCGCAGACGATGGGGCCGAGGCTGGTGTTGAAGCGTGCGTAGGTTCCTGGTTTGGTGGGCATTGAGGCTCCAGTTCTCAGTTGTCGATTCGTCAGTTGTCAGTGGGCCGCCGGCGGTGTCGCTGACGCGGCTGGCGCTATGGGCGCTACGGGTGGATTCGGATCGGGAGGCATCGGCTGGCCCTCGCGAACGATGGTGACGTGCTGGATGCGGACGGGCGTTAGAGGACGGTCGCTCGAGTTACGCTCAACATTGGCAATCGCTGTGACGACTTCAACCGAGTGGGCGTCGCACTGTCCGAAGATGGTGTACTTGCCGTCAAGCTGAGGGACTGGGACTTCGGTGATGTAAAACTGGCTGCCGTTCGTATTGGGTCCGGAGTTTGCCATTGCGAGCCGGCCGGGGACCGAAAAGGTCAGGTTCGGGCTGACCTCGTCGTCGAAGTAGTAGCCGGGACCGCCAGTGCCGTCGCCCGCTGGGTCGCCGCCCTGGATCATGAATCCGGGAATGACCCGGTGGAACATCAGACCGTCATAGAAGCGCTTGCCTTGCTGCCTTGTCTTCCCCTCGTCGAGGGACCAAGCCTTCGTGCCCTCCGCCAGTCCGATGAAGTTTGCGACCGCCACGGGGGCCTGCTTGTCGAAGGTTTTGCAGGTCAGCCGTCCCATTGTCGTGTCGATGACGATAGTCGGGCCGGTTGGCACCGGCTCGGCCTTTGGCGCGCTCGCTACGCCGGGAGCATCGGGCAGGTCGGCCTGCGCAGTCGCGGCCATAGGCACGAGTGCGAGGATGGCGGCTATGGAGAACGCTTGGAGGTATTGGCGGGTCATCGGCAGCACAAGATTCAGGGTAGCGCAGCGGGGCGGGTAGCATCAATTTGGCTGGGGTGCCCCCTCCCCCTCCCAAGGTAGCTGGTTGACAAGATCTCCGGATTCAGCAGCTTAGGTTACAGGTGTCTGCCAAAGTATTGGAAACGAAGGAGATATTAGCAAAGTATTGGTGTCAAAGTACTTAGCTTGAACAGCAGAAAGGCTCCGGAAGCCTGCCCGGAGCCCTTTTTCTCTCTTAATTCCATTATAGCGAAATGAGCACCTTCTACATGCGATCAAACTGCTTGCCAGTTCAGCGCGTGTTTTGTTTCTGTTGTAGGGATTTCAACAGATTTGAGGGCTTGACAGCGATTTGGAGCGGCGGGTGATGGGCGGCTTTCGCTCACTCGATGCTGATTCCGCCTGAGCCGGTGCCGAGCCGGACTGTAGGACCGCCGCCGTTGACGCTACCAGCGATATGGTGCCGGCCGATGCTGGTCTGCATGGTGATGGGACGGTCAACGTGGATGCCGCCGGATCCCGTATCCGCCTCCAGATTGAAGTGAGCGTTGGCCGGGACATTCAGACGAATGCTGCCTGAACCGGTGTGCACGCGCCACTCGCTGGTGGGACTGCCCTCGACCTCGATGGCACCGGAGCCGGACTCGGCCCGGACAGAACCCGAGATTCCGCTCAGCTTCATTCCACCAGACCCAGTGTGCGCGGTCACGTCTCCTGGAGCGGTTACCGCGAGAGTGATGTGACCAGAGCCGGTCTGCACGTTCGCTGCGCCGTGCACGCCGGTCGCGTTGATGGAGCCGGAACCTGTCTGCAGGTGGGTGTTGCCCGCGATGTTATCGACGTGAATGCTGCCTGAACCGGTATCCGCGTCGACAGCGCCCTGCAGCCCACCGATCTCGATCTGGCCGGAGCCGTTATGCGCCGTGACGGTGGAAGACCCGGGTGCCGTGATGTCGTAGTCGATGGAGACGTTGCGAAAGAGATCGCTGTCATGCGGCGTCTTGATGGTGATGGTGCTGCCGGACTGGGTAATCGGCGGGTTATCCGCGATTTCCTTGACGTTACGGTCAACGTCGCCGCTGAAAAGACCGGGACGGGCATGCACGTGGCCGACGATGTGAAGCTGATTGCCCGACCCCGAATAAACGTGCACGTAGCCGGAGCCGTTGGAGATGTTGAGCGTGGCTGAACCGGATACCGTGAAGGTGCGGTCGAAGTTGCCGTCGGCGGCGAGGGCTGCAGGAACGGCTAGACCGACTGCTGCCAGCGAGAGAATGCGGAGAAACATGGTGGTCCTCCTTGGGATGACCTTCGGGTGGCTACACCGAGACATTACGCTTCCAAAGGCTGGGGAGTTCCGGAAAAAATCGAAACTCTGGCCCTAGCAGACAGTGCGTCGACTTAAGTGCTACTGACCTTGCCCGGAACGACTGGCTAGAGTTAAGGCTCGCAGTATGTGGCTTTTCCGGAATTGCAATCGACCGGTTGTGCTCAGGTGAGAAGGGAACGATAGAACATGGTGCCAGCCAACCTACTCCATCCAGAAGAGATCTTGCAGCAGCAGGAGATACAGGGGTCCGCCGCGACCACGGAAGCTGATGTATCGGTGGAAGACCGTTTTCCAAGCGAAACCAATGAGGTGTTGGCCGGACTACGAAACGGTTGGCTGTCAGACTTCGAAACGGGGTCCAGCCGACCGGTTCCGCGCCGGGCGCCTCGGGCAACGATTCGGCTGCGGGCTGGTGTTGAGGCGCTAGCAGACGGCTTCCGCTTCTGGTTCGAAAGCGGCAGACGGTTGGCTTGCAGCGTGCTCTCTCGAAACGACGCGTCGCAGCTCCGGACAGAACCAATTCGCAGTGTCTCGGAGCGCGTCCCGATCGTGCCATCCGGCTCTCCTACTCCTCCGGTCCATGAAGGAATTGTTGTCGATTTGCGCGATGGGTGGCTGGCGGATATTGAAACCACCCCGGAGAGGCATACTCCACGGCCAATCTCGTGGCAGACCAAGGTGTACCGGGAGATTGAGCCGGTCACGGGCGAGCTAGGTTACTGGCTGGATTGCATGAAGGAATTGTGCAAACGGCTGATAACCCCGAGAACGAAGGCGCGGGAGGTGGCCCGAGGAGAGAGGGCGCGAAGGGCAGAGGCTGCTGCACGATTCGTCTCGGCGACCATCGTGATCGCTCTGGCTACCGGAACAGTTCTTTACGTGGCAGCTGTCGTGCACATCCTCGATCCGAGACGCCTAGCGCAGGTTCTGGGGCAGTAGCGTCGACTTTTCGGGTAACTTCATTGGCAGCGTGGCCAAACGGGAACGCCGCACATCCAGCACAACCTGACCGGCGAATCAGAATGACAAGACTAGATCAGCGCTGAAGTTATCTCTTCAGCGCGAGGTGGGCCTGACGGACGTCGTTGGCGGTGTAGACGGCGTGGAACGTGGCCGCGCGGTCGGACGGAACCTCCGCGAGGGCACGCTCGATGTTTTCGCGGCCGCCCTGAAGGCGGTCAACGAGGCACAGGACACCAGCAACGATCATCCCGGCATCTCGGGTGGCTTCGATCGCCGTGATCGTGGAGCCGCCGGTGGTGCAGACGTCATCGACGATGACGACGGACGCCCCGGGAGAGAGAAAGCCTTCAATACGACGACCGGTGCCGTGGGTCTTCTCGGCCTTTCGGACGAGAAAGCCGTGGACAAGGGTGGGCTCAGGGCCGGTCTCCTGGTCTTCGATTTCGAGCTCGGCAGTGAGAGCTGAAATCTCCCGGTGGTCGGCGAGCGCCCAGGCCGAGGCAGAGGCGGTGTTGGAAACGAGCGGATCGGCGCCCATGGTGAGGCCGCCGACTGCGACGGCATGTGGCATGTGCTCCTGGATGAGCGAGTGGAAGACCAGGCCCGAGAGCCGGCCGCCTTCAGCGTGGAGGGTAGTAGTGCGGCAGTCAATGTAGTAGTCGGACTTCTGTCCGGACGCAAGGGTGAAGTCGCCAAGGCGGAAGGAGTGAGTGGCGATGAGGTTGAGCAGAGCGTGATGGTAGGCGTCGGACATTTGGGATTAGTGTAACGAACACTGGTCCAATCGCCGGTGACGCAGCCCTCAGGCCTGGTTGCCCGACTTTGCTTCATCGACGAGATTGACGCCGATGCCGTGCTCGTAGACGAGGCTGCCGCCGAGATGGGCGGATGCGGTGAGGACCAGATATCCCAAAGCGGCAAGCGCGCGGCCCGTGCTTCGGTTGTCGCTGCGGCGAGCGAAGCAGGAGCCAAGGAAGAAGCCGGTGGCGGCGACGTTCAAGAGGCCGTGTACCAGCCCAATGCGCCGTGGCGCTGGCTTGTCAATGCCGGACCAGTCGTTCAGGCCCACGAGGGCAGTGACGGAGGCGGCAGCAAGGCCGAGCATGTTGGTGGCATCGGCTGCAGCGTCCAGGCGCGAGTTCCCGGAGATCGCGCCGATGGCATCGAAGGCGAGGGTCGCTGTCCAAGAGCCGATGGGCACGTCTGTGAGGACGGCGTGGAGGGGAACGTCCATCCACTGTCCATAGAGGAAGTTCCGCAGCGGGTCGCCGCCAAGCGCGTCCACGGCGGAATTGACTGCGCCCTGAACGGATTTTTCTATATCCGGCGAGATCCAGTCCTGCTGTTCGACGAAGCGGGCGATGGCGTCTCTGCTGACGGGTGTGCTGGGGTTTGAGGCTTCCGCGGACATGTGAGCTCCTTTGCGATCCATAGTGGCGCGTGTGGCGCGGCGACACCTCGATGAGATGCAGAAGGAGCGCAGGGCTGTGGCTTATTTGCCGAGACGGTCCAGATGGCGGTAGCCGCCTGTCTGAATGAGAACGGCGATGAAAATGAATGAATTGTAGGCGGCATGGACCAATGCCGAGGCTGCTACCGACTGCGTGCGCACCCGGACCATCGTGAGCAGCAGCGAAACCGAGAAGAGGCCGACGAGGGCTGCGGCGTAATGGCCGATCTGCTGTGCATGGATGCCAGCGAACAGGAGACTGGTGACGACGGCGGAGAACATGAGCGAGACGGGCGTGAGGATGGTCGTGGTCCGCCAATGGTGGTGAGCTTCCGGAGTGCGAGGAAGCGCGATGAAGTCGTATGCGATGGCGAAAGCGGGGACGAGAAAGCCGCGAAAGCATATCTCTTCAAAGACAGGAGCAATGATGATGCCGAAGAAAGTCATGCCCCAGGCGGCGAGAGGTGTGGAGAAAAACTCCTCGATGGGCACGGTTTTGGGAGGAGTAGTGAAGTAGGTGACAAGCTGCATCATGAAGCCGAGCAGCAGGCCGAGCGCGACGAGTTTGGCTGCATGGACTCGGGCAGTGTAGCCGCTCCATCGGATGCCTTGAAGGAATGGCCGCTTCCAAATGGCGGGGAAGATCAGCGCGGCAATGATCAGCGTGAGGATGTAAGTCGCGGCCTGGCTGGCCATTTGAAGGACCGGGTGTTGCACGGTGATTTCACCGTTGCGAACGGCCACCGGTGACCAGCCAAACACGGTGAGGAGAACCTGGGAGCCAAACAAGAGGACAGCTGCGGTGATGATGAAAAGAAGGGCGTGGCCGAAATTCGGTATCCGACGCGGCTCAGGTTCAAGTGGCGGGGGCGGCGGGGGTATCTCTTCCGGAAAGTAGGAGCCTTGGCCGCCCGGTGCGGGATAAATGCTCATGCTTTCTTCCTGCCTCGTGGCCGGGGGGACGGAGGTGCGATCGCGGCTGGTGCTTTCGAAGAGCGAGCCTGCGCTTCGGGGACGCCGGTCTTCTTTTTGGGAGCGACAAATTTGCCTCGCGACTGGCGAGGAGCGTCAGGCTGGGCGGCGATATTGAGGGGCTGCGGGCCGGCGTGACTGGCACCGTTGTTTGTGGCGAATTGGCCTGGTGCGTAGTGGCGGGCGAGGAACTGGCCGGTGTAGGACGAGCTGACGGTGGCGACCTGCTCCGGCGTACCGTGGGCAACGATGCGGCCGCCGCGCTCGCCGCCTTCGGGACCAAGGTCGAGGATGTAGTCGGCGTTGCGAACGATGTCGAGGTTGTGCTCGATGATGATGACGGTGTTGCCGAGGTCGGTGAGACGGTGGAGAACCTCAAGGAGTTTACGGACGTCGTCGAAGTGAAGGCCGGTAGTGGGCTCGTCGAGTAGATAAAGGGTGCGGCCTGTCTGACGCTTGGAGAGCTCGCGCGCGAGCTTCATGCGCTGAGCCTCGCCGCCGGAGAGAGTGACGGCGGACTGGCCGAGATGAATGTAGCCTAGACCGACGTCGACCAAGGTCTGCAGCTTCTGGTGGACGGCGGGGATGTCCTTGAGGATCGGCAACGCGTCCTCGATGGGGAGATCGAGGATGTCGGCGATGGAGTAGCCGTTGAACTTCACAGCGAGCGTTTCCTGGTTGTAGCGGCGGCCGTTGCAGACCTCGCACAATACGTAGACGTCGGGCAGGAAGTTCATCTCGATGCGGCGTTGGCCTTCACCCTGACAGGCCTCGCAGCGTCCGCCCTGAACGTTGAAGGAGAAGCGCCCGGGCTTGTAGCCGCGCTCGCGGGCCTCAGGAAGCTGGGCGAAGAGGTCGCGGATGGCGGTGAATACGCCGGTGTAAGTAGCCGGGTTGGAGCGTGGTGTGCGGCCGATAGGAGACTGATCGATCTCGATGACCTTGTCGATCTGCGAGATGCCGATCACCTTGCCGTGCTGGCCAGGCTCTTCGCGGGAACCATAGAGCTCTTTGGCCAGGGCTCGGTAGAGGATGTCGGTAACGAGCGTCGATTTGCCGGAGCCGGAGACGCCGGTGACGACCGTCATCACGCCAAGAGGGAAGTGCGCGGTGACGTCCGTCAGGTTGTGGGCACGGGCATCCTGGACGGTGATCCACTTACCCGTAAGCTGCCGGGGCTGCGGGCGGGCGACGATGGCGATCTTGCCGGCGAGGTATTGGCCGGTGATGGAAGCTGGGTTCGCCATCACCTGCTCGGGCGTACCGTCGGCGATCAGATGGCCGCCGTTCTTTCCGGCTCCGGGACCGAGATCGAGGACGTAGTCGGCCTTGCGGATCGTGTCTTCATCGTGCTCGACGACGAGAACGGTGTTGCCGAGGTTGCGCAGATTCTCAAGCGCGCTGATGAGGCGCTGGTTGTCGCGCTGGTGAAGACCGATGGAGGGCTCGTCGAGGACGTAAAGCACGCCGCGGAGGCGTGAGCCGATCTGCGTGGCGAGCCGGATGCGCTGGCCTTCGCCGCCGGAGAGTGTAGCGGCAGAGCGATCGAGCGAGAGGTAGTCGAGCCCGACGGCGTTGAGGAACTCGAGGCGTTCGACGATCTCACGCTGAAGGCGGTCGGCGATCATCGCCTCGCGGCCGGTGAAGCGCATGGCACGGGCGGCGTTGAGAGCGCGCTCGAGCGAGAGCGCGGTGAAGTCGGCGATGGAGAGATGTTTCGAGCTGCCTGGCTGAGAGCTACCGGGAGTCTGAGTGCCGTTCGAGGCGTCCGGAACCTTCGACTTTGCCGCATTCGCTTCGGCTCCTGGGATGTCGACGGATAGGGTTACAGCGAGGGATTCGGGGCGGAGGCGTCGACC
>Ga0207698_10002563_pt1 | contig 10787 bp, 9 predicted proteins | sample KBSCornC22_FD_184298 | JGI IMG/M metagenome (GOLD analysis project Ga0207698, IMG submission 184298) | Corn rhizosphere microbial communities from Kellogg Biological Station, Michigan, USA - KBS Corn C2-2 (SPAdes) (version 2) | ecosystem: Host-associated > Plants > Roots > Rhizosphere > Soil ...
GTATTCTCGCAGGGGGGCATCAACATCAACGGCCAGCACCTGCAGACCGACGGCGAAATCGGCTACGTGGTGATCGATGTGTCAGCGTCCGAAGAACAGTCGGAGGGGTTGCGCGAACAGCTCGCGGAAATTCCCGGCACCGTGCGCACACGATTGCTGTATTGACCCGCGAGGGCAGGTGCGAAGCTCGCCGCATACGAGGCGACGTTGGGCTTCACTGCGTTCAGCGCCAACCTACGCGCGACGCCGGAATGCCGGGCAGCTGTTGTAGGTTGGGCTGACCCGGCTTCATCGGGGAAGCCCAACGGCATGGGGCTTCGCGTACGCTCACCCCACACTACCGTCCGCGCGGGCAGCGAGCTGTTGTGGAAAGTCAGGTCATGGATGGCCATTCTGACGTCAGCGATGTCGGCGCTCGCGAGAAATTCCGTCGTGCAGCGATCAGGGATGATCGCAAGAATATGGTCGGGGCGGCGGGATGACTCGCGCCTTCCCGGCGCTCGCCCTTCGGGCGCGTTCGCTGCGCTCCGCCTTCGGGCCATCGCTTCGCGATGTTCGCTCCGCCATCCGTGGCTCCGCAGTCGAACGGCGCCTTCTTGCGAAGGCGCCAGTTCTCATCCTCACCAAATCCAATAACAAAAACGGGCCGCAAGGGCCCGCGTGGAAAATCAGGCCAAGGATGGCCGTTCTGGCGTTGACCGGTTGACCGACATCGGCGCTCGCGAGAAATCCCCGTGGTGCAGCGATCAGGGATGATCGCAAGAACATGGTCGGGGCGGCGGGATTCGAACCCACGACCCCCTGCCCCCCAGGCAGATGCGCTACCAGGCTGCGCTACGCCCCGACCGAATGCGCATGATAACGGAACACGGAGCCCAACCGCACGCTGCCATCGGAGCAGCTGTCGTGAAAAGTCCGGCCATGGAAGGCCGTTCTGATCCCTTGCGACTTGGATCGTGCCAGTAGCTTTACGCTCCGGGGAAGCCGCGATCAGGGATGGCCGCAAAAATTCCTCTCGGGCCATGGAAGGCCGTTCTGGTGCTCGCCAAACCGAAGAACCGAGTCTCGAAAAAGGATTCAGCGATTCAGCGATGATCGCATCAAGGATTCTTGCGCAGCGGATCGCGCAGCAATTGCAGCAACTGCTCCAGCTCCAGCCGCATCTGGCGCACGATCTGGTGCGAGATGGACGCCTCCATCCGGCCTTGCTGGCCTTCCAGCCTTGCCCGGGCGCCGGTGATGGTGAAGCCCTGGTCGTACAACAGCGCGCGAATCTGCCGGATCATCAGCACATCGTGGCGCTGGTAGTAACGGCGATTGCCGCGCCGCTTCACCGGGTTCAACGCAGGAAACTCCTGCTCCCAGTAACGCAGCACGTGCGGCTTGACCGCGCACAATTCGCTGACCTCGCCAATCGTGAAATACCGTTTGGCGGGAATCGCGGGAAGTTCGTTATTGTTGCCCTGATCCAGCATGGTTCTCGACTCTCAGTTTCAGCTTCTGCCCGGGGCGGAACGTCACGACACGGCGTGCGGAGATCGGAATCTCCTCGCCGGTCTTGGGATTGCGTCCGGGCCGCTGATTCTTGTTGCGCAGGTCGAAGTTGCCGAATCCCGACAACTTCACCGGCTCCCCCCGCTCGAGCGCCTCGCGCAGCACCTCGAAAAAGGCGTCCACGCATTCCCTGGCTTCACGCTTGTTGAGGCCCACGTCGAGAAACAGGCGCTCGGCCATCTCTGCCTTGGTCAGCGTCATGTTCATCCTCTCAGCCTTGCCCCAAATTCGCTTTCCAGCAGTCTGACCGCATCGGCCACACTCTGGTCGGCGTCCTCGTCCGTAAGCGTGCGCGAATCGTCTTGCAAAATCAAGCCTATAGCAAGACTCTTTCGACCCGCGCTCAAACCCGGACCTCGAAAACAGTCGAACAGTACCACTTCGTTCAAGATTGTTGGCAAGCCTGAACGAAGCGCCGCCGCGACCCGCGCCCATTCGACCACCTCGTCCATTTCCACCGCGATGTCGCGCCGGATCGAGGGAAAGTGCGGCAGCGCCCGCGCCACCGGGATCGAGCGCCGGCGCAATGCCTGCAGTTCGATTTCGAACATGTGGGTTTCCGGGAGGTCCAGTTGCCGCTGCAGAGCCGGATGCATGGCACCGATGGCGCCTAACGCGACGCCATCAAGGAGCACCCGTGCGCCACGGCCGGGATGCAGCCAAGACGGCAGATCGGTGGCATCGAACGACCAGGTTTCGGGCGCACCGGACAGCGCGATCAGCGCTTCGAGATCGCCCTTGACGTCGTGGAAATCCAGCGCGCGCTTCGCTTCACCCCATTGCTCGGCAAGTGCGCTGCCGCACGCAACTGCGGCCAGCATTGGGGTTTCTTTCGGCGCATCGCCGTCCCTGCCGCGCTTCGCAAATACCACACCCGACTCGAACAAGCGCACCCGCGCCTGTTGCCGATTGCGATTGCGCTTGAGCGCTTCGACCAGGCCCGGCAGCAACGACGGGCGCATCACCGCCAGGTCCGACGACAATGGATTGGCCAGCGGAACCGCGTTCGCGTCGAGTTGCCACGTTTGCAGCAGCTTCGGATCGACGAACGCGTAACAGATCGCCTCGTGATAATCGCGCGCGACCAGACCCGCAGCCAACGTGGAAACGGACACGACGGATTCGTCGTCGCACGGAGCCGGCGGCGCGCCGGCGGGCAGGCGCGCGGGCACCGCGTCGTAGCCATGGATGCGCGCGACCTCTTCGATCAGGTCTTCTTCGCGTTCGATGTCGAAGCGCCGCGAAGGCGGCGTGACACGCCAACCATCGTCCCGCGTTTCAACCGTCATGCCCAAAGCAGTGAGGATGCGCTGGACTTCAACGGCGTCGATGGCAATGCCGAGCACCCGCGCGATCCGCGCGCGACGCAGCGTGACCGTGGCCGATGGCTTGATGTGTTTCGGCGTCACGGCCTCGATGACTTCGCCGGGCTGGCCGCCTGCAATCTCGATCAGCAGGGCCGTCGCGCGTTCCATCGCCGCGCGCGGCAGTTCCGGATCGACGCCGCGTTCGAAACGGTGGGCGGCGTCGGTGGTCAGGCCGAGCTTGCGCGCACGGCCCATGATCGCGGCGGGACTGAAATGCGCGGCTTCGAGGAAGACATCGCGGGTGGCATCAGTGACGCGCGAATCGAAACCGCCCATCACACCGGCCACGGCAAGCGGCTTCGCGTTGTCGGCGATCAGCAGGAACGACGGATCGAGCGTGGCCGCGCTGCCATCCAGCAGCTTCAGGGTTTCACCCTTGCCTGCACGCCGCACGCCGATGCCGCCGACGAGCTTCGCTTCATCGAACGCGTGCATCGGCTGCCCCGTTTCCAGCATCACGTAATTGGTGACGTCCACGACCGCATTGATCGGCTTGACCCCGCCCGCACGCAGGCGCTGCGCCATCCAGAGCGGCGTTCGCGCAGTCATGTCGATGCCGCGCACCGCGCGCCCGAGATAACGCGGGCAATCGGCGCCGGCTTCGAGGCAGATTTCGCGCGGGGCCAGGACGACGGATTGCACGGGCAATGCCGAGAACGCCTTCGCGCGCGTGCCGAACTCCGCGGCCACTTCATCGGCCAGCCCCAACATCCCGAGGCAGTCGCCGCGGTTGGGCGTCAACTCGACTTCGATCGTCGTGTCCGGCAAGCGGAGGTATTGGGCCAGCGGCTTGCCGATCGGCGCATCATCCGGCAATTCCATCAAGCCCGACGCGTCGACGTCGATGCCGAGTTCCTTCGCCGAACACAACATGCCCTGCGACTCGACGCCGCGCAGCTTCGCGGTCTTGATCGTGGCGCCGTCCGGCAATCTCGCGCCGACGGTCGCCAGCGGGGCGATCAGACCTTCGCGCGCGTTGGGTGCGCCGCACACGATCTGTACCTCACCCGTGCCCGTGTCGACGCGGCACACGCGCAACTTGTCGGCATCGGAATGCGGGGTGCAACTGACGATGCGGGCGACCACCACGTCGTCCAGCGAATCGCCAATCGGCGCGACTTCGGCCACCTCCAGCCCGCTCATGGTCAGCCGCCGCACAAGCGTGGCGCTGTCGGCGCGAATATCGACGAGTGAGCGAAGCCAGTTTTCGGAAAATTTCATGGCGAAACCATAGCCCAGTCGCAGGGAACCATTTCAATCGTCATTCCGGGGCGCTTTCCCGGCTCGTCGGGAAAGTGAACCCGGAACCCAGTGCCTTTAGGCCACGAGCAAAGTCGCTGGGTTCCGGGTTCCATCCGCGATGAAACTGCGGATGGTCCCGGAATGACGCAAAAGATTTTCAAGTCTCGATTACGCGAATTGTTGAAGAAACCGCACGTCGCTCTCGAAGAACGCACGCAGGTCGGTGACCCCGTAGCGCAGCATCGCGAGGCGCTCCACGCCCATACCGAACGCGAAGCCGGTGTAGCGCTCGGGGTCGATGCCACAATGTTTCAGCACGTTGGGGTGCACCATGCCGCAACCGAGCACCTCCAGCCAACGAACGCCACCGTCGTCGCGCTGCCAGCGGATGTCCACCTCCGCCGACGGTTCGGTGAACGGGAAATAGCTCGGCCGGAAACGCATCTCCAGCGCCTGCCCGAAGAATGCGGCAACGAAGGCTTGGAGCGTCCCCTTCAAGTCCGCGAAGGTGGCCGATTCATCCACCAGCAAACCTTCCACTTGGTGGAACATCGGCGAATGGGTCTGGTCGGAATCGCTGCGGTACACCTTGCCCGGCGCGATGATGCGGACCGGCGGCTGCTTGCCGCGCATCGCACGGATCTGCACCGGCGAGGTGTGCGTGCGCAGCAGCCGCCCGTCACCGAAGTAGAAAGTGTCGTGCATCGCACGCGCCGGATGGTGCGCGGGAAAGTTCAGCGCCTCGAAGTTGTGCCAGTCGTCCTCGATCTCGGGGCCTTCGGCGACCGAATAACCGAGCTGCGCGAAGATCGCCTCGACGCGCTCACGCGTGCGGGTGAGCGGATGGATCGTGCCGCGCTCGCCGTCGCGTCCGGGCTGAGTGATGTCGATGCTTTCCGACGCCAGCCGCTGTTCCAGCGCCGCGCCTTCCAGTGTCTGCTTGCGCGCGGCGATCGCGACGGAGATCTTCTCCTTCGCGGCGTTCACTTCGGCACCGCGCGTCTTGCGCTCATCGGGCGACAGCTTGCCGAGCGCCTTCAGCTCCGCGGTGATCGCGCCGCTCTTGCCCAGCAACGCGACACGCTGCGCCTCCAGTGCGTCCAGCGTCGCGGCTGCGGCGATCGCGCCCAGCGCTTCATCGGTGCGTTGCCCCAACGTGTCCATCGCAACCCCATGCACAAAAGAAAAGCGGAGAGAAGGCTTGGGCCTTCTCCCCGCTCGCTTGCATCATAACGTCCGGCGCGAACGCCGGAACAGGAGCCGCTGGAGAACCGTCGCGAGCGAAGGCAGATTGCGTGACGCCGGAGCGGAGGAAGCGGAGCGTACATTCAGTACGTGAGCATTCCGAGCACCGCCGGCGCGCAAGCTGCCGAGCGCAGCAGGTTATTCAGTGGCTCCTTGCTTCAAGCAGCCAGGCTGGCCTTTGCCTTTTCCGCGATCGCGCCAAACGCCGCGATGTCGTGCACGGCCAGATCCGCCAGCACCTTGCGGTCGATGGTGATGCCGGCCTTGTCGAGGCCCGCGATCAATCGGCTGTAAGACAGTCCGAACTGGCGCGCGGCCGCGTTGATGCGCACGATCCACAGCGCGCGGAACTGACGCTTCTTCTGCTTGCGGCCGATGTAGGCATACTGCTGGGCCTTGGTGACCGCCTGCTTGGCGACGCGATAGACCTTGCGACGGGCGTTGTAATAGCCCTTGGCGGCTTTCAGGGTTTTCTTGTGACGCGCACGCGCGGTGACGCCACGCTTGACTCGTGCCATGGTGGTGTCCTCCGCTTAAGAGTACGGCAGCATGCGTGCGACACGCTTGGTGTCGGACTCATGCACGTGGTTGGGGGCGCGCAAGCCGCGTTTGCGCTTGGTCGACTTCTTGGTGAGGATGTGCGACTTGAACGCATGCCCGGCCTTGAACTTGCCGGACGCGGTCTTGCGGAACCGCTTGGCAGCGGCCCGGTTGGTCTTGATCTTTGGCATGTTGCCACTCCGTTTTGGTTTTCGTGACTGGCCCGGGCGGCGACCTTCGCGATCGCGCTTTCCATCCATGCCCTTGCCGGCTTGTTGTGGCCGGGTGACCCGGCCGTATCCACCCTCGCTCCGCGCGGGTGGTGTGCCCCCTACTTCTTCTTGGGGCTGATCATCATCGTCATCTGGCGCCCTTCCATGCGCGGAAACTGATCCACCACGCCGGTTTCGGCGATGTCGTTCTGGATGCGCCGCGCCAGTTCGATACCCAATTCTGGTGCGACATTTCGCGACCGCGGAAGCGGATGTTGACCTTGACCTTGTCGCCTTCCTCCAGAAACCGCACCATGTTGCGCAGCTTGATGTTGTAGTCACCGATGTCCGTGGTCGGGCGGAACTTCAGCTCCTTGATTTCGATCTGCTTGGATTTCTTGCGCTGCGCGGCAGCTTTTTTCTGCTGCTCGAACTTGAACTTGCCGAAATCCATGATCCGGCACACTGGCGGCTCGGCGGTCGGCTGGATCTCGACCAGATCCAGCCCAGCGTCCTGTGCCATGGCCAATGCCTCGTCGCGTTCGAGGATTCCGACCTGCTCGCCATCGGCGCCGATCACCCGCACGCGCGGGACACGGATCTCATGGTTGCGCCGATTGCCTTTATTTTCGGTTGCGATACCGTCTTCTCCTGCCCAAGTTCGCCAGCAATGCCTGGCGCGCATTCCGTCAGCGCGGGCCGGCTTCGGCCTGCAGACGCTCGACGAAGGCTTGCAGCGGCAATTGCCCCAAGTCTTCCCCTGAACGTGTACGCACGGAAATAGTGCCCCTCTCCTTCTCGCGATCGCCGATCACGAGCAGCCAAGGCACCTTTTGCAACGTATGCTCGCGGATTTTATAGCCGATTTTCTCGTTGCGCAAATCGGCCACGGCCCGGAGGCCCGACGCCTTCAGCTGATCGGCCACCTGTTGCACGTAATCGGCCTGCCCGTCGGTGATGTTCAGCACGGCCACCTGCACCGGCGCCAGCCAGGTCGGGAAGTTGCCGGCGTGGTGTTCGATCAGGATGCCAAGGAACCGCTCCATCGAGCCGACGATGGCCCGGTGCAACATCACCGGGGTGTGACGCTGGGAATCCTCCCCCACGTATTCGGCGCCCAGGCGGCCCGGCATCGAGAAATCGACCTGCATGGTGCCGAGCTGCCAGTCGCGACCGATCGCGTCGCGCAGGTGGTATTCGATCTTGGGGCCGTAGAAGGCGCCCTCGCCCGGCAATTCCTTCCATTCGGCGCCGGCCTTGCGCAGCGCCGAGCGCAGGGCTTCCTCGGACTTGTCCCAGATCGCGTCTTCGCCGATGCGGGCCTCGGGCCGCAGCGCCAGCATCAATTCCACGTCCTTGAAGCCGAAATCGGCGTACACCTTCAGCGCCTCGCGGTGGAAATCCACCACCTCGGATTCGATCTGGTCCTCGGTGCAGAAGACGTGGCCGTCGTCCTGGGTGAAGTTGCGCACCCTGAGCAGGCCGTGCAGCGCGCCCGATGGCTCGTTGCGGGTACATGAACCGAACTCGCCGTAGCGGATCGGCAGGTCGCGGTAGCTGTGCAGGCCATCGTTGTAGATCTGCACGTGGCCCGGGCAGTTCATCGGCTTGACCGCGTAGGTGCGCTTCTCCGACTCGGTGAAGAACATGTGGTCCTTGTAGTTGTCCCAATGGCCGGATTTCTTCCACAGGGAAACATCTAGGATCGACGGGCATTTGACTTCCTGATAGCCCGAGTCACGGTACACGCCGCGCATGTACTGCTCGACCTGCTGCCACAGCGTCCAGCCCTTGGCATGCCAGAACGCCATGCCGGGCGCCTCTTCCTGCATGTGGAACAGGTCGAGCTGCTTGCCGAGTTTGCGATGGTCGCGTTTTTCGGCCTCCTCGATGCGCGTGAGGTAAGCCTTCAGATCCTTGTCGTTCAACCACGCGGTGCCATAGATGCGGCTCAACATCGCGTTGTCGGAATCGCCGCGCCAATAGGCGCCCGCCGTTTTCATCAACTTGAACGACTTCAGCCGCCCGGTATCCGGCACGTGCGGGCCACGACACAGGTCGGTGAACTCGCCCTGCGAATAGAGCGACAGCTCCTCGTTCGAAGGGATCGATTCGATGATCTCGGCCTTGTAGTCCTCGCCGATGCCGCGGAAAAACTTCACCGCGTCATCGCGCGACTTCACGCTGCGCGAAAGCGGCAGGGATTCCTTGGCGATCTTCTGCATCTCGGCTTCGATCGCCGGCAGATCTTCGGGCTTGAACGGTTCGCCCCTGGGCGCGAAGTCGTAATAGAAGCCGTCCTCGATCACCGGCCCGATCGTCACCTGCGTGCCGGGATACAGCCGCTGTACCGCCTGCGCCAGAAGATGCGCCGTCGAGTGCCGGATGACCTCGAGCGCCTCGGGCGACTTTTCGGTGACGATCTCGATGTGCGCGTCGTGGTCGACGGTGCGCGAAAGGTCCACCAGCTTGCCGTCGATCTTGCCCGCAAGCGCAGCCTTGGCGAGTCCGGCGCCGATAGACGCGGCGACCTCGCGCACGCTGGGCGGTGCGTCGAAAGATTTGGTGCTGTTGTCGGGAAGCGTGATGGTGATCATGGCCGAAGATCCGGGAATCGGAAGCGAAACAATCTCTTCGTCATTCCGGGGCCGCCGTGGCTTCATCACGGCGGAACCCGGAATCCAGCGACTTTCGATGCAAAAATCTGAAGTCACTGGATCCCGGATCGCTGCTTCGCAGCGTCCGGAATGACGATTCACGCATTTACGGCATCCGGAATGACGGGCATAAAAAAGGACGCGCGTGGCGTCCTCGTGGAGCCGCGCACGGATCGGATCAGAAGGTCGTAGTCTCCATGTCGCACGCTCGGCGGGCAGTTGCCTGCGGGCCACCTTTGTCGATATGGCTGCAAAGTTAGTGCAGACCAAGCGCCGCGTCAACGCGGGACGGGGAAAATGCAGGAGCATCAAAGCGCTGCTTCCCGCAGGATGCACCGGGAGTCTGATTTGGTTCGTCATTCCGGCGCACGCCGGAATCCATCTTGATCTTTTCCAATGAAAATCAGATCAAAGTGGACCCCGGCCTGCGCCGGGGTGACGAAGATCGGAGTTGATCAGAGTTCGCCTAAGGCTTTTCCGACCTCTTCGCGCGCACCGCCTTCACCTGATCGGCCGTGATCAGGCGCCCTTGGTTGCCCCACGAGGTGCGCTCGTGGTTGGCGATGTCGGCCACGTCGGCATCACTGAGCGCGGACCCGAACGGCGGCATCGCGCTCGGATAGGTCACGCCGTTGATGGCCTCGCCGTGCAGGCCGTGCAGGATCACGTCGATCTGTTTGGTCGGATCGGCATTCAGTACGGCCGGATTGTCCTTCAGCGGCGGGAACGCACCGGGCAGCCCCATGCCGGTGCCTTGGTGGCAGGCCGCGCAGGTACTTGCGTACTTCGACGCGCCATTCGCGGGATCGTATTTGTAGGGGCCAGCCGGCGTGGAGGCGTTGGGCGCCGTACCCAAGGCGGGGGCCACGGTGGTCGCGACGGCCGGAGCCTTCGCCGCAGTGATCGGCGGTTTCTCCGCGGCGATCGCGGCGGCATCGCCCACCTGCAACACGCCCTGCGCGCCGATGATGGCGTGCGCCATGTCGTGATCGACGAACACGTAGTTGCCGGGCTGGTCCAGCGTGATGTCGAAGATCGCGCCGGCGCCCGGTCCGACGGTGTAGGTGGAAACACCGCTGATGGCATCGGCCGCGTCGCCACCGGGGTAGACCTTGTCGAAGATTCCGCCGATCACGTGGAACGAACTCCACAAGTCCGGCCCCGCATTCACGAAATAGATGCGCACGAGACCGCCCGGCGTGGCCGGCAGCGGATGATCCTTGTACTGGAACGCGACCCCGTTGAAGACCACTTCGTCGGGGCGTTCCTCCTTCATCTTCTGGAAGTCCGGGCCCATCAGCTTCCCGGAGATTTGCTGCGTGTACCACTCGCTCTGCACAATCACGTAGCTCTCCGCCGCAGGCGGCAGCGGCGTCGCCGGATCCACGATGATCGCGCCGTACATGCCGTTGGCGATGTGCAGCAGCACCGGCGGCGTGCCGCAGTGGTACAGGAACGCGCCCGGCACCTTGGCGACGAAGGAATAGGTCATCGACTCGCCGGGCTTCAGTTCCGCGTAATGCAGGTTGGGAGGCGTGATTGCGGAATGGAAATCCAGCGAGTGCTCCATCGTGCCCTTGTTGGTGTAGGTCACGTTGACCGTCTGACCCTGGCGGACGTGGATCACCGGCCCGGGCACGCTGTCGCCGAAGGTCCACGCCTGGTAATCGACGCCGTTCGCAATCGCAACGCTCGTGTCGGTCGATTCGATGTGCACGTCGACGCTATTGCCCGGCTGCAATGGCGGCAAGCGCGCATCCCTGGCCTTCTGGACTGGTCCCATGTCGGCCAGTGACAGCGGCGACACCGCGGCGGCGGCGGCGGCGGGCGTCGGCGCTCGCACGTGCAGGCTGCTCTGCAACCCCGCCACCAGGAAGAACACCAGCACCGCGATCAGGAACAGGGCCGACCCCTGAACGCGCCACGACACGGGATGCAGCGTGGCCGGCAACGCATCAGTGCGCCATTCG
>Ga0207698_10002565_pt1 | contig 10785 bp, 9 predicted proteins | sample KBSCornC22_FD_184298 | JGI IMG/M metagenome (GOLD analysis project Ga0207698, IMG submission 184298) | Corn rhizosphere microbial communities from Kellogg Biological Station, Michigan, USA - KBS Corn C2-2 (SPAdes) (version 2) | ecosystem: Host-associated > Plants > Roots > Rhizosphere > Soil ...
ACCCGCTACGCTGTCGGAATCGAGAGTCGGAGGTCGATGTCCCCCGTGAGCGCCACGTCCCAACCGGTCGTCAGCACCGCGGCTTCGATCGCGCCGCAGATCGCCCTGCGCGGCCTGCGCAAGACCTTCGGCAAGGTCGTCGCCGTCGAGTCGGTCGATCTCGAGATCGGCGACGGCGAGTTCTTCGCGATGCTCGGGCCGTCCGGGTCGGGCAAGACCACGGTGCTGCGGATGATCGCCGGCTTCGAGCGTCCCACCAGCGGTAGCGTCATCCTGGGCGGCGTCGACGAGACGGCGCTGCCGGCGTTCCGTCGAGACGTGAGCACGGTCTTTCAGGACTACGCGCTCTTCCCGCACATGACGGTCGGCCAGAACGTGGCATACGGCCTGAAGGTGCGCGGCGTCGGCGGTGCGGAGCGCACCCGCCGCGTGGGTGAGGCCCTCGAGATGGTGCGACTGGGCGACTTGGGAGCGCGCAAGCCCGGCGAGCTCTCGGGCGGTCAGCGTCAGCGGGTCGCCCTCGCTCGCGCACTGGTCACGCGACCGAAGGTGCTCCTGCTCGACGAGCCGCTCGGCGCTCTCGACCTCAAGCTGCGCGAGCAGATGCAGCTCGAGCTGAAGTCCATCCAGCGCGAGGTCGGCATCACCTTTCTCTTCGTCACGCATGATCAGGATGAGGCCCTCACCCTGTGCGACCGCCTCGCGGTCTTCAACGCCGGGCGCATCGAGCAGGTGGGCGCGCCCGCGGAGGTCTACGAGCATCCGTCGAGCGCGTTCGTCGCGGGGTTCGTCGGATCGTCGAACGTGATCGGCGCCGCGCAGTCGCCCAAGGTCCTGAAGCGGGAGGGCACCTACGCCATCCGCCCGGAGAAGATCCGCGTGCTCACCGGATCGGCCAAGCCGGCCGCGGGCGAGCTGCGCATCGACGCGACGATCCGCGAGGTCGTCTACACCGGCCCGACCACCCGGGTGGTCGCCGACGGACCCGACGGCCTGCTGCTGTCGGCGACGATCCTCAACGACGAGTCGCCCGACACGGCCGGTCTGGCGCGCGGCGAGAAGGCCACGCTGGCCTGGCACGAGAGCGCCCTGCGCGAGCTGGTCTCGTGATCGGCACCCCCTGAACCTCACACCCACACAGCACACGAGAGGAACATCATGATCCGAATCGGCAAGTTCGCGACAGCGGTGGCGGTGACCGCCGCCCTGCTGGTCGCGGTGACCGGCTGTTCGACCCGCGGGACGGGCGGCTCCGGCGGTTCGTCCGGCCCGTCGGTGCCCAAGGTGCCCGAGCTGAAGAAGCTCGGCGCCAACGAGAACGCGCTCAACATCATCGTCTGGGCGGGCTACGCCGAAGACGGCTCCGACGACCCGACGGTCGACTGGGTGACGCCCTTCGAGAAGCAGACCGGATGCCAGGTCAACGCCAAGACGGCCGGCACCTCCGACGAGATGGTCCAGCTGATGCGCACCGGCCAGTACGACGGCGTCTCGGCGTCCGGCGACGCGACCCTGCGGCTCATCTACGGAGGCGACGTGGCCCCCGTGAACACCAGCCTCGTGCCCAACTACGCGACGATCAGCGACTTCCTCAAGAAGAAGGCCTGGAACTCGGTCGGCGGCCAGATGTACGGCATCCCGCACGGCTGGGGCGCCAACCTGCTGATGTACAACACCAAGGAGGTCACCGACGCTCCCGACTCGTGGGGCGCCGTGTTCGACGGCGCGTCGAAGTACGCGGGCAAGGTGACCGCCTACGACTCGCCGATCTACATCGCGGATGCCGCGCTGTACCTGTCGAAGACCGACCCCTCGCTGGGCATCAAGGACCCGTACTCGCTCACCGAGAAGCAGCTCGACGCCGCGGTCTCGCTGCTCAAGAAGCAGAACGCGAGCATCGGCGAATACTGGTCGGACTACACCAAGGAGGTGCAGTCGTTCGAGGCCGGCTCGACCGTGATCGGGACCACCTGGCAGGTGATCGCGAACCTCATCCAGAGCGACGCCAAGGTCGACGTGAAGACCATCGTGCCCAAGGAGGGCAGCACCGGCTGGTCGGACACCTGGATGGTCTCGTCGAAGGCCAAGCACCCGAACTGCATGTACCAGTGGATGAACTGGATCACCTCCGCCAAGGTCAACGCCCAGGTCGCCGAGTGGTTCGGTGAGGCGCCGTCGCAGACGAAGGCCTGCAGCGAGACCTCCGACCCGACGTTCTGCGACACGTATCACGCGACCGACGCGAGCTACGCCGCGCAGATCCACTACTGGACCACGCCGCAGAAGGCCTGCGTCGACGGTTCGGGCAAGACGGACTGCACCGCGTACTCGGAGTGGACGACGAAGTGGCAGCAGATCAAGGGATGACCTCCCGCGCACCGTCGCAGCGGGGCCCGGTCTCGGCGTTTTTCGCCGGCCGGCCCCGCCTGCGGCTGGGCGTGCTGCTGACGCCGCCTCTGCTCTGGCTGCTGGTCGCGTATCTCGGATCGATCGCGGTCCTGCTGGTGACCGCGTTCTGGAGCGTGAACGGTTTCACGGGCGCGGTCCAGCCGGACTTCACGCTCGCCAATCTGCAGAGCCTGGTGAGCGATCCGCTCTACCGCGAGGTCGCTCTGCGCACCCTCCTGGTCGCGCTCGGCGTGACGGTCGTCGACGCGGTCGTCGCGTTCCCGATCGCGTTCTACATGAGCAAGGTCGCATCGCCCCGCGCTCGGATCGCGCTGCTGGTCGCGGTGACCACTCCGCTCTGGGCCAGCTACCTGGTCAAGGCGTACGCCTGGCGCATCCTGCTCGAGCCGAACGGCCCGATCGACATCGTCACCGGCGGCCACAGCCCCGGTTACGGGCTGCCCGCCACCGTCATCACGCTGGCCTATCTGTGGCTGCCGTACATGATCATCCCGGTGTTCGCGGGCTTCGACCGGGTGCCAGACTCGCTGTTCGAGGCCAGCGCGGATCTCGGGGCGGGCACCGGACGCACCGTGCGGTCGATCGTGCTCCCGCTCGTGTTCCCAGCCATCGCCGCCGGGTCGATCTTCACCTTCTCGCTGAGCTTCGGCGACTACATCGCCGTCACGATCGTGGGTGGCAAGACCCAGCTGCTCGCGAACCTCATCTACGGTCAGTTGGTCACCGCGAACAACCAGCCGCTGGCGGCGGCCCTGTCGATCGTGCCCCTCGTGGCGATCATCCTGTACCTGTTGGCGATGCGCCGCACCGGCGCCCTGGAGAACGTCTGATGCAGCTGCCCCGCTCCCTGCGCATCACCCTGCGGATCTTCATGATTCTGGGTCTCGTCGTGCTCTATGTGCCCCTCGCGCTCATCGTCGTCAACTCGTTCAACGCCTCGCGGACCTTCGCCTTTCCGCCCACCGGGTTCACCGTCGAATGGTGGATCGCCGCCTCGCACAGCTCGGGCGCGCTGCGCGCGCTCGGCACCTCGGTCGTCGCGGGGCTGGGGGCGACGGCGATCGCACTGGTCCTCGGCACCATGGCCGCGTTCGCGGTGCAGCGGTACCGCTTCTTCGGCAAGCAGACCATCAACTTCCTGGTCGTGCTGCCAATCACCCTGCCCGGCATCGTGACCGGCATCGCGCTCAATGCGACGTTCGTCTCGGTGCTCGGTCCGGCGGGTGTCGCGCTCGGGATCGGCACGGTGATCATCGGCCACGCCACGTTCTGCATCGTCATCGTCTACAACAACGTGCAGGCGCGCCTGCGCCGCACAGGGGTCTCGCTCGAGGAGGCGTCGTCGGACCTGGGCGCGACCACCTGGCAGACCTTCCGCTACGTGACGTTCCCGAGCATCCGGGGCGCGCTGGTGGCCGGGGCCCTGCTCGCCTTCGCGCTGAGCTTCGATGAGATCGTGGTCACCACCTTCACCGCGGGCGCCGAGGTGCAGACGCTGCCGATCTGGATCTTCGGCAACCTGTTCCGCCCGAACCAGGCGCCCGTGGTCAACGTGGTGGCCGCGGTGCTGACCATCGTGGCGATCGTGCCGGTCTGGCTGTCGCAGCGGGTGGACCGCGACTCGGTGACCAGCCGGGTGTAGCGGGCTACGCGAGCGCCAAGAGGCGGTAGCAGCGCTCCAGCCGGGCGCGCCACCAGCTGTCGCGGTCTGGAGCGGCCGCGTACTCGCGGAGTATGCGTTCGTCGACCTCGACCCGGCGCACCTCGATCGCTCCGTCGACGGCGATCAGCGGGTCGACGGCGACGTCGTGCTCGAACAATCCGACGGTGGCGAGGCCGCAGTCGTAGCTCAACTCGGGGATCGCGGCCGCGAGATGCGCTCCCATCGAGATACCCACCGAGGTGTCGAGCGCGCTCGAGACCACCACCGGCAGGCCGGCCTCGGCCACGATCGACAGGGCTCGATGGATGCCGCCCAGCGGTTGCGCCTTGATCACCAGCAGGTCGGCGGCCCCGGCACGGGCGACGGCCAGCGGATCGTCCGCCTTGCGCACGCTCTCGTCGGCCGCGATCGGCAGCTGCCAATCGTGCAGCCGCGCGCGCAGCTCCGCCAGTTCGGCAACGGTCGCGCAGGGTTGCTCGAGGTACTCCAGGTCGAAGCCGGCGAGGGCGTGCGCGGCGTGCTCCGCCTCGTCGACGTTCCAGCCGCCGTTGGCATCCACCCGGATGCGGCCCTCGGGCCCGAGGAACGCCCGCGTGGCCTTCACGCGGGCCACGTCATCCGAGAGCTGCTGCCCCGGCTCGGCCACCTTCACCTTGACGGTGCGCGTGCCGGCGTATCGCGCGAGCACGCCGTCGACCTGGTCGGCGGTCACGGCCGGGAGGGTCGCATTGACCGGGATGCGGTCGCGCACCGCGATCGGCGCCTCCCGCCATCCGAAATCGATCGCGGCGCGCAGCCAGGCGCTCGCCTCGGCGTCGTCGTACTCCGTGAACGGCGAGAACTCGGTCCAGCCCATCGGCCCGCGCACCAGCATCGCCTCGCGCACCTCGATCGAGCGGAAGCGGGTGACCAGCGGCAGCGCGACCAGGTGAGCGTCGGCGAGCAGCTCGTCGAGCGGGGGCGGATCGTCCGGCGACGGCATGGATGACAGTCTGCCTCAGCCTTGGCAGCGCCGCCCTGCCCGCTGTGCCCCGCCTGCAGGGCCCTGCCGCCGCGGGTGCCGCGTGGCTAGGCTGAGCTCAAGCCCGAAGGGATTCCGATGAGCGTTCCACCTCCGCCCCGGCAGGGAACCATGCGTTCGGCCGGCTCGGCGTACTCGGTCAACGCGACGCCGCAGCCCCGGCAGTACGGATCGATCCCGGTGCAGGCGGCGGGCAAGACCGAAGTGATCACCCACGCACCGACCCTCGGTCAGTTCTGGCGCAGCGACGTGCGGCACACCACCGGCGCGAGGCGGCCGCGCTGGGCAGGTCTGACCGCCTTCTGGCTGGGGTTGGCCTCGATCGCGTTCCTGTTCATCGGGGGTGCGATCGGCCTTGCGGTGATTCGGGACATCGCCTTGCCGCTGAGCGTCGTCGCCGGCTTGTTCGCTCTCATCGCCATCATCGCCGGGATCGGTCGCGTGCTGGGCTGGTTCGGACTGATCTTCGCGTTGATCGGGAACGCGTTCGTCATCGCCTGGCTGGTCGCGGTCTTCGGCTAGCCGTGCGGGCGCCGCCCTAGGCTGGATGCCGTGGATGAGCCGACGTCGCAGCCCGAGCAGCCCGAGCGGTCTGAGCAGGTCGACCAGCTCGATCAGCCCGAGCAGATCGCGGGCCTCGAGCCGGGAATGACGATCGTGCGGCGAGTCCGGGGGCCGCGTCGCTGGCCGGGCATCGTCTCCGGCGTCCTCGCGCTGGCCATGCTGGCGTCGACCGCGCTCGGGATCCAGTTGGCATCCCGCAACGAACTCACTCTCTCGACGTACGCCGCCTATGCGGCGATCGCGTTCAGCGTGGCCGCGCTCGTGTTCGGACTGATCGCGATCGCGAAACGGTGGGGGCGCGGCGCGGGCATCGCCGGAGCGGTCGTCGCCGTACTCGGCAATCCGCTGGTGCTGCTCTATGGCTTGAGCGCGCTGGGCGGATCCTGATGGGCGGCTCCTCACGGTGAAACGACTCCGCGTCGTCGCTCCGGGAGAGGGGGTCTTCGCTGCCTTGCGCGCCGCTCTGGCGGGCGGTGACGCGATCCTGGTCTCCGGCTCGGCCGGTGACACACCGACGGGCCTGCCGACGCATGTCGAGCAGCGCGTCGCCCTGGTCGTCGAGACCAGCGGGTCGACGGGGCGCCCCAAGCGCGTCCAACTGTCGGCCGATGCTCTGCTGGCCAATGCCGCCGCGAGCGAGTCGGCTCTGGGCGGCCCCGGGCAGTGGGTGCTCGCCCTGCCGACGCACTACATCGCGGGGCTGAACGTGCTGGCGCGGTCGTTGGCCGCCGAGACCGAGCCGGTGACCGTCGCGGGCGAGCACTTCACCGCGTCCGGATTCGTCGACGCGGTAGGGAGGATGTCGCTGCCCGAGCGGTACACGGCCTTGGTCCCTGCACAGCTCGCCACCCTGCTCGACGACGCCGCCGCGACGGATGCCCTCGCCGGATTCTCGGCCGTGCTCGTCGGCGGTCAGGCGACACCGCGGACGCTCCTGGACCGGGCGGTAGCCGCCGGAGTCCGGGTGCGCCGCAGCTACGGCTCGAGCGAGACCAGCGGCGGATGCGTCTACGACGGAATCCCGATCGGGACCACGACGGTGCAGATCGTCGACGGCGAGATCTGGCTCGGTGGACCGGGCCTGGCCGAAGGTTACCTGGGCGACCCCGAGCTGACGGCCGAGCGGTTCGTGATCGACGGCGGAGTCCACTGGTTCCGTACGGCGGATGGCGGCTCGTTCCAGGCCGGCGTGCTGACGGTGACCGGCCGGCGCGACGAGGTGCTGATCTCGGGTGGGGTGAAGGTCGCGCTGGCGGCCGTCGAACGCGTGCTCCGCGAGCAACCGGGGTTGCACGATGCGGTGGTCGTCGCCGTTCCCGACGAGCGATGGGGCGAGGTGCCGATCGCCGTGACGGCCTCGACCGCCTTCGACGCGGATGCCGTGATCGCTGCCGTCGCAGCAGAGCTGGGCACTCCCGCGCGCCCGGCTCGGGTGCTGACGGTACCGGCGCTCCCGCTGCTGTCCAGTGGCAAGGTCGATCGACTCGCGGTGCGGGCGATCGCGCTCGAGGGGGGTTATCAGGGCGGTCACCAGGGCGGCGCTCGGTAGACTGCGCGCGTGGCGAAGCAGCAACGCATGGACCCCCGAAAGATCGAGCGGACGAGGCAGTCGGCCGCGGCATCCAAGCCCGCGGTATCCAAGGCCGCGACCCCGTCGAAGCCGACATCCGGGCGCAATCGCGGCAAGAGCGGACACCCGGGCGGCCGCAAGGCCGGCGAGGTGCGCCCCGCGACCCTGAGCACTTGGATCGCGGGAGCCCGACTACAGACCCTGCTGCTCGCGGTCGCGCCGGTCGTGCTGGGCACGGGAGCCGCATCCCTCGTGCTCCCGCACTGGTACGAACACTGGTTCCGCGCGGTGCTCGCCCTCATCGTCGCGCTCGCCCTCCAGATCGGGGTGAACTTCGCGAACGACTACTCGGACGGCATCCGCGGCGTCGACACCAACCGGGTCGGTCCGCCGCGGCTGGTCGGATCCGGCCGCGCCAAGCCGCGCGCCGTGCTCACGGTCGCGATCGTGTTCTTCGCCATCGCGGCGGTGGCGGGCGGCATCCTGGTGTGGCGGAGCGGTCAGTGGTGGCTGCTCGCGGTGGGCGCGGTCTGCTTGGCGGCCGCCTGGTTCTACACGGGCGGCAAGCACCCATACGGGTACTACGCCCTCGGCGAGGTGGCGGTCTTCGTCTTCTTCGGTGTGGTTCCTGTCGCCGGGACGATGTTCACCCAGACCGGAACCGTGAACATCGAGGCCTGGCTCGGTGGGGTCGCCCTGGGCTGCTACGCCTGCGCCGTGCTCGTCGTGAACAACCTGCGCGACCGCGAGCGGGATGCCGTCAGCCGCAAGCGCACCCTCGCCGTGCTGCTCGGCGATCGACCGACTCGTGCGCTCTACGTCGTGCTGATGCTGGTGCCGATGGGGCTGCTGGCGTTCTACACCGTGTTCTACCTCCACGCCGGGTACGTGTTCTTCGTGGCGATCCTGGTGCTGCCGGCGATCGTCATCGTGCTCTTCGCGAAGACCGCGAGCGAGTACGTGACGGCCTTGCGGCTCACGCTGTTCTCGTCCTTCGTCTACGGAGTGGCGCTCGCGGCAGCGCTCGCGTTCTAGCGGGGCCGAGCCGGCGAGCTCCATTCGCTGTCGGCGGGATCGTCGACGTCGCTGTCATCCTCATCGGTCTCGGTCTCGGCATCGGCGCTCATCAGGACGACCCGGAAGACGACGATCGCGGCGCCGACGATCACGACGAGCGTCACTGCGCCCGCGACGAGCCAGGGAACCACGCTGTTCCTCCTTCTCTGGAGCGCCGACGGCGCGGGTGCGAGCTCGGGTGACAGTTCGACCGCGCCCTCGCTTCTGAAGACTGTCAGAAGACGGTGCCCTTCGGCGACGAATCGCGATGAAGATCCGCACAGGAACGGGAATCCGGGGCCGAGCTGGCGCCCACGCGCGGATGGTACCGTCGGAGCTGTGCTCCCCGCGAGACCGGCTCTGACGAACCCCCCGCAGGCCTCGATCCCTCCCGTCCGACGGTCATCGTCCGCGTGGGTGAAGCGGGCACGCAAGATCCTGGGGCGGCTCCGCCGCGCGGCGCGGCACGAAGTCCACGCCTACTACCGGCGCCAGAGCATCCAGTCGAATGTCGTGTTCTACGAATCGTTCGCGGGCAACGGGATGTTGTGCAATCCGGAGGCGATCTTCCGCGCGCTGCTGGCCGATCCGGAGTTCGCGCATCTCACCCATGTCTGGGCACTGCGCAGCAAGCACGAGAACAGCAACGTGGTCCGTGAGTTCGCGCACGATCGTCGCGTGACGTTCGTGCGGATGGGGTCGGTCGGATACTTTCGAGCGCTGACGCGCAGCGGATGGCTGGTCAACAACGCCACGTTCCCGACCGAGTTCTCGAAGCGGGCCGGGCAGACCTACCTGAACACCTGGCACGGAACGCCGCTCAAGAAGATGGGCTACGACATCAACGATCGCGCCTCGCGGGTCGCCAACGTGGTGCGCAACTTCCTTCAGGCCGACTTCCTCCTCGCGGCGAACCCGTTCATGATCGAGCAGATGTACGAGCGGGCGCACCGTCTCGACAACATCTTCGGCGGCAAGATCATCGACGAGGGCTATCCGCGCATCGACCTTCAGTTCGTCGACGACGCCGAGCGCGAGGCCCAGCGCGCCCACGTGGCCGAGGCCCTCGGCATCGACCTCGGCGGGCGGAAGATCATCCTGTACGCCCCCACCTGGAAGGGCACGAACTTCAACCGTCCCGAGGACGACATCGACGAACTCCTCGACCGGGTCGCAGAGCTTCGACGCGGGATCGATGAGTCGCGTTACGTGGTGGTGTTGAAGTCCCACCAGGTCGTGCACCGCTATGCCGCCGAACGACCGGGCCTGCAGGGTGTGCTCATTCCCAATGAGCTGCCGACGAACGCGATCCTCTCGGTCAGCGACATTCTGGTCACCGATTACTCCAGCATCTTCTTCGACTTCTTGGCCACCGGCAGGCCGATCGCATTCCTCACTCCCGACATCGACGACTACGCCGGATATCGCGGGCTGTATTTCGAACCCGACGAGTGGCCGGGCCCGGTGGTCAGGTCTGTTCCGGATCTGGTCGAGGTCCTCCGCGACATCGACGCGAACGGCGTCGGCGAGGCGGTTGCCGCGCGGTACCGCTCGATGCGGGAACGGTTCGTCTCGCGAGAAGACGGCGGCGCGGCATCCCGGATCGTCGACATCGTGTTCCGGGGCAAGACCGAGGGCTACCGTGTCGTCGACACGGCGCGGGACGGCAGGACCACCCTGCTGATCACTGCCGGGGGGATGCGGCCGAACGGCATCACCTCCTCGCTGATCAACCTTCTCAACGCGGTGGACCACGAGCGCTTCGATGTCACGGTCATGTTCCCCAACTCCTACCGGGCGGTGGTCGTCGCCAAGCAGGGCGAGCTGAATCCGAACGCGAGGCAGCTTGCGCGGGTCGGCGGGATGAACGGGTCCAAGCTCACCCATCTGCGGCGCCGGGTCTCGTGGTGGACCCAGAAGCTCGTCTCGCACCGCACCAGCGCGGCTCAACGGAGACTGTGCGATGACGAATGGCAGCGCTGCTTCGGCAGCGCGCGCTTCGACGGGGTCATCGATTTCAGCGGGTACGGACCGTTCTTCTCCACGCTCGTCCTGCACGCGCCGGATGCCGAGCGGTCCATCTGGCTGCACAACGACATGATGGCGGATGCCCACCGCGTCACCCGGGGGCGCCGCAGGCACCTTCGGGACCTGCGCGGAATCTTCTCGCTGTACCGCGACTTCGATCACCTCGTGTCGGTCTCGGCATCGCTCAACGACATCAACCGCGCGCGTCTTGCCGAATGGGCGAACCCCTCGCGGTTCACAAGTGCGAGGAACCTGATCGACGCGCGGAGGGTGCTCCACAACGCGGCGATCCCGCTGCAGGCGGCCGTGGCGGTGGCGGGAGCGGATCAGGATGCCCCCGAGGCGCCCGCGTGGGCGTCTCGCTTGCACCGCGACACCGCTCTGAAGACCTTCGTCACCGTCGGTCGGATCTCGCAGGAGAAGAACCACGCCCGACTGCTCGACGCCTTCGCGGTCGTTCATCGATCGCACCCC
>Ga0207698_10002568_pt1 | contig 10777 bp, 3 predicted proteins | sample KBSCornC22_FD_184298 | JGI IMG/M metagenome (GOLD analysis project Ga0207698, IMG submission 184298) | Corn rhizosphere microbial communities from Kellogg Biological Station, Michigan, USA - KBS Corn C2-2 (SPAdes) (version 2) | ecosystem: Host-associated > Plants > Roots > Rhizosphere > Soil ...
CCTTGGGAAAAAGCAAAAGCCTGGGATAATTCTGCTGTCATTGGAAAATGGATTCCACTGACCAATATCAAAGACAAGAACAACATCAACTTTAACCTGAAAAAGAACAACGAACTTGTTCAGGAAGGAAATTCAAAAGACATGATCTTTGACTTTGATTACATTATCTCTTATATCTCCAATTATTTTTCAATAAACATAGGGGATTTGGTTTTTACCGGAACACCAAAAGGCGTGGGCGAAATTGTTGTTGGCGATGAAATCGAAGCCTTTATTGAAAGTGAAAGCTTGTTAACACTGGACGTTAAATAAAGACCCTGCTTGTCTTATAAAAATCCCTTCCTTGCGAAGGGATTTTTATTTAGTTGATTCAAACAAAAAAGGAATGCATAGTCAGCTGCATTGCTGACAATTAAGCGTTCGTTGCGTCACTGACTTGTACGTTATGTAATTCCATTGAACAGTCATCAGGTTTCTCTTTAAAACATTAGGTTACAAAAAGTTTCTTAGGCCTAAGCTTCCCCTTTAGGGAGACAGAGGTATATTTGTCTGCTTGCAATTATGGACCGGAATTTATTACTGCATACCTATCGATTGATGTACAGTGCGAAAATTATGGCTGAAACGTATGAAGCCAATCGCCAGATCACAAAGTATGTACATTCAACTTCACGAGGACATGAAGCCATTCAACTGGCAACTGCTTTTCAATTAAAGCCACACGATTGGGTGAGTCCTTATTATCGAGATGAAAGTCTGTTGTTGGGAATGGGTTGGACGCCCTATGAATTAATGTTGCAATTGCTTACAAAAGCCAATGACCCTTTTACATGTGGAAGAAGTTATTATTCTCATCCCAATTCAAGAGGTGAGGACAAACCAAAAATCATTCATCAAAGCAGTGCAACGGGAATGCAAGCAATCCCAACAACCGGCGTTGCGCAGGCAATACAGTACCTGGAAACAATAAGTGGTAAACAATCTGAAATTGATTACGACGATAATCCGGTTGTTGTTTGCTCACTTGGTGATGCAAGTGTTACCGAAGGAGAAGTAAGCGAAGCATTTCAATTCGCTGTGCTGAAAAAGTTGCCAATTATTTATTTAGTCCAGGATAATGATTGGGGAATTAGCGTAAGCAAGCAAGAAGGTAGGGCGATGAATGCATACCGTTACGCAAAAGGTTTCAAAGGAATGAAAAGAGTTCATGTTGACGGAACAAATTTCTTTGAAAGCTATGCAGTAATGGAAGATGTGATTGCAAATGTGCGTGAAAAAAGAAGGCCCTGGCTGGTCCATGCAAAAGTTTGTTTGCTCAATCATCATACAAGTGGAGTACGAAAAGAATTCTATCGTAGCGAAGAAGATCTGGCAAAGCATTTTGAAAATGACCCATTCCCAAAATTCAGAGAAAGAATCGTCGGTGATTTTGGTGAAGAATATTTGCAGCAAATAGAAGAAGAAGTAAAAGCAGAAATAAAAGAAAGTTTTGAAAAAGCAGTTGCTTCACCAGAACCTGACCCTTCAAAAGCGGCCGAACATATTTTTGTTCCGACACCAATTGTGGAAGAACAAGGTGAAAGGGCTCCGGCAGGAAACGAAAAAGTGATCATGGTAGACGCGGCCTTATTTGCCATTCGCGAGATCATGGAAGAAGATGAACGTTGTTTACTCTACGGGCAAGATGTGGGAAAACGCTTAGGTGGTGTATTTCGCGAAGCGGCAACCCTAGGTGAACAATTTGGTGATGACAGGGTTTTTAATACGGCGATTCAGGAAGCATATATTATTGGTTCAACCGTTGGAATGAGTGCGGTCGGGTTGAAGCCAATTGTTGAAGTGCAATTTGCCGATTACATCTATCCGGGTTTCAATCAACTCGTAACAGAAATTTCAAAATCGTGTTATCTGTCTTGCGGCAAATTTCCTGTGTCAACAATTATTCGTGTGCCCATTGGTGCTTATGGCGGCGGCGGACCTTATCATAGCGGAAGTATTGAGACGACTTTGCTTTCAATTAAAGGAATTAAGGTTGCTTATCCAAGTAATGCAGCAGATATGAAAGGATTGATGAAAGCCGCTTATCACGATCCCAATCCTGTTGTAATGCTTGAGCACAAAGGTCTGTACTGGAGTAAGGTTCCGGGTACCGAAGATGCAAAAACAATTGAACCATCAAGAGATTATATTCTTCCATTCGGGAAAGGAAATGTTGTTTTGAATGCCGATGAGGACTTCATTGAAAATGGCGAGAGCGTTTGTGTCATTACTTACGGGATGGGGGTGTATTGGGCAAAAGCTGCAGCAAAGAAATTCGTTGGACAAGTTGAGATTATTGATCTGCGGACTTTGTTTCCTTTGGATGAGCATTTGATTTTTTCCACTGTAAAAAAACATGGAAAATGCCTGGTGCTCACTGAAGAACAACAAAACAATTCATTTGCAGAAGCGTTGGCCGGCCGAATTTCAAAAGAATGTTTTCAATATTTGGATGCGCCCGTTGAAGTGCTAGGTGCATTGAATTTACCTGCCGTCCCATTGAACACCGGGTTGGAAGCTGCTATGCTGCCAAATGCAGAAAAGGTAAGCCAGAGATTAGAAGCGTCGTTGAAGTATTGATATTAATTCAAAAATTAATGGAACGGTTGTCAACTTCGAAACTGATGATAAAAATTACTGAGCGATGAACCAAGTGCGGCGCAACAGAAGCATCAAAGTAGCAATACAGTTAGGGTTATAAAACCGCTATCTTTTTACTGATCATATCTTTGTTTTTTTACTGGTCATATTTCTTACTCTTTCATCCATGCGCAAGGAAGGGATGAACAGAGAGTAATCGGACTAATTTTTTATTTTTTATTCTTAGAATGGATACCCGATTGCCAAATTGTAAACCAAATTTTGTCTTCGCCAAGCAGGATCAATAAAATTAATATCTCTGAGGACTGACGGCGGTATCACCCAAGGTTTGCGCAGCGGAAATGCTACATCAAAACGAATAACGAACAACGTTATATCCAAACGCAAACCAACCCCTGCGTCAACCGCCAACTGACTTAGAAATTTGCTTGTGAATTGAGCTCCTGCTTTATGAGTGTAACTGCTGTCATTCATCAGCCAAATATTCCCACCTTCAAGAAAGATGGCGCCATACAACGGTCCAGAAAGATGCGGTCGAAACTCTGTGTTCATTTCCAATTTGATATCTCCTGTTTGGTCTGGAATAACACTGCTTGGTTTTCCTGTTGGAGTCTTCGGAAAATAAGTTCCTGGTCCCACAGAACGGCTGCGGAATCCACGTAAGCTATTATTGCCACCAACAAAAAATTGTTTGATGTAAGGAAGTTGAACAGAATTGCCGTAAGGAATTCCAATGCCGATGTCAATGCGGTTTGCCCATGTTGATTTCAAACCAACTTTCCTGTAATATCGAACATCGCCTTCTCCTTTTACATATTGCGAGAATGGAGTTCCGAACAATTTGGCTGTATCACCTTTTTTCACATTGGCCCCCATCAGCAATCCTGCAATATTTCCTGAAATGTCAACGATGCGGTTGAAGTACCATGCGTTTACAGGCTGTGAACCAAGTGCAAGTTGATTGTACAAATATTCATATCTGCTTCCTAAAATAAATTGTTGATCAATGATATGTTCCAGACCACCAATGCTGTCTTGCAATTTGCGATAGGTCTGGGTAACATTCAATGGTTGTGCGTAAGTGATGCTGATCGGGAAAAGCTCATGCGACCGTTCCAGGTTCTTCTTCCAGTCATAACCATATTCAAAACGGTAGGAGTTGAGTGTATACAATTTATTTCTCTGCAAAATATCGTAACCGAGTTTGATGGTTGTTCTTGGTGCATAAGGTCCGCGTTTGCGAAGATTCATTCGTGGCACTACAAAACGTGGAATTGCAAAATCAGCTTCTGCACCGGTTCGATAAGTATTGTAACCACTAAATGCTCCGCTGAATTGAACATCTGATCCGACATACGCCGTAATGTTTGCCTGTGCGGCGCTTCTGAATAAGTTGCGATGTTGCCAGCCTAAATTAATTTGCGATCCGTTCAAATTGTTGGAACGTGTAATTGTCGTAAACTCCGCCCGCAATGATTTTTGCGGAAGCGGCGTCAGGTAATAATACACGTTCAGTTTTGGAGAATCAACAGGAGCAACTTCAAACCGGTTCTTTACAAATTTGAATACATTCAAATTTATCAAACGGTTGAGTGTTTGATTGTGATCGGTTCTGTTGTAAATATCTCCAGGAGAAAACTGCATGGCTTCTTCAAAAACATAAGGTTTGAATCGTTGTTTTTTGTCGATGATGTGATAGCCTTTATATACCTGTTCGTTTGCTCTTGATGTGTCTAAACGGGCAGAATTCAAGCTGTAGTTACTGTAAATATAAACATCGTTGATACGATAAATTTGTGTTGCTTCTTTGGGCACATCAGGTTTTACGGTGAGATACATGTCAACCAAATGATTGCCAATAGTGCTGTCTGTTTTTAATAATAGATAATCGGGACTGAAGAAATAAAATCCTTTTTCTTTTAGCACAGCATCAATTCTTGTCCGTTCTCCCCGAATCACTTCCAAATCGAAAGGATCGCCTTTTTTCAGCAGGGAATGCTTTGCTGTTTGTGTAATAGCTAAGGAAAGTGCATTACTGTCTGAGGGGAAATGAACACTGTTGATTTTATATTGATCACCTGTTTCGACAGTGTATTTTGCCGATGCTCTTTTTCTTCTTACAACAGTATCACCCGTTGTTTTGGCCCTGAAGTAACCCTTGTTCTCTGTATAGTTTTGAAGCAATTTGATGTTCGCATCCAAATCAACCTGGCTTAATAAAACCGGTGGTTGGCCAAATTTGTCTCTTAGATTTTTAAACAAACCTTTTTTGGCTCCATAAAACATATTATACACCATCAACTTGATGGGAATGCCAAACAATCTTGAATTTGGTTTCGGCCGTGTAAGTCCCGTCAAATCTTCTTTCAATTCCTTTCTGTCACGCACCGTAAGTGAAGGTCCTTTTACCGTTACAGTTGCACCTGTGTATAATTTCTCATTTGCAGGAAGATGTTTGGTAGGACTGCAACCTGCCAACAAAAAAACAAATAGTGAAAAGATCAAAAAATTCTTCATCCGGTTCATTTGCTTGAAGTAGTGGTTTGATTAGTGCCTTTATTTTGTTGACCATTTGGTGTTACGCGCTGTTTTCTTTGATGCAGCAATTCCATTAATCGGTTGTAATCCGCAGACAGAATAAAACTCAACCCGGTTTCAATAATGTATCCGTCTACAATTCCTTCGTATTGGTTGCGACGGTAGAAACGCAGCATGTAACGGCCATCGCGACTAATTTGATAATCAATGGCAATGTTTCCAACCATGTTGTTGTTCTGTGCTCTTGTATTTTGTGGTCCTTGCAATTGAAAATCATTTCCCACAGAAACCTTCAAACGGTCGTTCAACAAACGTTTGCTTAATCCGACATTCAAATCTGTTCTGTTTTGCAAGCTTCCTGTTGTATAATCGTCCGTAGATGTAACATCAAAATTGATGTCAACACCCTGAATCAACCCCGCTGCCAATTGATTGAGTTGTTCGGTAAGTAGATTGCTCACGCTCTGCCGCGCATACGATGCTGCATTGAAAGCAGCGCCTTGCGATTTGAATGGATTTTCTCCAACAAATCTTCCAAGAAGTAAAACGGCAAACACCTGTTTATTCAATTCTCCCTGGTCTTGCCTTATTTGATCCAGTCGGGACTCAACCGCAGTGATGATATCGTTGCTTACTCCATAACTTTTATCAGTTGGCAGTGTAATGTCGAATGCAACCACAGGTTTTAGTAATTCGCCTGTCAAATTCAAATGAATTTCAAAAGGAAGTTTTTGCAGGTAAGTGTTTCTGATAGCAGCATTGGTTGCTGATATTTGTTGTTCAACCAAATCAATTGGGGCGGTGTTGGCAATGTATACTGCATTCACATTGAGTTGAGCAGTGGTGGGTTCACCCGTCCAGGTAATTGTGCTTCCGGGGACAATATCAAATTTGCGTTGAATGAAATTATAAGAGATTTGGTAAGAGCCTTCCACCAAAGTATAGTTACCAACCATTGTAATTTTTCCGCTTGGATCAACTCCTGTTGAAATTTGTGCTTCGCCACGAACATTCAAAAAATCGCCATTGGCAGGATCAACAACAACATTAAAAATGGCTTCTTTTTTAATTTCAATATTTACCGTAATATCCATTCCCGTAACATTTGCCCTGTTCACCGAATCATAGGCATGAAACAAACTGTCATTCTCGGGTGCATCCATGTCAACGAATTGTACAATTCCGTCCCGCTGCACTACACCGGGATCTTCCTGCGGAACTACAACCGATAAATTGGTTCCATCGTTAACAGTTAGCGACCCATCAACTACAGGTTTCAATTCGGTGCCCGCAATATGCAGGTTGGTGGAAACATTCAACTTGCCATAGTACAATTTGTTTTGCGATTTCGTCGAATTCAATACCAGGAAGTTGTCTGCCTTTACAGTGAGATTGAAATTATAATTGATGAAATTGGAAGTGAGAATGTTTCCATCAATTGTCAAAGCATTATTTGTTGTGTCACGAATAGTGAAGTTGTTAAAGGTCAGTCCATCGTTCGTTACAGAAATTTTTTCATTGTCAACTTTGAATTGACTTCCTAACTGCGTGATAGCAAAACTGGCATTGTTGAAGTTCAAATCACCATTGATATCAGGCTTGCTTGAAGTGCCTGCAATTTTTACGTTCCCACTTACTGATCCCGATGCGTTTGTGATTGCCGATGCCATTGCTCCTTGCATTGTACGCAGTTGCAAGGCTCTCACATTTAAGTTCAAATCAAGATTGATGTCTTTACCAACAGGTGCAAACGATCCCGTAATCGATGCATCGTTGCCGCGGCCCGTTAATACAATGTTTGTATTATAACGATTGCCATTTGAATTTACTTGAGCAGTCACGTTACCCAAAGTGTCTTGGCGCATGCTGAGATCATTAATGGTAAGATTGCTGGTAAACACTGCTTGCTTCATGATGTTTGGAAGTGTTACAGTTCCATTCATCACACCATCAACCAACGTAGAATCAGCTTTTATAAACCCTGTTATCGTTGCTAACCTGAAATTGCTGAAAGCAACCTCTAACGGTGGCGGATTTCCACCGCCCACACTATTAATACTTAATTGTTGATTTCCTTTTTGTAAAACAAAATTGTTTGCAGTAATTGAATTCGGACTTATCGTTAACTGGTTGTTTGGATTAACCGTCCACAATTCATAATTCAACAATAAACTATCAGGATTTAATTTGATTGCGTAAGTGCCTGTTGATGGTTGTGTAACCAGCCCACTTAAGTGATACTTGTTTTTTGAATTCTGATCGTCGATGCCTGCACTAAAATTGATTTTATTGTTTAATGCCGTTAGACTCACCCTTGCGTTATACACATCGAAAGAACTTCCGCTTTTCAATCGTGCAATATTCCCCCTTACTTGCAAGCCACTATCTGATGTAAACGCACGAACATTCACATTCGACATTTCATTCCCATTATATAAAATGTAAGGAGTGGTCAGCGTTGCATTCATTACTCCACCAGATGCAAAGCTTCCATCTGCATGAATATTTTTCATTGATGTTAAACCGGGAACAAAGGTTGAGAGAATAGGAGTGTAGACCACATCTGCCGTCAAATGAAAATTATATGGATGAACCTGTGGTGTTCCCGATGGAGGTGTAACTGTAAAATAAGGTTGTATGCTATTTTGAACAATGCTTCCTAATTCAGTTAAACGATACTGCCCGACCAAAAATGCATTAGCAATATCGCTCTTTAATTGAATAAAATTTGCTGTGTCATTTCTTCCGGAAAACAGTTGAACGGTATCCAACGGTAAACGATCGCTGCCATTTACAAATAGTGCTTTTGTAATTAAAAGATTAATATCGGGATTGTCACCATTTAGGTTTGCCATCGTTCCATCAATTTTTCCACGGAACACCATTGGGTCTGGTGTAAAATGAAGAGGCTGCAATTTGATACTGTCAACCATTCCATTGATTTTGAAAGAAGGATTGTTGGAGAAATTCCCGCTCGCCGTTAAATTCAAATCGGCATTGGGATCATTGATATCCGTTTTAACCGAGAATGCTGTGCCTCTTAAGGAACCACTTGCCTTGATATTGTGATATTGATATCGGTTGTAGCCAAGACTGCTGATGTTGCCTACAAATTTTGTGTTGATTGTGTTCGGTGTTAATCCTCTGCCATTCAAAATAAAATTCCCTGAGACAGAACCGATCGTGTTCTGCTGGCGCAGGATGCTCCCTAATCTTAACCCGCTTGTTCTGATGGAAGCATCATATGAAGTTGCTTTGGGGTTTGTCAGATCTGCGAAACTTCCGTTAACTGAAATAAATCCTGCGGAGCTATTTACATTTAAATTGGTATGTAGTCTTCCTGCATTACCGGAAATATTTCCGTTGATATCGAATTGTTCCGGAAGATTGATTTGAGCAGTTGATAGACGCTGCCCCGTAAACAAGGCAAGATCAGTTTGCGTTGTATGAAACCGATTTATTCTGAAATTTCCACCTGCTTGTTTCGGATTCATCAATCCTGCCAAAGTTCCATTGGCATCGAGTTGAGTATTGCGCAATCCTTTGAACTGAAGCTTTTGAAAATTCAATTGATTCATTGTGCCGTTGCCAACAATAGTTAAATACCAAACCGCATTTGGATCAGACATTGCCGGATTTGAGCGTAATTGCGGAGCAAAAAGTAAAACATCTTTTACCTGGATGCGCGTATCGACAACATCAAAATTGAAAAGTGTTTTTGCGAAATCATTTGTCAATGCATCATACGAAGCATAATGCAGTTCTGCATTGCGTTGAATTTGACTTCCGGGAGTTTTGATGAAAAGATTTCTGAGATAAGTCTGATTATATGCATACAACAAGTCGCCATGCAATTCATCAATTTCAAAACCACTTTTTTCTTTTACCGATCCTTTAGTGATTTTTGCTCCGACAGAATCATTGTTCATTACAAAATTGTCGGCATATAATGTCAAACCTTCACTAGACAAATGCCCAAAGTCGAGTGCATTGTTGACGTGTGGTTTGTTGTCATCATCAAACTGAAGTTTGTTATTGTTTAATTGCACATGTGCAATTTTAAAATCCCAGCCAGCTTGTTTTTGGGCCTGCACTTTTTGATTTACTGCCTGCTTCGTTACCTCTGCTTCCGGTTTTTTACCAAAACGAACAATCATTTTTGAATTGTTCATTGCCAACCGGTCAAAATAAATTTTGTTGTTCTGCAGATCAATCAGCTTTTCAGTTCCTTTTAGCTGACCAAAATTGAATGTGGTGTATAAGGCTGAAACATCATTGCCGTAATCAATATTGATCTTGCTTAAGTCAATCGTACCAAGGTCTAATTTCATGGGGGACGGTTGCAGTGCTTTTGCAACATCAACAGCCAGGGGCTTTGGTTCGATGAGCGGTTTGATTTGTTTAATTCGTGCAGAAACATTTCTTGCAATGATGGTGGGAATGTCAAAATGTTGAGCATACGGATCTAAAGTGTCGATAGTAGCCGTGAGATTGCCAACATGAGCAAACATGTCGTTTCCCGTGATAACGTCATTGTATTTTATGTTCACATTATCGAGGGCGATATCACTGATGTCTAATTTTAATGGTGCTGTTTGTGCTGTATCTGGCGATTTGGTTTTTTCGGTTGTAAAGGCATCCACAACAAATTGAAAATTGTAAACCGTGTCAGGTAAAACTCTTTTTATTTTAGCAGTGATGTTCTGCAATTCCAAATCTTTTACCTGCACTTCATTGGAAAAGAGTTTGAAATAATTGAGATGGGCTTTGATCAATCCGCCGGCAACTAAGGTATCTTTTGTTTTATCTTCTATGTATACGTTTTTGAGATTGATGTTTCCTGAAAGGCCAAACGAAATACTTCCAATTTCAACTTTCGTTTTCAATTTATTCTGCAAATAGCTCTGAACCTTGCCTGTCAGAAAATGCTGCACCGGCGGCGTTAAAACCATTATGAAAACAAATACAACAAAAAGAAAAAGGAACAAGACTGCCTTCAACACTATCCTGGCAATTTTTCTCGGATAATTTGTAGATTTTTTTTCTGTCTCCATTATCATGAGGGATGGTGACGGTATGGCTACAAATCACAGGCCTCGCAAAGCCTTTGAGTCAACTATGATAGAATGGGAAAAAAATATCATTCAGAATGCAAATCAAAACAGTATGTAGAAGTTTTTCTACAAGCAATTACCATGCGGTTGGAATAATTAAAACGCGGACAAACTGTTCTCAATGAGCTTTATGGCAATATGGAAAGACTTCATTTTTGTCTTGTTGAAGAAACTGAAAACTAGCCGTACCAGCTACATATTGCCTAAATAAGCTTATTGAAAAGAATTGAATGAAAGCAAAACAACTAATTCGATGAATTCAACAACTCGTACGGGCCTGCATTGACAAGGCTTTCAGGGCATGATAGCTTTGTCAAATGAAAAGCAGAAATACAAAAACAAGCAAGGAAAGAGCCTGTGATGATGGCTCCAAAAAATGTTCTGCTTGTGCGGGATGCCAGGCAGTGGACAATGAACAGATAGCAAGTGCATGGAATCAGAATTCCGCTCAATTGTATGCAAAGGAAGCAGAAAATTATTTCTTC
>Ga0207698_10002573_pt1 | contig 10771 bp, 5 predicted proteins | sample KBSCornC22_FD_184298 | JGI IMG/M metagenome (GOLD analysis project Ga0207698, IMG submission 184298) | Corn rhizosphere microbial communities from Kellogg Biological Station, Michigan, USA - KBS Corn C2-2 (SPAdes) (version 2) | ecosystem: Host-associated > Plants > Roots > Rhizosphere > Soil ...
ACGACGATAATGAGCAGCGCCCAGGTCAGAGGTTTGGCGAGTTCGACGTAGGCAGAAAGACGCGCTTCCCCTGTCGTGCCCGGGAACGTCTCGACCACGCTGAGTGCCCACATGATGCATACGGTCAGGGCAGGGCCGCACAGCGCCAGCGTCAGGTAGATCAGGGTCTGGCGCCCTTCGTGAACGAAGGGCACCCATGTCCAGGGGTTGTACCACTTCATGCCATGGCTCCCGCCAGCTTCGCATCGTAGCGGTTCCGGCGGAAGTCCGGCCCGTTGTAGAGCCGCGCAAATTCAGCGCAGTCCGCCGCGGTGCGGGAGAGCTTGCGCAGCGCTGTCTTCAGTCCGAATACCTCGATGTAGCGGCAGAGCAGTTCGTAGTGCCCCGCCATGTTGGCCACGCAGGAGTGGGCAAGATCGAATGCCGAAGTGTAACCCAGCTTCTGCCAGTGTGAGCCGAGAACCTGAAACGCGCCCCAACTCGCCGACGAAAATGCCGGGTCGGGATTGCACGCCGCAGCGCTCCCCAGCTTTGCCCAACTATCCTCCGAATATCCGCCGTAGTCGGGCTGCGAGAATGGCGCAGGCGTCCAGCGGCCGTTTGTCATGCGGTGGAACAGGTGGCGCTCGAACAGGAGCTTGGGACGCCCGTACCGGTCGAAGCCCGAACCCGCGCTCTCCACGGCTCCTACCGCCGCGATCTGCCGCAGCGAGCAACCGAGCCGGTCAGCGAACGCCTGCATCTCGAGTGTGGTCACGGCCGGTGCTTCAGGATTGGTGAATGCCGCCATGAGCTTGGCCTTGGACTGAGGCCCAAAGACGCCATCGGGCCTCGCGCCGATAATTCCTTGCAGTTCCGCAACGTTCATCGCCCGCCCCCTATTCGTCTATCCGGAGAGCAAGCGCAGTGAGCTCCGGGTCGTCTTCCGGAAGATCGAGCTTGAGCCCATCGAGCAGCTTCTTCGCCCGCTTCTGCGCCGGGGTCTGACGGCCGCCGGTCAGGGCGCGAATGTCTTGCCAGAGCAGTTCGATCACGGTGAGGTGGACCGATAGATAACGGACCCCGCGCACCTCACGCTTCCGACATTTGTCAAGGTCGGCTTCCACCAAGGCGAAGCGGCGTTCGCTCTCGCGGCGGGAGGCTTTGATCTCCTTCCACACCCAGGCGATCCCACCGCCCACGGTCGGCAGCGTGAAGCCGGCCGAAATCAGTAATGTCGATACGTCCACTAGCTGCGCCCCCGTTGAAGATAGTCGGAGGCCCTGTTCGCCAGCCACCAGGTGAAGAGGATCGCGCTGAGGACGTGGGCTGCGGCAGTCACAGCCGCAGCACCTTGACCAGCACCCGCGCGATGGGGGCGGATCGGCGCAGGTTGCGCGCCAGCGTCTCGACGGGGATGCCTCTGCTCTCCGGGTTGTGCGCGGCGAGGAACCCCGCCTCACTGTCCACCGGCAGACCCTTGACCAGCGAATAGGCGACCTTGCCGGGATATTCGTTCAGCCGGTAGAACGGCACCGTCCACAGGCAGCAGACGAAGGCGAGGAACACCGCGCCTAGGTCCGGCAGGCCAAGCGCCCACCCAACCGCAGCAGGGACCAGGGCCACCAGCCAGCGGGTGTAGAACTGGACCCGCTCCCCCGCCATGACGGCCCGCCATTGCAGCGAGCCGTCGTTGGGGTAGATCGAGATCCACAGCGGGTTGTTCTGGGCACCCCCGGTCCGGTTCTGCCGGACGATGGGCCAGAGGTGCGTGATCGGGGCGAGCAGCAGGAAGGCTGCGAAGGCTGGAAAGATCATGCGTTGAAGTACCCATTGTCATCGCGCGGCCTGAACGACTGCGGCGCGAAGAGCGTGTTGCGGCCGTCCGAGTAGGAGGCCAGCGAGTAGCCGGTGACGCCGGGCAGGCCGCCCACAGTCCAATCGGCATCGGCGCTTTCGGTGAAGGCCAGAACCTGCCCGGTCAGGCCCACGCAGATCAGGCTGGCGGTTACGCCACTGCCGCCGACGAACTCCTGCGGATTGTAGGCGACATAGCCCGGCGTGAACGGCAGGTTCTTGACCTTGACCTTCCACGTCGAAGGATCGGAATTGCTCGCGTCGATCGTGCCTATCGCGCCCCGCAGTGGCCCGGTGGCCCAATTCATCTGCCCCGCCGAACCGCGCAGCGCCATGACGAGCTGGTTCTGCGTCGTCTCTGCGGCCATGGATTGGATCGTCCACGAGGCGAGCCCGCGAATGTTCCGGCTCGTGAAGGCCACGTTGACGTCGGTCGATGTGTGGAGGTTGCCGTTGCCGGTCCCGTCACAACTGCCCAGCACCAGCACGCCGTTGACCTTCGTGGCTGAGCGGACCGTCTTGGGGATCGAACCAGTCGCCGCCGCCCAGGTCACGCCGTTGTCGGTCGAGTAGATCGCACCGCCCGCCGTACCGTCATCCGAGCCGCCATAGACCAGCAGCTTGGAGCCGGAGGTCATCACCACGCCGCCGCGCAGCTTGTAGCTCACCACTGCCCCGGCCGCGACCGGCTGCGTGACCGTATCGGTCGACGTGTCGAGCTTCGTGATCGAGCCGTCATCACCGAGCAACCAGATGATCGCCCCGTCAATGAGGTGGCCGACGAAGTTGTTCGTCACTCCGGTTGCGACCGCCGTGAAGGGGTTGGAATTGCTGTTGCCCGAATTCTTGTAGAGCTTGCCGGCAAGGCCATAGACATAGACCAGCGTGCTGTTCGTCGCGTTCGTCGTGCCGACGATCCCGCGCGGCGTCATGCTCCCCAGCATGGTGGCGAAGGGCTGGTACCAGGTGTTGTTGCCGGGCGTCAGCGGCGCAAAGCCGCCACCGTAGCTCACCTGGTACGGTCCGCGCGTCGTGCCGAACAGGAGGGACCGGCCGAAGTACCCGCCGGAATTCAGCAGCCGCTCGCCCAGCGAGCGCCAGGTCGACCAGGCCGACACAGCCACGGGATTGCGCGGGTCGTCGCTTGGGGTGAGGCCCCCGTCACCGCCGAAGATGGTATGTTCGTCCACCGTCAGCCCGGTCAGGCCGCGCCCTTCGTAATAGCCGGCCATGTGGCTGTTGCTGAAGGTATAGGGAGCGCCGGCCCCCAACGTGCCCGCTACCGGGATGATCGCGCGTTCCGGCGCGCCGCCGAACTGCTGGATCACCGTGCTGTCCACTACAACGCCGTCATGGGTGTTGGGGAAGAAGTTGGCCAGGAACGAGAAGTTGCCGATCGCCACGATCCGGCAGCGGTTGAAATGCACCGCGCCGCCAGCCATCCGGCAGGCGCTCTGCGCAACGATTTGGCAGTTGTTGAACGTCGACTTGTAGCCGGTCGGGGGGGACTGGAGCGCCACCACTGTGCCGGTGCCCGCATTGCGATAGTCGCGGTACGGCCCCTGCAGCAGCGCGCAGTCGGTGTAGACCGCATTGCCGCTGTCGTTGAGCGTGGTGTAGCCGTAGAACACGCAGCGACGGAATTCCGCGCTGCCGATGCCCCCGATGAACGCCACGTTCTCGAACCAGCCATCTTCGTGGATCAGTGTGTTCATCACCGCGCCGGGGCCGCCGCCGCCGTCGTTGGAATTGGTGCCGTGCATGCCCCAAACGGACCCCGGCCAGTTGTAGACCTTGGTGCCGCGGTGGGTCGCCTTCCACTGCTTGTACCAGTACGTGCTGTCGCCGAAGTGATGCAGGGCATAACCGGCGCTTGGCACCGGCCCCTCGCGCATCACGAAGTTGTCGGTGCTGGTCCCCGTGATCTCGCAGCCATGGAAGCCCGGATAGGCCACCTCCACGTCGCGCATGTAGGAGCCACGGCAGATCAGCCCGTCATGGCCGATCCCGCCGAAGAAAGAGATATTCTCCAGCCTGTGGTTGTAGGTGAACTGCGGAATCTGCCGCTGCTTGACCAGCCAGTTGTAGGCGCTCGGGTCGGCCCCGACGTTCACGTAGACCTGGTGGGTCACGCCGCGTTTCCAGCCCGTGGCGAAGTTGCCCGCGCCGGTCGTGTCGTAAATCAGGCCGGTGTTCAGGTGCGCGTCGATATAGGCCTTGGCCATGGCCAGATCAGCATATTCGTTGACATAGTGCCACTCGATCACGCGCCAATCCTGCCCGGAGTCGGTCTGGTAGATCGCGGACGGATAGACCCGGCCTGGCCCACCCCCGCCAGCCGCATCGCCGAATTTGGACGTGAAGTTCTTGGAATAGCTGGTCCCCGTCGCCAGCGTCCACGATCCGGTCAACTTGTCGAATGCGTTGAACTCCGGCTTCGTGCCAAGCCCGATCACGTTGACGCCCTCCGGCACGATGTAGGTGCCGTTGGCAACAGAGTTGTCGAGGTTGTCACAAAACTTGATCCGCGCGCCCGAAACCAGCGCGATCGTGTCGCCGTAGACCGACAGGCTCACCGCCTTCTCAAAGGTGGCAAGCGGAGAGGCCGGCGTGCCCGGGTTGCTGTCCGAGCCGGAGCGCGGATCGACGTACCAATACTGGCCTGCCGGGTCGCGCCAGATCAGCACCGCCACGCCCGATTGCTTCTGGTACAGCGTCTGCCGGTTGCCCTGGCTCTCGTCCTGAATGACGCGGGCATAGGCATTGGCGGCAAGGCCCGAAAGCGCGGCGGTCAGCGCCGCCTTGGTGGCATAGACGTTGGATCCGGCCACGCCCGCGATCACAGCCGCCAGCAGCACCTGCGTTTCGTCACGGTAGCCGGCGCTTTCGTCGGCATAGGTCTGCGCGAGGATGACCTGCCCGAGCGCGGCAGATTCCGCCGCGAGCGCACCGGCCTGCGCGTCCTGCGCGTTCTGGACCATGGCGGGAACGGAGGCCGCCGCGTCGACCACGGCCTCGATCGTCGGCAGGTTCTCGACGATGGTGGAGATATCGCCCGCAACCCCGGCCACCGCGCCGATGTCGTCCGCCATGTCGGCGATCGTGCCCATTAGGCCGAGGTTGTCGTTGACTGTGGCAATCTCACCCAGCGCGGCGGCTACCGAGCCCAGCACGTCGATTGCGGGGCCGGGGATGGGGTCTCCGCTGGTCTCGTGAAAGGCCAGAACCTTGCCCTTGCGGAGCGCCGCCGAGGGCAGAAGGGCGGGGCTTTCACCTACCGGACCCCGAAGGCCCCGATCAATATCCCGGCGCAGCGCCTGATCGCGCAGAGCAGCCAGATCATAGGCGTCCTCGACCGGGCCCGCTTCCCATGCGGAACCGTCCTCGAACGTCGTCTCCTGCTTCATGGAGGGGTTAAGGTAAGCGACGACCTTCACCCCTGCGGCCGGCGGAGTAGTGAATGTGACCGTGCCGGCGCTGGGCGCGGCGGAGGTCAGCGACACGGAATAGGCGGAGGGAGAGGCGGTCGAGACTGTGCCGTCCGTTGCGGTCAGCTGGACCGCAATCTCATCGGTGCCCAGGACGGTAAAGGTGAAGGGGAAGGCAGTCGTGGACCCGTTACCGGTGTAGGGACCGCTGTATGCATTGACCGTTTCGATTGCCATCTAACCCGCCTCCGTTGCCGGAGTGGGTGTAAGGTGGCAGGGCAACCCCTTGAATCGCGGCTACTTGTCTTTGAGGCGTCCAGACGACAGGCCTTCGAGCCAATCGCCAAACCCTTGCGGGTCCGCGTCGCCCGAACCCACATCGACAAGAAATTGAGCAGCGGCAGCGACTTGGCCTGGCACCAGACCGGTCGCATAGCCCATGGTCTCCAGCGTGTCGCGCGTCGCCCGCTTCGTCTCCTGGCCGTGCGCGATCTTCCCGGCATCCTTCGCCGAGTTGATCACGCTGTCATAGGCGCGCTGGACCGGAGAGATGGACGGGTTGTAGACCTTACCTTCGACCACCGCATTCCACGACGGTTCGAACAGGTCGCGGGCGAGGGGGATCGCACCGACCGAGTTGGCCAGCATTTTGCGCAGGGCCCACTGAGCCCACCATTCGTCATCGTCCGGACCGCCGGAGCCGAGAGGCATCTTGAGTACCTCTACCAACAGCGGCGGAAGCACGATCAGCCACCAGGCGCGCGCCGCGAGACGGGGAAGGTTACGCGGCCGGCGGGCATCGACCCCCATCGCATCGCGGGCGAGGGTCCGCTGGCGCTGGTACTGGGCCGAGAAGTACGAATAGAACATCGTAAGGAGCTTCAGCGCTTCACCGTGCTTCCCCGTCCCGCGCGAGATCGCAGCAAGGTCTTTCGGGCCGCCGGAGCCCTGCGACTGGCGAACCGCCTTGTCCCCGGCATAGGCGGCATCCTGTTCGCTCATCCCTTCGGACAGCGCCTGATTGTAGGCGCCGATCCACGTCGGCAGGGAGACGGTCATGTCCATCAGGCCGATCCCGTGGAACATAAAAACCTTGCCGTCGTTCAGCGCGGCCATCGCCTTGCTCGCCGGATTGGTGGCAGTCAGGCGGGCGATCTCGGTCCGGATGTCCCGGTCCAGCGTCTCCATCCGGTGGCGCATTTCCCCTGAGCGCTCGGTCACGAAGCGCCAGGCCGCCGCCGGGTTGGCGGAAAAGCGCGCCAGCCCTTCGGCCATACGCGCTTCGCCGATCACCTCGACGGAGTTGGAATAGCCGGCGATCTGCGTCACCATCGTGGTCGCGCGCAGACCCAGTCCGACCGCTGTCGCATTGGCCCGGAGCTTGGTGAGGAAGCGCCCGAAGCCCTCGTTCCCGGCGCGCTCCATCGCCCAGGAGTTGGCGACGAACTTGACCCAAGGCCGCAGTTGCTTGCGGATTTCGCTCCCGAGCTTCTGGTCCACCATCTCAGCGACGCGATGATCGGTCAGGAACTTCCACGCCTGCATGACCGCCTCACGGTGCGTCATGTCGTGGATGACCTCGCCAAGGTGGCGATTGATCACGCCCAGATCGAGCAGGATCGGCTTCTTGACCTTCTCCGAGCGCTCTTTCGTCGCCGACGCCCGTGTATTCGCCCGGGTGTACAGGCTCTCAAACAGGTCGGCATCGCGCCCCCGGCGCTCTTCCGTCACCAGATCGAAGCGGCTGTCGTAAATGGCCGGATAGTACCCGCCGCGCATCGTCCCGAAGCGGGTGGAAAACGCGCGAGGTTCGACCTTCTCCGGGGCGACGCCGTTGATGCGCTTCTCCAGCGCTTCGATCTCCGGCCAAAGGGTGTCGATCGTGTCCCAGACGCCCTGGACGAACTTCCACTCCTCGCCTGTCAACTCCTTGTCGAGCAGATCCTCGATCGCAGCCGGGTTCCAACCATACCCGTCGGACAGGCGCTGGAGGTTGCCCTCGTTGCCGATGTTGAGCGCCATCGCCACCAGCTGCTTGCGGGTGGGGCGGAATGGCTGGCCGGTGAAAGGATCGGTGAAAGGGGTGGGAACCTTGTCCGCCCAGCGCGAGACCTGCTCGGTCGGAACCGCTTCGAACTGCGCCTTGATCCGGCCGAGATAATCCTTGAGCATGTCTTGCTCGCGCGTTTGGGCTTCAGCCACCGGGCGGAATACGACGCGGTTGAACACGCCGTTCGACTTGCCCCCGTCGAGCCAGTCGAACACGGTCTCCATCTTCAGCAGTAAGGCATCGACGCCCAGCACGCGGGACTTGAGCCCATCCCACCAACCCGGCTCATCGAGGCCGGCCGGCGGCGGGGCGGTGATGTTGGCCGCACCGGAGCGAGCTTCGCCGACCAGCGCATCGAATTCCCGCCGCTCCTGGTTGTCGAGCAGCGTTTGCTTCAGCCGGCCGAGGTGGATGATTTGCTGAACCGCCTGATCCAGCCCGAGCAGCGTTTCGATGGACAGCCGCGACCAGTTCACGGTTTCGGCGAGTTTTCCGTTCTCATCGACGTGAAGCAGCTGTTCGAAGGTATCCGGCACGACGATATCGAAGCCTTCGCCTTCGCGGCTATCGACCCACTCCCGGAACTTGCCGGCGCGGTCGAGCAGCTTTTGCGTCCGCTCGCGAAGATCGACTTGCTCCAGCAGGGTATGGGCCTGATCGAGATAGTCTTGCGCGATGGTCTTGGATGTGACGCGGCGGGCGATCTTGTCCATCCGCTTCCGGGCCGCTTCGATTTGATCGTGGGCCGCATTTGCTTCGGCCAGCAAGGCGCTGGAGAGCATCTGGCGGTGCTTGGCCGCAAAGGCGCCATCCACGTCGTGCTTGAGCATCGCCTGCTCGGCCTCGGTGCCGGCCTTGGCAACGGCGCGGGCATGGCGCTGGATCGCCGCCGGTGAGGCTTCCACGGCATAGGTGCCCTTGCGAATGCGCTCCCGCGCCCATTGCCGGGCGACCTGGTACGGGGTGGCGCGCTTTCCCGACCAACGGGCGAGAATGCGGGTTTCGGCCGCGATCACCTCGCCCTGCATCTCGGTGTTTACCGCCGCGAGTGCCTCCCGCTCAATCGAGCCGTCGGTCAGCGGATCGCCATAGCGCCGGTTCATTTCCCCGAGGACCTCGTCTTCTATGGTCCTCGCACGCATGGTCCTCTGATCACCTCCCTCCCGCAACTGCCTGTGCTGGCGTTCAGCACCGATCAGGGCTTCGATCATTTCCCGGCCGGAGCCATACCCCGCTTGCTCGGCGATGGCGTCGGGATGGACCCCGCCTTCGCGGTAGAGCGGCGGCACGCGCTTCGGCAGCAGGCCGAGCGCGTCCACGCCGAACTCATTGGCGATCCACTCCTGCGAGAGCGGCGATTCCTTGGCGAGGTCGAGCGCGCGGTAGAGCGGGCGCTGGGCGACTTCAGCCTTGACCTCGTCCGTCAGGGCCGCCTTCCGCTCGTTCCATTCTTTGGTCTCGCGCCGCCGGACCGCGCTCATGGTCTTTTGCAGCAGCGCAGCCTGGGCCGCGCCCCGGGCGCCTTCGACCATCTCCGTGTAGGCGTCGAACTCCGGTCCCGTCATTCCTGCGCTGGCGGCGTCCGTGAACAGCTGCTGGAGCGCCTGATCCTCGCGGGCCTGCGCAATCTGTTCATCGCTTGCGACCAGCCGGTCCATGACTTCGCGGATCTCCGGCGTGATCGGCGCGCGAAGGTCGCGAACGGTTTTGTAGACGTTCAGCAGCCAGCTCCGGAGCGTGTCGAAGAGCTTCTGCAACGCGGAGGAAGGGGCATTGCCCTCCATCAGGTAGCGCTCGAACCCGCGCGCCCACATCTCGTGGGCATCGGTCGGAATTGCGCCGTCGCTGAGCGGGTGACCGTTGGCGGCGAACCAGTCCTGTACGGCCTGCCAGTCGCGCTTCACACTCTCCGGTGCGTCGGGCTTCTCGGCCTCCCAGCGGAGGCGCTCGACCTGATAGTGCCCCCATTCGTGGAGGAAAGTCGAAAGGTCGTGGCTCTGGAACAGTTCGATGGTGATCGGGCCGTTGCCGAACCCGGCCGCCGGGAAGATGATCCGACCGCGCGGGGTATCCTCGCCAGGCTGGAAAAGCTGCCGACCCTTGAAGGCGTCCACGGCCCGCGCTACATTGATGGCAGGGTCGCGCACCTGCTCCTGCCTTTGGAGGCCATCAGGCCGAAGATTGAAAGCGGGCTGCGCGACCTCAAATCCCTCCACTTGATACTGGCGCAAGCGTGCGTTGTCAGGCGTGTTGAACAGCACCAGCCTGATTGCCACGGGGCCGTCACCGAAGTCGGCGACCGCAACGGCATGAACGTAGGTCTTCGCCCCGTCGGTACGCTTTGCGTAGGGCACCGCGCTTTTAACGATATCCGGCAGCGCCAGTGCTGCGCCGTTCCGCATGTCGTCGTTCGCGAACGACGGCCGAGAAAAGATCGCCTTGCGGGCTCGATTGAATACTACCGGCTCTCCGGTCGCCAGCTCCGAGGTTTCGGATTTTACCGAGGCGTCGAACCGACTGGCGATCTCGTCCCGGCTTCCAGCGACCGGTGCGACCGAGACAGGCACCAACACCCTATCGCCGTTCATCTCCACGGGTACATCGCGGCCGCCCTTGCTTTCGCGGGCCTGCTCAAATCCGGGCCCGTCGGTCTGCTCGCCGAGGCGGTCGATCTCGTGGCGCAGTTGCTCATCGCTCAGGTCCGAGGCGATAATTCCACGCTGGCCCAGCAGCTGCTCCAGCTCCTGCGCAGCGGCCCGGATATGGTCACTGGATGCCTCCCGGCCGTAGCGGGGCGAGCCGGCCAGTTCGTTGCCGATGGCGTCCAACAGCGTGCGGTCGTCGATCTTCTCGCCCTGTTCGCGCGCAGCCAAGAGGTCCGGGAAGAACCCTTCGCTGATAGCCGCGTCCAGAGTGTTCCCAATCGAATGTGAATTCGATCCCGAGCCGATCATGTTGCCCTGGGCGTCGTCAAACGGCTTCCGCGATGCCTCTTGTCTCCGCCCATGCTGGCGATGTCGCCGCCCCGATCCTCAATACCGCCCCGCTTGGCGATCCATTCCAGCAGGGACGGACCCTGCCCGGAGTGAGCAGCCCCACCTTTGCGCATGGCGTTGATGACCAGGTCCGTCGCGTCCGCCGCTCGGGCGGCCGCGAGCGCGGGCGGGAGAACCTGCTGTACATGGAGGTCGTTGAACTCGGTCCCGGTGAGATCCCGCCCCGTGCGCGAGGCCCACGCGTTTTCGCTGTGCACCATAAGAGTAGCCTGGGTGCGGGCGGTGTGAGGAGTGTAGCCGGCGTTCATCAGCTTGTCGGTCAGCTGCTGAATAAGGTCTTCGTGCCGGCTCAGCTCGGCCCGCGTTTCACGGGCCTGCTTGGCGATGGTGTCGTTCAGGTCGGCGGCGATCTGGTCGAAATGCGCCTGCATTTCGTCGGCTTCTCGTGCAGACATTCCGCC
>Ga0207698_10002578_pt1 | contig 10766 bp, 9 predicted proteins | sample KBSCornC22_FD_184298 | JGI IMG/M metagenome (GOLD analysis project Ga0207698, IMG submission 184298) | Corn rhizosphere microbial communities from Kellogg Biological Station, Michigan, USA - KBS Corn C2-2 (SPAdes) (version 2) | ecosystem: Host-associated > Plants > Roots > Rhizosphere > Soil ...
CCGAGGCCAAGAAGGAATCTGGCGGCGTGTTCGGCTGGCTGTCGAGCAAGGTCGCGTCATTCTTCAGCGCGCTCAAGCGCGGCATCACCGCCATCTTCGACGCGGCCAAGAAGCTGGTGCGCACGATCATCGACAAGGCCAAGAAGCTCGCGGTCGCGGTGATCGAGGCGGCGCGCAAGGCCATCGTGTCCATCATCAAGGCGGTGGGCGCGGCGCTCATCGCGCTGGGCGACGTGTTCCTCGCGGCCTTCCCGGGCTTGAAGAAGAAGTGGCGCCGCTTCATCGAGAACCGCGTGAAGGATGCGGAGAGCGCGGTCAACAAGCTGGCCGATGCCTTGAAGAAGGGCATCACCAAGCTGCTCGACTTGTTAGGAAAGGCCTTCGAGTTCCTGCTGGACGCCTACAAGAAGGCGATGTTCATGGTGCTGGACGCGGCCAAGGCCGCGGTGGACGGCGCCATCAAGTTCGCCAAGGCGGTGGCCGACCTGGTGGGCACCTTCATCGTGCTCATCAAGGACATCGCGTCCAACCCCGGCGGCTGGATCAGCAACCTCGGCGCGGCCGTGATGGACGGCGTGAAGAACCACCTGTGGAAGGCCTTCAAGGCGGCGGTGAAGCAGTGGTTCAACGACAAGCTCGAGGAAGTGCTCGGCGTCGGCATGACCATCTGGAACGTGCTGAAGAAGGGCGGCATCTCCATGAAGGAGGTGGGCCACATGGCCTTCGAGGCGCTGAAGGCGGCCATCCCGAGCGCGCTCATCCAGCTCTTGATCGAGAAGGTGGTGGCGATGATCGTGCCGGCCGCGGGCGCGGTAATGGCCATCATCGAAGGCCTGCAGGCGGCCTGGGGCACGGTGCAGCGGATCATCGCGGCGCTCGGCAAGTTCGTCGCCTTCCTGAAGGCGGTGAAGGCGGGCGGGGCGGGGCCGCAGTTCGCGGAGCTGCTGGCGTCGGCGGCGATCGTGGTGATCGACTTCGTGGCGAACTGGCTGCTCAAGAAGCTGCGCGGGCCGGCGTCGAAGGTCGGCAGCAAGGTCAAGGCGATCGCGCAGAAGATCATGGCCAAGGTCAAGGCCACGATGAAGAAGGTTGGCGCGGCGCTGAAGAAGGTGGCCAAGAAGATCGGCAGCAAGTTCAAGGGCTTGAAGAAGAAGTTCAGCGACTGGCGGGCGAAGAGGAAGGCGAAGAAGGAGGCAAAGAAGGCGGGCAAGAAGAAGGACCACAACGAGAAGAAGAAGGACAAGGAGAAGGCCAAGCAGGACAAGCTCGACAAGGCGATGAAGGCGATTCGCCCGAAGCTCCATGCACTGCTGAGCAAGGGCGTGAGCAAGCTGCGCCTGACCGTCCAGCTCAAGCTTTGGCGGTTCATGCATGGGCTGTCGTCCCTGCAGCTCAAGGGCGAGCAAATCGTGGCCAAGGTCAATCCGTCGACCACCGAGAAGATCGAGAAAATCCCGCCGGCCCAGCTCGGCGCCGCGTTGAAAGGCATCATGGCCTCTGTCGAGGCGGACTTTTTCAAGCACCTCGCGAACACGCGCTCGGCGGACACCGAGAAGGACGTGAAGGAGGCGCACAAGGCCGTCAGCGGCGGTACCGAGAAGAACCTGGGGCTGCCCGGCCACGAGCAGGTCGACCTCGTGCGCAAGGTGTTGTCCGGCGAAATCCCGCTGCCTCCCGGCAAGTTCAAGCTGAACAAGCCGACCGAACGTCGCGCGCCGATCCTGCGCCCGGGGGAGGGGTATTCGATCTATGCGAACCCTGGGCCGACGGGCAAGCCGAATGCAGCGGGCCTCTTCGTACCGGGTGCTCCCAACTACCCGTTCAAGACCAACACGCCGAATACGGCCAGCGGGCAGGGGTTGGCGGCGGTGGTGGAACCCGCGCGCATCCCGGGGCAGTTCGCCGCGCAGCAGATGGGCGAGACCATGAAGGACATGGGCATCATCAAACAGGAGAGCATGACCGGTGACCCGAAGGCTCGCGATGTGCAGGTTGATCCCAAAGCGCCGCCCCCGTCTCCGCCCGCCACGGCGGCGGAGCAGCTGAAGAGCGAAAAGGAAAAGGGCCGGGCGAGCGAACACGGCGCGCCCACCACCACGGGCTCGGCCCGGGTTGCCGACCAGGATGCCGGACGTCCCACTTCCGGCGGCCAGAGCGACCAGGGCAAGATCGAGGACGCGGCCGCTCGGCAACACGCGCACGAGGCCTTCCGAAACATGTTTGTCACCTTGTCCAAGGCCCTCGACAATCCGAAGGTGGAGCTGTTTTCCGACGCCGCCAAGCAGCAGGCGATCAAGCGTGTCGCGCAAGCGTTCCAGGCCTGGGCCACCAAGGCGTTCAGGCTGGACGGCAAGAAGTTCAGTCACGCAGAGGTCGGCCGCCTGACCGGCGAGCTCAAGGCGCGGCTCCTCGTGTTCCTCCAGACCATCAAGTAGACATGTTCAAAGCCCGGGTGATCCTGAAGGGGACGGATGCACAGGCCTGGATGCCGGCGCTGGACGCGTTCGCGCGCGAGTCGGGTTTGGGCGTGCCTGCCGAAAGCCTGCTGTCGGAGGGTTCGGCGCAAACGCATGTGTGGCGGCGTGCATCGACGAACCTGCCGCTGGAAGACATGCGCGCCACCTTCGATGCGGTGATGGACTGTGGCTACGTGGAGTTTCGCGGCGATACCGCCGATGGCGTGGCCCAAGCCGTGGCCATGGCGCGAACGCGATGGCCGGTTCGCCTGCCCGCCGACCTCGTACGTGATGCGGTCTCGTCATGGCGAACTGACCCGGCCCTGCTGCCTTGCGCCGCGCTGGGCGTGTCCGACGACACAGAGGTTGCGCTCAGCCAGGCGATCTTCGAAGCGCTGTGCGAGCGGGACGATGCCATCTGGAATCACGCCGCGAGTGCCGCCGCGCTGATGCCTGCGACCCAGTCTCACTGGCTGGTCGGTATGGCGTTGGCCACGGAGGAGGACCGGGCACGGCGCGACAAGCTTGAACGATTGAAGGACTGTCTCGATGGGCCGACAGGAGGACTCTCATGATCACCGACTCTCAGCTTCGACGCGTCATGCCGCATCTCAGTGCCGAGAAGGCCTTGCTGTACCTGCCCCCTCTGAACGCAACCATGGCGGCCGACGGCGTGGACACCATGCTGCGCACCGCGGCCTTCATCGCGCAGCTGGCGCATGAGTCGGGCGAATTCCGATTCATGGAAGAGATCTGGGGGCCGACCGACGCCCAGCGTCGCTACGAGCCGCCATCGGATCTGGCGAAGCGGCTGGGCAACACGGAAACCGGCGACGGCAAACGCTTCAAGGGCCGCGGGCCGATCCAGATCACCGGGCGCTTCAACTATCGCAAATACGGGGAGTTGCTCGGTGTGGATTTGGTCGACAACCCGGATCTCGCTGCTCAGCCTGACTGGGCCTTTGCAACGGCCGGACTGTTCTGGAAGAGCAACGGCTTGAACGAGTTGGCCGACAAGCAGGATTTCGTCGCGATCACCAAGCGCATCAATGGTGGCACCAACGGCCTGGCCGATCGGCAGAAGTACTACGAGCTGGCGAAGAAGGTGCTTGGAGAGAATTTCATCGCGGCTGATTTCTCAACGCCGCGCGGGGTGCCACCTGCGGTGACGGCAAGGGCGGTGACGCATCCGGATGAACCGCTGGAGCGGGGGCATGAGGCGATTCTGCGAGTGCATGGATCGCATTGAATGTTGGCATTGCCATTGGCGCATTGCTGACATAGCTCTAGGATGTGTCCTCGTATGTCAGAGGAAATTTTCATGCTATCAACTGCTACCAAGCTTCGAATTTGTATCTGCACCATAGCAACGACCATTGCGATCGGTGGATGCTATTGGCTGTGGATTAATCGATATGACATGCTGGCCGAAGTAGTTCGAATCTCGGATGAGACGGAGATTGATCAGACTGATGGCTACTATTATTTTGTCTCTGGGCCTGGGGACATTCAGGCAGTATTTCGTCGAGGCATCGAGTCCCCGATAGTAGGCCCCAACGTCTACGAGGCCAAAGTCGTCGATGGCGTCTTGCTGGTTGCGCAAAGACCATTGAAAGTGGAATTCATCAACGACCAAAATCGGGAACTCGGGGACTGCCGCATCGTGGCGATCAATGTTGCGACAGGCGAACAGACAGCGAGCCATGACGTGCCGGGAAAGGTCTCTTGCGGCAGGTGACGTAGTCCCGTGTGCCAGTGGGTGTCCGCCCTTACAACTTTCTCAACTCCGACTTCACATACCAAGATTCAATCTGCGCCCCATTCCACTGCAAGGCCACATGCTGCCCTTGCACCGCCGCACTCAGCGCCAGCGGTTTGAACAGCCCCACGCATTCGCCGCCTTCGTCGCGCACGCTGTCGTAGGCCACGCCCCAGCTGCCCATCGCGCGCAGCTTCGCCCCCAGTGATTGCGCCGCGGCGTAGTTGTCGAGGTCATACACGCCCGGCAGCTTCGTGCCCAATCCGCGCAGGTCATGCACCGGCTTCTTCACCGTCGCCTTGTAGCAGCGCATGTCGATCTCGATCGGCGGCTCCTTGGTGGCGGCGAGGAAGCGCGCCTGGTGGTAGCTCACCTCGCGCACCGCCGTCTCCAGCGTCTTGCCGGCGTAGTACACGCCATAGCTGCCATCGGTGAAGCGGGAGCCCATCGGGTTCAGGTGGGTGAACGCAGCCATCACCGCGCTGCTGCCCGGCCCGCTCATGCGTTCGCCTTGCGGCACGAGCGAGATCTCGCCCACCTCCTGCCGCAGCCTCGGGTTGGTCAGCGCCTCGATGGCATAGACCGCTTCGAGGTCGATCGGGTCGGCCACGCGCTCGAACAGCCCGATGGGCGGGAAGCGGCTGGGGATGAGGCGGTAGGTGGCGCCCCAGTCGAGTTCGACGACCGGAACGTTCTTCGGATTCAAGACACGCCGCCGCGCACGGCGTCGAGGTATTGGCGCACCTGGAAGAGATCGGCCACCTGGCCGCCGAGCATGCGGGCGAGGGCTGAATCGCCACCGAAAAGCGGCGCATCGTTGGGCTTGCGCACCCAGGCGTCCGCCCGCTCGGGCACGGGGAAGAGCACGTGCAAGGCGGAGTAGATGCCGAAGACGTAGCTCAGCCGTTCGAGCGTGTCGGCATCGAGCCGGGCCGGGAAGTCGCCGCCGCGCCAGGCGTAGAGGGTGGAGCGCTGGATGCCGAGGAGCTTTTGCTCTTCGGTGGCAGTCAGGCCCCAGGCGCGGGTGATGTTGAAGAAGGTGCGCAAGCCGGCACTGGCGGTGGCGGCGGAATCGAGCGCGGGAGGTTTAGCAGGGACAAGGCGAGCGGCTGGCATGGATGGAACTCTAGTCCATGTGTGGAATATTTGCAAGCAACTATCTGCATATGGACTTTTTGCCGCTGAGCAGAAACTGGCGGCGATCTCAGGCCGGCTGCACCCGGAAGACCGACACCGCCCCGACCAGCCGCTCCGCCTGCGCCCGCAGGCTGCCGGACGCCGCGGCACTCTGTTCCACCAGCGCTGCATTCTGCTGCGCCGTCTGCTCCAGCAAGGCGATGCCCTGGTTGACATGAGCGATGCCCGAATACTGCTCGCTGATGGCGAGGCTCACCTCGTTCATCAAGGTGTCAACGCGGCTAACGCGGCTCACGATGTCGTGCATCGCCCGTCCAGCCGATTCGGCAAGCGTGACGCCCTGCGTCGTCGCGCTGACCGAGCCGTCGATGAGCGACGCAATCTCCTTCGCCGCGTCGGCGCTGCGCCGCGCGAGTGTTCGCACTTCGCCGGCCACCACCGCAAAGCCGCGGCCATGCTCACCCGCGCGGGCGGCCTCGACCGCCGCGTTGAGCGCAAGGATGTTGGTCTGCGCCGAGATGCTGTCGATCACGCCCAGGATGTCCGACATGCGCCGGCTGCGTTTGGCAATGGCGCGCATTTTCTCGATGACTTGCGACACCACCTCGCCGCCGCTGGATGCCGATTGAGACGCCGCCTGGGCAAGCGCGTTGGCCTTGTTCGCGTTGTCCGCGGTGAGCCGCACGGCCGCCGTCATCTGCACGATGCTGCCGGTGCTCGCCTGTAGGCTGCTCGCCTGTTCGTCGGTGCGGCGGCTCAGGTCGAGGTTGCCTGAGGCGATCTCGCCCACGCCGACGAGGATGCCGCTGGCGGTCGATTGCGTGTCGCCGATCAACCGGCGCAGCTGGTGCTGCATCGCGACCATCGATGACATGATGCTGTCGGGGTCCGCGCTCTGCGCATCCAGCGGCTGCGACAAGTCTCCACCCGCGATGCGCCGCGCAATCTGCGCCACCTCCGGCGGCTCGCCGCCGAGCTGCCTGGCGATGCGCCGCGAGATGAAGGCCGCGAGCAGCACCGACACGCTCACCGCCAGCGCCGCGGTGACGAGCAGCACCTGCTGCGCCGCTGCATGCCGGCGCCTGCCCTCGGCCTTCGCGCGATCGGCCCGTTCACGGTGATGCGTCCACAGCGCCCGCACCGCGCCGTCGGTCGCACGAAAGGCCGACAGCGCCGGGCCATCGAAGAACTCGCGCGCCTCGAGCACGCGCTCGATCTCGCCGCCTGCGGCCGAGTTGGACATGGCGATGAACTTCGGCCTCACCGCGTCGAACGCGGCTGCGGTCTTCGCGAGCGACGCATCGAGCGCTGCATCGCGGTCGCCCTCGGCGTCGTCGCTCGCAAGCCTTGCATAGCGCTTCAATGCCTGGTCGAACGAAGCCACTGCCGCTTTCACGTTCGACTCTTCGCGGTCCTTCGCCGGCATGGTCGGCGCGGCCAAGTGTTGCAGCTGCGCAGTGCGCAATTGCTGCAGCCCATCGTTCACCTCGCTCAGCGCCGCGAGCCTGGGCAGCGTGCGGTCCACCACCGCATCGAAGTGCCGCTGGATGGCCGCGAGCTGCGCCCATCCGGTGGCCGCGAGCACGAGTCCGAAGGCCACCATCACCGCGAAGCCGAGCGCGAGCTGGTGGGCCAGCCGCAGCCTGATGCGCGGTGCAAGTCGTGATGAAAGTCCCATGGCGATTCCTTTCGCAGGCGACGCGCGAAGGCGCGTGTTCCGATGTCCTCATCTACGGACGTTGCGATGCTGCGATTCGATATCGGCTTGCGCGAGTCGGTACTGCGATGCGCCGAGGCGGTCGGTGAAATCCCCGGCGCGCGCCGGTGCGTCGAGTATCGGAATGGCTGGTGCGTGTACGCGTCCTGCGCGCCGAAGACGCGAGACTGGCGGCACAGGGAGCATGGCGTCAAAGCGCGCCGAGCTGCCGCAAAGGCAAAGGCTCATCGCAGGAGATTCGTGTTGAAGTTCATCGCAGCAGCCATCGCCGCCATCTTCCTGTTCATCGCGCATGCCGCACGCGCGCAGACCGAGCTCGTCATCGCCACCGTGAACAACGGCCACATGATCACGATGCAGAAGCTGTCGCGCCACTTCGAACAGGCCAACCCGGACATCAAGCTGCGCTGGGTGACGCTCGACGAAGACGTGCTACGCCAGCGCGTCACCACCGACATCGCGACCAAGGGCGGCCAATTCGACGTGATGACCATCGGCATGTACGAGACGCCGATCTGGGCGAAGAAGGGCTGGCTGCAGGAGATCCAGCCCGACGCCGGCTACGAGCTCAACGACATCCTGCCCGCGGTGCGCGGCGGGCTGTCGGTGCAGGGCAAGCTCTACGCCGCGCCCTTCTACGGCGAGAGCTCGATGACCATGGTGCGCACCGATCTCGCGAGCCGTGCCGGCGTCACCTTGCCCAGCCGTCCGACCTGGGAGCAGGTGCGTGACGCCGCCACGAAGATGCACGACCCGGCGCATGGCGTGTACGGCATCTGCCTGCGTGGCAAGCCGGGCTGGGGCGACAACATGGCGCTGGTGAGCACCATGGTCAACACCTTCGGCGGCCAGTGGTTCGACACCACGTGGCATCCGCAGATCGAATCCACAGCGTGGAAGCAGGCGGTGGATTTCTACGTGCAGCTGCTGCGCCAGTACGGCCCGCCCGGCGCCGCGGGCAACAGCTTCAACGAGAACCTTGCGCTTTTCCAGGCGGGCAAGTGCGGGCTGTGGGTGGACGCGACCATCGCCGCGTCCTTCGTCACCGACCCGACGCAGAGCAAGGTGGCCGACAAGGTGGGCTTCGTGCAGGCGCCGACAGCCGTCACGCCCAAGGGCGCGAACTGGCTGTGGGCGTGGGCGCTGGGCATCCCCTCGGGGTCGGCCAAGTCGGAGCAGGCGCAGCGCTTCATCCGCTGGGCCACGTCGCGCGAGTACATCCAGCTCGTGGGCCGCGAGGTCGGCTGGGGGCAGGTGCCCACGGGCACACGCACGTCCACCTACCGCAAGCCAGAGTTCCTCAAGGCCGCGCGCTTCGCGATGGACGAGACGATCGCCATCGCCACGGCCAACCCCGTCGACAGCACCTTGCCGCGCAGCCCGTACGTCGGCGTGCAGTTCGCGGCCATCCCGGAGTTCCAGGTGATCGGCCAGGCGACGGGGCAGCAGATCAGTGCTGCGCTGGCAGGCAAGGCGACGGTGCCGCAGGCGCTGGCGGCCGCGCAGCTTGCGGCGGACCGGGAGATGCGGCGGGCGGGCTACTACAAATAGCGTTCAGGCATCCATCTCGAACGCAGGCACGCGCCGCCCATCAACGTCGGTGAAGCCAAATTCCTCGGCGAGATCAGCCACGCGCAGCACCTGGCCGCTCTTGTCCATCACCCGCTCATCCGCAGCCAGCGCCGCCACCGCGCGCCCGAGGTAGCGTGGCGATTCGGTGCGGGCCAGCGACGGCCGCTCCTGCCAATGCGCCTCGTCAGTCTTGTGCCCGGCGAGGATGAACTCGGTGCGCATCCAGCCCGGGGACACGGCGACGGAGGCAACGCCATGCGCCCGAAGCTCCTGCGCCATGCCGAAGGCCAGGCGTGTCATCGACGCCTTCGCGAGGTCATAGAAGAGGTTGCCGCGCAGGTAGTGGCCGCGGTCCCAGAAGGTGGTGGTGACGATGAGCCCACGCTGCTGCTTCACCATGAGTGGCGCGGCATGGCGGCTCGCCAGCAGGTGGTTGCGAACACCGCGGTCGAACATCGTGTCCCAGTGCGCCATGGGGTGCTGCCAGAAGGGCGCGTCGAACACGCCGTCGAAACTCTCGTGCCCGCCCCAGGCGTTGTTCACCAGCAGGTCGATGCGGCCATGCTCGCGCTGCACGCGATCGAACAAGGCAGCCACGTCGTCGTCGAGCGTGTGATCGCAGGGCACTGCGATGCCGCGCCCACCCGCCTGCGTGACTTCGTCGGCGGTGTCGTCGATGTTGCCTGGCAGGGCGGGCAGGGAAGACATGGCGAGCAGCTGGCCATAGCTTGTCGCCGGATGCGCGCGCGTGCTGCGACCGGTGACGATCACGGTCGCGCCGGCCGCGCCGAGTTCGATCGCGATGCCGCGCCCGGCACCGCGGCTGGCGCCGGTCACGATGGCGACGCGGTCCTTCAAGGGACGTGGTGAAGTGGTCATGGCCATGGATCGTCCTTCATCGACTGGATGCAAGCTTCGGCGAGCGGCCCTGCATCATGGCCGCTGGAGCGGACTGCGCGAACTGCTTCGCCGCAAACGCCCACGCCATGCGCGAGGCATCCGGTCCGCGTGCGTCGCTGAAAGCCTGGCTCGCGGCGCCGCCGCTCCAGGCATGGCCCAGGCCCGGCACCTCGACCAGCGTGGCGACGAGTGCGCCGCGGCGCTTGTAGTCGGTGATGTTCATCGCATGGCGCTGGCCGCGCTGCACGCTGCGCATGGGGCCTGCCCGCGCGCCGGCGGCATCGGCCCAGGCCTGCACGGCCGCGTGCGCATTGCTCGATGCGACCACGCGATCCACACCGCCGTGGATCACCATCAGCGGCGGCCAGGCCGCGGGCGTTGCCAGCGCAGGAGACGGCAGCGGCCGGGTGGCACGGTGCCCGTGCATCGCACCAATGGCCGACATGCCCGAATGCGCCGTGCCCGGCGGCACGCCCGAATGCATCACCACCGCCTTGAAGCGCTCCGGATGCCGAGTGACGAGCAGCGCGGCCATGCTCGCGCCGGCCGACAACCCCGCCACCGCAATGCGTTCACGGTCCACCGGATAGAAGAGGCACACCTGGTCGATGGCCTTCATGATCAGCACCACCTCGCCATGGGCGCGGCCGGAGCGGGTGTCGAACCAGTTCCAGCAGCCTTGCGGATTGGCCAGGCGGTCTTGCTCCGGGTAGAGCACGAGAAAACGCTCACGCGCCGCGATGCGGTTCATGCGCGTGCTCAAGGCGAAGCTCTTCGCGTCCTGCCCGCAGCCGTGCAGCATCACCATCAGCGGCAGGCGTTCGCCGAATTTCACGCCCGGCGGGCGGTACAAGCGGTAGCGTCGCGCGCCGGTGCTGCCGATCGCCACGCCCGCGATCCAATCGCCCGCGCCGGGCGGCGGCTTGTGCTTGTCGATGGCCGGCTTGAGCGCTTCGTTCATCACCTGCTTGCCGCCGCGCACGGCATGGCGGGTGGCCGCCGTCATGCTGCGCTCGAAGGACTTCGCCAGGCGCGACATGCTGGACACGCTCGAGGCCATCGAACGCCGCGACACGCGTGAGAGACGCGAGATGTGTGAGACCGATGGGACGCCGGACCGTGTCGCCGACGCGGACGACGACGTCCTCGCCGATGTTGACGTCGCCGCCGTGGAGCGGCACCTCCTCGGGCTCATCGCTGCCGGCTTGAGGCGTGGTCACGAGAG
>Ga0207698_10002580_pt1 | contig 10761 bp, 10 predicted proteins | sample KBSCornC22_FD_184298 | JGI IMG/M metagenome (GOLD analysis project Ga0207698, IMG submission 184298) | Corn rhizosphere microbial communities from Kellogg Biological Station, Michigan, USA - KBS Corn C2-2 (SPAdes) (version 2) | ecosystem: Host-associated > Plants > Roots > Rhizosphere > Soil ...
GGTAAGGGCCCACATCAGCGTATTGGGCGATCAAATGCTTCAGTGCAGCATCGGCGGCTGCGCGGTCTGGACCGATCTGCAGGGCCAGCGCCATCGCGATGTCATGCCAGGGACCCGGCGGCTCCTGCTGCGCGGCGGCCAGCGCAGCCTTGGCATCGTCGCGCAGGATCGCGAGAATCGCCAACCATTCATGATGGGCACTGCCCTGCGGTTGCAGTGCGATCGCGGTCTGGATCGCCTGCCCGGCATCCGCCATGCGGCCATCGCAGGCGAGGTATTGCGACAACGCATCATACCAATTGCCGTTGCGCGGATCGGTCACCAGCGCCTGCTGCACGAGATCGACTGCGCGTCCGCATTGCCCTAGCGTGGCCAGCACCGAACCATAGAGGTACTTCGCATCGCCGTCATGGGGCGCCAATTGCAACGCGCGCCGGATTTCGGCCTGCGCTGCATTCCAGTCCGACCCGATGTAGGCCAAGTAATAGCTCCGGGCGCTGTGCGCGGCTGCCAAGTCCGGCGCCAGTGGCAAGGCCTTGTCGCCCGCGCGCCGCGCCTGCGCGTACGCCTGCTGTTTCGCCGCACCACCGATGTAAGCTGCGCCCAGTCGCGCCCACGATCGCGATAGCGCAGCCCAGGCCGCCGCATAATTCGGATCGATCGCGACCGCGTGCTGAAAGGCATCGATCGCCTGGCGTACGCCGGGTTCATCCGAGCGCGCGTATTCGGTCACGCCACGCAGGTATGCCGTGTAGGCATCGAGATTGCCGCTGGGCGGCCGGTCGCTCTGCACCACCGCGCCAGGCGCGGTCAGCAGCGTGGCCTTCAACGCGTCGGCGACCGATTGCGTGATGGCGTCCTGCAGCTTGAACAGGTCCTTGTATGGTTTGTCGTAACGCTGCGACCACACAATGCTGCCGTCACCGGCGTTGACCAGTGTGGCGGTGATGCGTACCTCGTCGCCCCCGCGCTGTACGCTGCCTTCCAGCAAGTGCGCGACACCGAGCAGTTTGCCGATCTTGGTGCTCGAATCCTTGCTGTCGCGGAACTGGAATGCGGAATTGCGGCTGATCACTTTCAAGCCCGCGAATTGTGACAGCGCGGTGATCAGGTCCTCGGATAATCCGTCGGAAAAGAATTGCTCGTCCGATTTGCCGCTCTCGTTCGCGAACGGCAGCACCGCAACGGATTTTTCGGGGATCTTCGTCGCCGCCACGAGCAGCCCGGGCGGTTTCGCGGCCTGCGGCGGCGGCGCGACAGCGGTGGCCGGCACAACGTGCGGCGCTTTCGCCACCGCGCCAAAGCGCCAGATAAACCCGCCGCCAATCGCCAGCAGCAGCGCCAGGATCATGATTTCCATGCTGCCGACGTGCTGCGCGCCGCGCTCGCCGTGGTACCACGCCAACACCAGCACCACGAAAAACCCGATCGCCAGCGCCAGGATCAGGTAGCGCTCGACCGACGCGGGCCAGTCGAAACGCTGCGCCACGATGTCCACGCCCTGCAATAACGCGAACGCGAACGCGACCCAGGCGATCGCCCACTGCACGAGCTTGCGTTGTTTTAGGCCCCGCCAGAATCCGCTCACGCCACCCCCGTCCGCACCCTCCACCAATGATGCCGCAATTTGAGGCCAATGAGGAATTCCGTCACGAAATGCCTCCACCGGCGCGGCAGCCCGGTCCGGCCGCGATCCCGGCGTCGCCTATACTTGCGGCATGCTGAAGATCGATGTCCATTCGCACATCCTGCCGCCGGAATGGCCGGATCTCGCCGAGAAATACGGCGACGCGCGCTTTCCGGTGATGGTCAACGCGGGCGGGCGCCATCGCATCTACAAGGATCGCAAGTTCTTCCGCGAGGTCTGGCAGAACGCCTTCGACGCCGAATTCCGCGCGGAGGAATGCCGCCGCCTTGGCGTGGACGTGCAGGTGATTTCCACCGTGCCGGTGCTGTTCTCGTACTGGGCGAAGCCGAACCAGGCGCGCGAACTGCACCGTCACTTGAACCAGCACACCGCGGCAATCTGCCGCGATCACCCGCGCAACTACGCCGGCCTCGGCACCGTGCCGCTGCAATCGCCGCGCCTCGCGATCGAGGAGATGGAACACTGCGTCGAACAGCTTGGCCTGCAGGGCGTGCAGATCGGCTCGCACATCAACGATTGGAACCTCGATGCGCCGGAGTTGTTTCCGTTCTTCGAAGCCGCGGCCGACCTTGGCGCCGCGATCCTGGTCCATCCGTGGGACATGATGGGCAAGGAAACCATGCCGAAATACTGGTTGCCGTGGCTGGTCGGCATGCCGGCGGAACAATCGCGCGCCGCGTGCTGCCTGATCTTCGGCGGCGTGCTGGAACGCCTGCCGGGTTTGCGCATCGCGTTCGCGCACGGCGGCGGCTCGTTCCCGTTCACCATCGGCCGCATCGAGCACGGCTTTCGCATGCGTCCCGACCTTGTCGCCGTGGACAATTCGCGCGAGCCGCGCGAATACTTCCGGCAGATGTTTTTCGATACCTGCGTGCACGATCCGCAAGCCCTGCGTTATCTTCTCGACGTGGTCGGCGAGGATCGCGTGATGTTGGGTACGGATTACCCCTTTCCGCTGGGCGAACAACAGCCCGGCAGCGGCATCGATGCGCTCAAATTGCAGCCGCGCCAGCGCGAGCGCCTGTTCCACGGCGCTGCTCTGGAATGGCTGGGATTGCCCAAACAACGCTTTACCAACCCCGCGGAGGCTGCATGACCAGCAAGGCCCGGTTTGTCCTGATGACGCTTGGCGCACTCGCGCTCGCACCTGCCGCTTTCGCGGCGGATTATTCGCTGGCGAACGACACGGTGAAATTCTCTGCGCCGGATGCGTGGCCCATGCTGATGGAGAAACTGGATGGCCCGCGCCAATTCGTGGCGCTGCAGGTGAAGGATCCCGCCGACGCCAACGCGCTGGCCCGCATCACGGTGACGACCGAGCAGGTCGATGGCGTGCAGGGCTTCCAGAAATTCCTCAACGACGGCACCGCGCGTGCGCGCAAGCTGCCCGGCTATGTCGCCGCCAGCGCGCTGGACGGCAGTTCCAGCCTGCGCTACACCGCCACCGAAAACCACGAGAAGAATGGCTACACGGAGGTGTACGCGTTCCGTTCCAACATCGCGATCCAGGTGCGTTGCATTCGCCCGGAGAATGCGCCCGCGGACTGGCGCGCAACGTTCGATTCGGGATGCAAGTCGATCGTTGCCGCGGTGGAAAAATAAGCCAAAGGCTCACACTCCCGCCATGCCGTATCCTTCGGATTTTCGCGCGGACGCCGACTGGGCGCGCGCACAGGACGACGCCGATCCGCTGCGCACGATGCGCGGCGAGTTCCTGATCCCGCCGCACGGTGACGACGAACAAACCTACCTCGTCGGCAATTCGCTGGGCCTGCAACCGCGAGGCGTCCGGCAAGCACTGATCGACGAACTGGACGACTGGGCGAAGCTGGGCGTGGAAGGCCACCTGCACGCGCGCCATCCGTGGCTGCCGTACCACCGGGAAGTGCGCGACGGACTCGCCGGTGTCGTCGGCGCGGAGCCCGTTGAAGTGGTGGCGATGAATTCGCTGACTGCGAACCTGCATCTGTTGATGGCGAGTTTCTACCGGCCGAGGCCGGAACGTCACGCGATCCTGATCGAACGCAGCGCGTTCCCTTCCGACCGCGATCTCGCCGCGTCGCAGATCCGTTTCCACGGCTACGATCCGGCCGAGGCCTTGATCGAGCTCGATGGCGACGAGCCGGGCGGCACGCTGTCGATGACCGCGATCGAACGTGCGCTGGCGGAACACGGAAAGCGCATCGCGTTGGTGCTGCTGCCGGGCGTGCAATACCTCACCGGGCAGGTCTTCGACCTGGCTGCGATCACGAAACTGGCGCACGCGCAGGGTTGCGTCGCGGGATTCGATTGCGCGCACGCGGCCGGCAACATCGACTTGTCGCTGCACGATTCCGGTTGCGACTTCGCCGCGTGGTGTTCGTACAAATACCTCAACTCCGGCCCTGGCGCGGTCGCCGGTGCCTTTGTGCACGCGCGCCACGCGCACGCGAAGCTGCCGCGCTTCGAGGGCTGGTGGGGCCGTGACGAGGCCACGCGCTTCCAGATGCGTCCCGAGTTCGATCCGGCCCCCGGCGCCGAGGGCTGGCAGTTGTCCAATCCGCCGATCCTGGCGCTCGCACCGCTGCGTGTGTCGCTGGAATTGTTCCAGCGCGCGGGCATGCAAAAGCTGCGCAGCAAGTCGCTCCGCCTGACCTCTTATCTTGCCTGGCTGATCGAAACGCAACTCGGTGAGGTGCTGGAAATCCTGACGCCCTCCGACCCCTCACGGCGCGGTGCGCAACTTTCCTTGCGCGTGCGCGCGGGGCGCGACGCCGGCCAATCGCTGTTCGACTACATGGTCGCGCACGGCGTGCTCGGCGACTGGCGCGAGCCCGACGTGATGCGCATCGCGCCGGCGCCGCTGTACAACACCTACGCGGACTGCCTGCGCTACGTCGCAACGGCGCAGGCGTGGCACCGGCAACACGCATGAGCACGAACGCCCGTCCACGCACCACGATCATCGGCGCCGGCCTGGTCGGTTCGCTGCTGGCGACGCTGCTGGCGCAACGCGGCTTCGACGTCGAAGTCTTCGAACGTCGTCCCGATCCGCGCGTCCATGGTTTCCTCGGCGGCCGCTCCATCAACCTCGCGCTCGCCGAGCGCGGCTTGAACGCGCTGCGCAAGGCGGGCCTCGCCGATGCGGTGCTGGCGCAGGCCGTGATGATGCGCGGCCGCATGGTGCATCCGCTGGATGGCGAGCCCAACCTGCAGCGCTACGGCCTCGACGATTCCGAAGTCATCCGCTCGGTATCGCGCGGCAACTTGAACATCCTGCTGCTGGATGCCGCCGAACACGCGGGCGCGATGTTGCATTTCGACGCGGCGCTGGCGGATGCGGATTTCGCCAACGCAACGATCACCCTCACGAGCCACGACGGCGCCTCGCGCACGCACCCTTGCGGCCTGCTGCTGGGTTGCGACGGCGCCGGCTCCCAACTGCGCGCGGCGATGGCGAACGCCACCGACCTCGGCGAACGCGTGGAGCCGCTGGGACACGGGTACAAGGAACTCGAAATCCCGGCTTTGAATCCCTTCCCCCGCTTGCGGGTACGGCCGCCGTCCCTGGCCAAAAACTCCGTGGTGCCCGAAGGGCGCGGGGGGGGCAAGCCTGCAACGATTTCGCAAGAACTCCCCCCACCCCAACCCTCCCCCGTGAACGGGGGAGGGAGTGATCTGTTCGCGATCGAACCCCATGCGCTGCACATCTGGCCGCGCGGTCATTACATGTGCATCGCGCTGCCGAACACCGAAGGCAACTTCACGGTCACGCTGTTTCTGCCGGGCGAAGGCGCATATCCGAGCTTCGCTACACTGCCCGACACCGCCGCCGCACGACGTTTTTTCGAAGAACAATTCCCCGACGCGCTGGCGCTGATGCCCACGTTCGACGCAGACTGGAACGCGCATCCGGTCGGGCAACTCGCCACGCTGTATCTGGACCGCTGGCATCTTGGTGGCCGCGCCGTGTTGCTGGGTGACGCCGCCCACGCGATCGTGCCGTTCCACGGCCAAGGCATGAACGCCGGGTTCGAGGATGCAGTGGAGTTGGCCGCATTGCTGGACGCGGGTTCGCGCGATCCCGCGGCCGTGTTCGCGGAATTCATGGCGCGGCGCAAACCGAACGCCGACGCGATCGCGGCGATGTCGCTGGCCAACTACATCGAAATGCGCGACGGCGTGGCCGACCCGCATTACCTGTTGAAGCGCGAACTCGCCGCAGCGTTGACCGAGCGCGCCGCCGGACATTTCATGTCACGCTACCGCATGGTCAGTTTCACCAGCATCCCGTATGCCACGTGCGTCACCCGTGACCGCGAACAAACCGCGTTGATGGAATCGATCCTCGAGGGCCACGATGGCCTCGGCGGCATCGATCTCGATGTAGCCGCGGCGCGCGCACGCACCATGCTCCCACCCTTGCCGACGAGCGCCTGACCGCATGCCCTTGCCCGAATCGATCCGGCGCGTCTGGACGGAAACCGACTACCGCGTGCGCCTGCCGCACGGCGGCTACGTCAGCATCTGGTGCGGGCGGCCGTTGCCGTCGCAACTCCTGGCCTTGCTGCGTCATGCCGACGATCCCTGGGGTTACATCACCGCGTGGAATCCGGCCGGTGTACGCCTGCCGCTCGCCAGCAACAAGATTCGGCAGCGCCGGCTGCGCGACGAATTGAAAGGCGATCGCCACCCCCATTTCGGTGGCGTCGGCGTGGGTCCCAGCAACTGGCGCGAACCCAGCCTGTTCGTACCCGGCATCACCCACACGCAACTGGACGCCATGGCACGGCGCTTCGGGCAACTTGGCGTGGTCCGCGGCACGGGTGCGGAGCCGGCTGAATTGCACGAGCTGGTCTGAAGGTCCCCGCCGTGGACAGTCCACGGCCGCGCTGGGACAATGCGCGGCTCACCCATGGACACGCCTCCTGCCCCTGCCGCGCCGCTGCTGTCGGCGCACCGGCTCGCGTTTTCGCGCAACGACGAGCCCGTGTTCGGCCCGCTGGATTTCAGCCTGGGCCGCGGCGAAACCGTGCTGGTCGAAGGCGACAACGGTTCGGGCAAGACGACTCTTCTGCGCGTGCTCGCCGGGATGCTCCCGGGCGGCGAAGGCGAAATCCGTTTCGACGGCAAATCCGCGTCGCGCGACAGCCGCAACGGCCACGTGCTGTGGCTGGGCCATCGCGGCGGCATGAACGAATCGTTGAGCGCGCGCGAGAATCTGGCGTTTCTCGCCGGTCTGTACGGCAAGCGCCCCGGCATGACCGCCGTCGCGGCGATGGAGCGCGTGGGCATCGCAGCCTGGATCGACGAACCGCTGTGCACGCTTTCCGCCGGCCAGAAAAAACGCGTCGGGCTTGCGCGGCTGTTGCTCATCCCGGGCGACATCTGGTTGCTGGACGAACCCTACGCGAACCTGGACCGACACGGCATCGACCTCGTCAACGCGCTGATTGCGGAACACTGCGCGCGCGGCGGCGCCACGCTGGTGACCAGCCACGGCGCGGTGCGTTTCGCGGATCCGCGCGCGCGTCACATCCACCTGGATGCATGACGCATGGCCGGCGCCGCGCAATCGATGGGCAACGATCGAATCGCGCTTGGCGCACCTGTTGCACGGGCGAGCGCGATGGGCGCCTGCACGGCGCTGCTGCGCCGTGATTTCGTGCTGGCGTGGCGGCGCCGCGGCGAATTGTTCCTGCCGCTGCTGTACGCGGTGATCGTGGCCGCGCTGTTTCCGTTCGCCCTCGGCCCCGATCCGGAGCTGCTGGCGCGGATCGCGGGCGGCGTGCTGCTGGTGATCGTGGTGCTGGCGATGCTGCCCGCGCTCGAATCGATGTTCCGCGCCGACCTCGAAGACGGCACGCTGGAACAATGGCTGCTCGCGCCGCAACCGCTGGCGCTGCTGGCCTTGACCCGTGTCATCGCGCACTGGCTGACGACTGTTCTACCCTTGGTCGTCGTGATGCCCTTGCTGGGGGCCTTGTTGAACCTGCCCGTGAAGGTCTTGCCGGTGCTGATCGTCGCGCTATTGCTGGCCACGCCGCTGCTGGCGTTGCTGGGTTCGGTGCTGTCGGCGTTGGCGGCGGGGGCGCGCCGCTCTGGTATCCTGATGGCCTTGATGCTGTTGCCACTGGCCGTCCCGGTGGTGATCTTCGCCGCTGGCGCGGTTGCCGCGGCGCAGTCCGGCATGCCGTACATCGCCCCGTTGATGTGGCTGGCGGCAGCCCTGGTCCTGGCGATCGTGCTGGCACCGCTCGCATGTGCGGCGGCACTCCGAATCGCAGTCGAAGCGTGATGATGACTTTCACCCCACTGCCACCGAATGCTTTCGCCCCCTTGGGTCAAGGGGGCGGCCCAACCGTTGCCTCACAACGGTTGGGCGGGGGTTTTGGGGGAATGTCAGTGGAAATGGGGACGCATCGCTGAGCGGCCCGGGATTTCAGAGAATATGTCTCGCAGCTATGTTCCCCATTTCATGCACTGGCTCGGCTCGCCGCCGAACTTCTATCGGTTTGCCGGCGCCTGGCGGCCATGGCTGATGGCCGCCGCGCTGATCGCAGGCGCGATCGGGCTGTACGGCGGGCTGGTACTGGCGCCACCGGACTACCAGCAGGGCGACGCCTATCGGATCATCTTCATCCACGTGCCGAGCGCATGGATGAGCCTTTTCATCTACGCCACGATGGCAGTGGCCGGCCTGATCGCGCTGGTGTGGCGCGTGAAGCTGGCCGAAGTGATCGCGATGGAGTGCGCGCCGACCGGCGCGGCGTTCACGTTCATCACACTGGTGACCGGATCACTGTGGGGCAAGCCGATGTGGGGCACATGGTGGACGTGGGACGCGCGACTCACGTCCGAACTGGTGCTGCTGTTCCTGTACCTCGGCGTGATCGGACTCTACAACGCCTTCGAGGATCGCCGCCGCGGCGCGCGCGCGGCCTCGCTGTTGGCGCTGGTCGGCATCGTCAACCTGCCGATCGTGCATTACTCAGTGCAGTGGTGGAACACGTTGCACCAGGGGACGACGGTCGATTTTCTCGATCCGGCGCGTTCCTCGATCGCGCCGTCGATGCTGTGGCCGCTGCTGGTGATGGCTCTGGCGACGCACCTGTATTTCTTCGCGAGCCTGCTGGGCCGCACGCGTACCGGTTTGCTGTCGCTGGAAAGCGGCAAGCAGTGGGTGCGCGCATTGGTCGACGGACAACCCGAGCAGGCGACGGGGGCACCTACCTGACATGGCTCACTGGTTTGCAATGGGCGGTTACGCCATGTACGTCTGGCCCGCGTTCGCGGTGTTCTTCATCGTGCTGGTGTGGGACTGGTTCGCACCCGCGCTGCGCCGGCGCCGCTTCACGCGTGAGCTGCGCGGGCGGCTCGCGCGCGAGCGCACCCGCAACACGCGCGCGGCACGCGCGGGGGCGTCGACATGAACCCGGTTCGCAAGCGGCGCTTGATCATCACACTGCTGATCCTCGGCGCGGTCGCGGTCGCGGCGGGCCTGTCGGTGTTCGCCCTGCAAAAGAACATGACTTACCTGTATTCGCCAACGGAAGTCGACGCGGGCAAGGCACCCGAGGGCCATCCGTTTCGCCTTGGCGGTATCGTCGAGGAAGGCAGCGTGCACCGCGTGCCCGGCACATTGACGACCGATTTCGTGATCACAGATCGCTTCCAGAGCATCCCGGTGACCTACACCGGCATCCTGCCCGATCTGTTCCGCGTGGGCCAAAGCACCATCACCACCGGTTCGATGAAAGACGGCAAGTTCATCGCGAAACAAGTGCTGGCCAAGCATGACGCCACCTACATGCCGCCGCAGGTCGCGCAGGCGATCGCCAAGGCCGAGAAGGAGCATCGTGTTCCCTCAAACAATTCCCCTCCCCCGCCTGCGGGGGAGGGTCAGGGTGGGGGCAAGTCCGCGAATTTCCCCCATCCGCCCTCCGGGCACCTTCCCCCGCGAGCGGGGGAAGGAAAATCTGCTGATGTAGCGGTGCACCCATGAATCCCGAACTCGGCCAGGTTGCGCTGATCCTCGCACTGCTGCTTTCGGGGCTGCAATGCGTGCTGCCGATCATCGGTGCATGGCGCGGCAGCAGACCGTTGATGGCGACCGCGCGCAGCCTCGCGATTGGCCAGTTCGTGTTCGTCGCGCTGGCGTTCGGCATTTTGATGTGGTCGTTCTGGATCAACGATTTCTCGGTTTCCTACGTCGCGCAGAACTCCAACCTGTCGCTGCCGTGGTTCTACAAGCTATCGGCGGTGTGGGGCGCGCACGAAGGCTCGCTGCTGTTGTGGATGCTGATCCTCAATCTGTGGACCGTGGCACTGGTGGTGTTCGGCGGCAAGCTGCCCGAAGCGTTCTTCTCGCGCGTGATCGGCGTGCTCGGGTTCGTGGCATTCGGCTTCCTGCTGTACATGATCACGACGTCGAATCCGTTTCTGCGACTGTTCCCGGTGCCGGCCAACGGCGCCGATTTGAATCCGGTGCTGCAGGACCCCGGCCTCGTGTTCCATCCGCCTACGCTGTACATGGGTTACGTCGGTTTCAGCGTGGCGTTCGCCTTCGCGATTGCGTCGCTGCTGGGCGGTGAACTGAAATCCACGTGGGTGCGCTGGGCGCGGCCGTGGACGAACGTGGCGTGGGGTTTTCTCACGCTCGGCATCGTCGCGGGCAGCGCGTGGGCGTATTACGAACTCGGCTGGGGCGGCTGGTGGTTCTGGGATCCGGTCGAGAACGCCTCGTTCATGCCGTGGCTGATCGGCGCCGCGCTGATCCACGCGCAGGCCATCACCGACAAGCGCGACGGCCTGCGCGCGTGGACCCTGCTGCTGTCGATCTTCGGTTTCGCGTTCTCGCTGCTGGGCACTTTCCTGGTGCGTTCCGGTTTGCTCACCAGCGTGCACGCCTTCGCGTTCGCGCCCGCGCGCGGCGTGTTCATCCTCGTCTATCTCGCGGTGGTGGTCGGCGGCTCGCTGCTGCTGTACGCATTGCGCGCACCGAAAATGACCGGCGGCAAGTCGTTCGCGCTGGCCTCGCGCGAAACGCTGATGGTGATCGGGAACCTGATGCTCACGGTCGCCTGCGCGATGGTGCTGCTGGGCACGCTGTACCCGCTGGTCGGCGAGGCGCT
>Ga0207698_10002585_pt1 | contig 10757 bp, 12 predicted proteins | sample KBSCornC22_FD_184298 | JGI IMG/M metagenome (GOLD analysis project Ga0207698, IMG submission 184298) | Corn rhizosphere microbial communities from Kellogg Biological Station, Michigan, USA - KBS Corn C2-2 (SPAdes) (version 2) | ecosystem: Host-associated > Plants > Roots > Rhizosphere > Soil ...
CTCGGACGGGAAGATCCGGCATGAGGCGGTGGCCGAAGCACTTGACCTCAAGTTCGAGCCGGTTGCGGCCTAGTTTCTCCTCCCCTTCATTTGCAGGGGAGGTGACGCGCGTCAGCGCGTCAGGGGCGCCCCTCCACCACTCTTCGGGTGATCTCCCGCCACTCCAGATGGAGGGGAGGATAAAGCCGCGACGCCCTGCTCGACCAAGGGGCGCCAGCCCGCGTTCGGGGGCGCCTTGGCAAGGATGTCCTTCCACAGCTTGAGGGCACCCTCACGGTCCCCTGACCGGGCCAGCGCGAGGCCGTAGAAGAAGGGCGCCGCGGGATGGCCCGGAGCGACGGATTGCGCGCGCTTGTAGGCAAGTTCGGCGGCGGGCGTGATGCCCCGCGCATGATCGACGAGCGCATTGCCGAGACCAATCCACAGCTGCGGGTCGCCGGGATAGCGCTTGACTGCGTTCTGGAGGATTCCGATGGCGTCCTCGCTCTTGCCGTCGCGGGCGAGCGCCTCGGACATGCGGAGCCAGCTTTCGGCCGGCGTGAACTCGCCGAAGAAGGCATGGCGAGCCTGCGTCAGCGGGAAGATGTCGCCGGCCTCCATCCCCTGGGCGGGAGCGCCGGGAACGCCCGGGCTGCCTTGGAGCGCGTAACCAGCGCCGCCGAGGAGAAGCACCGCCGCGCTCGCTGTCAACGCGGCGCCGCGCACGCCGAGCAGCCACAGTGCTCCGAGACTAAGCGCAATCAGGAGCAGCAAGACGACGAAGCCGATCAAGCGCCTCTCCTCAGCCGGATTCGCCGCCGGACCAGCCAGGCGCCGATCAGCAGCAGCCCAAACGGCGCGAGCCAAAGCGGCCACGCGGCGGGCTCGGTCGTCGGCTTGTAGCTGATCCAGGTGCCGTAGCGCTGGATCAGCCAGGCGCGGATCGCGTCCGGCTTCTCGCCCGCGGCGATCCGGCGGCGGACGAGATCGCGCATGTCGCCGGCGAGTTCCGCATCCGAATCGGCGATCGACTGGCCCTGGCAGACGAGGCAGCGGATCTCCTGCATCAACGCTTGTGCCTGCGCCTCCTGCCTCGGATTGGGAAGCTGGCGGTCGGACCAATAGGCCGGCGGCAAATTGCTGTCCGCCCACAGCGGTTGAACCGCGACCAGCGCGAAGATCAGGAGGAAGCGCTTCACCGGGCTTGCTCAATCTTCGACAGGATCATCGGCACGTCGGATGCTTCAATCGGACCGATCTGCTGAAACCGGATCACGCCCTTGCCGTCGACGACGAAGCTTTCGGGTACACCTGATGAGCCTAGCGAAATCTGGACGCGGCTCTGGCTGTCGCTTCCGATCCGCTCATAGGGGTCGCCGTTGCGCGCCAGAAAATCCGCGAGATCGGGCGCGCGGTCGCGGATCGCAATGCCGTCGATCGGTACGCCGCGCTCCTTGAGCGCCTGCAGAACCTTCACCTCGGTCACGCACGGGACGCACCAGCTGGCGAAGACGTTGACGAGATGCGGCCGACCCGTCGCGAGGTCCGCGGACGAAAGCGCCGGCTTGCTCGGCAGGATCGGTGGGAGATCAAACGCCGGCAGCGGCTTGCCCTCCAGCGTCGAATGGACATTCGAATCCACCGGGGTCGCAAGCCGCCACACCAGCGCGGCGATGATCGCGAGTAGGAACACGAGGGGCGCGAAACGGACCGCGCGGCTCATGCGTAGCGCTCCCGGCGCCAGTCGCGCTCGCGCCGCGGGCGCCAGACGAGTCGCCACAGCCGACCGAGCAGCGCCAGCGCGCCGCCGATGGCGATCAGCGCTCCGCCCGCCCAGATCAGGGTCACGAAGGGCTTCCACCAAAGCCGCAGCTGCCACGCGCCCGAGACGTCCTGCTTGCCGATCACTGTGTAGAGCTGGCCGTTCCAGAAGGTGCGGATGGCCGATTCGCTCGTTTCCGTCGGCGGGTCGGAATAGAAACGAGATTCCGGCGCCAGGGTGATGACGCCCGAGCTCCGGCTCGCGCGGAGCTCGGCTTCGATCGCGGTCCAGTTCTTGCCCGCGGTTGGGGTCACATCCGCGAGCTGCACGGCCCACGGGCCGACGGTGAGGATGTCGCCGGGCTTCGCAATCGCCAGGCGCTCGCTCGAGAAGGCCGCATTGGCGGCCATGCCGACCAGCGCGACCGCAATTCCGAAATGGGCGACGACCATTCCCCAGGTGGCGAGCGGCGCGCGCAGCGGATTGCGTTTGACCAGCGGAAGGATGCTCGCGGCGGCAAGATAAGTGCCGACGGTGAAGCCCAGGCGCGGCAGAATCCGCATTCCCGGCGCGAGGATGATCGTGATTGCGAGCGCCGTGACTCCGAGCAGCGCGGGAATCGCGAGCGGCTTGAACACGGGCCGACGCTCGCGCCTCCAGGCGATCAGCGGTCCGATCCCGACGAGTACTGCAAGCAGCAGCGCCAGCGGCCCCGCGACGGCATCGAAATAGGGCGCGCCGACCGACAGCTTCTCTCCGCTTACCGCTTCGACGAACAACGGATAGAGCGTGCCGACGAATACCACCCCGAGGACGACGCTGAGGATCAAATTATTGACCACGAGGCCGCTTTCCCGGCTGACGAGTTCGAACCGAGCGCCTTCCTTGAGGCCGGGCGCGCGCACGGCGAACAAAGTGAAGGCGGCGCCGACATAGATGGCCAGCAGCGCGAGGAGGAAGGTTCCGCGCTGCGGATCGATGGCGAAGGCGTGCACCGACGTCAGGATTCCCGAGCGAACCAGGAAGGTGCCGACCATCGACATCGAGAATGCGATCACGGCGAGCATCATCGTCCACGCCTTGAGGGCGCCGCGGGCGGCGAGCACGTTGATCGAGTGGAGGAGAGCGGTCGCGGCGAGCCACGGCATCAGGGAGGCGTTCTCGACCGGGTCCCAGAACCAGTAACCGCCCCAGCCGAGCTCGTAATAGGCCCAGTAGCTTCCAGCTGTGATCCCGAGCGTCAGCAGGACCCACGCGCCGAGCACCCAGGGGCGCATCGCCCGAGCCAGCCGCGAATCGACTTCGCCGGTGAGCAGCGCGCCGACGGCGAAGCTGAACGCGACCGAAAGCCCGACATAGCCAAGGTAGAGGGTCGGTGGGTGGAAGGCCAAGCCCGGGTCCTGGAGCAGCGGATTGAGCCCCTGCCCGTCCATCGGCGCCGGCCACAACCGCGCGAACGGGTTCGAAGCGATCAGCAGGAAGGCGTAGAAGCCGAGCGCGAGCACCGCCTGCGCGCCCAGCGCCGCGACTGTCGTCCGCTCGCTCGTGCGATGGGCGAGCAGCGCGACAAACGCGCCGGCGGCGGCCAGGATCGTCACCCACATCAGCATCGAGCCTTCGTGGTTCCCCCAGGCTCCTGCGACCTTGTAGATGAAGGGCTTGGCACTGTTGCTGTTCTCGAAGACCAGCGCGACCGACATGTCGCTGCGCGCAAACACGATCAGCAGCATCCCGAAGGCGACGAGTGTCAGTACGCCCTGGACGACCGCGATCGAGCGCATCGCGCGGCGGACATCGGCGCCGCTGCGGAGGGCGACGATCATCAGCACGAACTGGAGCAGCGCGAGCCCGGCGGCGAGCCACAGCGCAGCGAGGCCGGTCTCGGCGATCATTTCTCGAGGGTCTTCCCGGCCTTGTGCTCCGCGGACAGGTTTCCGAGCTCGGGCGGCATGTAGCGCTCGTCATGCTTGGCAAGGATCGTGTCGGCCACGAACGTGCCGTTCTGGAGACGGCCTTCCGCGACGGCGCCCGATCCCTCGCGGAACAGGTCGGGCGGGATTCCCCGGAACACCACCGGCGTTTGCGCATGCCCGTCGGTAACGATGAAGCGGATTGTGACTCCGTCCGGCAGATGCTTGATCGAGCCTCGCTCGACCATACCCCCGAGGCGCATCCCCTCGCCGTCATGCGCCTTCCCCGCGGCGATGTCGGCCGGCGTGTAGAAATAAGATGCCTGGGCGCGAAGTCCCCACATGGCGAGCAGCACGGCCGCGAAAAGCGCGACGATTGCGGACGCAACCAGCACCAGGCGTTGGTTCTTCGGCTTCATTTGCGCTTGAGCGAGTCAGCTGCGGCTTCTGCGCGGCGCATCGAGGCGAACGCCCAGCCGAGCAGGCCCGCGGTCAGGCAGATCGCGACCAGATAGGCGGCGGCGACGAACGGCCAGGGATTCATGCGCTCATCCTCCGCATCCGCGCTTCGACCTTGGCTTCGGCGAGCTCGGCGCGCATCCGCATCAACACCGCGGCGCCGAACAGGCAGGTGAATCCGACCAATGTTATCGGCAGCGGCCAGAGGATCGAGTTGTCGATCGTCGAACCGGTGAGGCCGATGCTTTCGCCCTGGTGGAGCGTCCGCCACCACAGCACCGAATAATGGATAATCGGAAGGTTCACCGCGCCGACCAGGCCGTAGATGGCGGCGATCCGCCCTGCCCCGCCGCGCTCGCGCTCGGCTGCGGCCAGCGCGATATAACCGAGATAGAGGAAGAACAGGACGAGCATCGAGGTCAGCCGCCCGTCCCACTCCCACCAGGTACCCCAGGTCGGGCGACCCCAGATCGAACCCGTGATCAGGCAGATGGCGGCAAAAGTGGCGCCCGCCGGGGCGATCGCTTTTCCCGCCACGGCGGCGAGCGGGTGCCGCCACACCAGCTGGCTCACCGACGCTGCGGCAATCCCTGCCCATCCCGCCATGCCGAGCCAGGCGGAGGGCACGTGGATATAGAGGATCCGGACCGTCTCGCCCTGAAGATAATCGGGCGGGGTCAGAGTAAGCCCCGCGGCCATCCCGGCAATTGCGAGCACAAAGCCGGTCAACAATAACCACGCGGTCGCCGGACGGGCGACCCGAAGGAAGCGGGCGGGGTTTGCGAGCGCGTGCACCTGGGCGCTTATGCCCTGCCGATCAGCCTTTGCGCCATAGCGTCCGCGACGGCCGCCGGGTCGCGGCCGCTCTGCTCGCTTTCATCCCAGATCTGTTCGAGCCGGACGGGAATGCCTTCGATCCGCTTACGCACCAGGCTCGCATCGCCGTCGCCGAGATATTCGGTGCAGACGTTGATGATTCCACCCGCGTTGATGACATAATCCGGCGCGTAGAGGATGCCGCGCTTGTGGAGGCGCTCGCCATCCGCTTCGGTCGCGAGCTGATTGTTTGCGGCGCCAGCGACGATCGGGACCTTCAGTTGCGGGATCGTGGTCTCATTGAGGACAGCGCCCAGTGCACAGGGGCTCAGCACGTCAGCATCGAGAGCGAGGATTTCGTCCGCCCCGACGACCGAACCGCCGGTAGCGGCGGCCAGCTTTTTCGCCTTGGCTTCGTCGATGTCGGCGATGGACAGTTTGGCGCCTTCGGCGGCGGCATGGAGCGCGACCCCTGTCGCGACGCTCCCCGCACCCTGGAGCGCGATGTGCAGACCGTCGAGACCGTCCTTGCGCAACGCCCGTTTCACCGCCGCCTTGATTCCGAGGAAGATCCCGAGCGAGGTGTGCGGCCCGGGGTCACCGCCGACGTCGCTGCCCGAGTTCGGCAGGCCGGCTACGAACTTTGTCGAGCGGGAAATCTCGATCATGTCCGCGACGCTCATGCCGACATCTTCGGCCGTGACATAGCGCCCGCCGAGATGATCCACGGCCTTGCCGAAGGCATGGAGCATGTCGGGCGTTTTGGCGCGCTCCTCGTTCGCGAGGATCACCGACTTGCCGCCGCCAAGCGGCAGCCCGGCCATCGCGTTCTTGTAGCTCATTCCGCGCGACAGTCTCAGCGCATCGACGAGCGCCTCCTCGTCCTTCGCGTAATGCCAGAATCGGCAACCGCCCGCGGCGGGTCCCAAATGCGTGGAATGAACGGCGATGACCGCTCTCAATCCGCACTCGTCATTTGTGACGAAGTGGACATCCTCATGTTCGTCGAAGTCGGGCAAGCCCCAGGGAGTGGTCATCGGTGTCGGTTGCTCTAGTTGTTAGAAAGATTGAGAAAATGGGGCGATCGAGGGGACTTGAACCCCCGACCCTCGGTACCACAAACCGATGCTCTAACCAGCTGAGCTACGATCGCCACGGCGCTTATCGGGAGCGGATCCCTTGCCCGCGGGCGGCACTTAAGAGCCACGGCGAAGGAAGGCAAGAAGCCGGGAATCCCCGGCCGCAAGTTACAAACTTTCGATAAGTGCACGGTACGTCGACATTGGCCTAGCTCTTGCTCCAAACGCGGAGGAGGTGCACCCTCTACACTTCGGGAGAAATGCCTATGGCGAGTCGGCAGATAAAGTCGGCGAGGCAAGGGGGGTCCCTTCGCGACACTTTCATCCTGGCCGGCATCGAACCGCAGCTTGCCGATCTGCTCGTGGAAATGCCGCATCGGACGGTGGCGGTCGAACCGCGCCGGCCGTTCAGGAATCCCGGCACTCCACGGACCGAAGTGATCTTCGTTCGGTCTGGAATCCTCTCGAAATTCAAGTCGGACTTGAGCGGCAGGCGGCAGATCGTGGCGCTCCGCTTTCCCGGCGAGGGCATCCTCCCTACGGAAACCGTCGCCGAATATGGGATCCAGGCGATCGTTCACAGCGAGGTAATCGTCGGCAGCTCGGAAGATTTCCTGCCGATCCTCGACGCCAATCCGGAGCTGCAGCGGTTCTTCTGGCGCCTGATCCAGCGTAACGAGTCGATCGGCTACGAGTGGCTGGTGAATTGCGGGCGGCGCGATTCGACGGCTCGTGTCGCTCACCTTCTCTGCGAGACCGCGGTCCGGATGCACGCGGACGACGGCCACATGCTCAATCCATTCACTCAGCAGCAGATCGCAGACATCACCGGCCAGACGTCGGTCAACGTCAATCGCGTCCTCGCCAGCATGGAACGGCAGGGACTCATTCGGCGCAGAGGTCGGGACATCGAATTCACCGACTGGCCAGAAATGCTTCGCGTAGCCAATTTCCAGCCGCAGTATCTGGCGGTTTAAAGGAGACCGATCCCGATGCTCGGATGTCCCCCGGACATCCTGCGCGTCGGGATGGTGGGCGCGGTAGGGTTTGAACCTACGACCCCACCCGTGTGAAGGGTGTGCTCTACCACTGAGCTACGCGCCCGCAGATTTTCGCGGAAGGCGCGGGATATAATCGCCGCGCCGTGGCTGTCCAGCTATTGAACCGCGTCCTTCAGAACCTTGCCTGGCCTGAACTTCGGCTGCGAGCTCGCGGCGATCTGCATCGGTTCGCCGGTCCGCGGATTTCGGCCGGTGGATGCCTTGCGGCGAGTCACCGAGAAATTTCCGAACCCGACCAACCGGACTTCGTCGCCTCGCTTGAGCGCCGACGTGATCACCTCGAGCATCGTCTCAACGGCACGAGATGCATCGTTGCGGCTCAAGCCGCCGCGGTCCGCCACATGGCCGATGAGTTCCTGCTTGTTCATGCCCCAGCTCTCCCTCACCGCCGCAGACTCGCACGCGAAGCCCGATCCTTTAAGGCAAGAGTCCGTGCCGCTGTCCAGTATCTCGAACGAGGATCGTCCTGTTTCGGCGCGAGTCTCTCGGGAATAAGCGGAATGGTGACGAGAGTTATGCGCGACCCCCGAGGCAATCCCGGGCCTGATCTTTTCCGGCTAGTGGCGGACGGCCGCTTCCCCAGCGGCGCCTGGACCGGGAAGCGGCGGTTCGGCCGCATGCTCGTCGGCGTCCGTCCATTCGATCGCCTGAAGCGGCTCGACCAGCGCCCGGGCCAGAACTTCGTCCACGTGATTGACGGGAACGATCTCGAGACCCTCCTTTAGCGTAGCTGGCAAATCGACAAGATCTTTCTCGTTCTCGGCCGGGATCAGGACGGTGGTGATTCCCCCGCGCAGCGCTGCCAGCAGCTTTTCCTTGAGGCCGCCGATCGGAAGCACACGCCCGCGTAGCGTCACTTCGCCGGTCATCGCCACGTCGCGGCGTACCGCGACTCCGCTCAGCGTCGAGATCATCGCCGTCACCATCCCGATTCCTGCGGAAGGCCCGTCCTTGGGCACAGCGCCTTCGGGCAAGTGCACGTGAATGTCCTTGCGCGCGAAGATTGACGGTTTGACGCCATAGGCCGGGGCGCGCGCCTTGACGAAGCTCATCGCCGCCTGGATCGATTCCTGCATGACTTCGCCGAGCTTGCCGGTGGTCTTGATCTGGCCCTTGCCCGGCACGGTGACCGCCTCGATCGTCAACAGTTCGCCACCGACCTCGGTCCAGGCGAGGCCGGTGACAGCCCCAATCTGATCCTCCTCTTCGCCCATTCCGTAGCGGAATTTTCGGACGCCGAGGAAATCGCCGAGATTGTCGGAGGTGAGTTCAACCTTCTCGGTCTTGCCCTCGAGTATCTGGCGGAGGGATTTGCGGGCAACCTTGGCGAGTTCGCGCTCGAGCGTGCGTACGCCTGCCTCCCGCGTGTAATGGCGGATGATCGAGCGCAGCGCCTCGTCGGAAAAGGTCAGCTCGCCTTCCTTGAGCCCGTGCGCCTCGATCTGCTTGGGGATCAGGTGGCGCTTGGCGATCTCGACCTTCTCGTCTTCGGTGTAGCCTTCGAGCCGGATGATCTCCATCCGGTCGAGAAGCGGCTGCGGCATGTCGAGCGAGTTTGCGGTGGTGACGAACATCACGTCGGACAGATCGTAGTCGAGCTCGAGGTAATGGTCCTGGAACCGGCTGTTCTGCTCGGGATCGAGCACTTCGAGCAACGCCGATGACGGATCGCCGCGAAAGTCCTGGCCGAGCTTGTCGATCTCGTCGAGCAGGAACAGCGGGTTCGAGGTTCCCGCTTTCTTGATGTTCGAGATGATCTTGCCCGGAAGCGAACCGATATAGGTCCGCCGGTGCCCGCGAATCTCGGCTTCGTCACGAACTCCGCCGAGCGACTGGCGAACGAATTCACGTCCCGTCGCCCGGGCGATTGACCGGCCGAGCGAAGTCTTGCCGACGCCCGGCGCTCCGACGAGGCAAAGGATCGGCCCCTTGAGCTTGTTGGTCCGCGCCTGGACGGCGAGATATTCGACGATCCGTTCCTTGACCTTCTCAAGGCCGTAATGGTCCTCGTCGAGGATGTGCTGGGCCTCGGCGATGTCCTTCTTGAGCTTGGATTTCTTACCCCACGGCAGCGCAAGCAGCACGTCCAGGTAGTTGCGCGCGACGGTCGCTTCGGCCGACATCGGCGCCATCGCGCGGAGCTTCTTGAGCTCGGCATTGGCGCGGAGCTTGGCTTCCTTCGAAAGCCTGGTCTTGCGAATTTTTTCGGCGAGTTCGGCGAGCTCGTCCCCGCCCTCCTCGCCCTCGTTGCCGAGCTCGCGCTGGATCGCCTTGAGCTGTTCGTTCAGATAATATTCGCGCTGCGTCTTCTCCATCTGGCGCTTGACGCGACTGCGGATTTTCTTTTCGACCTGAAGGACTCCTAGCTCGCCTTCCATGAATGCGAAGACCATCTCCAGACGACGCGCGGGATTGAGCTCCCCGAGCAGCGCCTGCTTGTCGGCGACCTTGATCGACAGGTTCGACGCCACGGCGTCAGCAAGCACTGACGGATCTTCGATCTCCGATAGCTGGATGCCGGTTTCGGGCGGAAGCCTCTTGTTGAGCTTGGCGTAATTCTCGAACTGGTCGTTGACCGAGCGCATCAACGCCTGCGCCTCGGGTCCGTCCGACCCCTCCTCGTCGATCTCCTGGATCTCCGCCGACATGTAGCCGTCGCGCGGAACGAGATTGACGAGACGCGCCCGTTTGACGCCCTCGACGAGGACTCGGACCGTGCCGTCGGGCAGCTTCAGGAGCTGCATCGCGGTGGCGACGACGCCAAGGTCATAGAGAGCATCGCGATCTGGATCGTCCTCGCCCGGATCGAGCTGGGCGACGAGGAACAGCTCCTTGTCGGCGGCCATCGCGGCCTCGAGCGCCGCGACGGATTTTTCGCGGCCGACGAACAGCGGCACGATGCGATGCGGGAAGACGACGATGTCGCGAAGCGGTAGGATCGGGAGAGAGCGAGTCATGACCGAGTATATGGGCTGCCCTCCCTGGCCGCGCAACAACGGGAACCGGCGGGCCGCTGCTCGTTTTAGTCTGGAGACGATTCAGGAGGCAGCGGTGGCGCAGGACAGGGACAGGATCGATAGCGGGCTGAACGACCGGCCACTCGACGAGACCGTCGCCGGGACGGGCCCTGGGATAGCCGATGACAGTCTCTCACCTGGAGAGGACGAGATACCGCAGGCTCCGACGGACGAAGAAGTCGAGGAAATGGCCGAAAAGCTGGGCTCGCCTACCGCCGAGAAGAACACACTTCCGCTGGAAGGTGAGTGAAACACGGCTGTTCGAAGCCGGTGATTCTGTAATCGTTCAGTTTCTCTCGCTATCTATGGCGATGTGAACATTCGCCATTCTTTGCTTGCGCTTGGAGCGCTGAGCCTGCCCGCTGTCGCACTCGCCCAGGTCTATTGGCCCGCGCCGGCGCAGGTGCCGCCTCCCCCACGTCCACCTGTCGCGGTGCAGCCGCCGGTGCGGGCCCCCGTCGAGGAGCCTTGGATGGCGCGTCCTGCGCCCGCGCCGGTGCCTTCGGGCGAGCCGTGGCAATCGCCGATTGCCCAGTCGAACCGGGGTCCGGCGCTCGAGCCGATCGATCTGCCCCCTGCCATCGAGCAGGGCGTGGACATGATTTACATCGACGAATCCTTGGTCCCCAAGGCGGTGCATCAGAAGGGTTTCCTCGCCGGAATCACGGATGCCG
>Ga0207698_10002588_pt1 | contig 10756 bp, 5 predicted proteins | sample KBSCornC22_FD_184298 | JGI IMG/M metagenome (GOLD analysis project Ga0207698, IMG submission 184298) | Corn rhizosphere microbial communities from Kellogg Biological Station, Michigan, USA - KBS Corn C2-2 (SPAdes) (version 2) | ecosystem: Host-associated > Plants > Roots > Rhizosphere > Soil ...
CAGCGGCGTTTACGTCAGCGGCGACCTGACTTCGATCGGCGGCAGCGCCGTGCAGCAGTTCTTCGACGACGGCACCCATGGCGACGTCACCGCGGGCGACAACGTGTATTCGTTCAATGCGACCGTGGCGAACGGCACCGGCGCCGGTGCGAAGAGCTTTGCGATCACCGTGACCGACGTGCAGTCGCGCAACGGCAGTGCGGCGATCAACTTCGCGGTGCTCGCGCCGACCAATCCGTCGGGCGTCGGTTCGGCCACGCCGAATTCGGTGTCCGTCACGCAGTCGTCGTTGCTCACCGTGGCGGTGACGCCGGGCGTGGGCCCGGCCAGCACCGGCATCGCGGTCAAGGCGGACCTGAGCAGCATCGGCGGCAGCGCAACGAGCGCGTTCCACGACGACGGCCTGAATGGCGACGCCATGGCGGGCGACGGCACGTACTCGTTCAACGCAACCGTGCCGCTTGGAACGGCGCCCGGTGCGAAGAGCTTCCCGGTCACGATCACGGACGCCCAGGCGCGCAGTGGCACGAGCAGCATCGCATTGACGGTGCAGACGCCGACCTCGCCTTCAGGCACGGGTCTGGCCACGCCGTCGTCCGTCGCGGCAACCGACACCACGGTGCTGACGGTCACGACCACCGCCGGCACCAATCCGGCCAGCACGGGACTTGCGGTTACCGGTGATCTGAGCAGCATCGGCGGCAGCGCCACGGCGGCGTTCCACGATGACGGCGTGAACGGCGACGCGATGGCGGGCGACGGAATCTATTCGTTCTCCGCCGCGATCGCGCTGGGCACTGCGGCAGGAGCCAAGAATCTCCCGGTCACGATCAGCGACGCACAGTCGCGCAGCGGCACGACCAGCATCGGCCTCACGGTACTTGCGGCAACGGCTCCGTCAGGCACGGGTTCGGCATCGCCGAACGCGGGCATCGTCGGGGCGACGTCGTTGTTCACGGTGACGGTGACGGGCGGTGCGAACCCGGCCAGCACCGGCATCACGGTGACGGGCGATCTGAGTTCGATCGGCGACAGCGCGACGGCTGCGTTCCATGACGATGGCGTCAATGGCGACGCCGCGGCGGGTGACGGCATCTGGTCGTATTCGGCGACGGTCGGCAACACGGCGACGGTCGGGCCGCATGCGATCCCGGTGACGATCACCGATGCGCAGAGCCGCAGCGGTTCGACTTCGATCGCCTACAACGTGCAGAGCGCGGGTGCGCCGAGCGGCAGCGGCGTGCCGATGACGATCTCCGACCAGGGTGGCGCCGTGACGCTTGCCGTTGCAGTGACGCCGGGCACCAATCCGCCCAGCACGGGTCTGGCGGTGACGGTCGACCTGAGCAGCATCGGTGGCAGCGCGACGCAAACGTTCTACGACGATGGCACCCACGGCGACCAGGTCGCGGGCGACAACGTGTTCAGCTTCAGCCTGACGCTTCCGGCGACCGCGCCCGGCACCTATCCGCTGCCGGCCACGATCACCGATTCGCAGTCACGCACGTCCAGCGCCACGATCCAGCTGACGGTCAGCGACGTGATCTTCCGCGATGGATTCGAATGAGCGTTGATCTGCAACGATGACGATTCGAGGGGCGCTTCATGCGCCCCTCTTTTTTTGCGTGGCGCGGTCTTACGCATTTGCAAATGTTGAGGCCGGTACGAATGCATCACTTGTAACCAAACGTAGCGAATTTGCGCGGTTTTTCCGCTGTTTCACCGGCAAAATGGCCAATGCTGCGGCGCGCCAAATGTTTTTGTTGGACAACAGAATGAGTTGAGCTATGTTTGCCTCCCCCCGCTCTCGCTTTGGAAGGTTCAGGGGAAACTTCGGAGCGCGTCACCAGCGTGCTCGATCAAGCGTGTGTGCCAATTCCGCACTACCCAGTGCAAGGAGATTTTCATGAAATCACGTTCACTTCGGCCGCGCACTCTCGCGGTGGCCGTGGCGGCTCTGGTAGCCGCCTCGGGCCTAAGTGCCGATAGATCGTTTGCCGGCTCGCCGGTCTATGTCGATGATGCAGCAACGCAGGTCAAGGGGAATCCGGTCGGCTTGTCCGCCACGCAGGCGAGCGCGCGCTACATCGTGCGCTTCGTCGAGCAGCCCCTTGCGCAGTACAACTCCGTCGTGTCGAGCAAGCCGGTCAACGGCATCGGCGCGATTCCGCTGAAGGTCATGAAGAACGGCCGTTCGCGTCTGGACGTGCACAGCAGCCAGGCGACGAGCTATGTGCAGTACCTCAAGACCCAGCAGCAGCAGCACGTCAGCGACATCAATGCGGCACTGCACGCCAACGTGCCCGTGCGCTACAGCATGCAGCACGCGCTGAACGCGATCGTCACCGAACTGACTCCCGCGCAGGTCGCGGCGGTGCAGAAGGTGCCGGGCGTAATCGCGGTGGAACGCGATCGTCCGCACGCCCCGGCTACCGACATCGGCCCAGGCTTCATCGGTGCCGCCTCGATCTGGTGGGGCGCCTCCGCCGGACAGGACACGATCTTTGCCAGCAGTTTCGATGCGGCCAGCGGTTTCCTCGGCGATGGCATGGTGGTTGGCGACATCGACACCGGCTACAACAGCTCGAGCCCGTCATTCGCGGTCACCGACCAACACGGTTACACGATCACCAATCCGCTCGGCACCGGCAACTTCATCGGCCAGTGCAATGTGCCCGGCATCAGCGACGCGGGTTGCAACGACAAGGTGATCGGCGTCTACGACGAGATCGACCTGACCGGCGGCGGTCCGCCGTTCTCGGTCGAAGACACGCAAGGCCACGGCAGCCACACGGCCAGCACCGCGGCGGGTGATTTCCGCTCGGCAACGCTGTCCGGCTACACCGCGAACATCGCCGGTGTCGCGCCGCACGCGAACCTGGTCATCTATTACGCCTGCTCGCCGGATCCGAACGTGCAGTGCTCCACCGCGGCAACGTCCGCCTCGGTCGACCAGGCCATCCAGGATGGCATCGTCGATGCGCTGAACTATTCGATCAGCGGCGGGCAAAGTCCGTGGAACGATTCGACTTCGCTCGCGTTCCTGTCCGCCACCGACGCCGGCATTTTCGTCGCCGCCGCCGCGGGCAACACCAGCGCCAGCGTGCCGAACCAGGTTCCAGGCACGGCCAATCATGCCGAGCCGTGGGTCACGACGGTCGCAGCGAGCACCCATACGGGTGGTTCGATCGCCCCGACGCTGACGATCACCGGCCCGGGCAGCGTGCCGGCCAATCTGCAGGGCATTCCGCTGACCGCGGGCGCCGGCGGCGTGTCCGCGTCGGCCTCGTTCACCGGGCCGATCGTGCTCAGTCCACAATTCCACAATTCCGACCTGACCGGTTCGGACGGCTGCGCCGGCTATCCGGCCGGCACGTTCACTGGCGCGGCGGCACTCGTCAGCCGCGGCACCTGTTCGTTCTCGATCAAGGTGAACAACGCGACGGCCGCGGGTGCGGTCGCCGTGATCATCTCCGACAACCGCGTCGAAGGACCGCTCACGCCGAGCGTGCCGGGTACGACGGTGCCGGCCTACACGGTGCTGCAGTCGCAGGGTACCAACCTGCAGACGTTCCTCGCGGCGAACTCGAATACCGGAGCGGCGTTCATTCCGTATCCGCCTTCGCGCCTGCCGCAGCAGCCGGATGAACTGGCGGGCTTCAGCCTGCTCGGTCCGGTCAGCATCGACGTGATCAAGCCGGACGTGGAAGCGCCGGGCGTCAACATCCTGGCCGCGGTGGCCAATGCTGGCGATCCGAACGTCGTGGCGCTGTTCAACGGCACCTCGATGGCGACTCCGCACACCACCGGTTCCGCAGCGCTGCTGATGGGCCTGCATCCGGAATGGTCGCCGGAAGAAGCCAAGTCCGCGATGATGATGACGGCGAAGGAAGTGGGACTGACGAAGGCGAACGGCACCACGCCGGCCGACTTCTTCGACCGCGGTTCCGGCCGCCTGCAGGACTTCGTCGCGAGCAAGACGGGCCTGGTGATGAACGAAACCGGCCTGAACTTCGCGAATGCGGATCCGGGCTTCGGCGGCAATCCGAGCAGCCTGAACCTGGCCAGCATGGACAGCTCGAGCTGCATCGGTTCGTGCTCGTTCACGCGCAAGTTCCACAGCACGCAGAGCAAGACCGTCACGTGGACTGCAACGACGGCAGCAGGATCCGATCCGGGCGTCGCGATCACCGTGACCCCGTCGAGCTTCCCGGCGACGGCGAATCACGACACGGCTCCGGTCACGTTCGACGTTGACTCCAGTGCTCTGACGTCCGACGGTGCGTTCCACTTCGCCGAGGTCGTGCTGACGCCGGACGATCCGACGCTCGTGCCGCTGCACCTGACGCTCGCCATTGCGGTGCCACCGCCGACCATCGCGGCCGCTCCGAATCCGCTCTCGATCACGGGCGTGGGCGCGGGCACCGCGAGTTCGCAGCTGACCGTGTTCAACATCGGCGGTCCGACGCTCAATGTCACGCAGAGCACCAGCGGCAGCACGCCGTTCGTGTGGGCCGATCAGGTCAGCGGTGACAGTTTCGGCTACGGCAGCGTGCAGTACACGGGACTTGGCGCTGGCGACACCGACTTCTTTGCCTCGGATGATTTCAATATCACCGGCAATGCGCCGGTCGACCTGAGCCTGATCTACGCGCCCGGTTTCGTCTCCGCCGCGACGCTTTCGAGCTTCGGTCCGACCCTGCCGATCCACGTGCGTATCTACAGCGATGCCGGCGGCAAGCCGAGCAGCGATCCGGATACGGGTGGCCCGGCGGTGTACAGCCTCGACACGACGGCCGGTGCGCCGGGCGTCAGCGTCGTCGGCAAGTTCGGTGGCGACATCACGATCGACCTGGCCACGCTGGGCGAGCACACCGCGTTGCCGGCCGGCCACTACTGGCTGCTGGTCTATCCGACGATGCCGTGCAACGACGTCGGCGCCGGTTGCAGCGACACGTGGTTCTGGCTGAACAGCAACACCGGCAACGGTGCACCGCCAGTCGTCACGGCTCCGCAGGCCGCGCAGCCCTGGTCCGGTATCGATCCGGCAGCCGGTGGCGGCTTCGCCATGCATTTGGAAAGCGCCGCATCGTGCACGCCGCCGTCCTGGCTTGGCGCCACGGGCTTCCCGCTCGCGATCGCCGGTAACGACTCCGCGCAGTTGACGGTCAGTGCAACCGGTCCGTTCCCCGGCGGCGTGCCGTCGGTGACGGGTTACCTGTGCCTGGCCAGCAACGATGCGGTCACGCCGATCCTGCCGGTGCAGGTCAACGCATCCGGTGGTGCGCACGTTCCCCCGACCGTCAGCAAGGCGTTCTCGCCGAACGCGGTCACCACGGGCGCCAACAGCACCGCGACGATCACGCTGACCAACGGTGACGTGGCCGACGCCACGTTGTCCGCCGACCTGGTCGACACGCTGCCCGCCAACCTCGTTGCCACCGCGGGTACCGCGGCGACGACGTGTGCCGGCGGCGCCGGTGCGAGCATTGCCGGTGGTGGCGGTTCCGTCACGCTCGGCAACGGTGCGGTGATCCCGGGCAGCGGTTCGTGCACGGTCACGTTCACCGTGACGACGGCAACGGCCGCGACCTACACCAACACGATCGGTGTCGGTGCGGTGCAGACCAACCACGGCAACAACACGTCGGCGGCGTCTGCGGATCTGACGGTGAGCACGGTGGTCAACGAAGGATTCGACGACATCACCACGCTGGCGGGCAAGGGCTGGATTCTTGCCAACCACAGTGTGCCGCTGGGTTCGACGAACTGGTTCCAGGGCAGCCCGACCACGAATGTGCCACCCGGACCGTTTGATGCGCAGGCCGGCGCCGCACCGAATTCCTACATCGGGGCGAACTACAACAACACCGGCAGCATCGGCACGATCAGCAACTGGATGCTGTCTCCGCCGCTCGGGTTCAACGCCAATTCCTCGTTCAGCTTCTGGACCCGCACGACGAGTTCGGCCTCGTTCCCCGACCGAATCGAAGTGCGCCTTTGCACCATCGCGCCCTGCACGAACTTCGGGTCGACGGCGACGGACTTCGGCGACTTCACCACCGTGCTGCTCAGCGTCAACCCGAACCTGGTTGCCGGTGGTGACCAGACGGGCGCGAACGGCTACCCGACGTCGTGGGCGCAGTTCACGCTGAACAACGGCAATGGCCTGCCGACGTCGGGCACGGGCCGCATCGCGATCCGCTACTACGTCACGGGTGCGGGCCTGAACGGCTCCAACTCCGACTACATCGGCATCGACACCGTGTCGATGCAGGCGGGTTCGGTGAACAGCGCGCCGGCCAGCATCAGCAGCGCGAACGGCATCAGCGCGGCGAACGAGCCTGCCAACAACAAGCGTAGTCAGTGATCGGTAATTTCTAAGGCCGATTCATTGGCCAAATGAAAAGAGGCGGGGAAACCCGCCTCTTTTTTTGTGCGCGAAACTTTGCGACGCGGGTCTAGATCCAATGCCTCGAGTGCGTGCGCAATACTCCATTGATGCCAACGCGTCCCAGTGCACCGATTGCAAGGCCTTGGAAGAAGACGAGGGAACATGGGAATCAAGAGGACGACGCTTCAGGAAATGCTGCTGGTCGTGGTTTCTATGCTGGATTCAATGAATGTATTTTGCGGCCCTCGCGTCGTGGGGCAGGATGGTGCGACTATTTGATCATCGCCTGGTCTGGTGCATCGCCGCGTTTGCCGTTGTCCGCTTCATGAGCCTGAAGCTTGTTTGGTCAAATAGCAAAGCAGCCATCTGTTTCTACGTGGCGATGGCTGTGGGAGACGGACTGTTCCGCGTCGCGATCGACGCGCATCAAGATTTGTTCGATGCGCTCGGAATCCTGTTGATGATTTGCTTTATTGCCTCGACGCGCAGCATCTGGCGAGAGATGCCCTGGTGGCTGGAGAGTCGAAAGGCGATGCCAATGCGCTAACAGGATAGGATGCAAGGCCGTAAGGCGGCAGGGCGCATCTCGATGCACCGTCTTGATTGCGGCTAATGTTTCGGCGCGTCCGAGACGCGCCCCACCTCAATAGCGAACGCCGGATTGTCCGTACGCGTCGAGCACCTTGCGTGCCGCGTCGCGCAACACGTCTCGCCGGACGGCGATACTGCGTTTCTCGAGTTCCCCGATCCAGTCCGCCGGCAACGGCCCCTCGTCGAACTCGGTGAGTTCTTCCACGTCCTCCGAGCGCGCCCCGATCAGCAACTCGTCGATGCCGGCCCACACCGTGGCGCCGTAGCACTGGCAGCACGGCTGCGCGCTGGTGGCGAGGGTGAACTTGCCGCCGCCTTCGTTGAGGCGAAACCGTTGCAGGCGCTGTTGCGCGAGCATGTACGCCATCATCTCGGCGTGCGCGACGGAGCAGTTCTGCGGGATCACGCGATTGACGCCGACCGAGACCAGGCGCCCTTCGTCATTGAATACCGCGGCGCCGAACGGGCCGCCGCTGGCGTTCTCCACGTTGCGGCGCGACAGCTCGATCGCGAGGCCCACTTTGGATTCGTCGTCGGCGTACAGCCGCGTCTCGTCGACCACGTCGCGCAGCCACACCGGCAGCGTCAGATGCAGTTGCGACAGGATCATGGGCTACTTGCCGGCGGCTTTGGCGTACGAGTCGCGCAGCGTCGCGGTGCGGTTGAACACCGGCTTGCCGGCCGCGTGGTCGCGCAGGTCGGTGACGAAATAACCCAGGCGCTCGAACTGGAATGCGCTTTCCGCCGGCACGTGCGCGAGCGAGGCTTCCAGATGCGCCGTCACCGTGCGCAGCGAGCCGGGACTCAGATGATCCCGGTAGGTCTTGCCGCCGCCGTCGTCGTCCGGATCGACCACGGTGAACAGGCGGTCGTACAGGCGCACTTCGGCGGCCACAGCATGCCTGGCGCTGACCCAGTGGATCGTGCCCTTGACCTTGCGGTCCGCGCCGGGCTGGCCGTGACGCGTGTCGGCGTCCAGCGTGCAGATCACTTCGGTCACATTTCCACTTGTATCTTTTTTCACATCGGTGCACTTGACGATGCCGACGCCGCGCAGGCGCACTTCGCCGCCCGGCACGAGCCGGTGGAATCCCTTCGGTGGCACTTCCATGAAATCGTCGCGCTCGATGTACACCTGCCGCGAGAACGCCACCTCGCGCACGCCGAAGCTGTCGTTCTTCGGGTGATTCGGGAACGTGAGCAGTTCGGCGTGATCTTCCGGCAAATTCTCAATTGTCAGCCGGACAGGATCCAGCACCGCGAAGCGGCGCGGCGCGCTGGCGTCGAGCACCTCCCGCACGCAGCCTTCGAGCACGGAGAACTCGATCACCGAATTCTGCTTGCTCACGCCGGCGCGTTCCCAGAACGCGCGGATCGCGGCCGGTGGAAAACCGCGGCGGCGCACGCCGGACAGCGTCGGCATGCGCGGGTCGTCCCAGCCGCTGACCAGCCCGTCCTGCACGAGAGCCATCAGCTTGCGCTTGCTCATCACCGTGTAGTCGAGGTTGCCGCGCGCAAATTCGATCTGCCGCGGCACGCTGACCGGCGCGGGCATGCCGGCATCGAGCAGCGGTTGCACGAGCTCGGGATGGCGCAGCAGGTCGACCTGCGCCACGCACCAGTCGTACAGCGGACGGTGGTCCTCGAATTCAAGCGTGCACAGCGAATGCGTGATGCCCTCGACGGCGTCGGACAGGCTGTGTGCGTAGTCGTACATCGGGTAGATGCACCAGGCGTCGCCGGTGTTCTGGTGCGGCACCTTGCGGATGCGGTACAGCGCCGGATCGCGCAGGTTGATGTTGCCGCTGGCCATGTCGATCTTCGCGCGCAGCGTCATCGCGCCGTCGGCGAATTCGCCGGCGCGCATGCGCCGGAACAGGTCGAGGTTTTCCTCCACGCTGCGGTCGCGCCAGGGCGAATTGCGCCCGGCTTCCGTCAGCGTGCCGCGGTATTCGCGCACCTGCTCGGCGCTCAAGTCGCATACGAACGCCTTGCCGTCGCGGATGAGTTTTTCCGCGCAGCGGTAGAACACCTCGAAATAATCGGAGGCGTGGCGCAGCACGTCCCATTCGAAACCCAGCCACTGCACGTCGGCCTTGATCGATTCGACATACTCGACGTCTTCCTTGGCCGGATTGGTGTCGTCGAAGCGCAGGTGACACACACCGCCGAACTCGCGCGCGATGCCGAAATTCAGGCAGATCGACTTTGCGTGGCCCAGGTGCAGGTAGCCGTTCGGCTCGGGCGGAAAACGCGTGACCACGCGCCCGCCGTGCTTGTCGGCGGCGCGGTCGTCGAGCACGATCTGGCGGATGAAATTGTTGGCGACGGGAGGGATATCGGACATTGCTCGACGCTGCGATTCGCGGGCTGCTGAATAGGCAATTCTAGCAGGCTATGTCTGGCAAGTGGCCCTCCGGAATTTGGTAAGTGGCTGTGCGGCATGGGACAATCCGCCCCCAGCCGTTCGCCCTGAGCCCTTCGATGAACTCAGGACAGGCTACGGCGCCAGCGCCGGAGTCGAAGGGGCTCAGCGGTGCTTCGACTTCGCTTGCTGCGCAAGCGGAGCCAGTCCAGAGCCTGTCGAAGGGCTCAGCACGAACAATTTGTTTTGCCTTGTCGAGCCCGCCCTGCCGATGCTGCACCAGAAAAAAATCGCCGTGGTCATGCCCGCGTACCGGGCCGAGAAGACGCTCGAGGAGTGCTATCGGGCGATTCCGCACGACATCGTCGAGATCGTGCTGCTGGTGGACGACGCCAGCGACGATGCCACGATGGCGGTCGCCGAGCGGCTCGGCATCGCGCGCCACCGCCATCCGAGCAACCGCGGCTACGGCGGCAATCAGAAGACCTGCTACACGCTCGCGTTGCAGACCGATGCCGAGATCATCGTGATGCTGCACCCGGACTACCAGTACGAGCCGCGCCTGATCACCGCGATGGCCGCGATGATCGCCTCGGGCGTGTACGACCTCGTGCTCGGTTCGCGCATCCTCGGCCGCACCGCGATCGCGGGCGGCATGCCGCGCTACAAGTATTTCTTCAACCGCGTGCTCACGCTGGTGCAGAACATCCTGCTCGGCACGAAGCAGTCGGAGTTCCACACCGGCTACCGCGCGTTCTCGCGGCGCGTGCTGGAGACATTGCCGCTGCTCGCGAATTCCGACGACTTCGTGTTCGACAACCAGATGCTGGTGCAGGCGCTTGCGGCCGGCATGCGGCTCGGCGAGATTTCCTGTCCGACCAAGTATTTCCCGGAAGCCAGCCAGATCAGCTTCCGGCGCTCGGTGCGCTACGGCCTCGGGGTGCTGCGCACGAGCCTGGCGTACCGCCTGTGGAAGTGGAAGCTGATCCGACCGGATTTCCTGTCCGACGATGCATGCTGGCGGCTGCCGGTGACGCGCGAGGCGCGGGTTTGAAAAAGGGGACGGAAAAGGGGACGGAGGTAATTTCCGACTCTGACGCCAACGTCTCGAGCGGGACGCGGTCGGAAATTACCTCCGTCCCCTTTTTCCCCTTTTTCGTCCTCGCGTTGCTGGCGCTCGGCGCTGGAATCTTCCTGCGCGTCTGGCAGCTTGGCGATCAGGTGCTGCTCGACGACGAATGGCATGCGCTGCACAAGCTGCTGCACGCCGATGCGGCCGACATCGCCACGCACCTCGGACTGGCCGACTACAGCATCCCGCTGACGCTCTACTATCGCCTGCTGTACCTGCACGGCGGGCTCACCGAGTGGGGCATGCGCGTGCCGATGCTGGCCGCCGGCATCGG
>Ga0207698_10002594_pt1 | contig 10746 bp, 5 predicted proteins | sample KBSCornC22_FD_184298 | JGI IMG/M metagenome (GOLD analysis project Ga0207698, IMG submission 184298) | Corn rhizosphere microbial communities from Kellogg Biological Station, Michigan, USA - KBS Corn C2-2 (SPAdes) (version 2) | ecosystem: Host-associated > Plants > Roots > Rhizosphere > Soil ...
CCCAAGCCGCCCGATCCGCACGAGCCGCGCCACCTCGCCGACACGATCCGCGACATGGGCTTGCGCTATGTCGTCATCACCTCGGTCGATCGCGACGACCTGCGCGACGGCGGCGCCCAGCACTTCGCCGACTGCATCCGCCTCGTGCGCGAGCAGAGCCCGACCATCCAGATCGAGATCCTGACGCCGGACTTCCGCGGCAAGGGCCGCATGGAACGCGCGCTGGAGATTCTCGCGACCGCGCCGCCGGACGTGTTCAACCACAACCTCGAAACCGTGCGCGAGATCTACCGCGAAGTGCGTCCCGGCGCCGACTACGACTGGTCGCTCGATCTGCTCAAGCGCTTCAAGGCGCAGCATCCGGACGTGCCGACGAAGTCCGGCATCATGCTCGGCCTCGGCGAGAATTTCGAACAGGTCGAAGCGGCGATGCGGGACCTGCGCGCGCACGACGTCGACATGATCACGATCGGCCAGTACCTGCAGCCGACGCCGCATCACCATCCGGTCATCCGCTACTGGACGCCCGAAGAGTTCAAGGCACTCGAGACGCTCGGGTACGCGATGGGCTTCCAGCACGTTGCCTCGGGGCCGATGGTGCGTTCGTCCTACCACGCCGACGAGATGGCGCACGCGGCGGGCATCTGATTCCTCGCGACATTGTGACAGTCCGGCCGCAGCGGCTTTCCTGCGGCCCGCGACACCGTGATCGTTCTGTCATCGGATGTGCGCTCATGCGCTGATGTCCGACGCGCGCCCTCGACCATCGGACGCCGTATAGGCCATAGGTCACGCGGAACTTTCGACTTACCTGAGGGGCCGATACACACGGCGTCCGCCGTCGAGATGGGTGCGGCGGATGTGATGTATGGCAGCGAGGCGGCCTCGGCCGCATACGCTGGCTATCTCCCGATAACGATGCGTCATGTGACGAATCCGGCCGGGTCAGCTGTTTTTTCGAAACTTTACCGGCAGCCATGACAGACTGCCGGAAAAGCGCTGGAAATCCGCTCGAAACACCGCATTTCGCGGTGGAACGCGCGGATCGACGTATAGAATCGTCGCCAGTGTTCGTACTGCCCCGGCCGGCGAGATGCGCGGTCCGCGACTAATCCAGGCAACAGAGCGGTTTCTGGTTCGGAGAACTACATGCGCAAGACCCTGATCGTCCTCGCCCTCATCGCCTCCGGCATCGTCGCGGCCAAGCCGACCGGCAACTCCGGTCCGCTGCTCAAGCCCGCCGAAGACCAGGCCGAGGCAGCCATCTGGGCCTCGCGCTTCCTGACCCGCTTCCACTACAAGGCCGTACCGCTCGACGACGCGATGTCGGCCAAGATGTTCGATGCCTACTTCGAATCGCTCGACGGCGAAAAACTGTTCTTCCTGAAATCCGACGTGGATCGCTTCAGCGGCGCGCGCGAACAGCTCGACGACGCGATCTTCAACAAAGACCTCACCCTGCCGTTCGCGGTCTTCAATCTCTACCTGCAGCGCGTGGCCGAACGCACCGCGTTCTCGCGCAAGCAACTCGAAAAACCCTTCGACCTCGGCGTCAACGAAAGCTACGCCTTTGATCGCGAGCACGCGGCCTGGGCGTCGACGACGGCCGAACTCGACGATCTGTGGCGCAAACGCGTGAAGAACGACGTGCTGCGGCTCAAGCTCGCGAGCAAGAAGGACGACGAAATCCGCAAGACGCTCGACAAGCGCTACGCCGGCTTCGGCGAACGCGTCTCGCAGATCAACAGCGAAGACGTGTTCCAGACCTTCATGAACGCGTACGCGACTTCGATCGAGCCGCATACCAACTATCTCGGCCCGCGCGCCAGCGAGAACTTCGACATCTCCATGAAGCTGTCGCTCGAAGGCATCGGCGCCGTGCTGCAGCGTGAAGACGAATACACCGCGATCCGCGAGATCGTGCCGGGCGGCCCTGCATCGCTGTCGGGCAAGCTCAAGGTCGGTGATCGCATCCTGGGCGTGGGTCAGGGCGAGAATGGGACGATCAACGATGTGATCGGCTGGCGCCTCGACGATGTGGTCGAGCAGATCCGCGGCCAGAAGGACACGGTCGTGCGTCTCGAAGTGCTGCCGGCCGATGGCGGCCCGGACGCGAAGCACCACACCCTGTCGCTGGTGCGCAAGAAAGTCAGCATCGAGGAGCAGGCGGCGAAGAAGCAGATCATCGAGGTCAAGGACGGTGCAACGACGCGCCGCCTCGGCGTGATCCAGCTGCCGACGTTCTATCTCGATTTCGACGCGCGCCGCCGCGGCGACAACGACTACAAGAGCGCCACGCGCGACACCGCCAAGCTGCTCGCCGAACTCAAGCAGGAAAAGGTCGACGGCGTCGTGATCGACCTGCGCAACAACGGCGGCGGCAGCCTCAGCGAAGCGACCGAACTCACCGGCCTGTTCATCGACAAGGGTCCGGTCGTGCAGGTGCGTAGCGCGCAGGGCCGCGTCGAATCCGAGGAAGATCACCAGTCCGGCATGACCTGGGACGGACCGCTCGCGGTCATGGTGAATCGCGGGTCGGCATCGGCGTCGGAAATCTTCGCCGCGGCGATCCAGGACTACGGCCGGGGCCTGATCATTGGCGAGCCCACGTTCGGCAAGGGCACCGTGCAGATGCTCGTCGATCTCGACAACGCCGCGCAGAACGAGAAGCCGAAGTACGGCGAGCTCAAGATGACCAGCGCGCAGTTCTTCCGCATCAACGGCGGCACGACGCAGCTGCGCGGCGTCGTGCCCGACATCGCGTTCCCGGACGGTGGCGAAGCCAAGGAATTCGGCGAATCCAGCTATCCGAACGCGCTGCCGTGGAGTTCGATCACGCCGGCGTCGTACGAAGCGGTTGCGGATCTCAAGCCCATCCTGCCGATGCTCGCGACGCGTCACGAAGCGCGTATCGCCAGTTCGAAGGACTGGCAGTACTACGCCGAGGACCAGGCCGAAGTGAAGCGCCTGCGCGCCGAGAAGACCGTCTCGCTCAACGAGGCCGAGCGGCGCAAGGAACGCGATGATCAGGAAGCGCGCAAGAAGACCCGCGACGCGGAACGCGCGGCGTTCGAGAAGACCGAGAAGTCCGACGTGACCGTCGCGAGCGCGACGACGACGGCGATCAGCGAAGGCAGCACGGCGGAGGATGCCGACGCGACCGTCGCGCAGGCCACCGACGACGGCCTGCAGGCCGACGAGCGCAGCATCAAGAGCCAGGTCGAACGCGAGAAGCAGGCCAAGCAGCGCAAGGACGTCGCGCTCGAGGAAGCCGCGCACATCCTCGCTGACGAAGTGGGCCTGATCCGCGCGGACACCAAGCTCGCGCAGCAGGTACTGCCGCAGGCGGCGGGCAAGATCAGCGTCGACTGACTATCTGCGGCGCTGGATCGATAAACGAAAAATCCCGGCTCAGGCCGGGATTTTTGTTTTCGCGTGGTGCGGGATTCGATCGCGCTTCGTGATCGCTCCTATCGCCCGGCGCGGTCTACTGGTCGGCGTAGCGCCGGCGCAGGAATTCCAGATACGCGCGCAGGCCCTGCGCCTCGCCGCCCTTGGGCTTGCCGGGGCGTTCGCCATCGTTCCACGAATACACGTCGAGGTGGGCCCACGGAATCGTGTCGGCGACGAAGCGTTCGAGATAGAGCGCGGCCGTGACGGCGCCGGCGTGGCGCGACGGCCCGGCGTTCGCGATATCGGCAATGCCCGATTCAAGCAGCGTGAGATACGGCCGATGCAGCGGCATGCGCCACAGCGGATCCTGCTGCGCGATGCCGGCATCGAGCAGCTGCTGCGCGATGTCGTCGCGGTTGCAGAACAGCGCGGGCAGGTCGGGGCCGAGCGCGACGCGCGCTGCGCCGGTCAGGGTGGCGAAGTCGAGTATCAGGTCGGGCTTCTGCTCGGTCGCATAGGCGAGCGCATCGCAGAGCACGAGGCGGCCTTCCGCGTCGGTGTTGTCGATTTCGACGGTCAGGCCGGAGCGCGTCGTGATGACTTCGCCAGGCCGATACGCGTTGCCGGCAACGGCGTTCTCTACCGCGGGAATCAGCAGCGTCAGGCGCACGGGCAGCTTGGCTTGCATGACCAGTCCGGCCAGCGCGATCGCATGCGCCGCGCCGCCCATGTCTTTCTTCATCCAGCGCATGCCGTCGGCGGGCTTGAGGTCCAGGCCGCCGGTATCGAAACACACGCCCTTGCCAACGATGACGAGGTGCGGGCCTTTCTTGCCCCAGCTCAGTTCACCCAGGCGCGGCGCACGATGGCTGGCGCGGCCGACGGCATGGATGGTCGGGAAATTATTCTTGAGCAGCGCATCGCCGACCCACTCGCGATACTTCGCGCCGTGCGCCTTGCCCAGATCGCGCATCGCGGCGCAGAGCTGCTCGGGACCCATGTCCTCGGTCGGCGTGTTGATGAGATCGCGCACGCGCGTCGCGGCTTCCACGAGCGGCCCGACCGCAGCGATCACCGACGCGTCGACCGCCAGCTGCGCCGGTGCGCGGCGCGCCTTCTTGTAGCGCGTGAACTGATACGCGCCGAGCGCCCAGCCCAGTGCGATGCGCGGCAGGTCGACGACATCGTTGCCGAACCGATAGTCGCCGGGTGGCAGGCGCTGCGGCAGGCTGGACAACGCGTAGATGTCGTCCGCACGCGCGATGCCCACGAGGATGCAGCGCAGGCTGCCGTCGTCGGCGGGCACGTTGACGAGGCTGCCGGCGTCGGCCTTGAAGCCCTGTGCCTCGACCCAGCGCCGCGCTTTCGCGCCGAGTGCTTTCAACTGCGTCTCGAGCGTTGCCGGCGTCAGCACAATCAGCTCGGTCGCACGGCTGTTGCGGCGCAGTTCGGTCAGTCCTTGCATACGGTTCCCTAAGCGTCGGTGGCAGGTGTCTGGGTGGAGGCGGCGAGACTCAGGCGGCGAGCCGCAGATCCAGCCAGTCGGCCAGTTCGGACAGGTCACGGAATTCGAGATCGGGCCGCTGCGGATGCGACCATGCGTGGCCATGACGATTGAGCCAGGCATTCGGCAGGCCCGCGCCACGCGCGCCGTGCACGTCGAGCAGCGGATCGTCGCCGACATGCAGCACATGTTCGGGCGCGACACCGAGCCGGCGGCAGGCTTCGTGGAAGATCGCCGGTTCCGGCTTAGCGGCACCGAATTCGCGCGCGGTCACGCAATCGGCGAACAGATGGCGCAGGCCGATGCGGCTGAGGTCCGCGTTGCCGTTGGACAGGCTGATCAGCGGCAGCCGCGCGGCGAGGCGCTGCAGCGCCGGCAGCGCATCGGCGTACAGCTCGACCTCGTTGCGCGCCGTGTAGAACGCTTCGAACGCGGCGTCGATGATGTCGTCGCCGTAGCCGTGCGGTTGAAGTGCCGTCGTCAGGCTAAGCCTGCGCTGCGCCGTGTAGTCGTGGGCGAGATGCGGGTTCTCGCTCGCGATGCGGTCGCGTAGTGCGCGCATCGACGCGATCGGATACGCCACCGCCACGGGCGGGCAATGCTGCAGCAGCCAGTCGTGCAGGCGCTGTTCGGCGCGCACCACGATGGGCTCTATCGGCCAGAGCGTGTCGTCGAGGTCGAGACTGATTGCCTTGATCTGCATCTGCCGATCAGCCGCCGCTCGTGCCACCGCCCTTGGCGTCGGTCTTGCCCTTGGCCTTGGCGTCGGCTTTCTTGGTCGCAGCTTTCTTGTCGCGCGATTCGGCGGCTTCGGCCTTGGCTTCCTGCGTCAGCGTCGACGTCGGTGCGACGCGGCCCAGCGCTGCGGCGGTCGCGGCCGGCGCCGAGATCGGCGTTTCGTTGACCTTGGTTTCGATCATGGCCAGGCGCGCCTCGTCGCCGTCCTTGAGCGCAAGCCCGTCGGCATACGGCACGAGCTGGCGCTTGAGCAGCGTGGCACGGGCCGAGGGTGTTTCAAGCCAGGCGATGAATTCCTTGACGGCGGCCGCGTTCGTGCTGTCTTCGCGCAGCGCGACATACACCGGCGTGTACAGCGGATAGCTGCCGTCGCGCACACTCGCGGTCGACGGCACCACGCCTTCGACATTGAGCAGCTTGAGCTTCGGATTGCCGGCCGTGTTGGACAGCGTGCTGACGCCGAGGCCCGACGGATCGAGCGTGACGCCTTCCTCGAGCTTGGAGGTGTTGAGATAGACGCGCGGCACGGCGACACGCTGGTCGCCGTTGCGGAAGATCAGCCAGCGCAGCGCGTATTCCACGCCGTCGAGCGGACCGGCGACGGCATACATGTTGATCGCCTTGTCGTTGCCGCCGAGTGCTTTCCAGTTGTCGGCGCGGCCGTAATAGACGCGCCAGATATCCTTGATCGAGATGCTCGAGACCGGATTCGCCGGCGAGGTGATCATGACGAGACCGTCCCAGGCCACCGGAATGAAGGTGATGCCGGATTCCTCGCTGCGCTTGGGATGATTCGGACGCAGGCTGCCGGCGAAATCCGCCGTGCCCTGCTGTACCGCGTCGATGCCCGAAATCGTGCTGAACGGCGTGAGCTGGATGCGGACTTTCTTCTCGCGTTCGTACTGCTTGGCCAGATCGTTCATGAGACCGCGCGCACTGGCGATGTCGCCACGCCAGATCAGCGCGGGGCCGGTGGCGGCTTTCGCAGCGACGGGCTTGGCGGCTGCCGGTTTGGGTGCGGCGGGTTTCGCGGCCGGCGGAGTGGCCGGCTTGGCGGCCGGCGCGGCGGCGGGCTTGGGAGCCGCTGGCGCGGGTGCGGCGGGTTTCGCCGGCACGGTGGCCGCCGGTTCGGCGGCCATGGCCGGCGCGAGCCAGCCGATGGCGAGGGCAAGGAACAGAGCGCGCGGCAGGGCGCGGCGGAACGGACGCGAAATGATCACCGATGAAGACCCGACAAAGTGCTGAATCGCCGCACCATACCACGCGTTTCCCGGCGCCGCCGTGGCCGGTCCGTTCACGGCGGCGCGCTGTGCAGCGAAGTGAGAAATCAGTGCCGGATTGTCGCGTTCGATTCGACGGCTCCAGCCGGTCGCTACTCGCGTGCCGGCTGATTTCTCGCAGCGCTGCGCCGCCTCATTCGCACATGACGAAGAACGCGTTCTGGCCGCGCACGACGGTCAGCAGCAGCTGCCGCGGCTGACGTTTGCTCAGCGCCTTGAGATCTTCCACATTGCGGATGTCGACCTGGTTCACCGCGACGACGACATCGCCGCTGCGCAGGTTGTTGGATTCGGCGCGGCTGCCGCCGGCGACACGCGCGATGGCGACGCCGCGCAGACCCTGCTGGCGCTGACGCTCGCCGAGTTCGACGAACTGCGCGCCGCCAAGGCGCGGATCGAGGATCTGGCCTTCGGCGCTGGCCGCGTCTCGGCCGGTCAGCTTCGTGGTCGCGGTGATCTCGCGGCCGTCGCGCAGGACCTTGAGTTCGATGTCGCTGCCGATCGGCAGCAAGCCTTCGGCGTTGTGCAGGTCCTGCTCGTTGTTGACCGGCTTGCCGTTGACGCCGACCACGACGTCACCGGGCCGCAGGCCCGCTGATTCGGCGGCCGAGTCGGCCTGCACGCGCGTGACCACGGCGCCGCGGCCCGCGGCGACGCCGAGCATCTGCGCGATATCCGGCGTGAGGTTCTGCGTTTCCATGCCGAGCGAGCCGCGCTTCACCGTGCCGGTCTTGATGAGCTGCTGCATGACGTCGCCGGCGAGCGTCGACGGAATCGCGAAGCCGATGCCGACATTGCCGCCGGACGGCGAGAAGATCGCCGTGTTGATGCCGACGAGCTCACCGTTGAGATTGACCAGCGCACCGCCCGAATTACCCGGGTTGATCGACGCATCGGTCTGGATGAAGTTCTGGTAGCCCAGGCCGCGCAGGCCCGAGCGGCCCAGCGCCGAGACGATGCCCGAGGTCACCGTCTGATTGAGTCCGAACGGATTGCCGATCGCGACGACGAAGTCGCCGACGCGCAGCCGCGTCGAGTCGGCCAGCGTCACGGCCTTGAGGTTTTCGGCGGGAATCTGGATCACGGCGACGTCGGTGTCGGGATCGGTGCCGACGAGCTTGGCCTTGAGCGTGCGGCCGTCGCTCAGTGTCGCGCTGATGTCGTCGGCGCCCTGCACGACATGGTTGTTGGTCAGCACATAGCCCTTGGCCGCATCTACGATGACGCCCGAGCCCAGTGACTGCTCGACGCGCTCCTGCGGCATGTTCGGCACGCCGAAGAAGCGGCGGAAGAAAGGATCGTCGAGCAGCGGATCGCGCACGCGTGTACGCGTCTTGGAAGAAATGTTCACAACCGCCGGCGTCACGCGTTCGATCATCGGCGCCAGCGTCGGCAGCGCCTGGCCGTCGAGCATCGCTGGCAGCGCAGCCTGGGCCGGGTGGTTCAACGACATCACGAGACTGGCGCCGGCGCCGAGGCCCAGAGCCACGGCGGAAACGAGGGCAAGACGGGTCAATGTGGACATGGAAGCTCCGCGGTAAAGGGTCGCGACATGGACAGTCGAGTAGGGCTCGGGGTTTCCGCTTTCAATCCGGAACTCCAAGCGAACGGGACATGAGTGACCAGCTGCAAACTGCTGCCGCGCGGTGCTCCGTTCATGATGAGCTTCACGATCTCGCGATTGACACCATCCAGGGCCGGGCGTAGGTTAACTGCCGCTCGCAATCACAAGATGTTGTGCTTGGTCACCGGGGGGTAGCCCCAGCATTTGGGGTCAACCAGGCACTGCCGCAGCGGTCTCAAGCCGCAGGAAACCACCGGACACGCTGTCTGGTGGTGGCGGCAGGCCGTACCGTGGCCGCATGGGTTGCGAGCGTCCGCACCGACACGATCGGGCCGGAATAAGGGATTCGGGAGGACGAGAGCAACTATGAGTACGGTGCGTCTTGAAGAGCTCGCGCGTGGCGCGGTGAACATTCCCCTGCAGCCGGCGTCGCAGGACATCTGGGACAAGAAGTACCGTCTCAAGACCAAACAGGGCGAACCGGTAGACCTGTCGATCGACCACAGCTACCAGCGCATCGCCAAGGCGCTCGCCGATGTCGAGACGTCGTCGGAAAAACAGCACTACTGGAACGAACGCTTTCTCTGGGCACTGCGCCGCGGCGCGATTCCGGCCGGCCGCGTGACCTCCAATGCCGGAGCGCTCGAGCACAAGCCGGCCACGTCCACGATCAACTGCACCGTCTCGGGCACGATCGAAGACTCGATGGACGGCATCCTGCAGAAAGTGCACGAGGCCGGACTGACCCTCAAGGCCGGCTGCGGCATCGGCTACGAATTCTCGACGCTGCGCCCGCGCGGCGCGTATGTGTCGGGCGCTGGCGCGTATACGTCCGGCCCGATGTCCTTCATGGATATCTACGACAAGATGTGTTTCACCGTGTCGTCGGCCGGTGGCCGCCGCGGCGCGCAGATGGGCACGTTCGACGTCAGCCATCCGGACGTGAAGGACTTCATCCGGGCCAAGCGCGAAGACGGCCGCCTGCGCCAGTTCAATCTGAGCCTGCTGATTACCGACGACTTCATGCAGGCCGTGCACAGCGACGCCGACTGGCCGCTCGTGTTCCCGGTCAACATCAAGGAAAAGGACGAGGTCGACCTCGCCGACGCAAGCCAGGTGATCTGGCGCGACTGGCCCACGACGACGAACTACGTCACGCGCGACGACGGCCTCGTCGCGTGCAAGGTCTACGGCCACATCCGCGCGCGGCATCTGTGGGACATGATCATGGTCTCGACGTACGACTACGCCGAGCCGGGCTTCATCCTGATCGACCGCGTCAACGAGATGAACAACAACTGGTGGTGCGAGAACATCCGCGCGACCAACCCCTGCGTCACCGCGGACACGTGGGTGCAGACCTCGGAAGGTCCGCGCCAGGTCGAGGAACTGATCGGCCGGCCGTTCCAGGCGCGCGTCGATGGCGTCGACCATGCCAGCGGCACCGAAGGTTTCTTCCTGACCGCGCACAAGCCGGTCGTGGCGCTGCGTACGCGTGAGGGTCATGCGCTGCGGCTGACGGCGGATCACCGTGTGCGGCGCGTGACGCACTCGACGCGGTGGGTCACCCAGACGCAATGGTGCGCGGCCGGCGAACTCGCCGCGGGCGATCGCGTGCTGCTCAACGATCACCGCGCCAACGCGGCGTGGGACGGCCCGCTCGATTTCGGTCAGGGCTATCTGCTCGGGCTGCTCGTCGGCGACGGCACGCTCAAGCAGGAGGCCGCGGTGCTGTCCGCGTGGACTGCGCAGGCGGTTGCCAACGGCGACGCTGCGGGCCCGCGCGCCGGCATTCGCGCGCTGATGGTTGAGGCCGAACGCGCCGCACTCGCACTGCCGCACCGCAGCGATTTCCAGGGCTGGTCGCCGGTCAGCGGCCGCGACGAGTGGCGCATGAAATCCGCCGCGCTGCGCGATCTCGCGTTCTCGCTCGGCATGCGTCCAGGCGACAAGGCGATCACGCCATCGCTGGAGAAAACCTCGAGCGAGACCTATCGCGGTTTCCTGCGCGGTTTCTTCGATGCCGACGGCAGCGTGCAGGGTAGCCAGCTCAAGGGCGTTTCGATCCGCCTCGCGCAGTCGGACCTCGCGCGTCTCGAGGCGACGCAGCGCATGCTGCTGCGCCTGGGCATCGCCGCGACCATCTTTGCGAATCGCCGCGCGGCCGGCTCGTCCGTGCTGCCCGATGGCAAGGGCGGCAAAGCGCAGTACCCGACGCAGGCACAGCATGAACTTGTCATCGCCGGCGAAGGCGTGCAGCGCTATGC
>Ga0207698_10002596_pt1 | contig 10743 bp, 7 predicted proteins | sample KBSCornC22_FD_184298 | JGI IMG/M metagenome (GOLD analysis project Ga0207698, IMG submission 184298) | Corn rhizosphere microbial communities from Kellogg Biological Station, Michigan, USA - KBS Corn C2-2 (SPAdes) (version 2) | ecosystem: Host-associated > Plants > Roots > Rhizosphere > Soil ...
CGGCGAGCAGCAACCAACGCAATTGACTCATAGCCATCCCCTTCGAAACGGCCGCGACCCTAGTCAGGCGGTGGCGGCGAGTGAAGGGGCAACGCACCATTGAACTCGCGCCCGCGGTGCGGGTACTTTAATGAAAAAGGTTTCAGCGGGAGGCGATCGATGTGCGGTGACGGCAATCATCAGGGTTATATCGCGGACACGTCCATCACTCGGCGGACCGTTCTGCTTACGCTCAGCGCAGTCGCCGCAGCCGGCAGCATGCCCGCGTTCGCCGATGACCCAGGCGCTCGGCCGGTGACGGAGAAGGACGTTGTCGTCAAAACGGCGGACGGAAACGCCGACGCCGCGCTCTTCACTCCGGCGGGGAAAGGCAAATGGCCGGCGGTGCTGATGTGGCCCGACATCCTCGGCCTGAGGCCGGTGTTCCGTGAGATGGCAAAGAGGCTCGCGGCGCAGGGCTATGTCGTGCTCCTGGTCAATCCTTATTACCGGACCAAGAAGGCGCCGGTGGTCGAGGGACCGTTCGACTTCAGGAGCAAGGACGACCTGGCCAAGATCATGGCGTTCCGTAACGGGCTGACCGACGCGATGGTCGACCGCGATTCGGCCGCTTACGTGAGCTTCCTCGACGCCCAGCCCCAGACCGACAAACGCCGCAAGGCCGCGGTCCAGGGCTATTGCATGAGCGGGCCGCTGTCCTTCCGGACGGCGGCGGCACGGCCCGACCGGATCGGCGCGGTCGCGACCTTCCACCCGGGCGCGCTGGTCACCGACGAGCCGTCGAGCCCGCACCTCCTCATTCCCAAGACCAAGGCGTCCTTCCTGGTGATCATTGCCAAGAATGACGCGGCGCAGATGCCCAAGGAGGCCGATACGCTGAAGGCCGCGTTCGCCGCAGCCCACAGGCCGGCGATCGTCGAAGTCTCGACGGCGAATCACGGCTGGACCGTCGCTGGGAGCCAGACCTACGACGAGGCTGCGGCCGAGCGCGCCTGGGCCGAGCTTTTACCCTTCTACCGCACCAACATCGGCTGAAGCGGGCGCGGCGTTCGCTCGCCGCACCGGGGCGCGGGTGAAGCGCCATTCGGGGCCGCCGATACACAGCACGCCGCGGAGCGTCGCTCGGCGGCCGGTACGGAGCGCGGCGAGAAGCTGGTCGATCTCGCGCCCGCGAAGCTCGGCGCCCGCGCCCTCGGTCGCAAGCGCAAGAACGGCGCGGCGGACGATCCGGCGGCGGATGTCGCGCGGCGCGTCGGTGGGCTTGTAAACGATCTGAGCGCCGCTGCGGGTAACGGCGCGCTTCCACTCGAGGTCGGTTGCCCAACGGAGCGCGCCGTCCGCTTCAGCCAGATGGGTGGCGCTCTCGGCGATCGCGGACTCGTTCAGCCAGTTCGCCCCGGCAAGCGCTTTGCGGATTCGCACGCGCTCGAACTGCTCATCCTCGTTGCTCGGGTCCTGCAGCGGCTCGACTCCAGCCGCGGCGCAGACCGCTTCCAGCTCCGAATGGCGCCAGCCGAGCAGCGGGCGCACCACCGCGAGCCCGGCGCTCGGCGCTCGCGCGACTCGGCGCATTCCGGCGAGGCCGCCAACGCCCGCGCCCCGCGCGAGGCGCATCAGGAAGGTCTCGGCCTGGTCATCGAGGTGGTGGGCGGTGAGGATAGCCGCCAGTCCCCGCTCCCGCCCCCACTGGCCGAGCAGCCGGTAACGCATTGCCCGCGCGCGCTCCTGGATCGCAGTCTTCGGCTTTTCATCCCAGGTCGCGGTGAGAATGGTATGCGGGACGCCAAGACGCTCGCAGAGCTGGGCGACCATTTCGGCCTCGGCGCGGCTCTCCGGGCGGAGCGCGTGGTCGACCGTCGCGGCCTCGACCTGAAGCGGGCGGGCTTCGGCGGCGAGGATCAGCAGAGCGAGGCTGTCAGGGCCGCCCGAAACGGCGATCCCGATAGCGGCCTGCGGGGAAACGAGCGCGTCGAGCTCGCGCCTGAAGCGCTCGATCGGCTGAGTTGCTGACTGGACCTGCTTCGCCGTCGCCACGGCCGACCTCCTCGAGAACGGGGCGTCAGTGAAGCCCCTCAACGCGGCGTGCAACTGCCATTCTCAACATGGCGCCAATCTTGCGAACGAATGACAAGCGGTCGTTCGCTTTCTTCGTCACCCTGAACTCTTTCAGGGTCCATTTTGGTGAAGCGCAGCATGCGTCTCCGCAATGGATGCTGAAACAAGTTCAGCATGACACCGCGGAGGGACCGTCAGCTGCAGCTCGCCTGCGCCTTGGCGTCGGCTTCGAGCTTCTTGAGGTCGGGGCGGACCTTGGCGCCGTAGACGGCGTCGAGCTCGGCATAGGCCTTGCAGGCCTGCGCCGGCTGGCCGAGCTGCATCAGCGCCTGGCCGAGATAGAACAGGCTGTCCGGTGCCCGGTCGCCGCCCGGATGGTTGCGATAATTGGCCAGCAGGGTCGCGGCGGCGGCGCGGGCGTCGCCTTTGTCGAGCTCGGCGCGGCCGATAAGGTTGTTCGCATAGCTCACCCGGCGATGCTTGGGATAGGCTTTCACGAACGCCTGAAGCGTGCTGATCGACTCGTCATATTTCCCCGCCTGCCAGAGGCGGAAACCTTCGCTGTAGGCATCCTCGCCGGGATCGGTTGCGGCTCCTGCGAGACCCTCATCGCCAGCTGCCGCGGGCGGCGTTGCCGCGGCGGTCTTGGGTGGCTGCGCGGGGGTTCGGACTCGAGGCTTGGGACCCGGCACGACCTCAGCCGGCGGCGCGACCGTCGGAGCGGGCGCGGTGGCCGCGGCCTCGGCGGCGCTCATTCGCTGCTCGAGCGTCTGGATGCGCTGGTCCTCGTCGGTCTTGAGCTGCCCCAGCCCGTTCTCGACATTGCGCAAGCGGTTCCCGTTATCCTCGGTCTGGCGGAGCATGTCGGCCATCTGCCGCTCGAGCGCATCGAGCCGCTGGTCGAGGCTCATCACCGACGATTGGGTCGCGGCGGGATCGTCGGCGAAGCCCGCGGTATCGGCGGGACGACCTTTCGGGAAGAGCCTCCGCTGCAGCTCGTCGACCTGCCGCTCCAAACGGTCGATCCGCTGCTCCGGAGTCGGTGGCTGGCGCTGCGCGAGCGCACTCGACGCCGGCGCCAGGGCGATAGCGGCGGTCGCCGCGAGCAAGCTGAACGGACGCATCAGTTTCACTTGAACTTCCCCACGCTTCGGTTTCGACGCGACTGTGGCCGGCACGGCCTTGCCAGCGGATGAATCCTATTGGCCGGCGGCGTTGGCGACCGGCTGAGCCGGCGCTGGAGCGGGACCGGCCGCCGCTGGTGCAGGCCCGCGCATCAGGTCGGGACCCTTGAGGCTGACCTTCGACGCAACCTTGCCGGGCGGGCCGACCGGCGGGGCCACGGCCGAGCCGACGGTAATCTTGAGCGCTTCGGGCTTGCCCGCCTTGAGCAAGGGCGCGGTCGCGGTCGGCGGCACCGTGAAGGTCTGGCCCGGAGTCATCATCCCTTCGAACAATGTCTTGCCCTGGTCGGTGACCTGGATCCATGCGGGGGCGACGGCGGTCAGCGCGACTGGTCCCTGCGCGCTTACCGGAGCGACCGGCGGCGCCGCGGGGCGCTGCTGAGCAGGTTTGGGCGCGGCGGGCGCGACCGCGGCCGGAGCATTCGACGAAGGCTGCTCGAGCGAGCGGCGGTTGAGCACGCTCATCACGATGATGATCAGGATGACCGCGATCACCGCCGAGATCACCAGCCATTTAGGCATGGTCCGTGCCGGATCGGCGGCTTCGATCACTTCAGCCTGCGACGAGAAGAAGCGCTGCCCACCCATTTCCTCGCGCAGCTGATCGCTGATCTCGGCCCGGTCGAGCCCGACGGCGCCGGCGTAGCTCTTGGCGAAGCCGACCGTGTAGGTCGGCGCTGGAAGCTTGTCCCACTCGGCATTCTCGATGCTTTCGAGATGCCGCTGCGGGATTCGGGTCTGCGCGGCGATATCCTCGAGACTGAGTTTCTTCTCCTCGCGCGCCGCCCTCAAGCGCTCGCCGACGGTGGGAAAGTCGGGCTCGACCATCTCATCGCTGAGCGGCTCGTCCTCGATGTCGCGCTTGGCCATGACTCCTGTTTGAGGCCTCCGCGCCGAGTGTCAACCAATTGTCACTGAATGCCGCCGAGCCCAGTCGGTCAGCGCCTTGCGCATGTCCTTCGGCGGGCGCGCGAGCAGCTGGCCGAGCCGCGTTCCGGCCGCGGCGGCATCGAGCGACCGCACCATCGCCTTGACCGGACCGACGCCCGCCGGAGTGATCGAGAAATTCTCCGCGCCAATGCCGATCAGCGCCATCGCCTCGAGCGGCCGCCCCGCCATTTCGCCGCAGATCCGCGCCGGAACCCCGGCGGCGCGGGCTGCATCCAGCACCCGCTTCAGGAAGCGCAGGATTGCCGGGCTCAGCCAGTCGTAACGCTGCGCCAGGCGCGGATCGGACCTGTCGGCGGCGAACAGGAACTGGGTGAGGTCGTTGGTGCCGATGGAGATGAAATCGACTCGCGGAAGCAGCTGGTCGAGCATTTCGGCGAGGCTCGGCACTTCGAGCATGGCGCCGAACTCCACGCGCCTCGGCAACTTGCGATGCGCCTGACGTGCCCACTCGATCTGCTCCTCGAACAGGCTCCGCGCCTCTTCATATTCCCACGGTTCGGACACCATCGGGAACATGACTCGGAGCACCTTGCCGCCGGACGCTTCGATGAGCGCGCGCGCCTGCGCTCTCATCAGCGTCGAGCGGTCGAGCGACAGGCGCAAAGCGCGCCAGCCCATCGCCGGATTTTCCGCCTGCTCCTCGGCTTCGTCAGTGAGATACGGAAGCGCCTTGTCGCCACCGATATCGACGGTTCGGAACACGACCGGCCGTTCGCCGGCGAATTCGAGCACCTTGGTGTAGAGCCGCTGCTGGCGGTCGCGGCCCGGCAGGGTGGCCGAGACCAGGAACTGGAACTCGGTGCGGAACAGGCCGATTCCATCCGCCCCCGTCATCGGCAGCGCCGCGACATCTTCGGCGAGGCCGGCATTGACCATCACGCTGACCTTCACCCCGTCGCGGGTTTGCGCGGGCAGTGTGCGCACCGCGGCGAATTGGGCGCGGCGCTTCTGGCTCAGCGCCATGCGGTGCTCGAACCCGGCGAGCAGCGGCCGCGTGGGGCGGATGATGACGCTGCCATTGTCCCCGTCGACGAGGATTTGCTCGCCTTCCTCGACGCTGTGGCGGATGTCGTGGAGCCTGCCGATCACCGGCACTCCGATCGCCCGAGCGACGATCACCATGTGCGAGGTGAGCGAGCCCTCCTCGAGCAACACGCCTTTAAGGCGACGGCGGTCATATTCGAGCAGCTCCGCGGGGCCGAGGTTGCGGGCGACGAGCACGGCGTCGTGCGTGAGGCCGGTCTGGGCGGCGGTCCCCATGCGGCCCGAGACGATGCGCAGCAACCGGTTCGACAGATCCTCGAGATCGTGCATCCGCTCCTTCAAGAGCGGGTCGTCGATCTCCTGCATTCGGGCGCGGGTGCGCTGCTGGACGCGCTCGATCGCCGCCTCCGCGGTTAGCCCGCTGTCGATCGCCGAATTGATCCGCCGCGACCAGCCCTCGTCATAGGCGAACATCCGGTAGGTCTCGAGGATCTCCTGATGCTCGCCAGTGGTTCCGAACTCGGCCTCCTTGGCCATGTTATCGATCTGCTCGCGCATCTTGCGGAACGCCGAATAGACCCGGTCGCGCTCGGCCTCGGTGTCGTCCGCGACGGTATGCTCGACGACGATCCGCGGCTCGTGGAACACGGCCTGACCTTTGGCCATGCCGGCGACGAGCTTGAGGCCCGAGAGGCGCAGCGGGCCGGCGCTGCGCAGCCGGCTGCGGCGCGCGCCGTCGACCAGCCGCGCGCCCCCGATCATCTCCGAAAGAACCATCGCCACGGTTTGAAGCGCTTCGATCTCGACGTCCTCGTAGCGCCGCGGCTCGGCGTTTTGGACGGCGAGCACACCGATCGGACTTTCGAGCCGGACGATCGGCACGCCCGCGAAGCTGTGGAAACGTTCCTCCCCCGTTTCGGGGCGGTAGGCGAAGGCGGAATGCTGTGCCGCCTCGGCGAGGTTGAGGATGCGCCCCTCGGACGCGATCGATCCGACGAGGCCCTCGCCCATGCGTAGCCGAGTGACGTGCACCGCTTCCTTGCGCAGGCCGTGGGTCGCGAACAGCTCGAGATAATTGTCGCGCAGCAAATAGATCGAGCAGACGTCGCTGCCCATCGCCTCGGCGATCAAGTCGACGACGCGGTCGAGCTTGCTTTGGGCCGAGCCGCGCTTGGCCATGATCTCGTGGAGACCGGTCAGGATCTCGCGAGCGGAAGCGGCGGCGGTGGAGGCCATGCGAAAGCGCTATCAGATGCGCTGCACCGATGCCACGGCGCCGAGAGGCCGAAATATCAGGTCAGCTACAGCCGGTTAGTCCAATCGCCACCCGGAATCCGAAGCTGCCAACCGAGCCGCCCGGCGCAAACTTCACTCGGGTGACCGGAGCATTCACGAGCGAGTTGTGATCGAACGAACCGCCGCGAAGCACATGTTCAGTTCCGCTCGGAGGACCTTGGGGATTCTGCTGGGGCGAGCGACTGTAATAATTGGGGTCATACCAGTCGGCCACCCATTCCCATACGTTCCCCAGCATGTCGAACAGCCCGAAACCGTTCGGCCGTTTGCCGCCGACCGGATGAATATGGGCATGATTTTGACCGATCATTTCACCGTATGCATTGGGATCGTGCCGCCAAAGCGCTTCGGAATCCACAAGGCGATCGCCTGAATTGCCCGCATACCAGCCGTTCGCCCCTTCGTGTCGAAGAACCAGCGCCAGTCCTCCGGCCCTGGCGGCATATTCCCATTCCGCCTCGGTCGGCAGCCGATAGTCGCGAGCGGGGTCGAGGCGTCTCAGCTCATCGATGAATGTCGCGACGTCGTTCCAGGAAACGTTTTCAACTGGGCACAATTCGCCGCAGCGCTGATCCGAACTGGGGTTGTGATGCATGACCGCGGTCCATTGCGCCTGCGTGACCTCATACCGTCCCATGAAAAACGGCCGCGTGATCCGTACAAGATGGGCCGGCGCTTCGTCATCGTAACGCTGCCGTTTGGTGACTCCCAGTCGGTCGCGGACACGGGTGAATGCTATCTGGCGATCACGGTCCCCCGCGCCCATGCGGAAAGTGCCCGCCGGGATCAGGACGAACTCCATTCCGACCGGGTTCGTAAAGTCCTTCACCTCATGTGATTGCTTGGACGCAAGGTTCGCGACGATCGGTTCGCTGCTGCCGCACTCGGCGATTTGGGAGGATGTGGCGTCAGACGCTTGCGACATCAGCAGACAGGCGAGCAGTGGCATTAGCGCCGCGCCCGGTCGCTTTAGGGTCCAACCCATCCTAAATAGCTTTGGCGCCACGGCCATCGTTTAGCAGCCGTATCTTTTCACAACAGAGCAGCAAGACCAAGCGGCCCCACGCCTTTGCGCGGAAGCCGCTCTTGTCTATCGGTAGCGCCGATTCTCAGGAGGGTTGCGTCGAATGCCGATCAGGAAATCCGCGCTTTATTGGCTTGCGATGCCGCTGCTGGGCGCGGCTTCGGTCGTTCAGGCGGCAACGGTCGATCCGGCACTGTTCCAGCAGCTAAAGTGGCGATCGGTCGGGCCTTTTCGCGGCGGGCGCGTGCTCGCGGTCGCGGGCGACCCCAGCGATGCTCGGCGCTTCTATTTCGGAGCCGTGAACGGCGGCGTGTGGCGGACCGACGATGCCGGGCGGACCTGGACGCCGATCTTCGATGCTGAGAACGTCGGCTCGATCGGCGCCATCGCGGTCGCTCCGTCGAACCGACAAGTGATCTACGTCGGGACTGGCGAGGCCGACATGCGTTCCGACATCGCGCAGGGCATCGGCATGTTCCGCTCCAGCGACGGCGGAAAGACTTGGGCTTCGATCGGGCTCGCCGACACGCAGCAGATCGCGCGCATCATCGTCGATCCGAAGAATCCGAACGTCGTTCTCGTCGCCGCGCTCGGGCACCCCTACGGTCCGAACGCCGAACGCGGCGTGTTCCGCTCGACCGACGGCGGACGGCACTGGACCAAGACGCTCTACAAGGATGCGAACACCGGCGCGATCGACCTGAGGTTCGAGCCCGGCAACCCGAGCATCGTCTATGCGGCGATGTGGCAGACTCGGCGGCCGCCGTGGAACACTTATCCGCCGTCGAGCGGACCAGGCAGCGGGCTTTACAAGTCGACCGACGGCGGGCGCAGCTGGCACCAGATCGTTGGGCATGGTTTTGCCGCCGCGCCTGGCCGTATCGGCCTGGCGACCAGCGCCGCGAGCCCGCACCGACTCTATGCGCTGGTCGACAGCGCCGATCCGACGCAGGGCGGCCTCTACCGCTCCGACGATAGTGGCGCGACCTGGCGCCACACCACCAACGACAAACGCATCTGGAACCGCGGCTGGTATTTCGGCGAGGTCGACGCCAATCCAAAAGACGCCAACCAGTTATGGGTCAGCGACACGATCGTCCTGCGCTCGGATGACGGCGGCGCCCACTTCATTCCGCTGAAGGGCGATCCGACCGGCGACGATTTCCACACGATGTGGATCGACCCGAACAATCCTGAGCGCCGAATCCTCGGCGTCGACCAGGGGACGCTGGTGACTCTGAACGGCGGTAAGACCTGGAGCAGCTGGTTCAATCAACCGACCGGCCAATTCTATCACGTCTCCACCGACAATCGCTACCCGTACCGGATCTACGGCGCACAGCAGGATTCAGGCGCTGCGGCGGTTCCAAGCCGGACCGACAGCTCGTTCGACGGAATCACCATGACCGACTTTCATGAGGTCACGGCAGGCGGCGAAAGCGACGAGATCGCTCCCGATCCGCGGGACCCGGACGTGGTCTATGGCGGCCGGGTCGACCGGCTCGACCTCAAGTCGGGCCAGACTCGCAACGTCGATCCGACGCTCGGCTTTCCGGACACCTACCGCCGCACCTGGACCCTCCCGCTCACCTGGGGAAAGCGGGAGCACGCGCTCTTCTTCGCCAATCAGCGCATCTGGCGCACCGACAATGGCGGCGAGACATGGGCGCCGATCAGCCCGGATCTCACGCGGGACACGCTGACGGTGCCGCCGAACGTCGATCCGCTGACGGCGGACACGAGCTCGGTGAAGGGGCCGCGGCGCGGCGTCGTTTACGATATCGGACCCTCGCCAGTGAAAGACGGCCTGATCTGGGACGGGACCGACGACGGCCTCATCTGGCGCACCGACGACGAAGGCGCGCACTGGGTCAATGTCACGCCGCCCCGGCTGACTCCCTGGTCGAAAGTGGGAGTGATCGAGCCGTCTCATTTCGACGCCAACGCCGCTTATACGGCGATCGACCGGCACCGGATCGAGGACCAGGCCCCGCATATCCTCCGCACCCGCGACGGCGGTCGGACGTGGCAGGAGATCGTCAATGGGCTCCCGAACTCCGGCGGGCCCAATTCCGTCAACGTGGTGCGTGAGGATCCGGTGCAGCGCGGACTGCTCTTCGCAGGCACCGAGCGCGGTCTCTATGTGTCGTTCGACGACGGCGGCAATTGGCAGCCGCTTCAGAACGGCCTTCCCGCGACCTCGGTGCGCGACATCACGATCCATGGCGACGATCTGGTGATCGCGACCCATGGGCGCGGTTTCTATGTACTCGACGATATGATGGCGCTGCGCTCGCTCGCCGCGCTCCCGGCGAACGCGACGCGGCTCTATCCGATCGCGACCGCCATTCGTGTCAATGAGCCGGCATTCACCGGGACGCCGATGCCGAAGGACGAGCCGATGGCGCCGAACCCGCCGATGGGCGCATATATCGACTACAGCCTCGCCTCGCGCCCAAGCGAACCGGTGACGATCCGCATCTTTGACGCCTCTGGCGCACTGGTGAACAGTTTCAGCAGCGCCGATCCGGTGAAGCCGATCGACCTGTCAAAGCTGACGATCGCGCCCGAATGGGTCGTCGCCCCGACGCCGCCTGCGGCGAGCACCGGCGCCCACCGGTTCGTTTGGGACCTGCATTACGCCAAGCCGGCGGCGTTCAAGGACGACGACAGCTTCAGCGGCCCGTGGGCGCCGCCGGGCCGCTACACGGTCGAGCTCGACGTCGACGGCCAGGCGCTTCGCCAGCCGCTGGTGATCGCGCCCGATCCACGCATCGTCGTCGCCCAAGCGGCGTTCGACGCGCAGTTTCAGCTTGCGCGGCAGCTCGAGCAGTCGCGGGTGCTCGCCCATTCGATGCTCAAGGACGCGGGCGCGCTCAAGGACAAGCTGCCGAAGGGCAGCGCGGCGGCCCAGCAGATCGAAGCGTTGGTCGGGACTCCGCCCCCGCCCGAGGGAAGCAACGACATGACCACGCTGCGCGGTATCTCCGATCGGCTCGATGCGCTGGGAAGCGCGGTCGAAAGCGCGGACGGCGCGCCGTCACCCGACGAGCTGCGCGGTTATGCCACGCTGTCGGCGGCGCTGAACGCGATCGCGCAGCGGTGGAATGCGCTCCGGGCACAGCTTCCGGCGAGCTAGGCTTAGCCCCTGCTCTCGAGCGCCGCGGCGGCCTCTTCGACCAGCTCCTGGATGATCGCCGCGACGGGCTCTTCACGACTGACCATGCCCACCGATTGGCCAGCCATGAC
>Ga0207698_10002597_pt1 | contig 10742 bp, 11 predicted proteins | sample KBSCornC22_FD_184298 | JGI IMG/M metagenome (GOLD analysis project Ga0207698, IMG submission 184298) | Corn rhizosphere microbial communities from Kellogg Biological Station, Michigan, USA - KBS Corn C2-2 (SPAdes) (version 2) | ecosystem: Host-associated > Plants > Roots > Rhizosphere > Soil ...
ATCCAGCGACACGTCCGGTGTCGCGCGCTTGCCCGCGCACGACACCTGCGCATACCCGGAGAACGCCGCCTGTGCGCTCGTCGCGGGCTCGTAGGCGCTGCATCCGCCGCCGCCCGACGTCCATCCGGTCTCGGATGCCAGCGCGCCCCCGGACGTGAAGGTCAAAAGGGTGCCGCCTACCGAGATGACGTTGGGCGACGACGAGGGGTACTCCGCCGGAAGCCCCGCGTCACCCGCGGACACGAAGTAGCTCACGCCCGGCTTCGCGAACGAGGAGTCGTATTGCGACTCGCCCGACGACTCGCTGCCGCCCCAGCTGTTGGACACGTAGGCGGCGTTGGCTGCCGCGTATTGCTCGGCGGCAAGCAGGTCGGTGAACGACGCGCTCTTCGCCTCGACGAGCAGGATCTTCGCTCCCGGCGCGATCGCGTGCGCCCACTGGACGTCGAGGCTGATCTCCAGCGCCCAGCCGGTGTTGGTCCGTGGAAGGGCGCTGCCACCTGTCTGGTTCACCTGGCGGAAGCAGCCGTTCGCCACCGTGCAGGCCGGGAGGCCGAACGTCGAGCTGAAGACGGCGAGATCGCTGGCGGCGGTGGGGTCGTTGTAGGCATCCACGATCGCCACGGTCTGACCACTGCCCGCCGTCGTGAGGGTTGAGAACCCGTAAGCCGCCTTGATCGTTGCCGGCGACAGCCCGGTCGGAGAGGTCGTCGCGGCGGACTTGCCCGGCGCGCCGTCGACAACGAGCGCGTGACACCCGGCGTAGCCCGGAACGGGTACGGCGCACGCTCGATGCGATGCCACCGCATGGGCCGTGGGAGTCGCGGCCAGCGCCGGAGAGCTGACGACGAGAGCCGCAATCGAGAAGACCGCGACCAGCGCGGCTCCGGACAACTTTCCCAAAGACGTGGAACGCACGAGGCACCATCCTGTTCACAGCAGTTCACGACCCGGTACGACGGTCGCAGCACGGTGGCGCCACGACGGTCCGGTAGGACGAAGTTACACCCGCTGTTCCCGGCCCCATAGTGTGTTCGATGCTCGCACGCGGTAGACATGGCGCATGACCGACTCCGCTGCCCAGGCGCTGGAGGCACGCGGCTAGAGCTTGCCGTTGACTCCGCCCAGCGTGCCGTGCTGCCGCACCCAGCGCTCGTGCGCCGCCTGCGTCGCCGCCCGCAGACTCGTGTAGTAGCCGACGAGTTGGCGATCCTCGCGCTTCTCGTTCGCCGTCACAACCCGGTACCCGCGCTCCTTGCCGATCTCGATGAGCCGGATGATCGCATACGGCTCCCCGAACTGGGCGACCATGAGCCAGACCCCGGGTTCGGTCTCGACCGCGGCCATCAGGGGATGCCACTTCCGCGAGTAAGTCAGCCGGGCGCGCGCCAGCGCGTCCAGATGATCTTGCACTCCGTCGCGGTGATCCATGGGTGTGACCACTTTCGAACATGTGTTCGAAAGAGTCAATCTGACGACACCTCGGTCAGGCCACCGCGAGTCAGATGGACCGCTGCGCCGATTAGTCCAAAAGCAGATCGAGGAGGTCCATGCGCCTTACATGTCCGGCTCGGGCCGAAACGTCCGCTGCTGTCGGAAGAGTTTGCCGACATCTGTGCGTGACTTGCGTAGGGCGGGCGGGACTTGAACCCGCGACCCAGGGATTATGAGTCCCTTGCTCTAACCAGCTGAGCTACCGCCCCGCACCATCACGAGGGAGCGGGCGGCGTCAGCGTCCCGGCTTCGACGTGGGGTCAGCGGCCGGCTCGGCCACCGGGTCCCCACGATACAGCGCCTCGAACTCGTCGAGCGTCTGGGCCTGGCATGGTGCGCCGCTCGTTCAGCGAGGGATCACCGACGCAGTGCCGCCTCGAGTTGGCGGTCGAAGACCGGGGCCAGAAACAGGCCGCCCGAGTTCGAGAGGTGCGCCGTGTCGGAGTACATCATCGTGTTGCCCTCGATCGCGCCGCAGGTTGTCGCCGTGCAGAGGTAGTCATTGAGATCGATCAGTGTGCCGCCTGCATCGTGCATCGTCGTGGCCAGGGCGTCGTCCCATGCGGTGTCCAACACGATGGACCGCGGCTCCCAGCACACGTCCGCCTCACGCGGGTGCGCAGAGAGGCATTCGACCGGGTCGGTGGTGAACGAAGGGTTATCGGCGACGAAGATCAGCTTGGAGACGCTGGGCAGCTTGGCGAACGTCCGCTTGAGTCCAGCGTTGAAGAGAGCGACCCGATGCGCGGACTGATCGCTCAGCACCGTCGTGCCGTCGGTGTCCATCATGGCCGTCCGGCTCGAGTCGCCCATGATGATCACCGACGGCTTCAACCGGTTGATCTTCGAGATGATGAGTCGGCGCCAGTCGAGGCACTCCTGGAAGGGCGCCCCGTTGACGAACGGGACGACATCGGCGACGGCGCAGGATGTCTTGCCGTAGACCACGAGCTTGATGTGGTGCGCGATCGCGTATTGATTGGTCGCCGGAAACCAGCTCGCCATATGCGAGTCGCCGAACATGGCCCACACCGTCGTGCCCGATGTATCGCCGTAGATGCAGGTCGGCAGCGCATTCGGGTCGCCGTGCATGCAGCCCGAGGGGAACACCGCAGGGACATCGCCCAGAGCGTTCGGCAGGCTGGGTGTCAGGTTGAGCGGCACGCTCGTCGCGAATACCGGAGGGTTGCTGGGCGCGCGATACGCGACGGCCGGTCCGAGATTCAGCGCGCGGAGCCCGAACACCTGGCCGGCACCCCATGAGAGTCCCGCTAAGACGACGGCGGTCGCCAGCGCGACGGCAACCGTGCGTCGAACGCGCCATCGCCGGATCCACGCGCCCTCCCGGAAAGGCCGTTCGACCAGCCGGTAGCTGAGCACCGCGAGCCCGATCGCGACCGCCGCGAGAAGCAAGCGCCAGCGGAGCGACGGCTGGCTGCCGAGGGCGATCGTAGGGATGATCAGCAACGGCCAATGCCACAGGTAGATCGAGTAAGAGATGTCGCCGATGAAGCGGAACGGGCGCGTCCCCAGCAGCAGCGTGGGGTCTCCTCGTGACGCCCGGCTGCCCGCCCAGATCACCACGGCTGTCCCGAGCACCGGGACCACTGCTGCACGCCCGGGGAAGACGGTGGAGTCGGTGTAGCGCAACGCGGCGAAGACGACGGCCGCCAAGCCGATCCAGCCCACCGCCGCAGCCCAGGGTCCTGAGGGCAGCAGCAGACGTCGGCCGAGCAGGGCAACGATGCCGCCGATTCCGAGCTCCCAGGCGCGGGTCCAGAGTGAGAAGAACGCCCATGGCTGCGACACCGTCGTCAAGACGATGCAGGCGGCGAGCGAGACCACGACGACGACGGCGATCACGGCGGCGAGCCGCGGAACCGAGCGGCGAACCAGCAGCCACACGCCGGCAAGCAGCAGTGGCCAGATCAGGTAGAACTGCTCCTCGACCCCCAACGACCAGTAGTGCTGGTATGGAGAGGCATCGTGCGCACCGAGATACGTGGTGCCCTGGACGGCGAAGAGGATGTTGGGCACGTACAGAGCGGTCGCGACGGCATCCTGCGCGATCCCCAGAAACCTCAGTGACGGGGCGACCACCGCCGAGGCGATCAACGTCGCCAGAAGGACGACGAATGCCACAGGCAAGATGCGACGGATGCGGCTGGCATAGAACTCGCCGAAGCTGATCCTGCCGCGCTCGGTCAGCATCCGCGAGAGTCGGCTGGTCATCAGGAAGCCCGAGATGACGAAGAAGACATCGACGCCGACGTAGCCACCCGTGATGTACGGAACGCCCGCGTGGTAGGCGACGACGAGGCCCACGGCGACGGCGCGCAGCCCCTGGATGTCCGGCCGGAAATGCCGTGGCCCCGCCGCTTCCGCAACCGGGCCGGGCATCAACGTCGACGACGTCACAACGGCAGGACTTCGTTTCGGTACAGCGCCTCGAACACGTCGAGCGTGTGGGCCATCGCGTGGTGGGCGACGATCTCGAGCGAGGCCTTCTTCATCTTGTCGAGGCGCGCGGGCTTCGCGGTGAGCACATCGGTCAGGGCGACCGCGAAGGCGTCGATGTCGCCCGGTTCGTAGAGGTGGCCGTTCTCGCCCTCGTGCACGAGGTGCGGCAGCGCCATCGCATTGGCCGCGACGACGGGCAGGGCGGTCGCCATGGCCTCCATGGCCGCGATGCACTGCAGTTCGGCACGCGACGGCATCGCGAAGACGGTTCCGCGCGTCAGGGTCGCCCGCAGATCCTCATCGCTCAGCTTGCCCAAGAAGTGGATGCGGTCGGTGACCCCCAGCGAGGCCGCGAGATCGCGCAGCTTCTGCTTCATCTCGCCGCCGCCCACGATGTCGACCTGCACGTCGAGCTTCTCGTCGATGCGCGCGGCGGCCCTGATCAGTTCGTCGATGTGCTTCTCTTCGTCGAGCCGACCGACGTAGACGACCCGGTTGTCGGCGTGCTTGCCGAAGTTCGGCGTGTACTCGCTGGTGTCGATGCCGTTCGAGATCGCGACCACGTTCTCGAGCCCGGTCATCTTCTCGAAGTAGTCGGCCGAGTTCTGCGTCGGGCTGGTGATCACATCGGCCATGCGGAAGATGCGCGCCGCCGCCCCCCACTGCACCCGCGCCAGCCAGTCGAGCATCGGCTTGGGCAGGATCGTGACGTGCTGCAGCACGTTCTCGGGCATGGTGTGGTTCGTGCCCACGAGCCGGATGCCGCGCTTCTTGGCGACCGGGGCCAGCCCGCTACCGGCGATGATGTGCGACTGGAAGTGCACCGCATCCGGATGGATGCTGTCGATGATCTTGCGCGAGTTGGCCTTGACCCGCCACGGCAGCATGAAGCGCAGCCAGGGATGCGGCAGCCAGCGCCAGCTGTAGACCCGGTGCACGGTCAGGGTCTGGCCGTCGTACTTCTCGGCGAAAGTGCCGACCCGGTGCTTCTGGGCCGGGGCCATCACGTGCACGTCGTGCCCGCGCGCGGCGAGGCCCGTGCCGAGACGTTTGGCGAACGTCGCGGAACCGTTCAAGTCGGGGGCGAAGGTGTCGCCGCCGATCAGAATCCGCATCGGCTGCCGCGCTGGGGGCGCGTCGGTCACTCAGTGTCCTTCGGTTTGGGGCGCAGAGTTCGTCGTGCGCGCAGGAGAGCTGCGTGCACCACGCTACCTCAGGCCCGGCCCAACCTGGCAGCCTCCGCCAGCTCGGCGGCGACTTGGGCGGCCCGGGTCTTGGCCAGTTGGAACACGCCGTAGACCGAGATGGCGGCCGAAGCGATCCAGACGAACGCCGTCCACAGCGGTGCGCCGGCCGCCTCGCCCAGCACGATGATGCCGATCGAGACGGCGACCAGGGGGTCGACGACGGTGAGGCCGGCGATGACGAGATCCGGCGATCCCACCGAGTACGCGGTCTGCACGAAGTAGGCGCCCAGGGCGGCTGCGGCGAGCAGCGCGACCACGCATCCGACAGTCAGCCATTCGAAGGTGCCGCTGAGCAACCGGCTGATCACCACCTTGGCCAGGGTCGCGACGAAGCCGTAGAGCAGGCCGGCGGACAGGATGTAGAAAATCGCCGTGAACCGCTTGCGCAGCAGGCCGAATGCCACTCCGAGCAGCGTGACCACGACGCCCATGATGATCAGGATGATGATGAGCTGCTTCTCTTCGATCGCGTGCTCCTGCGCGACGAACGCTGCCACCGTCACGAAGACCGCGATCCCCGCCACGCAGAAGCTGATCGCTCGAATCGCGTCGCGGGTCAGCTTGGTGCGCGACGCGCGCGCGTTCACCACGGAGGTGACGACCAGGGCGACGACCCCGAGCGGCTGCACCACGATGATGGGCGCGAACCCGAGGCTGGTGAGCTGGCACAGGATGGCCAGGCCGAGCAGCAGGGTCCCCAGCGCCCACCACGGGCTGCGCACCAGACGCCAGAGCTGCGGGATGCTGAGACCCGCCTTGTGACCCGATCCGTGCCGCTCTTCGACGACCACGACGCCCCGGTGTTGGAACTGCGCGCCGAGCGCCAAGAAGAATCCGCCGAGCAACGCGATCGCGATCCCGAGCGGCGTGAAGCCATGAAAGAACCGAGCCGTATCGATCACATTCAGGTCGGGGGGCACCTGTCGAATCTAGCCGCTGTCGCGCCGATATCCTTGGCGAATGGCCGTTCTCCCCATTCGCATCACCGGAGACCCGGCGCTCCATTCCCCCGCCTCTCGGGTCGTGAAATTCGACCAGAAGCTGGCGACGCTGGTCCGCGACATGGAGGACACCATGGCGGCGGCGCCCGGCGTCGGGCTCGCGGCCCCGCAGGTGGGCGTTCCCCTGCGGCTGTTCGTCTACAACTGGCGAGACGACGAGGGCGTGCTGCATCGCGGAACGGCCATCAACCCCGAACTGTGGATCAGTCCGCCCACGGTCGAGGAACTCGACGAAGAGAATGAGTCGGAGGGATGCCTCTCCATCCCCGGCGAGCGCTTCGCCCTGCGCCGCTCGGCCCGCGCCATCCTGCGGTCGACGGATCTCGACGGCACCGCGTCGGAAGTGGTCGCCGAGGGGTGGCTGGCCCGCATCTTCCAACACGAGTACGACCACCTCGATGGCCTCCTCTATGCCGACAGATTGGCGTACCCCGAAGGCCGTCTGATGGCTAAGGTGATCCGCAAGAGGAGTTGGGGTTCGCCCGGCCTCTCGTGGACCCCCGGAATCGACCACCTCGAGGACTGAGCTCCATCCCCCCAGGAACGCTACGACATCCATCCCAGCAGACGAAGCAGCGCCGCCACCGCTGCCGCAGCGATCACCACGACGATGAAGGGGGCGCGCAGCAGCAGGAGCACCGCCGCCACCCCGAGCGCGGGCACCCGCGCGTCGATCGCGATCCCGCTGCCGTGCTGAAGCGTCTGCGTCGCGACCAATGCTGCGAGCAGTGCGACCGTCAGCAGCGTCGCCACCCGCGAGGGCATCGGCCTCTCGATGATGGATGGCGGCACCAGGTAGCCCAGCAGCTTGAGCGCCAGCACCGCGGCCGAGCTGAGCAGCACGATGTTCCAGACGGTCATGTCGTGGCGCCCTTCGCCGACTTCGCACCCAGCCAGTTGGTGACGCCGACGACCACCGCGACCAGGGCCGCGATCAGCACGGGGAGGCCCGCGGGCAGCCACGGGATGAGCACGGCGGCGACCACCGCGGCTCCTGCGGCGACAGCGATCGGCTGTCGGGAGGTCAGCCGCGGCCACAGGAGGCCGAGGAACGCGGCGGCCGCGGCGGCGTCGAGCCCGAACATCCTGACGTCTCCGATGAGGTTGCCGAGCAGGGAGCCGAGCAAGGTCGTGAGGTTCCAGCCGACGTAGATGACGGCGGCCGTCACCCAGAACCCGATGCGCTGGCCGCGCAGGGTCGGTTGGGCGGTCGACACCGCCGTCGACTCGTCGATGGTCCAGTGCCCCGCCAGCAGGCGGCGGAGCCAGCCCGCCGGGGTGGACGGACCGCCGACGATCGGTGCCATCCGCATCGAATACAGCGCGTTGCGCACGCCGAGCAGGGATGCGCCGGTGATAGCGGCCGGCCCGGCAGCGACGCCGCCGGTCGCCAGCACACCGATCACGGCGAACTGCGATCCGCCCGAGAACATGAAGAGGCTGAGCACCTGCGTCTGCCAGATGTCCAGACCGGATGCCACGGCCAACGCCCCGAACGACAGCCCGTACGCCGAGACCGCCAGCCCCACCGCGAGGCTCGCGCGCACCGCGGCCGACCGCTCCGGATCCGCGGCGCGAGGCTGTTTACTGCCCCGCATACTGCTCGCCACGGTAGGCCGCGGCTTCGTGCAGGGTCTCGAACAGGGCCTCGGGGTCGACATCCTTGTAGAGCACCGCGTAGGCACCCGCCAGTGCTGCCGCCGGCACGTGATCGTCGAGGTCGACGGCCGTCACCAAGACGATCTGAGGTGCCCGACCGAGCGCACGAACCTGCTCGTCACCGCGGATCCGCTCGGCGGCGACCAACCCGTTGACTCGCGGCATCTGGATGTCCATGAGGACGACGTCGAGCCGCTCGCGTCTGGCGAGTGCGAGGGCCTGCGCGCCATCGCCCGCCTGGCCCACCACCGCGAATCCGGGTTGCGATCCGAGCAGCATCGCCCAGCCCTCGCGCTGACTGCGCGAGTCGTCGACGATCGCGACGCGCACCGGGTCTGATGCGGGCTTCTTCGCGACCGGCTTTCGGGGGGTCGGCTTCGGAGCGATCGGCGGGTTCACGACCCGTCCAGCTTCACCCCGTGCACCCCGTTGTGGTACCTCAGGGCGGGGAAGATCGCCGACACCGAGAATCCGACGCCCGGAACCGTCCCCGCCGTGAACACGCCGCCGAACAGCTCGGTGCGCTCGCGCATCTCGGTGATGCCGCGACCGGTGGGCATCTGCGTGAGCGCCGCGAGGTCGTCATCGGCCGAGTAGCTGCGCTGCTGCGCCTCCACATTCGGGTCGAGGCCGTTGCGCACGGCCTCGGCGCGGATGCCGTCGTCGTCGACCAGCACCTCGAGACCCTGCTCGGTCCACTTGAAGCTCACCCGGGCCTTCGTGCCCTCGCCCCCGTGAGTGAGGGCGTTCTCGAGGGCCTCCTGGAGGATGCGGTAGACCGCGAGCTCCGCGCCCTGCTTGAGGTCGAGCCGGGCACCCGACTCCTGGAACTCCACATCGAGCCCCGCGTCGCGCATCACCTTGAACAGCTCACGCGCCGACGACAGGCTCGGCTGGGGCGAGGCATCCGCCTCTCCCGCCCGCACCACGGTCATCACGCGGCGCAGGTCGGCCAGGGTCGCGCGGGCCGCCTCGGCGATCGCCGCGGCGCTGCGAGACGCGACCTCCGGATCTTTGGTCGCGGCGTACCGCGCGCCATCCGCCTGGCTGATGATCACCGACACCGAGTGCACGGCGAGCTCGTGCAGCTCGCGGATGATGCGCAAGCGGCTGGTCTGCTCGGCCAATGAGAGCTCGAGGTCGATGCGGTCGCGCTCGAGCTCGACCCGCTCGGCCGTTGCGGCGCGCTCGGCGCGGTGGGCACGCCGCCACAGGATGAGCAGCACGAGACCGACGACGAGCAGCAGAACGGCCGCGATTCCCAGTGCGATGACCAGGACGATCGAGTTCTCCTGAATCCAGGCGTTCACGCGAAAAGTCTCTCCTCCGGGCCTGGTTCAGCCCGAAGGAGAGACTACCGTTTCGGCGAGGAGTTACTTCTGGGGTCCCATCGGGCCGGCGGGCGGCTGCGGGGCGTTGGCCCGCAGGACCTCGAGCCGGGCGCGGTACTCCTTCTCGTCGATGTCACCCTGAGCGAAGCGCTCGGCGAGGGTGGTCTCGGCCGCGCGGGCAGCCTGCTGACCGCCCCAGTAGCCGTGGCCGTGACCGTAACCCCACGGGCCCATGCCGTTCGCCCAGGCGCGACGGCGCCAGCGCGATCCGCGCACGATGGCGATGATGATCGCCACGATGATCAGGAACCAGATGACGTGGCCCAGGATGAAGAGCAGCCCGAAACCGAATCCCAGCGCGGGATGCGCGAAGGGGGCTGCGAGAGCAAGCGATGTGAACACGATGCGTTCCTTCGAGTGTCGTGGAGCTCCGGCGGAACTCCGATGACTCCACTCTCGTGATCGCGGGGCGCGGGCGAATCTGCCCGGTGGATGCTCGTGACTACTCCCCCGGGTGCATCCGGCGACCGAGCGGTACTACTCGCTGGCGCCCGCCGTGACCAGCCCGGTCTCGTAGGCGATCACGACGAGCTGCACCCGGTCTCGGGCCAGCAGCTTCGACATGATGCGCGACACGTGGGTCTTCGCGGTGAGCGGGCTCAGGTACAGCTCGCGCCCGATCTCCTCATTGTTGAGCCCCTGGCCCACCAAAGCGAGCACCTCGCGTTCGCGCTCGGTGAGCGGCGACAGCGGCGAAGTGTCCGGGGGCTGGTGGAAGATGCCGGCGACTCGTTCGAGCAGGCGCTTCGTGACGCGCGGGCTGAGCAGCGCATCCCCGCCCGCGACGACGTGCACGGCGCGGATCAGCTCGACCGGCTCGGTGTCTTTGACCAGGAAACCGCTTGCACCGGCTCGGATCGCCTGCGCCACGTACTCGTCGAGCTCGAACGTCGTCACGACGACGACCCGGGTTCCCGCCAGTTGCGGGTTCGCCACGATCTGCTCTGTCGCCCAGAGCCCGTCACCGTCGGGCATCCGGATGTCCATCAGCACGACGTCGGGGCGCTCGCGCGTCACCAGCGCGACCGCCTCGCGACCGGTGGCGGCCTCGCCGACCACCTCGAGATCCGGCTCGGCCTCGAGCAGGCTGCGAAAGCCCGCGCGGATGAGTTGCTGATCGTCGGCGAGGGCGACACGGATGGTCACGGGGCCTCCTGGTGTTGGCGGGGCGCCGGCAGCTCGGCCACCACTTCGAATCCCCCGCCGGCTGCCGGGCCCGCGGTGAGGTGCCCTCCGAGCAGTTCCGCTCGCTCGCGCATACCCAGCAGCCCACGTCCGCCCGACTCGGACGCGGTGGCCACCCCAGCGCCGACGGATCTGCCGTCGTCACGCACCTCGAGGCGGTAGACGCCGTCGCGTCGCGAGAGCGAGATCGTCGCGCGGGTCACCCCCTCGGCATGCCGGGTGATATTCGTCAGGGATTCCTGGGCGATGCGGTACAGCGCCAGTTGCACCGGCTTGGGCACCTGGTCGGCCGAGAGCCGGTCATC
>Ga0207698_10002601_pt1 | contig 10737 bp, 16 predicted proteins | sample KBSCornC22_FD_184298 | JGI IMG/M metagenome (GOLD analysis project Ga0207698, IMG submission 184298) | Corn rhizosphere microbial communities from Kellogg Biological Station, Michigan, USA - KBS Corn C2-2 (SPAdes) (version 2) | ecosystem: Host-associated > Plants > Roots > Rhizosphere > Soil ...
GTTAAGCTCGCGGAGCTTGTTGAGAATACCAGCTTGGCTCCTTCTGAAGCGGACCGCTATCGCCGCGAGCGATTTGCCCTTCATGAGGACGTCTTTGAGTCCTTCAAGCTCTTCGGCTGTCCAAGGTGGATTAAGGGGCGCTCGAGGCATAAAGGTTCGACCACTTCTTTTCTTCCGCCGTAATTCCGGGAAAGCCACTCTCGTTGGAGCTCGCTCTGCAGGTATTAGAGAATGTGCGCGCAAGCGCGGCGGGGTGCAACGGCTATTTCTTCCCGTCAGTGCTCGGAGCCGTCTCGAAATACGCCCTTACCTTTCCAAAGCATCCCCGAATATATTAGTTTGTATGCGAAGCAGACGTAAGCGGGGGGCCCCTAGGTCGTCTCCTGGTCCATCTCGGACAAAGCTTGCTGGCTAGGAAAACGGTCGGTTCGCAGCGTAACCCCGACTTACTGCAGTCGACACGAACGGCCCCAGCTACTGCCTAATGTTCAAGATCACCGAGGGTGGCCGCACCAATTTGTCGGCGCAGGTCAGAAGTGCATTTGTGACCGGCTCTTATGTGCTGATTGTAATAGGCGACGACATGGTCGGAATCCATTAGCCCGTCGACAGCCTTCGGACCAACATTGCAATTATCGTAGTATTCCGATCCGACCTGCGCGATCAGATAGTGATGGGCTTCGTTGTAGCAAACGCGATGAAGCAACTGGCTCTCTGTGATAGGGGTGCAGTCAAAGGCTGACAGATTTATGTTGCCCCCGCTTTTCAGTCGAATTGACGCAGCTTGCGCAGCCAGTGGAACCAGAAAGATGAGTAAAAATGAGCTGCGCCGCATGTAGCGACTCCAATGTCTGGGCGTCTAAGTGTCCCCTGAAAGTGGCTCTCCTGTGATCAAACGTCGCGAATTTCGAAAAGGAGGCCGACCCGAGCCAATCTCGCCAAGATCAGCGAGGAGACCTTCGGAGATGATCGGCTCGACACGGTCGCGCGTCAGTCATTTCATGAACAAGTTCCGCAAGCTCGGCTTCACCGGCTTTCTCGAAGCATAGTTCAGTTTTGGTAATGCGTTTGATCGGCCAGCCGCGCACGATCAGCGTGCGAGACTAAGCGTCAGGCGAAGTCTTGCAGGGGGCAATTATTTCAGTGGCCGGCCCTCTTCCGTGTCGCCTATTAGAGCCTTCTCAGCGATCACTTTGGCGACGCGCTCCTGTGCTTTTGGGGTCGCTGAGAGGGTCTTCCAGGTTACGCGGGCGGGCAAGGCCGGTCTGAATGAACCGATTGGCGTGTGAACGGCGAGACCTCGTCGCAAGAAGCCGTGAAAAGAGCTGCCCGAGCAAACGTTTCCCGCTTCCCATGACCAATCCTTGCCTTGTTCAGTGTACGATGCCGGGGCCTGTTTGGGCCATGCACTGCTTCAATTGGACGGGCGTCGGCAGCCCGAGGTGGCGGAGCTTCATCAGGACGCCGTTTTTGCGCCGCCGAAAATGGACGGCAAGGCTCTCCAAAGACTTCCCTCTGTACAGAAGCTCTTTGAGCTCCTCGAGCTCCTCCAGCGTCCAAGGGATAGTGATTCGCGCCCGCGGTTTTGCTGTCAGCATAAGGTTTCTGTAGGCGAGGCCGCTGACGCCGGTTGTCCGCCTCGTGTTTCCCGATTCTTTGACGTTCGCGAAGGGATATAAAGCTTGAGCGTCGATCGGACGGACGACTCCGTTCTCCGAAGTTTACGTGCTATAAGCTGGACGGGCTCTCGTCCGGCGTTTAGACGCTTCAGCGCAAGACGGTCGTCGTCACTCCACCGTCGTATCAGCAAATTGCCCACAGGTGCTCCTCCATAGTATATGGAACTCAATAGTCGCTTTGGCGGATCTAGATCCCCAAGTAGCGAACGGTGCTCTCAATCTTTCTGTCTCCCAGCAGCTAAACGACCCGATATCGAGTTCTAGTAGCGGTGACACCGAGCTGCCGCGGCTTTACCCGCACCGCGTATGCGTCGGAGGACCCCAGTTTGACGCCTTTGGCGAGTGGTTACCGGCGCCTGGTGACGCGATGTATTAGTAATTGTGTTGTCGTGTTTGGCACAATCGCTATTCACTTCGTGACGAAATGTTCGTCGTTCCGCTTACGCCACGCAACGTCCGCCAACCACCTGTAGTTCTGATCGGGCATAAGGGACACGTCCTTCACCGCTTCTTTGGTAATCGGAAGAAAAAAAGTCTCGCGGGTCTCCGAAACTTTCAAAGATCCTATGGGGACGACAATGCTGTCATGGCCGGGCGTGAAGAAGCCGCCGGATGCAACGATTGCATAGTCCTTGCGGTCCTTCGTGCCAAAAACGATGTTCCGGACCTCGCCCACGATCTTGTCGTCAGAGCTCCGGACCTCGACACCAATGATTTCGTCCGCCCTGAGGCCGGGCGCCAGTTCGTCGATCCTGACCAGCGGCTTTGCGCCCTTCTCATTGCGATGACCTTGCTGGCCGCCACGTCGAATCATGGGCTCTCCCGCCGACGCTTGCTTCTCCGCTTCCTCCTCGTCGTTGTCGCCGAGCGAGCCGAGGGGAGGACCTGCAATGAGTTCGCGTATCGTCGCCAACAAGCGCTCACACTCGTCGTGTCGGCCGTAGGACCGCAGGGTTAATGCAGCGTCTCGAAGGCTTCGCAAATCACGCACGGCCTGCCGGTTGTTCGGGCCACGAAGCTTAGGGCTGTTGAGGACGGCTTCTTCAAGCTGTGCGTCTGCGATCTGGCACTCCGCCGATGCGGCCCCGATAGCTTGGAGGCTCAATGTCGCAACCGCTATTAACATCATCGACGATTTCATGCCATGCGTACCTTTGTCTCGAAGGAACGATGCGGCCCAACTTTCAACTGCGGTCTCGAATTCGCATCGTTGCCGCTCCTTTATTGGCGCGCACGCTGATCAATAGGTCTGCGCTCTGTAGCTGTGGGCAGAGCGCTCTTCACGGAAAGCAGTAGGCCCGTTCTCTGACGGAGCGCTGCGCGCGTCAGCGCCTGCCCCAGCTCCCTCGCCATCCACCGCCACCCTCAGGACGCGGACGATCAGCAGCAAAACGAGTGCACCAATGGTGGCGTTGACGATCGCAGGCACAAGCCCCGCCCCAAGATGGATGCCAAGCTGAGGAAGCAGCCAACTACCGATAAATGCTCCGACAACTCCGATAACCAGGTCGCCGACGAGACCGAAACCGGTGCCTTGGATGATCTGCCCAGCCAGCCAACCGGCGGCGAGGCCCACCAGTACTATCACCAAGAGACTCTCACTCGACATGTACATGCTCGGATCCTTCGGATGGCGCCCAATTCGGATGGGCGAGGAGGGCGCTGTGTGTCTCCGACAGCCGGAAACCAACGCAAATATTGTTGGCTTCCGTGCTGTCGGACTGTGGCGGGCAGTAACTTAATCAATGATCTCGACGATCTGATGGGTTCGCGGATCGACGAGCACGGCGCGACCGTTCACGTACGTGTAGCGATAGCCAGTGACGCGGTATTCCGCCGGCACCTCATAGTAGGTTACCCCCTCCTCCGGGAGCGCTATGCCCAGGCGCAGCTCCCTGTCATAGTGATAGGAGGGATGCCCTTGTCGTATCACGTATTCGCGGAACCGTGGGCGCTCCTCAACGCCGAGAATACCCCCGATCGTGCCGGTGACCGCTCCAATCGCGCCTCCAACTGCGGCCCCGACAGGTCCGGCATCGCGTCCGCCTTGAGCTGCTCCGCGTTCCATTCCGCGTACGGTCCCCTGCGCGTGTGCGGCTACCGGCATCGCGAGTAATGCGAGCAGCATCGTTGGTATCGAGAGTTTGTGCATTCGTCGCTCCATTTGTTGGTTGATCGCAGCCGCCAGGCTCCGGGCGGCCGGTGGGATGAGACGGCCGTTTCCGGTTGGGAACGGCCTTTTCGACTGGACTTTGCGGGTGTCAGTTCCGTACGACCGCAGTCGACCAGACAGCTATTGAAGAACGATCATCCGGATAGCCCGCGCACCTCCGGCGGGCTCTGTGAGATCAAATCGGCACTTGAGCTGAAAATTCGGCCAGCCTGGCGCCGAGCAGCCATTCCCTCTGACCGGCACGCGCAAGCGATCGGGATTTGCCAAGGCGTATGACTGGGTGCTGGCATCTTGGGATAGGCTGCCGGCGCCGGGTGAGGCTGTGATGGCGAGGCCCATGACGGTCGCGACGCACGCCGCGGCAGCCGTCCTGACGATGGGTCTGCTAATGATGATTGGCTTGAACATTCGATCCCCCTGATCGTCCTCGTAGACGAACATAAGGGCAACACCCGGTTCCGCTGATCGTTCCAAAATTTAAAATCAGTGCTCGGACCTTCTTCGGCATCGACGAGCGTACCCGCCCGCTCGAGCATGCCCTGGGTTTTATACGTCGCTGAGCAGGTCGACAGCGAGCCTTCGAGGTGCTCGTGTCCATGTGAGCGTTACGGCTCCGAGAAATCAACTGCTGTTCGATTTAAGCGAGGATAACCAATGCGAGCTGGCGGCTGTGCCGGAACCTATTAATCGCAGAGCGGTTGATGCGGCAGAGGCGCATCAAAATGACATATCCCATGTTCGACCATCTTCGTATTCTGAACGAAGTCCTCATCGGAGGCTCGGTTGTATTCGGCCTCGGCACCTTGATCGTATGTTTCAAGCTGTTGGTTCTGCATCCGACACCAGTTAGAGTACTGCCCCGTTCGGCGTGAGGCGGGCCCTTATCTCCGCGACATCCCTATGGCATCGACGCACAGTCCCGGCGTGCTCGGTCTTGCGCACGAGTGATCAGCCCGCCCGCCGACGGCTTGCGCTATCCGGGCAGCAGCGTGTTGTGCGGGTCTGCAGCGGAGTACAGGATAAATTCTATCGCTGCTGCCCAGCCACGGAGCCTTGCTCCGTTTCCGCAAATGCCGAATAGGTCGTGGCGCTATAAGCGAGCGCTTCGCTAGACTAATCTCGAAACAGTGGAATCATTCGGCGTCCTGATCAGCCTTATTCCCATCACGATGCAGAAATCGAGCGATCTGGCCGCGCAACTCCGGTGTTCGCAGTAGCGCGCCCATCGATCCTGCGGTGTCGAAGAGTTCGCGCTGGAGCTTTGCGGGTATTGTCCCCCATTGCAACATGACGGCCGCCCCGAGACACCGGAGAATGTGCTCCTCGATCTCCGTCGCCGTCCGGCCATTGATCTTTTCGCCAGGATATTCAGTTGAACGGCCCTCTTGGGAGCGGACGATCTTGTCGAGATTATCAGCCAGCCAGTCCTCGTTCCGCGCCAACGAGAGGAAGCTCTGTTCAAGCTGCCGTAGATCGCGGATTTCGCCGGGATCGCCAGATTTGTCGGCTTGTTTTGCGCAATCGGACGCTTTTGATCGGAATTTATCTGATTCGAACATGCTGTGTCCTCGAAGCGGCCTGGCGCCCGTTTGTCCAGCCGCAGCGTGTATCGTGTCTTCTCGTCATATAGGAACCGCCAGTCAGGATTGCCATCGTTTCAGCCAACGCCTTCGAAATATATAATTTTGACGCAATAAGCTCCTCTGTTGTTCGGGCTATTCGTGACCACATGAGCAGATCGACCGGATGATGACTTATTCGAGCGATGAACTTGGTGGCATTTCGGAATAAATAATTCGATGATACTGCCAATCCGAGCATCGCCTCGACCGATTTCGACAAATGCCGTCTGAACCGAGCCGATCGCGCGTAAAGCTTCTGTGTCGCCAAGACCACTGCTGAAATGATCGGCTCACGCGGGGATAAACCGATGCGAATTGCTCAAGTGGCGCCATTGGCCGAATCCGTACCCCCAAAGCTCTATGGCGGTACGGAACGGGTGGTTTCCTGGCTCACCGAAGAACTCGTGCGTCAGGGGCACGACGTGACGTTGTTCGCAAGCGGGGATTCCGAGACATCGGCCAAACTTGTTCAAAGCGTCCCGGAGGGGCTCAGGCTGGGAGGGATTCGTGATCATACCGCCAGCCTGCTGGTCATGCTGGACGCTGTGCGCCGCCACGCACGCGAGTTCGATATCATCCACTTCCATATCGACCTCCTTCAGTTCCCCCTATTCAGGGAATCCCGGGAGAAATGTCTGACTACGCTCCACGGACGGCTCGACCTCGCCGATTTCCATCCGGTTTACAGCGCCTTTACGTCCATGCCGCTGGTTTCGATTTCCGCGAGCCAGCGAGGGCCGCTGCCGCTTGCGAATTGGCTGGCTACTATTCAACACGGCTTGCCGCCGGGGAGTGCCCCTGTCGACACCAAAGCGCGCGGCTATCTGGCATTCCTCGGTCGGATCGCGCCCGAGAAGCGGCCGGACCGGGCGATAGAGATAGCCAGGAAGGCTGGGTTGCCGCTGAAGATCGCCGCGAAGGTCGATGCCGCCGACAAAGAGTATTTCGAACATGTCATTCGACCTCAACTGGATCACCCATTGATCGAATTCATTGGGGAAATAGACGATCAACAGAAGCGGCAGTTTCTCGGCGACGCATTGGCTCTTCTGTTTCCGATCGATTGGCCAGAGCCATTCGGCCTGGTCATGATCGAAGCTATGCGCGAGGGCACGCCAGTCGTTGCTTGGCGGCGGGGCTCTGTCGCCGAGGTGGTCGATGACGGTGTCACAGGTTTTGCCGTGGAGTCTATCGATGAAGCAGTGCATGCGCTGGGTTTGGCCCTGGCCTTGGACCGAAAGTCGATTCGAACCCGCTTCGAAGAGCGGTTCACCGTTTCCCGGATGGCCGAGAATTACCTCACGGCGTATGACCACTTGCTCAACGGCGTTGATATTGTCGACTCTAACGTCCGCTCGTCCGCGCATGTCGCGATCAAAAGCGTGCCAGACCCTTTGATTGCCTCCGCGTAGAGGCCATACAGAAACTTTGCTGTCGTCACTGGATTTATGACGACGCGCCTCGGATATGAAACATGCACGACCCTGCAACACGGGACACAGCCGCCGAAGAGATCGGGGCAACAGCCTCTTTGACGGACCGACCTTTGCACAATCTAAAGGATGGCGAAGCTTTCGCTGTTCTGGATAGCCGCGGTGATTTCGGAAGACGGCCGGGTACAGCGGAGGGGCTGTTCTTTCGAGACACCCGGTTTCTTTCTTATTTCGAATTGCGTTTGGATGGCAAAAAGCTGCAATTGCTCAGCTCGACTACGCATGACGACAAAGCGACCTTGTCGGTGAATCTTACAAACCCGGACCTCCGATCGGGAGAGGATAGTCTTGCAAGGGAGACGATCTTCGTCGAACGCACAAAATTCCTCTGGAAGGGGACCCTGTACGAGCGCCTGAGGGTGAAGAATTTCGCGTCCGTGGCGCGACGACTCCGGTTTGATTATCTGTTCGACGCCGATTTTCACGACCTGTTTGAAGTCAGGGGAGTACGGCGCAACGCGCGCGGCTGCATGTCAACTCGTGTGGTTGCTCCCGATCGCGTTGAATTTCATTATCTCGGGCTCGACGGGATCGGCCGGCGGACTTTGGTTGGCTTCACCCCGCGCCCCGTTGTTCTCGAAGTTGGGGGTGCGCGAGTTGATCTGGTTCTCTCTCCGGGCAGAGCGGCGTCGATATTCTCGACGATCGCGTGTCGCGAAGAGGAGGTTGAAGATCTTGCGGGTGTGGCTCAGACCGGTCCGGATTTCTTCCGTGCCTATCGCAGCAGCAGGCGAAGCAGACGCAGGATGACATCCGACATGGCGACGATCGAGAGTTCGAGCGAGCTGTTCAACGAGGTCGTGTGTCGCGCGGCTTCGGATGTCTACACGCTCGTAACTTCGACCGAATGCGGACCTTACCCGTTCGCGGGGATTCCATGGTTCAGCACGGTTTTTGGGCGCGATGGCATTTTCACCGCAATGTTCATGTTGTGGACCGATGCGTCGCTTGCGCGCGGGGTGCTGCGTATGCTGGCGGCAACCCAAGCCGTCGAGATTGATGCCAAAGCTGACGCTCAGCCCGGCAAAATTCTTCATGAGTTGCGGCACGGGGAAATGGCAAATCTCGGCGAAGTCCCCTTCCGCCGCTACTACGGGAGTGTCGATGCGACTCCGCTCTTCGTGATGCTTGCCGGGATGTATCTAGAAACGACGGGCGATCTTAGAACGATCAATGATATTTGGCCTAATATCGAGCGAGCCCTAAGCTGGCTCGATATTTACGGCGATTGCGACGGCGATGGTTTTGTCGAGTACCAGCCTGGCGGCAACGACAGCCTCGCAAACCAAGGATGGAAGGACTCTCAAGATTCCGTTTTTCACGCCGACGGTTCAGACGCTGAAGGGCCGATCGCCTTGTGCGAGGTTCAAGGCTATGTGTTTGCGGCGAAACGGGCCGGGGCGCAACTCGCAAGGAGGCTAGGGTGCGAGGAGCTGGCCATCAGGCTGTCGAGCGAGGCCGAAGCCTTGCGCATCCGGTTCGAGGCGCAGTTCTGGGATGAGGAGATGGGTACTTACATCCTGGCGCTCGATGGCAAAAAACGGCCCTGTCGGGTGCGTGCGTCCAATGCGGGCCATGCGCTGTTCACGGGCATAGCGTCGCCGGAGAGGGCACGGCGCGTGGCCGGCCACCTCATGGGTCGAGATGGTTTCAGTGGCTGGGGCATCCGAACGCTTGCCCAAGGCGAAGCCCGGTATAACCCATTATCGTATCACAATGGCTCGGTCTGGCCTCACGACAATGCGGTGATTGCGCTCGGCTTTGCTCGGTACGGTCTCAAGACAGAGACTGTCCGCGTTTTTGAAGGTCTTTTTGACGCAGCGAGACACCAAGAGCTGCGACGTCTGCCGGAGTTGTTTTGTGGCCTTATTAGACGTCCTCGGCGCGAGCCGACTCCCTATCCTGTAGCATGTTCTCCGCAAGCTTGGGCCGCTGCCGCGGTATATGCCGTTCTCGGCGCTTGCTTGGGCTTAGAGAAGTCGTATGCAGACAATGAAATTCGGCTTCGCGATCCTCTCCTGCCTGATTTTATCGATGAGGTCGTCCTTCGCAATGTACACCTTGGAGAATCGCGGGCGGATTTGAAAATGCATCGCTACGGCAGCGATGTGGCGATGACAGTGCTATCGCGGCGGGGCACAGCTAAGTTTATCGTCGCGAAATGACCGTGGCAGCGGCGACTCTCGATTTGCCAGCGCGGCACGGCGACCCTTAGACATCGGCTTGTGGGACCGAAGCAAATGGAGAGGGAAAGAGGCTAGGAGGGCACGTGGTGGGGAGACGGCGCGTAACCAATCCAGCCTCAACGATACCGGCTTGGGACGTCAACCCGTTGATCTATGACGCCGACGCGCTGCCAGCCTGATTCTTCAACGGAGGTGCCTCGGGCTATGCGGCTTACACGCGAGAGCCTCGATATGAGGGGTGAGAGTTCGTTGAGCATGCCTTTGCAGCATTGGGACACCCCGGGCGGTCGGAATCAAGGACTCCCGGTACGGTCGCAGAGGCGTAGACCCCAGCGGCATACCCATCTAACTTCCCACTTCGGCAAACTGCTCCTAGCTATCACACGGGGCAGGAGCAGAAGGGCGAATAGTGAAACTTTTTGAAGCGTCGGAAACGACGATCGACCTTGACGCACTGCTGAGAGAAGGCGGGCACGACCCTGCCAACGCGCTCGTTTACGACATTAAGGCGATTATCAGTCGGTACTATGCGAAGCGGACAGCCGAGGTTCTTAAGCGGGTGAATGAGGTGCTTGCCAACTACATAGCCGCAAACGAAGCACAGAGCTGGAACTCACAGAGTGCGGATCGTACAACGCCACCGCCGTTTAGGCCGCTATGTTCCGCACTCGATAGATGTCGGAAGAAATAAATATAACGGCATTGTATTCCTCCGAAATAAGCCTACGTTGCAAAAGTAGATTGATACATGATTCATCTTTTTTCCAAAAGGAAATACTATGACCAATACTCAGTCGAATACACAGGATCAGAACAAGAAGCAGCCTGACCAGGCAAAGCCATCACCGGCCCCACAGCAGTCTCAGTCCATGCCTCGGACGCCCTCCGAGCAGACGCCGCAGCAGCAAAAATAGCCTCCTGCGCGTCGAAAAGCCCGGCCCAGTGCCGGGCTTTTTTGGATGGAAAAACCAATGAATGACCGAATCAAAAGCTGGCTAGTGCCGCCGGTCCTGATCCCACTTGTTATCGTTGTGGGTCTTGCCTTCCTGGCCGTCCTTAGCTGGTAAACCTCAAGAGGTCGCCTCAGTTAGCGGTCTCTTTCGGTCCTTATGTCCAAGAAGGATGTGAGGGGCATAAAACGCAGCGGCTTTCAGCGTTGGCTCGGTACCCATCGCCCGCCTTGGTCGCTGCGGGTCCGGAGACATCAAGTGCAGTTCGAATATATCATCTGCCCGGTCTGCAAGAGGCGGACGGGCGTCGCTCGCGCCACTGGACAACTGCGTTCGGAGAGCCTGCCCGAGTCGTTTGAGATTACGTGCCCGCACTGCTTGACCACCCCGACCATCCTGAAGTCGAGCATTCAATCGCAACATGCGCGGAAGGAACTGGCGCGGGAGTGATGCCGCCTACAGTTGCTTAGCTGTTTCCGGGCTCGGATCGTCGCCGTCGAGGAGCGGACAATGGCTCGCACATGTAGTTAATGGCGGCGCGCCGATCCTGCGGGTCCTTCGGCGGTTGGGCCGTCAGGTTCAGGGCGACGCGCCGACAACGGGTGGCGGCCGTCGGATGAAACGGCGAAGACTC
>Ga0207698_10002603_pt1 | contig 10730 bp, 8 predicted proteins | sample KBSCornC22_FD_184298 | JGI IMG/M metagenome (GOLD analysis project Ga0207698, IMG submission 184298) | Corn rhizosphere microbial communities from Kellogg Biological Station, Michigan, USA - KBS Corn C2-2 (SPAdes) (version 2) | ecosystem: Host-associated > Plants > Roots > Rhizosphere > Soil ...
CGCCGCCGAAGAATCCGCCACCGCCACCGCCGCCGCGTCCGCCAAAGCCTCCACCGCGGCCACGGCCTTCGTTCTCACCCGTGCCGCCCTGCGGCTGAGCATCTGGCTGCGGGGACGCGATGCCAGGCACGCTCTGCGGCGGCGAGGTAGACGGGGAGCCATTCGGCGGGGGCGGCGGAGCACCGGCGCGCGAGCGAAACTGCGCGCGGATCTGATCGATCACCGACTGCGACGGCCGGTGCGATTTTAGTGGATGCGAGAAATCGAAGCCGATGCGCAACGTGTCGCGCTGGGAGCTCTGGAAGTTCACCGGCCTCAGGTCGACGCTGACCAGCTGGCCCGAGGAATCGCGGACGAACCGGTCGGGGAACGCCTCCTCGATCGTCGGCGTAACGGTGAGGTTCTGGATCGGCCGGTCGATCGTCTGATGAACATATTCGCCACGGAGCCTGAGATCGGTCTTCTCGAACGGCTGCCAGTTGGCGCCGAGCTTGAACACGTGGCGCAGGTCCGATTGGAGATTCGGGTTGCCGCCGGTGATCGCGGTCACGAGCACCGTCTGACCGGTGGCGAAGTCGAAGATCCGCGTGCCCGGAGTTTCGAGCACCGGATCGCCGAGCTGGTTGACGGTTGGCGGACCTTCCTCGCGGGTCCAGCTGGTGATGAAGCTGAGCCGGTCGGCGGGCGACCAATTGGCGCCGGCGCCGAACACCGTCAGCGTGCCGAAGTCCGACAATTGGTCGATCTCCGCGTTGCCGTTGAGCGTCAGGTTGCCGAGCGCGCTGAAGTCCCGATTCTTGCGCGAGATCGGCACGTCGAGATTCATCGCCGCTTCGCCCGTCGTGCGGCCGAGCGAATGGGAATCGGTCACTCCGCTCAGCCGCCGTTCGCTGCTCAGATGCGTCGTCGTGCCGCCGAGGGTGAACGTCGTGCTGACGTTCCCAGCCGGAAGCTTGAAGAGGTTGCCGTTGGCAGTAGCCTTGATGTCGCCGGACTCGGTGGTCTCCAGCGCTCGGTCGCGTGCGGCATTGGGCTCGTCGCGGTCGGTTCCGGTGAAGTCGCGCTGGAGGTCGGCATTGCTGGTCAAAGTCCAGCGCCAGTCGGACTTGGTGCCGTTCATGGTCAGGCCCGCATGGGCGGTGTCGGTGCTGGTGTTGCGCGCGAGCGCCTCCAGGAGCGTATCGCCGAGACCGATCAGCGCCCGCCCGTCGCTATGTTCGACCTCGGTGTTCAGAGTCGCCGACACGTCGCCGAAAATCTCGCGGTTGAAAGTCCCCGACGCGCGGATGTCGCGCTTGCTCGGAAGCAGCGAGCGGGCGGCGAGCTCGTCGGAGGTGGTCGCGCCGTCTGGCGGCTGCTGCGTGATCAGGATGTTGCGCTGCGATTCCCTCAGCAGGCTATTGCCCTCGGCGTGCAGATTGAGCGTCGTGCGCCCGTTTTTCTGGACGATGAAGCGGGTGAGATCAGCGGTTCCGTTGGCATGGCCGCCTTCGGTCGAAGCGCCCGCGCCGACCTGCGCGGTGGTCGAATAGAAGCGCTGCCTCAAGACGATGTTCACAACCTTCTGATCGGCGCGATAGCCATATTTGAGCGCCACTTCCTCGGGCAGGATTTCGACTCGCTCGATCGCTTCGGTCGGAATGTCGCGAAGCTCGCGGAAGCTCGAGATCCGCTGGCCGTTAAGAAGCAGCACCGGCTGCTCGCCGCCGCGGCCTTGCGAGCTTCCGATCTGAGGCGCGAGCGCATCGAGCAGGTCGGTGATGCTGGTCGCGCCGGTGGCGCGGACGTCGCGCGAGTCGAGAACGTTCTGCGGCGGAATGTCGCCGACCACCGACCCGCGGGCGCGAGTGCCCTGGACGATGATCGGCTCGGCGTCGCCATAATCTTCGTCGGCAGCCTGCGCCGCCGCGGTGTCGGCCTGGGCGGTGGATGCGTTCGCAGGTTGTTGGGTGGTGGTCGGAGCGGGCTGCGTCGTTGTGGTCGTCGGAGGCGCCGTTTGCTGGGCCAGCGCCGGCGAGGCGAACGGGGGGACGGCAGCGCTGGCGAGCAGCGTCGAGCGGCTAATCATCCGGGCTCCGTTGCTGGGGCCAACTGAATGACCGCTGACAACGCTATGAACTTCGACAAAGTGCCGACTGCCGTCTGCGAACGCGCGTCGGCCATTGTGCCGCCGGAGCAATTCTCGTTAGAGAAACGGCTGACTTTCGTTAGCCTCTAGTCTTGGGGAGTTCCGTCCGATGCGCCGAGCCGCGCTTGCCGTCCTGTTGCCGTCACTCCTTGGAAGCGCCGCCGTCGCGCAAATCGTCCCGCCGCAAAACAGCAAGCCCGAACCGACGGCAAAGACCGACACCATCCCGGCGCCGCGCGACCTCGCTTATCCCGGCACCATCCAGCTGACGGTGGACGCAAGCGACGTCACCCGCGCGATCTTCAACGTGCACGAGCATGTCCCGGTGCCCGGGCCCGGCGACTTCGTGATGCTCTATCCAAAATGGCTGCCCGGCAACCACTCTCCGTCGGGCCAGATCAACAAGGTCGCGGGCTTCCGGGCCACCGCCAACGGCGCCGAGCTCAAGTGGGTGCGCGATAATCTCGACGTCTATGCCTTCCATATCGCGGTGCCGGCGGGAGTGAGCGCGATCGACATCGACTTTCAATATCTCTCGCCGACCGCCGGCAATCAGGGGCGGGTCGTCGCGACTCCCGACCTTGCGAGCATCGAATGGATAGCCAACTCGATGTACCCGGCCGGCTATTTCGTTCGCGATATCCCAATCCAGGCCTCGGTAATCGTCCCCGCGGGCTGGCATGTCGCGACCGCGCTTCGCCCGAGCAGCCAGCGCGGCGGCCGGATCGATTATCCCGCGACCAGCTATGAGATTCTGATGGATTCGCCGCTGATCGCCGGCGCCCATTATCGCGCGTTCCCGCTCAGCCCCGACGTGACGCTCGACGTGATCGCCGACAACGAGCAGGAGCTGGCGGCAAAGCCCGACCAGATCGCCGCGCACAAGCGGCTCGTCGATCAGGCGGTGAAGGCGTTCGGGGCGCAGCATTACGACCATTACGACTTCCTGCTGACCATCTCGGATTATTTGGGGGGCGAGGGACTCGAGCACCACCGGAGCTCGGAGGACGGCACCGACCGCGGCTATTTCACCGACTGGGACAACCAACTCAACGCCCGCAACCTTCTGCCCCACGAATTCAGCCATAGTTGGGATGGCAAGTTCCGCCGGCCCGCCGACCTTTGGACCCCCGACTATCGCACACCGATGCAGGACAGCTTGCTATGGGTCTATGAAGGGCAGACCCAATTCTGGGGCTATGTACTCGGCGCCCGCTCGGGAATGCTGTCGAAGCAGGACACACTCGACGCGATCGCCTCGACTGCAGCGATCTACAGCTTGCGCACGCCCGGCCGAGTGTGGCGGCCGCTGATCGACACCACCAACGATCCAATCATCGCTCAGCGCTCGCCGCAGCCGTGGCGCAGCTGGATGCGCAGCGAAGATTATTACAGCGAAGGCCAGCTCATCTGGATCGACGTCGACCGCATCATCCGCCAGCAATCAGGCGGCAAGCGATCGATCAACGACTTCGCCAAGGCCTTCTTCGGCCTTCGCGACCGCGATTGGGGCGAGCTGGCCTATACGCTCGACGACATCGTCGCGACCTTGAACCGCGTGCAGCCCTATGATTGGCGGGGGTATCTCGAACGGCGGGTCTATAGTCTCGCCCCACAGGCGCCGCTCGAGGGGATCACCCAAGGCGGCTATAAACTGATCTACACCGACGAACCGACTAAGTGGATCAAGGTCGCCGAGAAGGCCGCCAAGAACAATGATTTCAGCTATTCCGGCGGCTTCATTGTCGGAAATAACGGGATGGTCGACTACGTCGTGTGGGATAGCCCGGCGTTCAATGCGGGCCTGACGATCGGCTCGCAGATCCTGGCGGTGAACGGCCGGAACTTCGACGGTGACGCGCTCAAGCAGGCGATCAGGGATGCCGCAAGCGGCGGCCCGGCGCCGCAGCTGTTGATCCATGACGGCGATGTCTACAAAACCGTGACGCTCGATTGGCACGGCGGCTTGCGCTATCCCCACCTTGAGAAGGTCGGGAAAGGACCGGGGACGCTCGACGCGCTGCTCGCGCCGCGCTGAGACAGGAAAAGGGGGTTCGCATGCGCAAGGGAATTGCCGCTTCCGCCGCATTGGCCATGCTCGGCCTTGCGACGGCCGCATCGGCGCAGTCGCTCGGCCCCGCGCAGGTGAACACGCAGACGGCGCTCGACCGGATCAGCAAGATCGATCCGCAGCTTCATTCGGTCATCGCCGTAGACCCAAGCGCAATGGCGCAGGCCAGCGCCGTCGACTCCGGCAATCTGCGCGGGCCGCTTGCCGGGCAGCCGGTGCTGATCAAGGACAATATCGAATCTGCCGGGACATTGCCGACCACCGCCGGCAGCCTGGCGCTCGCCAATAACGTCACCAATCGCGATGCGCCGCTGGTGGCGCGGCTCCGCGCCGCGGGCGCGGTGATCCTCGGCAAGACCAATCTCAGTGAATGGGCGAACATCCGCTCGACCCACTCGATCTCGGGCTGGAGCGCGGTCGGCGGCCAGACCCACAATCCGTGGGCGCTCGACCGCGACGCCTGCGGAAGCTCGAGCGGCAGTGGCGCGGCCGTCGCCGCGGGGATCGTCCGATTCGCCATTGGCACCGAGACCGACGGCTCGGTCACCTGTCCCTCCTCGATCAACGGCATCGTCGGATTGAAGCCGACCGTCGGGCTCGTCAGCCGAACTCACATCGTCCCGATCAGCCACAGCCAGGACACGGCCGGGCCGATGGCCGACAATGTCCGCGACGCCGCGGAGTTGCTGACGGTGATCGCCGGAAGCGATCCGGTCGATCCGGCGACCCGCGACGCCGACAGGCACAAGACCGACTATGCCGCCAGGCTCGACGCCAATTCGCTCAAGGGCAAGCGGATCGGCGTGATGCGCTTTGCCTCGACCGACGAGCTCAACCCGGCCTTTGAAACGGCGCTCGCGATCCTCCGGCAGCAGGGCGCGATCCTGGTCGACATCAAGAAGTTCGACGACAAGCTTGTCGGCAAGAATGAGTTTCCCGTCCTTCTGACCGAGCTCAAGGCCGACATGGCCAAATATCTGAAGGGCAGCCCTGCGCCGATCGCCTCGCGCAGCCTCGCCGACCTGATCCAGTTCGACAAGGATCATGCGAAGCAGGAAATGAGCCTGTTCGGTCAGGAGATTTTCGAGCAGGCCGAGAAGACGAAGGGGCTGAACGGCCCCGCCTATAAGAAGGCCCGTCACACGAGCTTCATGGCCGCCGGCCCCAACGGCATCGATCACCTGCTGAAGCAGTATAACGTCGTTGCGCTGGTTGGACCGACCGCCGGTCCGGCGTGGAAGATCGACGCGGTCAACGGCGATTCGTTCAGCGGCGGGGGCGCGGGCAATCTCGCCGCGGTCGCCGGTTATCCGCACCTTACCGTTCCGATGGGTCTGGTGAGGGGCCTCCCGGTCGGCCTGAGCTTCATGGGGCCCAAGTGGAGCGAAGCGCGGCTGCTCTCGCTCGGCTACGCTTACGAGCAGGCGCGCGGGCCCTTTCCGACGGCGAAGCTCTACCGTTCGATCGAGACAGAGGATCCGCAGGTCGCGCCCTATATGGAACCCGCGCCCCGCTGAGTTTTCCTATTTCGAGCGTTCCGCCGCCGTGACTGGACTGAACATCGGCACGGCGGGCTGGAGCATCCCGCGGCAGTATGCGGATCGTTTCCCGGCGGAGGGGACTTCGCTCGAACGCTACTCTGCACGGTTTCCGGTCGTGGAGATCAACAGCTCGTTCCATCGGCCGCATCGCCCCGCGACCTGGGAGCGATGGCGCGACAGCGTGCCCGACGACTTTCGCTTTTCGGTGAAGCTGCCGAAGCAGATTACGCATGTGCGGAAGTTGATCGACTGCTCGGATGAGCTGGATATGTTCCTCGATCAGGTCACCGTCTTGAATGAAAAGCTGGCGGTCCTGCTGGTGCAGCTGCCGCCCAAGCTGGGCTTTGACGAGAAAGCGGCCAGCAATTTTTTTGCCAAGGTCCGCAAACGGTGCGGCGCGCAGGTCGCGTGCGAGCCGCGCCATCCGACATGGTTCACCTCCACCGCCGACGCTCTGCTCGACCGGCTCGGGATCGCGCGGGTCGCGGCCGATCCGGCGATCTGCGCCGAAGCAGCATCGACCGGTGGGTGGAAGGGCCTTTCCTATTGGCGCTTGCACGGCTCGCCCGTGATGTACCGCTCCACCTATCAGGATCGCATTGAGGCCTACGCCGACAAGCTCCAATGTGCCGCGCACGGCGGCAGCGAGGTCTGGTGCATCCTCGACAATACCGCCTCGTCGGCTGCCCTCGGCGACGCGCTCGCACTTAGGAGCGCCGTCAATACCCTCAGCGGCTCGCGCTTATGAAGCAACCGCGGCTGTGCCGGTCGCCCGCTCTGGCTCGGCCGGCCGGCGGTCGGGGCGAAGGCGCCCCGAGACCATCCGGGCGATCAATTCCCGCACATGCGCCGCCTTCGCGACCAAAATCGGATCATGGACCTCGTTGCGGTCGTGATAGCGGCCGTGTGTATAGCGGTCCAAGTCACCCATCGTGCTTCGATCCTTGTACTTAAGCCGCAGCTCCTCCCTCGACCGGGTCACATAATGATTGATTCGAAGATCTCGCACCGAGACCTGCTTGGGCGAGGGCTCGATCTGCGAATAGGGGTCGAACGGCAGGTAGGGCAGCCATGCCGCGAGGTGGCGAAGTCTGCGCCGCCCGAGCCTGCCGCGCACCACTTTGACCGGCAGGAAGTCCTCGGTGACGAGCGCCGTTCCCGCCTGGACCTTGAACAGGTGAGAGCCCTGCGGTTCGACGGCTAGCGATGGATCGACGATGCTCTTCACGCGCCGGTTCCTCGCCCAATGAGTGCGCGCGCGGTGGGTGTAGCTCTCGATCGTCACCCCGACCGGCCGGCACTTGTGGCCGGACGTGCCGTAGCACTGCCAATTGACCACGACTCCGGCGTGATCTTCGTACCGCCTCAAGACCTCCGGCAAACCCTTCCCTGTCGGGGAGAAGAGATATTCATCCGGATCGATGAACGCCGCCCAGCGTGCCCGCCCGCGCAACCGCCTCAACGCGTCGGCATAGGCTTTCGTCTGCGCACCCTTCTTCCACGGGACCGGCCAGTCGAACAGCTCGACGATGCCCGCCTCGATCCAGGGCCGGAGCACCTCCCGTGAATCGTCGGTGCTCTGATGATCGTAAAGCAGAAAGTGCTCGATGCCCTGCAGCAGGCCGAATGCCAGCCACTCGTCGAGATAGAGTGCTTCATTCTTGATTACGCTCATCGCGCACAGGTACCAGCGCGGCAGCCCAGGAGGCCCGCTCGATAGGCTCGCTGAGGATAAGGTCTCGTCGATCGGCGGCAGGTGCGCGCTTGCGGCTTACGCTGCCGTTTCCAAAAGGTGGCCAAGCTGTAATTCTCGTTCGGCGGTCAGCTCGTCAGTCGCAACGCCGCGATCGCCGCTACGATCGCCAGGATCAGCAGCACGCGCATGGTGCTCGCCGGCTCGTGGAACCAGAGAATTCCAACGACGACGGTGCCGACGGCGCCGATCCCACCCCACACCGCATAAGCCGTGCCCATCGGGATCGCGCGCGAGGCGACTTCGAGCAGGCCCATGCTGACAGCCACCGACGCGAGGAAGGCGAAGGTCCACGGCACGTTCCTGAAGCCGTCGACGAACCGCAACGAGGTCGTGAACCCGACCTCGAAGAAGCCGCCGACGATCAGCCATAGCCAAGGCATTTGCCGACATCCTCCCCTTTGGACTGGACGGCCGATGTCCATCCGTTACGCTCGTCTGCATGGCGAAACCGCGCACCATCGGCAACAGAATCGCGCCGTGGCGCTTCATCGTCTTCATCGCCACGCTGCTGATGATCGCCATTCCCGCGCGATTCACCCTCGGCAGCTGGTGGCTCGGGATCATCGACGCGTTCGACGTCGCGGCAATCCTGTTCCTGCTGTTGTGCTGGAACATCCTCAAGATCGAAGATCCGGCGGAGATGGAGCGGCTGGCGCAACACAATGATGCGAACCGCACCTTTCTGCTGATCACCACCGGAATCGTCGTTGCGATTCTTCTCATCGCGGTCGGAGCGGAGACGGTCGGCCGCAACCCGCACATGTTCGCCAAGGCATTGATCATCATCACGCTGATTGTGGCCTGGCTGTTCAGCAACACGGTCTATGCGCTCCATTATGCGCATATGGCCTATGTGACGCCCGAAGCAGGCTGCGCCGGCTTCCGTTTCCCGGGAACGACGGAGCCGGTCTATTGGGATTTCGTCTATTTCGCCTTCACTTGCGGAATGGCGTTCGCGACCTCGGACGTCGAAGTGACCGACCGGCGAATCCGTAAGGTGGTCACCTTCCACTGCCTCGCCGCTTTCGCCTTCAATATCGGCGTGCTCGCCTTCACCGTGAACCTCCTCGCGTCGGGCGGCGGCTAGGCGAGGTCGATCTCCGGCGGCGCGACGATTCCGCGGCGGGCGGCAATCAGGCAGCCGCAGACGATCAGCACGGCGCCGGCAAGGGTGTAGAGCGAGAGCCGCTCGCGAAACACGAGCCAGCCGAGCGCCGACGCCCACAGGAACGCGCTATATTCGGTCACCGCGAGATAGCTCGCCTCGCCACGCGCATAGGCCCAGCCGTAGAGCAATGTGCCCGTGGTGGAGAGGATCGCCGCGACCGCGATCCACGGCCATTCGGCGCCGGGCGACGCTGGAACTCCCACGAACGGCAGCGCTGCCATCCACAGCGCCATCACCGTCAGCGCCTGGAAGAAGTTGATCTCGAGCGGCCGAGCGGCGAGCGCCTGCCGGCGCATCATCACGATATTGCCGGCGTAGCACAAAGCCGAACCAAGGATTGCCGCCGATCCGACGAGCACGGCGGTGCCCAGATGCGCGCGGGCCTGGCCGAACATGATGACGAGGACTCCGGCGAAAGCGGCCACCGAGCCGGCGATCGAGCGGCGGCCGATTTGCTCGTCGAGGAATGTGCTCGCCAGCACCAATGCGATCAGCGGTGCAATGAAGGTCAAGGCGATCGCCTGCGCCAGGGGAACGCGCCCGATGCCCCAGAAGAAGAGGAAGGCCATCACGGTGACGAGCACGCCGCGCGCGACATGGATCTTGAGCGTACCTCGGTCGGGCGCGGGCAGACGGCGCGGCAGATAGAGCGCGGCACTGAGCGCGAGGTTCGCGAGCGACCGCCAGATGCTGACCGCGATGATCCCGATGACGAGCACCAGATGCTTCATCACCGCGTCCATGATCGACAGCAGCGCCACCGCCGCCAAGGCGACGGCGAAGGCCCTGCCCGATGCTTGCGCGACGCGGTTCACCCGCGAGAACTCAGTCGAACAGGCTGGAGACCGACGCTTCGTCGGAAATGCGCTTGATCGCCTCGGCGAGCAGCGGAGCGATGGTGAGGCGGCGGATCTTGCTGTCCCTGGGGTCCGCTTCGCCGCTCCAGATCGAATCGGTGACGACCAGCTCGCTGAGCTCTGATTTGGCGACGCGCGTCGCGGCGGCGCCCGAAAGCACGCCATGAGTGCAATAAGCGAACACTTCAACCGCCCCCTGCTGCTTGAGTGCGGCGGCGGCGTTGCACAAGGTGCCGGCCGAATCGACGATGTCGTCGATGAGGATGCAGCTCCGCCCCTCGACGTCGCCGATGATGTTCATCACTTCGGACTCGCCTGCGCGCTCGCGGCGCTTGTCGACGATCGCCAGCGGCGCATTGTTGAGCCGCTTGGCGAGTCCGCGCGCCCGGACCACGCCGCCGACATCCGGCGAGACCACCAGCAGGTCGCGGTTGCCGAAGCGGGCGTGGATGTCGGTCGCGATCACCGGCGAGGCGAAAAGATTGTCGGTGGGAATGTCGAAGAAACCCTGGATCTGCCCGGCGTGGAGGTCGATCGAGAGCACTCGGTTGGCGCCGGCGGTGGTGATGAGGTTGGCGACCAGCTTGGCCGAGATCGGGGTCCGCGGGCCCGGCTTCCGGTCCTGCCGCGCATAGCCGAAATAAGGCAGCACCGCGGTGATCCTCTTGGCCGAGGCGCGGCGAAGCGCGTCGACGCAGATCAGAAGCTCCATAAGATTGTCGTTCGCGGGATAAGAAGTCGACTGGATCACGAACACGTCCTCGCCGCGGACATTCTCGTTGATCTCGACGAACACCTCCTCGTCGGCGAAGCGGCGCACGCTCGCATCGGTAAGCGGCACTTCGAGATAGTCGGAAATCGATCGGGCCAGCGGCAGGTTGCTGTTCCCGGCGAGCAGTTTCATGTGGCTTATCCCCCGACGCTGACTCGGCTTTAGCGAGAGTTGTCGCGCTCCGTAAAGGCGAACAATCGTTCGTCCTGAGCCTGTCGAAGGATTGCCGAAGCGCCGGGCATCGCTAAATCGCACGTATGGCCGACAAGCTCAGGATCGCGTTCGCGCAGATGAACCAGCGCGTCGGCGATCTCGAGGGCAATGCCGCGGCGATGCTCGAAATGCGGAGCCGGGCGAAGGACGCGGATCTGCTGCTCTGCCCCGAGCTGCAGCTGGTCGGCTATCCGCCCGAGGATCTGGTGCTGAAGCCCGAGTTC
>Ga0207698_10002604_pt1 | contig 10728 bp, 8 predicted proteins | sample KBSCornC22_FD_184298 | JGI IMG/M metagenome (GOLD analysis project Ga0207698, IMG submission 184298) | Corn rhizosphere microbial communities from Kellogg Biological Station, Michigan, USA - KBS Corn C2-2 (SPAdes) (version 2) | ecosystem: Host-associated > Plants > Roots > Rhizosphere > Soil ...
GAAAGACGCTGACGGCCCCACCTTCCTCGGCGCCATCCGCCGTGTGCTCGGCGGCCAGCTCTACATGAGCGAATCCCTCGCGGCCCGTGTGCTCAACGCCTTCGCCGGCTCCCGCCCCCGCGGCAGCCTCTCGCCGCTCGAGCGCCTGAGCGACCGCGAATTCGAAATCTTCCGCCTTTTTGGCGAAGGCCGGACCGCCAAGGAAATCGCCGCCCAGCTCAATCTCAGCCCCAAAACCGTCTCCGTCCACCGCGACCACATCAAAGAAAAGATGTCCTTCGCCACCAGCGCCGAAATGATCCACGAAGCCGTGGTCGCGATGGAGTTCAAGGGTTCGGCCGAAGATCTCGCGCGCATCTGCCACGCGCATCCGACCCTGTCGGAAGCCGTCCACGAAGCCGCCCTCGCGGTCGACAAGCGCGCGATCCACAAGGCGAACTGAGCGCCTGCACGTGCGCGTCCGCGCACACCATCCCCACCCCAACCCTCCCCTTGAAGGGGAGGGAGCCGTTCGCCGCAATTCTCCCCTTGAAGGGGCGGGAGCCGTTGGCTCCAACCCTCTCGTTGAAGGGGCGGGAGCCGTTGGCGCCGACCCTCTCGTTGAAAGGGAGAGAGCCGCTCGCCGCAATCCGCGTTTTGGAGGTGGGGTAGCCGTTCCCCCCAAACCGTCCGCTTCAACGCGAATAGCGGGCCGCTCGAAGCCCTCCCCTTCAAGGGGAGGGTTGGGTGGGGATGGTGTTATCGCCCCATCACGCAACCGCATCAGCGAAGACGCCGCATGAGCGAGTCCAATCCGATCCGCAACGTTTCGGACACCGCGCTCTGGGTCGCGATCTATCGCGCGATGGAGAGCGAGCGGCCCGACGCGCTGTTCCGCGATCCCTACGCGCGCCGCCTCGGCGGCGAGCGTGGCGAGGCCATCGTCAAGGCCATGCCGAAGGGTCGTTCGATGGCGTGGCCGCTCGTGGTTCGCACCGCGGTCATGGACGAAATCGTGCTGCGCTGCGTGCAGGCCGGTGCGAAGACCGTGCTGAACCTCGCCGCCGGCCTCGACGCGCGACCATATCGCCTGGACCTGCCGCGCGATCTGCACTGGCTGCACGTCGACATGCCGGAGATGGTCGCGTACTTCCGCAGCCACATGAGCGGCGCGACACCGCGCTGCGAAATCGATTTCCTCGCTGCGGACCTGCGTGACGCCGACGCGCGTCGTGCCGTGCTCGCGCGCGCCGCGCGCAACGGTCCGACGCTCGTCATCACCGAAGGCCTGCTGATCTATCTCGAGAGCGACGATGTCGCCGGCCTCGCGCGCGACCTGCACGATGTCGCGCAGGCGCGCTGGTGGACGGCCGATCTCGCGACGCCGGCGCTGCTGCGCTACGTCGCGAAGGACTGGGGCCGCACCGTGCAGCAGGGCAATGCACCGTTTCGTTTCGCGCCGCGCGAAGGCACCGCATTTTTCGCGCCGTTCGGCTGGCGCGAAGCCGAGTTCCATTCGACCTGGGACGAGGCCTGGCGCCTCGATCGCAAGCCGGCGCGTGCCTGGCTCTGGCGCGCCCTGTCCTGGGTGATGCCGCGGCGAAAAGTCGAAGCGGCCCGCCGCATGTCCTCGATCGTGTTGCTGCAATCCGACGACACGCCGACCTCTTCGAACCGTCCGGAGCACCGCGCATGAGCAGCACCCCGTCCTTCCGCGCCTTCCGTATCCACAACGACGCCGCCGGCTATCGTGCGGGGATCGAGAAGCTGCAAGTCGACGATCTCTCCGCCGGCGAAGTGGTGATCAAGGTCGTCCACTCCAGCGTCAACTACAAGGACGCGCTCGCCGGCACGGGCAAAGGCAAGATCCTGCGCCAGTACCCGATGAACGGCGGCATCGATGTCGCCGGCTACGTGGTCGCGTCGACAGACCCTCGCTACCGCGAAGGCGATTCGGTGCTGTGCACGGGTTCGGGCCTCAGCGAAACGCGCGACGGCGGCTATTCGGAATACGCGCGCCTGCAGGCCGAATGGACGATCCCGCTGCCGGCCGGCCTGACCTTGCGCGAAAGCATGATCCTCGGCACCGCCGGCTTCACGGCGGCGCTGTCGCTCTATCGCATGGAACAGAACGAACAGCATCCGGACCTCGGCCCGGTCGTCGTGACCGGCGCGACCGGCGGCGTGGGTTCGCTCGCGATCGCGATCCTGAGCAAGGCCGGCTACGAAGCGCACGCGATCACGGGCAAGGTCGACCAGTTCGACTGGCTGATCGGGCTGGGCGCAAAACAGTGCATCGCACGCAAAGAGCTGTACTGGGGCCAGCGTCCACTCGAGACCAGCCGCTGGGCCGGCGCGATCGACAACGTCGGCAGCGAGATGCTCGCGGGCCTGACCCGCGTCATCCATCCCTACGGCAACATCGCGAGCTGCGGACTGGCCGGCGGCCACGATCTCGCGACCACGGTCATGCCCTTCATCATCCGCGGCGTGAGCCTGCTCGGCATCGCTTCGTCCGGCACCGCGAGAGCCACGCGCGAGCGCGTGTGGGAGCGCCTTGCGAGCGACTGGAAACCGGCGCAGCTCGATACGATCTGCACGCGCGAAATCACGCTCGACCAGCTGCCTGACGTGTTCGACGGCATGCTCGCGGGTGGCTCGCTCGGACGAACTCTGGTAAACGTCGGCTGATTCGCTGCGGCCTCAGCCAGGCTGTCGCGACGACCATCCGACCACCACGACCGGCACCCGGGCGCCGCTGTTGCCAAGCGGTCGCCCGCCGGTAGAATGTCCGAGCCGCATCGCGGCCTACAGGGGTGATAAAGCAATCATGGCGCGAATTCTGATCGTCGACGATTCCCAGTCCCAGCTGCTGGGTCTCAAGCGCATCGTCGAAAAAATGGGCCACGAAATCATTACGGCCGAAGACGGCGCCGCCGGTGTCGAAGTCGCGAAGCGCGAAATCCCCGACCTGATCCTCATGGACGTGGTCATGCCGAACTTGAACGGCTTCCAGGCCACGCGCACGATCTCGCGCGAAGCCAAGACCAGCCACATTCCGATCATCCTCGTCACGACCAAGGACCAGGAAACCGACAAGGTCTGGGGCATGCGCCAGGGTGCCAAGGCCTACGTGACCAAGCCGATCAACGAAACCGAACTCGTCAAGGTCATCAACGAGCTGCTGCCGAAGTAATTCGTCACGCGGTTCGATCCAACGAAAAAGGGAGCCACGCGGCTCCCTTTTTCGTTGTGCGCGCGGCGAACGCCAACGCGTGCATCGAGCGGTCAATCACCGAACGCGTCGCGCAGACGCAGATAGGCTTCGCGCTGCGCATCGTTCTGCGCCGCGGGTGCGCGCACGTCGAGCACGACGTATTGATCGCCGGATTCGCTGCCCGGCATGCCGCGCCCCTTGAGGCGCATCTTGCGGCCCGAGTCCGAGCCGGGCGGAATCTTCAGATCCACTTCGCCGGCGAGCGTCGGCACTTTCAGCGTCGCGCCGAGCGCGGCGTCCCAGGGTGCTATCGGCAGTTTCACCGTCACGTCGCGGCCGTCGAGCACGAAGCGCGCGTGCGGCCGCAGCTGGATTTCGAGCAGCACGTCGCCGGCCGGACCACCGTTGCGTCCTGCGTGGCCCTTGCCACGAAGACGGATGGTCTGGCCCGGCAGGATGCCCGCGGGAATCGTCACGTCGAGTTTTTCGCCGTTGAGTTCGAGCCGCTGCGTGCCACCGACAAATGCGGTCTCCAGATCGATCGCCGCATGCGCACGCAGATCCTGGCCGCGGCGTGGACTGGTGTTCGCGCGCCCTCCGCTGCGGCCGAACAGGGATTCGAAGAAGTCGCTGAAGCCTTCGTTGCCGGCGCCTTCCGCGCCCTGGCGGAAACCGCCGAAGCCGCCGAAATCCGGCGCGGGCTGGAACTCGTCGCCGGGCTTGTAGCCGCGTGCGCGCAGCGCGTCGTACTCGCGGCGCTTCTCGGGATCCTTGAGCGCCTCGTAGGCCTCGTTGACGGCCTTGAACTTGTCCTCGGCGCCCGCCTCCTTGCTGACGTCCGGATGATATTTGCGCGCGAGCTTGCGGAATGCGCTCTTGAGCTCGGCGTCGCTCGCGTCGGGCTTGACGCCCAAGGTGTCGTAGTAGTCCTTGAACTGCATGCTGTCTACCTTGCGGATTCAGTTTGCCAGGCCGCAAAGCGGTGCTGGCGAGCTGCGCAACAGTAATCGTACGGCTGTGAAACGAACAGACCCGCGGCGGATTGCTCCGCCGCGGGTTGGGTTCTGCAGCCTGTTGCGGCGTGGATCAGTTGGCGGCGATGTTGATGCGGCGCGGCGAGCTTTCCGGACGCTTCGGAATCGAGATCTCCAGCACGCCGAGCTTGCCGCTCGCGGTGATGCCGTCCGCATCGGCGCTGTCCGGCAGCGAGAAGCGGCGGTAGAACACGCCCTGCGCGCGCTCGGTGCGGCTAAGCTTGCCGTTCTGCTCGCCGGCCTCGTGCTTGCGTTCGCCGCGAATGGACAAAATACCCTTGTCCATCTGGATCTCGATCGTGCCCGGATCGACGCCCGGCACATCGGCCAGGATCACGAAGCGCTTGTCTTCCTCGCGGATGTCGACGCGCGGCGTCCACTGGCTCGTCACGACGTTGGACTGGTCGCCCTCGTCGTTCTGGAACAGGCGCTCGAACGCGTGCTTGATTTCTTCCTGGAAACCCGACGGCACAGACCAGCGGTAATTGCGCGAAATGCTCATGCTATCTCCTGAAATTCTTGGCGGCGCGGCGATCGCGCCATGGGCTGGGAAATAGGTACCGCACCGGCGCTTTCAAGAGGCGTCCGCGCAATCTTGCGGCGCGCCCGGCGTCCGCGGGCGCGCGGTCAATCGGGCTATCATCGTCGTCTCCCCCGCAAGCGAGGCAACCGCATGACCATCGAAATCGGCGCACGCATTCCGTCGGTAACGCTCAACGTGCTCAAGGACGGCGTACAGGCCATCACCACCGACGAGATCTTCAGCGGCCGCAAGGTCGTGCTGTTCTCGGTCCCCGGCGCCTTCACGCCGACCTGCTCGGCCAAGCACCTTCCGGGCTATGTGGAAAACTTCGACAAGTTCCAAAGTCGCGGCATCGACGTCGCCTGCATGGCAGTCAACGACGCCTACGTCATGAAGGCGTGGTCCAAGGACCAGCATGTGCCCGACGCCCTGATCATGCTTGCCGACGGCAACGCCAACTTGGCCCGCGCGCTGGGCCTGGAAATGGACGCGAGCGCGTTCGGCATGGGCGTCCGCTCCAAGCGTTTCGCGCTGTACGCCGAGGATGGCGTGGTCAAGGCGCTCAACATCGACGCGCCGGGCGAGTTCAAGGTCTCCAGCGCGCAGGCCGTGCTCGAGACGCTCGGCGACTGAACCGGCCATCGCGCGACGCCGGCCGCGTCGTGCGAAGCCCAGAAACAGAAAAACCGCGGCATCGCTGCCGCGGTTTTTCGTTGAGGCAAACGCCGGTCGAACGGTTTATTCGTTCGACGCGTCGTCGCTGCCGTCCTCAGCCTCGGACGACGCCGCATCGTCCTGCGGCGCAGCGTCCTGCGGTGGCTGCGCAACGGCCGCGGCGTCGCCTTCAGCGCCCTCACCTTCCGCGTCGGCTTCGTCGTCGACGCCGAGCAGCGCCAGGCCGACCACGCTGGTCAGCGCTTCGTTCTCGGGCAGGCGGATCAGCGTGACACCCTGCGTGTTGCGGCCGACGCGGGCGATCTCGGCAGCGCGCGTACGCACGAGCGTGCCCTGATTGGAGATCAGCATGAGCTCATGCGCATCGTCGAGCTGCACCGCCGCGACCAGCGCGCCGTTGCGGCCGGAACACTGGATCGCGATGACGCCCTGCGTGCCGCGGCCCTTGCGCGGGTATTCCTCGAGCGGCGTGCGCTTGCCGTAGCCGCGTTCCGTCGCGGTCAGGATGTCGCCGTCGCCGTCCACGGCGATCATCGACACCACTTCGGCGCTGTCGGTCAGCTTCATGCCGCGCACACCGTGCGCGACGCGGCCCATCGGCCGCACTTCGTCTTCGGCGAAACGCACGGCCTTGCCGTTGGACGCGAACATCAGCACGTCGCGCGTGCCGTCGGTCAGCGCGACGCCGACGAGGCCGTCGCCTTCGTCGAGATCGATCGCGCGGATGCCGTTGGTGCGCGGACGCGAGTAGTCGGCCAGCGAGGTCTTCTTCACCGTGCCCTGGCGCGTCGCGAAGAACACGTAGCGGTCGACCGGGAATTCGCGCACCGACTGCACGGCCTGGATCTTCTCGCCGGGTTCGAGCGGCAGCAGGTTCACGATCGGCCGGCCACGCGAGTTCGGACCCGCGTCGGGAATCTGATAGACCTTCTGCCAGAACACGCGGCCCGCACTCGTGAACGTGAGCAGCGTGTCGTGCGTGTTGACGATCCAGACCTGGGCGACGAAATCTTCCTCTTTCACGGCAGTGGCCGAACGGCCCTTGCCGCCGCGCTTCTGCGCACGGTACGTCGTGATCGGCTGGCGCTTCACGTAGCCCGTGTGCGACAGCGTGACGACGACATCCTCGGGCTCGATGAGGTCGAGCACGTCGAGGTCTTCCTGGCTGTGCTGGATCACCGTGCGGCGTTCGTCGCCGTAGGCTTCCTTCATCTCGACGAGTTCGCCGCGGATCAGCGCGAGCAGCACGGCCGGATCCGACAGGATCTCGATCAGGCCCTTGATCGCCGAGAGCAGCTGCTTGTATTCGTCGGTGAGCTTGTCCTGTTCCAGCCCGGTCAGGCGGTTCAGGCGCATCTCCAGGATTTCCTTCGCCTGCACGTCCGACAGCTGGTAGCCGTCCTCGCCGAGGCCCGCGTTCGCGTCGAGCTCCTCGGGGCGCGACGCACCGGCACCGGCGGCATCGAGCAGGCTGCGCACGAGACCCGGATCCCAGCGCTTGGCCAGCATGCGTTCCTTCGCTACCGCCGGCGACTCGGAGGTCTTGATCAGCTCGATCATCTCGTCGATGTTCGCGAGCGCGACGGTCAGACCTTCGAGGATGTGGGCACGTGCACGCGCCTTGCGCAGTTCGAAGATCGTGCGGCGCGTGACGACTTCGCGGCGGTGGCGGATGAAGGCTTCGAGGATTTCCTTGAGGCCGAGCAGGCGCGGCTGGCCGTCGACGAGCGCGACCATGTTGATGCCGAACGTGACCTGCAGCTGGGTCTGCTGGAACAGGTTGTTCAGCAGCACGTCGGCCATCGTGTCCTTGCGCACTTCGATGACGATGCGCATGCCGTCCTTGTCGGACTCGTCGCGCAGGCCGTCGGGCGAGATGCCCTCGATCTTCTTTTCTTTGTGCAGCTCGGCGATCTTCTCGATCAGCCGCGCCTTGTTGACCTGATACGGCAGCTCCGAAACGATGATGGTCTCGCGGCCGTTCGCCTCGGTCTCGATCTCGGCCTTGGCGCGGATCAGGATGCGGCCGCGACCGGTTTTATACGCTTCCACAATGCCGGAAGCGCCGTTGATGATGCCGGCGGTCGGGAAGTCCGGGCCGGTGACGAAGCGCATCAGGTCGTCGATGCCGAGGGACGGCTCGTCGATCAGCGCTATCGTCGCGTTGATGACCTCGGTCATGTTGTGCGGCGGGATGTTCGTCGCCATGCCCACGGCGATGCCGGCGGAGCCGTTGATGAGCAGGTTCGGTACGCGCGTCGGCAGTACAGTTGGCTCGAATTCCTTCTCGTCGTAGTTGGGCTGGAAATCGACGGTTTCCTTGTCGATGTCGGCGGTCAGCTCCGACGCGAGCCGATCGAGGCGGCATTCGGTGTAGCGCATCGCCGCGGCGGCATCGCCGTCGATGGAGCCGAAGTTGCCCTGCCCGTCGACCAGCGGATAGCGCAGCGAGAAGTCCTGCGCCATGCGCACGAGCGTGTCGTAGATCGACGCGTCGCCGTGCGGATGGTACTTACCCATCACGTCACCGACGATGCGCGCGCACTTCACGTACGGCCGGTTCCAGAAATTGTTGACTTCGTACATGCCGAACAACACGCGCCGGTGTACCGGCTTGAGACCGTCGCGGACATCCGGCAGGGCGCGGCCGACGATCACGCTCATGGCGTAATCGAGATAGCTCTGCCGCATCTCGTCTTCGATGTTGACGCGTATGACTTCTTTGGCTAGTTCCGCCATCGGGATTCCAGGGTTCTGACGCTAGACGACCTGCAGTCCGCCCAGGGCCGGGCGGACGCCGAAAAATAACGCGCGAGGATACCACAGAACGGCGTCGCGCCGGAGTCGGAAGCCCTTGTTTCTGGCCGTTTTTTACCGTTTATGACGGTCCGGCCGCTGGGTCCCCGCAGCCGCTGCGGAAAATCAGGCCAGCTGGCGCAATTCCTCGGCCAGAAGCACCGGAATTTCGGCATCTTCGAACTGCCTTGAGAACAGCGGAACGGCGAACGAAAAACGCTCGCCCTGCTTGTCGAGCACGTAGGCCAGCTGCAGGCGCGCGAAGGATGCCCGCAGCAGTTCGACTTCGATATTCGCCCAGGGCCGCAGCAGTTCGACCATGTCGGCGAGGCTCGTGCCGGCCTGCGCCGCGACGCGATACACGACGATGCGATCCAGCCGCGAGGCGCGTTCGTCATGACTGAGCCGGCCCCAGCCCGCGAGCGCGTCGAGCACGGCCTGCGAGTTCAACGCGCGCTCGACGTCGCCGGCTTCGATCGCGCGACCGCCGCGATCGAGCGCTTCGAGGCATTCCTGGCACAGGATCGCGATGAGGTTCGCGCGCCGGCCGCTCTGCTGCACGATGCGCTCGACGAGTACGTCGTCCGCGAAGCGCAGGTTGAGCACACCCAGCGGCACGGTCGCGAGTTCGCGGCAGGCCTCGGCTTCGAGTCCGCCGACGCTGACGACTTCGCCGAAATTACGCAGCGGCGACTGGTAGTCCAGCGCCGCGGCGGCGTAGAGATCCCAGAAGCCGGCGAGCAGGAAATGGCAGCGCCCTTCCTCGGACAGCGCGCGCATCGCCGAGAGCTCGGCGTAGTCGCGCGCCGCGTCCGCGCGGAAGAACGGATCGGCCTCGTCGATCAGCATCAGCAGGCGCTTGCCGCCCTGCTGGCGCACGAGTTCGGCGACGACAGTGGAGAGGTCGCTGTCCAGCGGCAGGCCGCTCTGCGCCGCGAGACGCGGCAGCAGGCGATGATCGCGCAGCACGACGTAGACGCACGCCAGATGCGGGTGCGCGCGCAGCCGCCGCTCGATCGCTTTCATGAGACTGGTCTTGCCGAGCTGACGGCCGCCGATCAGCAGGTAGTTCGACGGCTCGCGCTGCACGACGCGCGCGAGCAGGCTCTCGCGGCCGAAGAACGACGACGCGCGCGCAATGCCGCCGCGCGTCTGGTACGGCGAGATGCGCGTGAGGCGCAACTCTTGCGCCATCGCGCGCAGCAGAACCAGCAGCGGCTCGCGTTCGAGCAGCCACGCGGTCTGGATCTCCTGGCCGATGCAGACGAACAGATTGGTGCGGTCGGCACACAATCCGCGCAGCTGCGTTTCCGCTGCCGCGCTGGGTGTGAACACGAGCAGCACATCCAGACCGGTCTGCTGCTGGCGCAGATGCCGCACGAGCTGCGCACCATCGAGGTCGGCGCGCGGAAACCAAGCCAGGCAGCGTTCGAGCGAGACCGGCATGTCGCCGGAAAATGTCCACTCATACACAGTTCCCGGCAGATTCCAGCCGTTGCTCGGCGCGCACTGCGCCGCCACACGCAGCGCGAATCGCTGCGCGCGCTGCGCATCGCCGACCTGTGCGAAGCCCACCGCTTCCTTCCAGTCGGCCGGTTCGACGCCCGCCGCAGCCAGCGTGGCATCGCGCCGCTGCAGCCAGCCCAGTGCCGTGTCGATGCGCCGCAGCAGCGGCAGCGGCATGCGCTTGAGCCGTGCGGGATCGCGCTGGATCGGCGCGATCAGCGGATGGCGCCACAGCAGCAGCACACCGAGCACGAGCAGCACGAGCAGCGACAGCACGAGCAGCGTTCCGAGGTTGCGGGTCGTGCTGCCGGTGAAGTCTTCCTCGCTGCGGCAGTTCAGCGGCAGATAGTCCGCGGGTATCGGCGGATCGCCGGCGCCACAGCTCCAGTCGCGTGCCCGCGGATCCCAGCGATAGACCACGCGCTTGCCGTGCAGGCTGCGATCGATCTGCGGCAGTGGACGCACCGTGCCGACGATGGCGTTGGGCTGCAGCGAGAGTTCGAAAATCTTGCCCAGCGCAGGCACCTCGATCGCCTCAAGCTGCGTCGGCCACTCCTCGCGATCGCTGACGTAGACATTCATGCTCATGCGCGCGGCCTGCAGCTCGACCCAGCCGTTGGCGAGCCACGCGCGGCTCTGCGGACTGATCAGCACGCCGCTCAGCGAGGAATTCCACTGCGGCAGGATCAAGGCGGTGCCGAGGAACAGCGTGACAGCGGCGACGATCGCAGCGCGCAGCCAGAACTTTCGCGTCGGACTCATGCGCCCGCGTCGCTCCATGCGGCGATGATCTGGCGGCCGGCGCGGCGCACCGCGTCGCAGCGCCACTCCAGCAGCAGGCCGTCGCCGCTGATGCGGGCGGTCACGAGGTTCGCCCAGAACAGGCGGCGCAGCAGCCGGTCGATCAGATAGGGCTGCGCGCGGCCGAGGCTGGTCTGTTCCAGCCAGCCGGCGATGCGCGCGCGCGCCTCGGCGTCGCCGAGCAGCGGAACGAAGCC
>Ga0207698_10002606_pt1 | contig 10727 bp, 7 predicted proteins | sample KBSCornC22_FD_184298 | JGI IMG/M metagenome (GOLD analysis project Ga0207698, IMG submission 184298) | Corn rhizosphere microbial communities from Kellogg Biological Station, Michigan, USA - KBS Corn C2-2 (SPAdes) (version 2) | ecosystem: Host-associated > Plants > Roots > Rhizosphere > Soil ...
CGATGTAGTCGAGCAGACGCTGGTAGTGCGTGATCACGACGAACGCGCGCTGCGCGCTGCGCATGTGGTTGACACCTTCGGCGACCATCTTCAGCGCGTCGATGTCGAGACCCGAATCGGTTTCGTCGAGGATCGCCAGGCGCGGTTCCAGCAGCGCCATCTGGAAGATCTCGTTGCGCTTCTTCTCGCCACCCGAAAAGCCGGCGTTGACCGCGCGGTGCAGCAGGTCGTCGGAGATGTGCAGCACGCGCAGCTTCTCGCGCACGAGCTTGAGGAACTGCATCGAATCCAGTTCCGGCTCGCCGCGGTATTTGCGCTGCGCGTTCAGCGCGGCCTTGAGGAAATACGTGTTGTTGACGCCGGGAATCTCGACCGGGTACTGGAACGCGAGGAACAGCCCTTCGGCGGCGCGCTCTTCGGGTTCGAGCTGCAGCAGATCCTTATCGCCGAAATCGACCGTGCCGGCGGTGATCTCATAGCCTTCGCGGCCCGCGAGCACATTGCCCAGCGTCGACTTGCCGGCGCCGTTGGGACCCATGATCGCGTGCACTTCGCCGGGTTTCACATCGAGGCTGAGCCCCTTGAGGATTTCCTTGCCGGCGACGCGGACGTGGAGGTTTTCGATTTTCAGCATGTTCGTGTTCCGCGAGTTGCAGCGAAAAATTCGGGAGTGGAAAAGTGGAGCAGCGACCATTCCTGGTCGCTTCGGTTAACGCATTTCGCCGGGGGTTACCTTGAGTTGGGGTGCGCCTGCGGCGTACCCCAGCCTACGGTTCTACGCGTCAGCCCACCGCGCCTTCGAGCGAAACTTCGAGCAGCTTCTTGGCTTCCACCGCGAATTCCATCGGCAGTTCCTTGAATACCTGCTTGCAGAAGCCGTCGACGATCATCGACACGGCGTCTTCCTGGCCGAGTCCGCGCGAGCGGCAGTAGAACAGCTGGTCGTCGGAGATCTTCGAGGTGGTCGCTTCGTGCTCGACGATCGCGCTGGGATGCTTGACCTCGATGTACGGGAACGTGTGCGCGCCGCAGCGCTTGCCGATCAGCAGCGAATCGCACTGGGTGTAGTTGCGTGCGCCTTCGGCGCTCTTTTCCACTTTGACGAGTCCGCGATAGCTGTTCTGGCCGCGGCCGGCGCTGATGCCCTTGGCGATGATCTTCGACTTGGTGTTCCTGCCGATGTGGATCATCTTCGTGCCGGTGTCGGCCTGCTGCGCGTGGTGGGTCAGCGCGACCGAATAGAACTCGCCGGTGGAATCGTCGCCGCGCAGGATGCAGCTCGGGTATTTCCAGGTGATCGCCGAACCGGTCTCGACCTGGGTCCAGGAAATCTTCGAGCGCGCACCGCGGCAGTCGCCGCGCTTGGTCACGAAGTTGTAGATGCCGCCGACGCCGTTCTCGTCGCCGGGATACCAGTTCTGCACGGTCGAATATTTGATCTGCGCATCGTCGAGCGCGACCAATTCAACGACGGCCGCATGCAGCTGGTTCTCGTCGCGCTGCGGTGCGGTGCAGCCTTCGAGGTAGCTGACGTAGCTGCCTTCCTCGGCGACGATGAGCGTACGTTCGAACTGGCCCGTGTTCAGCGCGTTGATGCGGAAGTAGGTACTGAGTTCCATCGGGCAGCGCACGCCCTTCGGGATGAACACGAACGAGCCGTCGGAGAACACCGCGCAGTTCAGCGCGGCAAAATAGTTGTCGGCGACCGGCACGACCGAGCCGAGGTATTGCTTCACGAGATCCGGATGTTCCTGGATCGCCTCGGACATGGAGCAGAAGATCACGCCGGCTTCGGCCAGCTCCTTGCGGAAGGTCGTGCCGACGGAGACGGAATCGAACACCGCGTCAACGGCGACGCCGGCGAGCTTGGCGCGTTCGTGCAGCGGCACGCCGAGCTTGTCGTAGGTTTCGAGCAGCTTCGGATCGACATCGGCCAGCGACTTGGGCCGCTCCTTCGGTGCGGCGTAATAGCTGACGGACTGGAAATCGATCGCCGCGATGCGCAGTTGCGCCCAGTCGGGCATCGGCATCGTCAGCCAGTGGCGATAGGCCTTGAGGCGCCAGTCGGTCATCCACTGCGGCTCGTTCTTCTTGGCCGAGATCTGGCGCACCACGTCCTCGGACAGGCCGGGCGGCAGGTATTCGGTTTCGATGTCGGTCACGAAACCGGCCTCGTAGCGCCGGTTCAGTACCGTCTCGATCTCGTCGTTGCGTTCGGTTGCCATGGGCTGCCTACTGATTTCGCTTTTCATACCAGCGCTACACGCAGCGGCGTCGGGATCGGCCGCTTCGGTCCTTGTGGTTTCATCATGTCGGCCAGCGTGACGCTGGCCAGGGCATCGGCGATCGCCTGGTTGATGCGCTGCCAGTTGCCGCGCACGCCGCAGTGGTTTTCGTGATCGCACAGCCCGGTGTGGACGCTGCACTCGGTCATGCCGATCGGACCTTCCATCGCGACGACGATCTCGGCGACCGATATCGCGGCCGGCGCGCGGCCGAGGCGATAGCCGCCGTTGACGCCGCGGAAGGACTCGACGAGCCCCGCATGCACGAGCTGCTTGAGCAGCTTGGATACGGTCGGGATCTCCAGCCGCGCCCGCTCGGCCAATATCTGCGCGCTGAGCACGTCGCTGCCGGCCTCGGCCAGTACAGTCATGACGACGGTCGCGTAATCAGTGAGCTTGCTGACGCGGAGCATGGGCGGGGCCGCAAAAGTAGACCGAAATGGTACGGTTTTAAGCGGGCGGCGGCAATAACGGGTTGGCGCGAGGAAGAGCAGCTCAAGCGCGGCCGTGAGCTGCGCCTGTTCGATCAGGCATCGGCGGTGTCGACGTTCGTTCATCGAATTGAGACTGATTCTCATTTGTGCTGTAATCGCGGCTCTTGCGCCATGCCGGCGCGCCCCTCGTGCCGAGCCGTCCCGACCTCCATGGCCAACGATCCACAACGCCGCGCCGGGTGGTTGAAGACGCTGCATCAATGGCACTGGATTTCGTCGGCGGCCTGCCTGATCGGGCTGATCCTGTTCGCTTTCACCGGGATCACGTTGAACCATGCCAGCCAGATCAGCGCCGAGCCGGTGGTGACGAACCGGCAGGCGGAAATCCCAGCCACGCTGCGCGAATCACTGTCCGCGCGCGGCCTGGAAGGCAAGCAGCCGGTCGACGGCGAACTTGCGCGCTGGTTCGCGAACGCGCTCGACCTGCGCATTGCCGGCGCCGAGGCCGAGTGGAGCGCGAGCGAAATCTACATCTCGCTGCCGCGGCCTGGCGGCGATGCCTGGGCCAGCGTGGATCTGGCCAGCGGCGCGGTCGAATACGAACGCACCGACCGCGGCTGGATCGCCTGGCTCAACGATCTGCATAAGGGCCGCAACACCGGCGCGGTCTGGACCTGGTTCATCGACATCTTCGCCGTGGCCTGCCTCGTGTTCGCGATCACGGGCCTGTTCCTGCTGCAGCTGCATGCGCCGCGCCGGCCGGCGACCTGGCCGATGGTGGCGCTGGGCCTGGCGGTTCCTTTCGTGCTGATTCTGCTGTTCCTTCATTGATGAGGTGCCCATGCGTGTGCAACTGAAGCTTTCCTGCGCGCTCAGCGCGCTTCTCGCCGGCAGCGCGACCGCGGCCGATCTCAACGTCGGCGTGGAAGTGCCGAACCTCAACGTCGCCGAGTACCACCGGCCCTATGTCGCGGTCTGGGTCGAGCGCCCGGACAACACGGTCGCCGCCAACCTCGCGGTCTGGTACCAGCAGAAAGGCGGCAAGGACGCAGCGACTGGCAAGCAGGAACACGGCACCAAGTGGCTTGCCGACCTGCGCCAGTGGTGGCGCCGCAGCGGCCGCAGCAGCACGATGCCGATCGACGGCGTCAGCGGCGCGACGCGCCCCGCTGGCGTGCACAAGCTCAGCTTCAATGACAAGCAGCCGCAGCTCGCGGACCTCAAGCCCGGCAAATACGCCCTCGTCGTCGAGGCCGCGCGCGAAGTCGGTGGGCGCGAGCTCGTGCGCATTCCGTTCGACTGGCCGCCGGCGAAGGCGGTGCATGGGGACACCAAGGGCGAAGTCGAGTTGGGTGCTGTGTCTTTGGATCTCGCGCCCTGAAGAGGAACTAGGGGTAGTAGGTAGAAACTAGGAAGGGCGGTCTGGCGCCGCGGCGCTTGCTGGTTTCCAGCTCCGTTTGCGTGGGCCGGAAGTGTTGCTCCAGGCCGCGCTCTCGATTTCCGCTACCCGGGCCAACGCGTCGCGTTGGCCTCCACGTGTACTAACGCGCGCTCCAGACACATTTGACTGCATTTTTAATCTATACGCGTTTTCCAATTTCGGAGAATACCGATGAAAGCTCTACGCCACCTCGTTGCTGCCGCACTCGTCCTGTTCTGCGCCGGCGCGGCACAGGCGCATAAATCCTGGCTGCTGCCATCGGCGACGGTGCTGACGGCCGACCAGTGGATCACCGTCGATGCGGCGGTCTCCAACGACTTGTTCTATTTCAACCACATGCCTATCCGCCTCGACAATCTCGAGATCACCGCGCCCGACGGCAGTGCCGTGAAGCCGGAGAACCCGACCACGGGCAAGCTGCGTTCGAGCTTCGATCTGCACCTGGACAAGCCGGGCACCTACAAGATGGCGCTGGTCAACAACGGCCTGTTCGCAAGCTATGAACTCAACGGCGAAAAGAAGCGCTGGCGCGGCAAGCCGGAGGACATGGCCAAGGACATTCCGGCCGACGCGAAAAATGTGGAAATTACCCAATCGGCCGGCCGCGTTGAGACCTTCGCGACGGCCGGCGCGCCGAACGACACCGCGCTGAAGGCGACGGGCAAGGGCCTGGAGATGACGCCCGTCACGCATCCGAACGACCTGTTCGCGGGCGAGGCGGCCAAGTTCCGCTTCACGCTCGACGGCAAGCCGGCGGCAGATCTCGACGTCGAAATCGTCCCGGGCGGCAGCCGCTGGCGCAACGCGCAGAACGAGATCGCGCTGAAGACCGACAAGAACGGCGAGGTCAGCGTGACCTGGCCGGCCGCGGGCATGTACTGGCTGGAAACCTCGATGCAGGACAAGAACGCGACCGTGCCGAAGGCGACCTCGCGTCGCGCGAGCTACGTCGCGACGTTCGAGGTGCTGGCGCAGTAAGCATGCGGCGCGAATACCGGATCACGGCACACGGAAGTGCCGTATTTCCTGCGCTGGAGTGCGCGCGTGTTGTTCGTCCGAAGCGATGCCAAGCGGCTTCGTCTGGGCAGCGATGCGCGTGTGGTTATTCGGCGCGGCGACGATCGTCCATGTCTTCCGCGAAGGAAGCCGCATGAGTTTCGCCGTGCTCGCTCGCCGCCTCCTGCCTCGCCGCGTTTTGCGCTGGCCCGTGCGCGCATGGAGTGGCGACAGCATGGGCACGAGCTGGTTGGTGAAGGTCTGCGCGCGGCGCCGGCCCGACGCCGCCGTTGTGCGCGAAGCGATCGAGGCTGAACTCGACCGCGTCGACCGGCAGATGAGTACCTGGCGCGCCGATTCGGACCTGAGCCGCTACAACACCGCGACGGAACCGGGTTGGGTGGAACTGCCTGAGGACTGCTATCGCGTCGTCACGACAGCGCTCGCCGTAGCGCGGCAAACCGACGGTGCCTACGACCCCACCGTCGGGCGCCTCGTCAATCTCTGGGGCTTCGGCCCCGACGGCCGCCGCGACGCGCCTCCGCCAGCGGCGGCGATCGAACGCGCGCGCGCCGACTGCGGCTGGCAGCGGCTGCGCTGCGACGATGCGCGCCGCGCCGTGTGGCAGCCCGGCGGTGTATTTATGGACTTGTCCGCTATTGCAAAAGGCTTTGCCGTCGATCAGGTCTGCGTAAGCCTGCAACGTCGCGAGATCCACGACTATCTCGTCGAAGTCGGCGGCGAGCTGCGTGCACGCGGCTTTCGTGGCGACGGACGTCCCTGGTACGTCGCGATCGAGTCGCCGGAGAAACACGCGGAGATGCCGCTGGTCGGCGTGCTGCGCGACGGCGCCATCGCAACTTCGGGCGACTATCTGCGCTATTTCGAAAGCGCCGGCCAACGCTATTCCCACACCATCGATCCGCGCACGGCCGAACCCGTCAGCCATGCGCTCGCCGCGGTCACCGTGCTGCATGACGAGACCATGCTCGCCGACGCGTACGCGACGGCGTTCAGCGTGCTCGGTGCCGACGAAGGCCTCGCGTTCGCGCAGCGCCATGGCATCGCCGCGCGTTTCGTCAGCCGCGCGGCGCAGGGACTGGCCACGGTCGAGTCGAGCGCGTTCGCGCGCTTCCGCTGCGCATGAGCAGAAATCAGCGATGGTTTTCGCGCGGTGTGATCGGCAATGCCGCCGTGCTGCTCGTGCTGGTGGTTATCGCCGGCGTGTTCGCGAACTGGCAGCGCGTGCCGTTGGCCTGGATCGATCCCGCGCCGACGCGCCTCGCTGGCGCGGTAACCGTGATCGTTGTGTTCGTCATGTTCTGTCTCGCGCTGCGTATGCGCCGCCGTGCACGAGCGGCGCGCCTGCAGGTGGCCGAGGTCGCCGTCGCTGATGCCGTACTCGTCGCGTATGCGAGCCAGACCGGCACGGCCGAGGACCTCGCACGGCGCACCTTGCGCACGCTCGCCGACGCGGGCTGTGCCGCGCGCCTGGTCGCCTTCGACGCGATCGACGAAGCGCTGCTGCGCGCGACGCGGCGCGCGCTGTTCGTCGTCAGCACGTACGGCGAAGGCGATCCACCCGACATGGCCGCGGGCTTCGCGCGCCGCCTGCTCGCGCACAAGCTCGCGCTGCCGCAGCTGCGCTACGGCGTGCTCGCGCTCGGCGACAGCGAGTACGTCAATTTCTGCGGCTTTGGCCGCAGTGTCGATACCTGGCTGCGCCAGCAGGGGGCGCAGGCTTTGTTCGATCGTATTGATGTGGACAATGCGGACCCTGGCGCCCTGCGCCACTGGCAGCACCAGATCGGTGTACTGGCTGGACGCACCGACGAACCCGACTGGACCGCGCCGCGCTATTCGCGCTGGCAGCTGACGGGGCGGCGCGAACTCAATCCCGGCAGCGTCGGTGGCGCGTGTTTCTTGCTGTCGCTGCAAGCGCCTCACGGCGAAAGCCCGAACTGGTCCGCGGGCGACGTGGCTGAGATCGGCCCGCGGCACGCGCCGGAAGCCGTCGCGGCACAGCTGCGGCGCTGCGGCATCGATGGTAATCGTCTGCTCGACGGCGGCGAAAGCGTGGCCGAATTCCTCGCGCGGCATCAGTGGCCGGAGACGACGCCCGCTGCAGGCGAGGCCGGCGACGAATGGCTTTCGACGCTCAAGCCGCTGCCGCATCGCGAATACTCGATCGCGTCGATACCGCAGGACGGGCGTCTCGATCTGCTCGTGCGGCAGTGGCGCCGCGACGACGGCAGCCACGGACTCGGTTCGGGATGGCTGACCGCGCATGCGGCGGTCGGTACGACGATCGACCTGCGCCTGCGCCGCAACAGCCAGTTCCATCTGCCGCCGCAGCCGTGTCCGCTGATCCTGATCGGCAATGGCACGGGCATCGCCGGCCTGCGCGCGCTGCTCAAGGCACGTATCGCGCAGGGTCAACGTCGCAACTGGCTGCTGTTCGGCGAACGCCAGCGCAGCCGCGATTTCTTCTTCGCCGAGGAAATCGAGGAGTGGCAGCGCAGCGGTGTGCTCGAACGCGTCGATCTCGCGTTTTCGCGCGATCAGGCCGAACGCATCTACGTGCAGCAGCGCGTGCGCGAAGCCGCAGACGTGCTGCGCGAATGGGTCGCCGCCGGTGCGTGCATCTACGTCTGCGGCAGCCTGCAAGGCATGGCGCCGGCCGTCGACACGGAACTGCGCGCGGCGCTGGGCGTGGACACCGTGGACACGCTGGCCGAGCAAGGGCGCTATCGACGCGACGTGTACTGACGTCCGGCGTGTAGTGACGTCATGAGATCACGCGTGAAGCGTCTCTCCGGACGCGCGCAATTGCTGGCAACCGTCGCGGAATCGCACAGCGGAACCGTGTGAAGGCGTCGAGTCCTCGGCGTCGCGCTGCAGATCGCTGAGAGCGCCTTCGCGCACAGTCCGGAGGCATGCGCCGCGGTTTCTCGATCGCCGCTGGATATCGAGGTTTGCGCCGGGTGAGGGGAACTTGATGCCAACCGCTGCGGCTTCGGCGGCAACCGCTGCGGCTTCGGCGGCAACGGCTCGGATCTGATGAAATGCGACCAAAGTGTGTTGCGAATCATTCTTATTTACTGTTAACCTTTCGTTGATGGCCGGCAAGCCGCGGCGCCGCAAGGCCCGCGCGACCGGTCCGCCAGGGGAATCCGCTTCCACCTCGCCATTCCAACGACGCTGGCGCGCCGCAGCGCGCCGCCAACGTGATCGCATTACTGAAGGACCCAGGAACCACCATGTCGAACTCCGCGTATATCCGTTCCGCCGCTGCCACTCCGCCGCGCCTGCTGACCACGGCGCTGGGCCTGGCTCTCGCCACGGCGGCGCCGCATGCGTTCGCCGAGACCGCGATCGCCAGCGAGACCGCGACCGACGCGGCCAGCGTGCAGACCCCGGATGGTGCCGACGGCCGCCGTGGCCGCGACGAGACCAAACTCGATGCCGTCGACGTGCATGGCATGCTGGTGAAAGAAGTTTCCTCGCCGAAGTACACCGCGCCGCTGCGCGACACGCCGCAGTCGATCGAAGTCGTGCCACAGGAAGTGATGAGCGGACAGAACCTGCTGTCGCTGCGCGACGTGCTGTCGACGCTGCCGGGCATCACCTTCGGCGCCGGCGAAGGCGGCGGCGGTTTCGGCGACAGCATCAACCTGCGCGGTTTCTCCGCGAACAACGACATCCAGGTCGACGGCGTCCGCGACAGCGCGCAGTACTCGCGCACCGACACCTTCAATCTCGAGCAGATCGAAGTCGTCAACGGCGCGAACTCGGTGTACTCGGGCGCGGGCTCTGTCGGCGGCACGATCAATCTCGTGTCCAAGGTTGCGCGCGAAGGCGATTACACCAACCTCGGCGCCGGCGTCGGCACCGACTCCTACGGCCGCGTCTCGCTCGACACCAACCAGACGATCGGCGACAGCACGGCCGTGCGCGTCAACGTGATGGGTCATCGCAACGATGTGCCGGGCCGTGATGTCGAGGAAATGAAGCGCTGGGGCTTCGCGCCGTCGATCGCATTCGGCCTCGGCACCGACACCACGCTGACGCTGAGCTACCTGCACCAGCGCGACGACAACACGCCGCAATACGGAGTGCCGTATTTCTTCGCCGGCAACCGCGGCTTCACGCTGCCGGGCGTCGATGCGGGCGCCTACTACGGCTACCGCAACGTCGACACGCAGGAAATCGAGGTCGATGCTTTCACGAGCATCCTCTCGCACACCTTCAGCCCGAACCTCAGCGTGCGCAATTTCACGCGCGTGCAGGAGGTCAACCAGTTCCTCATCGTCGATCCGCCGCAGGGCACGTTCTGCCTGGCCAACAACCAGACGCCCGTCGGCGGTAGCTGCACCATCGGCACCGGTGCGGCGCAGATCGTCGTTCCGGTCAACACCTACATGCCCAGCGGTCCGCGCGGCAACGTGCGCGACACGACGAACCGCATGCTCGTCAACCAGACCGACCTGACCGCCAAGTTCAACACCGGTTCGATCGAGCACACGCTGGTCGGCGGCTTCTCGCTGATGCACGAAAGCTTCGCGCTCGACGGCAGCAACGAATTCCGCAACGCCGACGGCAGCAATCCGTTCGTTGCGCCGAATCATCTGCCCTATACCGATCCGTACAACCCGGACACGCTGTATACCGGCCCGCGCAACCGCACGCTGACCAGCAAGACCGACGGTGAACTCGACAACGCCGCGATCTATGCCTTCGACACGCTGAAGTTCAGCGAGCAGTGGCAGCTCAACCTCGGTACGCGCTTCGAGCGCAACGAAGGCAGCAGCACGGCGTACACGGTCTCGACGGCGGCCAGCGCGGCCGGCCCGATCGGCACCGTCACCGGTGCGAGCGCGCCGACCAAGAACACCGACGATCTGTTCTCGTACCGCGCAGGCCTCGTGTTCAAGCCGGTCGAAGCGGGCAGCATCTACTTCGCCTACGGCAACTCCAAGACGCCGTCGAAGGCCTCGGTCAACGGCTCGTGCACGCAGGCGCCGCCGCCGGCCACCGGTCCGACCCTCGGCACCAACAACTGCAATGTCGATCCGGAAACCGCGATCAACTATGAACTCGGGACGAAGTGGGATCTGCTCGACCAGCGCCTGTCGCTGACCGCGTCGATCTTCCGCAACGACCGCGAGAACTACCGCGTGGCCGATCCGGGCAACCCCGACAACCCGGCCGGCGAGCAGCAGCTCGACGGCGAGGCGCGCGTCGACGGCGTGCTGCTCGGCGCCAGCGGCAACATCACGAAGAACTGGGCCGTCTACGCGAACTACACCTACCTGCAGAGCGAAGTGCTGCAGGGTGTGTCGAACCTGCAGTCCTCGCAGGGCCTGGACTACACCAGGGGCGACGATCTGGTCAGCGTGCCGAAGCATTCGTTCAACGTCTGGACCACGGTCGACGTGGGCCAGTGGCAGTTCGGCTACGGCATGAACTACCAGGGCGAGTACTACCTCAACCAACACAGTGCGACGAATCTCAACGGCCCGCTGGCCAAGGCCGACGACTACTGGACGCACCGCGCGATGGCCGCATGGA
>Ga0207698_10002612_pt1 | contig 10711 bp, 13 predicted proteins | sample KBSCornC22_FD_184298 | JGI IMG/M metagenome (GOLD analysis project Ga0207698, IMG submission 184298) | Corn rhizosphere microbial communities from Kellogg Biological Station, Michigan, USA - KBS Corn C2-2 (SPAdes) (version 2) | ecosystem: Host-associated > Plants > Roots > Rhizosphere > Soil ...
GGACGGTCATTGCCGGCGGCACGCTCGCGACGGCAGCGCTCGCGGGTGTCGGAGCGTGGGCTCTGCTCAAGCCGAGCTCCGCCGGCGCGGCATCGGGCAGCGTCGCCGTTCTCCCGTTCGAAAATCTCAGCGGCAATCCGGCGGAGACCTATTTCTCCGACGGCATCGCCGAAGAAATTCGTAGCGCGCTGGCCCGGATCGGCGGCCTCACAGTGATCGGGCGGACCTCGTCCGAAGCGGTTCGCAACGACGACGCGCCGACCGCCGCAAAGAAGCTTGGAGTCCAAAACATTCTGACCGGGAGTGTCCGGCAATCGCCGTCGACCGTCCGGATCACCGCGGAGCTCGTGGACGGCAGGACGGGTGCCGATCGCTGGTCACAGGATTACGACCGCTCGCCTGGCGATTCGATCAAGATCCAGACCGATATCGCCGAGAATGTCGCACAAGCGCTGAGCGCGACACTGGGAGCGGTGGGCCGGGCCGCGATCGTCGCCGGGGGCACGAGCAATCCCACCGCGCAGAAGCTTTTGCTCGAAGCGCTGCAGACCGCTTACGGGAACACAGGGGCGAAGATTCAGAATGCGATTACACTGCTCGATCGAGCGATCGCCCTCGATCCGCAATATGCCGAAGCTGTCGCGCTGAAGGCGATCCTGCTGAACGTCTACGCGAGCACGTTCGCAAACGGCGTCGCCGAGCTCCTGGCTTACCGGGCGAAAGCCTTAGAAACGGCCCAAGCCGCGCTCGAGCTCGCGCCGAACTACGCAGGCGCGCATCATGCAATGGCCTTCATCGAGCAGGTCGCCCTGAGGCTCGCGCCGGCTGCCAATGAATTCAAGCGCGCTCTCGAGCTCGCTCCCAGCGACGCGGCGACAATTCGGGACTATTCCCATCTCGTCAATCGTCTCGGGCGATTCTCGGAATCGCTTCAGCTGACCGACAAGGTGCTCGCTCTCGATCCGCTCAATCCGCTTTCATATGTGGCACGAATGTCCGTGCTCATCGGAGCGCGTATGTATGGCGAGGGTGTCCGTTTTGGACAGGAGCTGCAGCGCAACTCGCCGAAACTGTTCCAGTTTCCCGAGCTTGTCGGCCTCTGCCTTGTTCTGCTGGGCCGATTTTCGGACGCCCAAGGCTATTTTGATCTCGCCCCGGCGGACAGCTATCAACGGCTCGTCGGTGAATCCGTGCTCCTGACCCGCACCGGACGCGCTTCCGAGGTGCAGGCGAAGATCGACAGGATGAGGAAAGGATACGGAGACGCTGCGAGCTACCAATATGGCGAACTCTACGCTCAGCTCGGCGACAAGGATCGGGCTTTCGCCGCTCTCGACCGCGGCTGGGAAATCCGCGACAGCGGCCTTCTCAACCTCAAGACCGACGTACTTTTGGACCCTCTCCGAAGCGATGGGCGGTTTGCCGCGCTGCTCGGTAAGGTCGGTTTTCCAGCGTGACGGCTGGTGCGCTCATCCGCGCTCTGCCATGGCGCCGCAATGGACGGCAGCCGCACTCGCGCCGGAGGATGTTTCCTCGCGCTCTTCCTCCTGCTGGGCTTCGTCTACGGGCTGTCGATCCGCAATCCGCTCAAGGGCGTTCTGATGGGCCTTGGGATCGGGATCGTGCTGGCTGTCGCGACTTGGCTGATCGATAAGGCCCGCCGCGGGAGCTAGACGATTCGCCGCCCCGACCAGATCACGCGGCCGATCGCCTTGATCTCGTCGAGGCTGCAATCGGGCCAATCGGGATAGGCGGGATTATCGGACTGCACCGTGGCACGGCGGCCGGTCGGGTTGAGCGCCAGCCGCTTCACCACCACGGCATCGTCGATCCTCAGCACATAGATTCCGTCGCGCAGCCGGTCGGCGGCATCGCCCAGGTCGACCAGAATGTCATCGCCCGGGCTCAGCGTCGGGGTCATCGAATCGCCTTCGACGCGAACGATCGACAATTGGGAGGGACGGCTCGCGGTCAGCGCTTTGAGCCAGCGGTCGTCAAACGCGAAATAGGGCTTGCCCAGCTCTTCGGTCACCACCGCGCCGGGGCCCGCAGATACGTTCACCGGATGCCGCTTGATGCTGACCAGCCCGACCGGCGGCCGCTCGCCTTCGGGCGGCCCCCCGAGCAGCGTCTCCGAAACCGAAAAGTAGTGCGCGAGCTTGCGCCGCTCCTCCTCCTTCAACCTCTTCGGAACGCCGCGACGGATAAACTGCTGAACATAGGCAGAATTGCGGCCGAGCATGCGCGACAGGCCGGCGAAATCTTCGCCGCGCTCCGCACACAGGCGTTCAAGAACAAGACGGGGATCCGGCACCATTAATGACCTCTTAATACTGATAGGAAAATCCCTAGACAAGTAGGAATTGCGTTGGGAATGAATGAGCAGCCGAGTCGCGGGATCATAAGGACAATCGCCGTGCATTTGCTCAGAGAGGTAGAAAAATTTTTGCGCCAGAACGACACAACCCCCGCCCGATTCGGCCGCGAAGCTTTGGGGGATCCTCGTTTCGTCTTCGACCTTCGCAAGGGACGCGACCCGCGCCCGCGAACGATCGCGCGCGTCCGCGCCTTCCTGGAGGGGTGCGCGCAATGAAAAGCTCATTGTCACAGGCCGCCGCGGCGCTGATCCGGGCGCTGAGCGCGCGCGCCGGCGTCGATCGAGACAGGGTTGTACTCACCGACATTCACTCGGCGGACTGGCAGTCGCTGACCTTCACCGGCGAGCGCCACCAGATCGGCCTTCGAATCACCGGGCGTGACTCAGGCCAAGCGGTTGCGCGCATGTGCGAGGGCCTCGACGATGCGGAGTTCAGCATTCCCGGCATAATCGTCGCCGACCTGTGCCTCGTTGGGACTGCGGCGCGGACGCCGAACGGCGATACCGAACTCATGGTCGAAGCGCTGACCGTCAGCGAGGATTAGCGAAGCGAGCGGCGCAGTTCCGCCAAAGCGTCGTGCAGCGCCTGTGAAGCGTCCTGAGGAATATCCCTGACCAGGTGACGCTCGATTTGGGCGTTGAGCTGCCCAGGTGTAGGCATCGCCGCGGGATCGAACAGGCGCACGACGCGCGAATCGGCGCCGAGCTCTTCCAAAATATCGTCGAGGACGAGCGGATCGTCTTCCGTGACCGCGGCAAGGGGTTCGTACCGCTCTGTCAACAGCAGCTCGGTCGGCTCGAGCGAGTCGATCTGCCGCACATCGAACACAGGAACGTGCAGCCTCGGCGTTTCGGGCTGGACCGCATTCAAAATGCGAAAACTGAGCAGATAGGCGACTGAGGCAAGGCCGACCGCAACCGCAATAAGCATCGACGGTCTGGCCTGCGGCCCCAGCCACGCAAAAGCCGCATAAGCTGCCGCCGTCGCGAACAGCGCCGAGGCTGCGCGGTCGACGTTCTTTTCGATCCGACTGATCGATCCCGCCTGCATGGCGAGCCATTTACGCGCAATTGGTTGCTATAGAGTTAGGCGGGAACCTCGCGCGGCTGGCGAATCTCCTGGACTGCCGGTTCGCTCTCGATGAGGTCGATCATCGCCTTGGTGAAGGGCTCGACATCCTGGGGATTACGGCTGGTGACGATATTGCCGTCGGTCACCGCCGCTTCGTCGATCACCGCCGCTCCGGCGTTGCGGAGGTCGGTCCGGATCGAGGGCCAGCTGGTCGCGGTGCGGTCGCGCAGCAGGTCGGCCTCCACCAGCAGCCATGGGCCATGGCAGATGGCCCCGATCGGCTTTCCCTGCTCCGCGAACAGGCGGATCAGCGCGATGACATCGCCGTGAAGGCGCAGCTGGTCGGGGTTGCGGACTCCGCCCGGGAGGATCAGCGCGTCGAAATCCTCTGCATTCGCCTCCTCGATCGTGAGGTCGGGCCGGATCGTCTTGCCTGGCTGGTCGTGAATGGTCGCCTGGATCGGATCGCGCGTCAGCGAAGCAAGCACGACTTCGGCGCCGCGCTCCTGCAGGATCTGCCGCGGCCCGAACAATTCCCATTCCTCGAAACCGTCGGTGGCGACGATCAGCACGCGCGCCTCGGAAAGCTGCATGGCAAGACTCCTTTCTTCCCTTAGGAACTCGCCCGCTCTCTCGCTCGCTTAGCCCCATTAAGGAGACGAGTGAAGGCGTTGTTACGGCACAGCAGCGACACAGAGCCGGGAATCAGCCGCAAGCGGATGGGTCGCTACTGGGCCTATTTCGATTCGGACGGCAACCGAATCACCGACCGCGACGAGATCGATCGACTGAACGCAGTCGGTCTTCCGCCGGCCTATAATGACGCCTGGTTCTGCGCCGACCCCGACGGCCATTTGCAGGCGACCGGTGTCGATGCGCGAGGCCGCAAGCAATATCGCTACCACCCCGCCTTCCGCAAGAAACGCGAAAGCGCCAAGTACGAAGGTCTGCTCGAGTTCGGCAAAGCCCTGCCGCGCTTGAGGCGCCGGGTCGAACGTGATCTCAAACGCCGCAACCTCACCCGCGAGGCGGTGCTCGCCGCGGTCGTCCGACTGCTCGACACCGAGCACCTGCGCATCGGCAACGAGGAATATGCGCGCGACAACAAGAGCTTCGGCGCGACGACTCTGCGCAGCCGGCATTTGACGCGCAAAGGGCAGCAATTGCTGATGCGCTTCACCGGCAAGCACGGCATCGTCCACGAGGTCAGAGTCACCGACACCAACCTCAAACGCATCTGCAAACGCTGCCAGGAGCTGCCGGGACAGATGCTGTTTCAATATGTGAACGGCGACGGTGAGCCCAGGCCGATCACGTCGGGCGACGTCAACGATTATATTAAAGAGGCGAGCGGAGGTGACTACACCGCCAAGCATTTCCGCACCTGGAGCGCGAGCGTGATCGCGTTCGATCAGATGCTCAAGAAGGCCGAGAATGCGCGGATCAGCGTCAAGACCGTGGTCGAACCCGTGGCCGAAGCCCTCGGCAACACGCCTGCGATCAGCCGCAAATCCTACGTCCATCCGAGGCTGCTCGAATGCGTGAAAGAGAATCCGCGCGACCCGCTCGGCGGAATCGACCGTCCAGCGGGCCGCAAGCGCTTGTCGAGCGCCGAAGTCGGGCTGCTCGAGTTCCTCGCTCGCGGCAGCAAGCGACGCCGCAGGCATAATGATGCCGCGAAAGCAAAAGTAGAGGCGCAAGCCGCGGCTTGATTGCGGTCGCTCAGGCCGCCAAGACGTGGCTCATGGGGGTGGATCGCCTGGCAAGCTGGTTCGAGGCAAACCGTGACGGTCTGCTGATCGGCCTGGCCGTCGCCGCCGCGCTCGTCCTCGTCATGCTGCTGTTGCGCGCGTTTGGCCGAAGAAGCATGGCGCGCGATCCCGAGGGTTGGGGTTGGCGGGCGGTGATCGGCCGAGTCCTTGCGAAGACCAGCCTCGCCTTCATGATCCTCACCGCGGCCGATGTGGTCGCGACCTATGCCGAGCTGCCGCACAAGATCGCTCGGCTGATCGACATCGCATTTGTCATCGCTTTCGCGCTCCAGGGCGCCGTCTGGGGCCGCGAGCTGATCCTTGGCCTCATCGGCCGCAAGGTCGCCGAGGAGAATGGCTCGGGCGCGCTCGGCAATGCGATGGCGATCATCCGCCTGCTGGTCAGCGTAACCTTATTCGTGATCGCAATGATCCTGATCCTCGACAATCTCGGGGTAAACGTGACTGCGCTCGTGGCGGGCCTGGGCATCGGCGGAATCGCCATCGGGCTGGCGGCGCAGGGCATCTTCGCCGATCTGTTCGCCGCGCTCTCGATCCTGTTCGACAAGCCGTTCAAGAGGGGCGACACTATCCGCTACGATAGCAGCACCGGCACCGTCGAGCGGATCGGGCTCAAGACCACGCGGCTGCGCTCGATCACCGGAGAGCAGCTGATCATGGCCAACACCAAGCTGCTCGAGCGCGAGATCCACAATATGGCGGAAGCCAAGGCGCGACGGGTAACGCTCTACCTTGCGGTGGGCGGCGAAGCGTCGGCCAACTCCATCGACGCGGTCGCGGCAGCCGCTGAAGCCGCAGTGTCGGCCCAGAAAGGCTGCAAGTTCGTCCGTTGCGCGCTTTCGGGAGCCGGCGGCGGAGGGCTCGCGTTCGACTTCGTCTATGACGATGCGACGCGCGATTCCGAGAGACTCGCCTCCGATCGTGCCGCAATCCTGCGCGCGCTCGTCGAGACTCTGCACGGGCACAAGCTGCAGCTGGCCCGCGCGTCCGACCAGCCGCCGGCCCCGCTGCCGTTCTGATGCCTGTCGCTACCATCGGTGAAATCCGGTCCCGCGTCGGTCAGGAGGTCGGCATCTCCTCCTGGATCATGGTTGACCAAGCGCGAATCGACGCATTCGCCGAGACGACCGAGGACCGGCAGTTCATCCACGTCGATCCTGTCGCTGCCACGCAAACGCCTTTCGGCGGGACGATCGCACACGGCTTTCTGACGCTGTCGCTGCTTTCTCGCATGGCTGCCGAGGCCATGCTCATTCCCGATGGCCTGAAGATGATCATCAACTATGGGCTCGACCGAGTCCGCTTTCTCGCCCCGGTGCGTTCGGGAAGCCGTATCCGCGGCCGCTTCACGCTTGACTCGGTCGAGGAGAAAGCGCCGGGGCAGGTGCTGATGCGGCACATTGTGACGGTCGAGATCGAAGGCGAGGATAAGCCCGCGCTGAGCGCCGTCTGGCTCGCGCTGATCGTCGTTTAGGAGAGAAGAATGCGCGACGCCGTGATCGTTTCGACCGCCCGGACCGGCATCGGCAAGGCGTATCGAGGCGCCTTCAACGCGACTCCGGGTCCGACGCTCGGATCCTTCTCGCTCAAGGCGGCAATCGAACGCGCGAAGATCGAGGCCGGCGAAATCGACGACGTCGTCTGGGGCGCGGTCCTCACCCAGGGCACGCAGTTCGGCAATATTGGCCGCCAGGTCGCGCTTCGCTCCGGATGTCCGGTCACCGTCTCGGGCATGACGATCGACCGCCAATGCTCGTCCGGCCTGATGGCGATCGCAACCGCGGCGAAGCAGATCGTCATCGACAGGATGGATGTGGTTGCCGCCGGCGGCCAGGATTCGATCAGCCTCGTGCAGACGCCGGAAATGCGGATCGCGCCCGATCCCTCGCTCATCGCCATGCACAAGCACATCTATATGCCGATGCTTCAGACCGCGGAGACGGTCGCCCAGCGCTACGGAATCAGCCGCGAGCGGCAGGACGAATATGCGCTGAAGAGCCAGCAGCGCACCGCGGCTGCGCAGGAGGCGGGCCGGTTCGATGCCGAGATCGTCCCCGTCACCACCACAATGAACGTCACGAACAAGGAGACCGGCGAAGTCTCTCAGCGCGAGGTGACGATTGCCAAGGACGAGGGCAATCGCGCCGATACGACCCTGGAGGGGCTCGCCGGCCTCAACCCGGTGCTTGGTCCCGGCACGTCGATCACCGCAGGCAATGCAAGCCAGCTTTCCGACGGCAGCTCCGCATCGATCCTGATGGAGGCGAAGGAAGCCGAACGGCGCGGCCTCAATCCGATGGGCCGCTATGTCGGAATGGCGGTTGCCGGTACCGAGCCCGACGAGATGGGCATCGGGCCGATCGAAGCGGTCAAGAAGCTCTTGAAGCGGTTCGACCTCACAGTCGACGACATCGGCCTGTGGGAATTGAACGAGGCGTTCGCGGTGCAGGTGATTTACAGCGCCGAGCAGCTCGGCATTCCCGAAGACCGAATGAACGTCGATGGCGGCTCGATCTCGATCGGCCATCCCTATGGCATGAGCGGGGCGCGCATGACGGGCCACGCGTTGATCGAGGGCAAGCGCCGCGGAGTCCGCTACGTCGTCGTCACCATGTGCGTCGGCGGCGGAATGGGCGCCGCGGGCCTGTTCGAGGTGCTCTGACCCTCAGCCGCGCGGGAAGATCACATGTCCGGAGCCGCTTTCGCCGACGCTCAGGCTCGCCGGATGGCCGCTCACGAACACGTCACCTGAACCGTATGTGCGCGCGATCAGATTGCCGTTAGTGCCCACCCAGGCGTTGCCGCTTCCATAAACGCCGACATCGGCGCTGGCCGGATTCCCGACCACATGCACGTCGCCCGAACCATAGGATCGCGCGATCAAGGTGCCGTTGGTGCCCACCCAGGCATCGCCGCTTCCGTACACGCCGACATCGGCGTTCGCGGCCTGGATCATGCGCAATTCGACATCGCCCGAACCCTGTACCTTGGCGACCAGCATGCCGGTGCGACCGTCGGCGCGAATCGACCCCGAACCTTTGGTGATCAGCTCGAGCTCGCGATTGTTGACGCCGCTCACTGTAATGTTTCCGCTGCCGCGGGTAACCGCGGACGACAGATTCGGAACCGTCACATAGACCTGGGGCGTGGTACGGGTCCGGTACGATCCGACCGAGCCGACGTGCAGCACGCCGTCGCTGACCTCCGTCGTCAGATAGGGCAAGAGGTTGTCGTCGGCCGCGACAGTCAGCGAAGGCTGCGGCCCGAAGCGCACATGAATATCCTCCGCCCCATTCGTCTCAACCGAGCGAAAATCGGGAACGGAGCGCGGCTGGCTGACGATTCGGCCGCTGCCGGTGATCATCGGCGCATCGTTGTTGTTCACCGAGATCCATTGCCCGTTCCACTCCGCCGCCGTCGCGGTGGGGAGGATCGCGGCACCAAACAGAATCGCTAAGACGTACAGCTTCATATCGAGCCTCCTTGTGCTACATTTGTAGCGACAACGGAAATGCGGTGCAACAGGAATCCGCGCAGACCGCCGGTTGACCGCCACCGACGCCATGTGCGTATGGGAGCGCCGTCTTTCTGCGCCCGATGAACCTTGGACCGGCAACGCGGGTTTGAGCGGAAAATGGGAGGAAAAAGCATATGCCCGAATCCAATTGCCCGCTGGTCGAACGCATCGCGCGCGTGCTCGCCGGAGCGGCGCTCAGCAGCAATGCCGAGGGAAGCGATCCGTCCGCGAGCCAAAAGGTCGACCTCGCGTGGCGCGAGCATATGAACCAGGCGCTCGCGGTCCTTCACACGGCGCGCGAGCCCGACGAGGCGATGGCCGCTGCCGGCGATCCTGATATGTGGCGCAAGATGGTCGAGGCCGCGATCGCGCAGAAGGTCGATTGACATCCTCCCCTCGATTTCGAGGGGAGCAGCCGCACGCCGGCATGCCCCGGCATGCCGGAACGGCTGCTCGCGCGAAGCGCGTCGGAGGGGACCCTCCACCGCCTTTGGCGGTCCCCCTCCCCTGCAAATGCAGGGGAGGATGTGATGCGCGCGCGCCCGCGCTGGACGCTCGTGTGCTGCGTCCTGGCATCGAGCCTCAGCTTCGTCGATGGCTCGGTCATGAGCGTTGCGCTCCCGGCGATCCGTGCGAGCTACTCGGCGGGCGCAGCGAACGTGCAGTGGGTGGTCAACGCCTATCTGCTTCCGCTGTCGGCGCTCCTCCTGCTCGGCGGCGCATTGGGCGACCATTACGGGCGACGCCGATTGCTCGTTATCGGCACCAGCCTGTTCGGCCTCTCCTCGCTGACCTGCGCGCTTGCGCCGAGCCTTCCATTCCTGCTCGCCGCACGCGGTGCCCAGGGGATCGGCGCGGCGCTTCTGCTGCCCAACAGCCTGGCGCTTCTGAACGCGGCTTATTCGGGCGAGAAGCGCGGCCGGGCGGTCGGGATTTGGGCGGCGTCGGGCGCGGCCATGGCCGCGGTTGCGCCCTTGCTCGGAGGTTGGCTGGTCGGCACCGTCGGCTGGCCGGCGATCTTCTACATCAACCTGCCGCTCGCGCTCGGCGCCATTCTCCTCGCGATCCGCTTCGTCGACGAGAGCCGGGAGACCGGCGCGGGCCGCACCGATTATGCCGGGGCGATACTCGCAACCGCCGGACTTGGTGGCGTAACCTATGGGCTGACTCTTTGGTCCGCCCACCGCCACGCCGAACCGGTTTCGCTGATTGCCACGACTGCGGGATTGCTGCTCCTCACCGGCTTCCTGTTCGCCGAACATCGCCGAAGCGATCGCGCGATGATGCCGCTGCAGCTGTTCAGCAACCTCTGCTTTTCCGGCCTCAACCTCCTCACCTTCCTGCTTTACGGCGCGTTCGGAGCGGCGATGCTGCTGATCCCTTATGTGCTGATCAGCAGCGGCGGCTATTCGCCCGTGCAAGCCGGTCTTGCACTCCTGCCGCTGCCGGTGCTGATGACGGCGGCCTCGCCGACGATGGGCCGCTTCGCCGCGCGGCTCGGTCCGCGCCTTCCGCTGACCATCGGCCCGCTCATAGTCGCCGCCGGCCTGCTCCTGTCGTGGCTCGTCGCGCCCGACAGCAGCTACTGGCGCGGCGCATTCCCCACGATCATCGTGATGGCGCTCGGAATGACCATCGCGGTCGCGCCGCTCACCGCCTCGGTGCTCGGCTCGGTCGAGGAGAAGCATGTCGCGATGGCGTCGGGTTTCAACAGCGCGGTCGCGCGTACCGGGGGCTTAATCGCCACTGCTCTTCTCGGCGCAGTCCTCGGCGCGACCGGCGCCCGGCTGTTCGACGGCTTCCATGTGGCGATGACGGTGTCCGCGGCCGTCGCCGCCCTTTCGAGTATCGTCGCGCTGACGATGCTCCGCGCGGTCAAGATGAAAAACGCTTAATTCCTCCCCACGAGCTACGCTCGCAGGGAGGATCTTACGCGTTGGCGGCGATGAATTTCTCGACGACGGGCGCGATCC
>Ga0207698_10002619_pt1 | contig 10698 bp, 7 predicted proteins | sample KBSCornC22_FD_184298 | JGI IMG/M metagenome (GOLD analysis project Ga0207698, IMG submission 184298) | Corn rhizosphere microbial communities from Kellogg Biological Station, Michigan, USA - KBS Corn C2-2 (SPAdes) (version 2) | ecosystem: Host-associated > Plants > Roots > Rhizosphere > Soil ...
GAACCTGGGCACATGCTGCTGAACGCCTACGGGCTGATGTATGACGAGGTCACCGCGGCCAATCTCTACAAGATCGACTACGACGGCAAGATCATCATGGAGCCGGAGGGCGGCTTCCCGCTGAACGCGACCGGCTACATCATCCACGGCGCGATCCATTCGGTCCGCCACGACGTCGAGGTGGTCATCCATACCCACACCCGCGCAGGCATAGCCGTCTCTGCCATGAAATGCGGACTGCTGCCCCTGTCGCAGCATTCGGTCATCCTCGGCGAGGTCAGCTATCACGACTTTCAGGCTCCAGCGCTCGATTTCGACGAGCGCCAGTCGATGATCGACGATCTGGGCGAGACCGACCTGATGATCCTGCGCAATCACGGACTGCTGGTCTGCGGCGCCTCGATCGCGCAGGCCTTCTCGAACATCTTCCGGCTCGAAACGGCCTGCCGCATCCAGGTCGATGCCCTGTCCGGCGGCTTGGATAACGCCCAGGTGCTGGACCAATCGCATTTCCAGGCCACCCGAGACCTGGTCCCCCGTCACGTCATCGAAGCAGCGGCGCAACAGCAATGGACCGCAGTTCGGCGGATGCTGGACCGGACCGGGGCTGCCGTCGACGCTTGATGGAAAACTTGAGGAGAACGCACGTGGTAAGTTACGTCGAGGATCGCGAAGAAGTGTCGCTTCCCGCCGCAATCGCGCCAAAGGTGACCGGGCTGAAGTCCACGGAAGGACTGCCCCCGCTGTTCCTGGAGGCGAAGCCCGGGGCCTTTGCCGACGCCGATCAGGCGGCTGACTGGGTCAAAGACAACCGTCCGGTCTTTGACCGCCTCATCGAGGAGCAGGGGGTGTTGGTGCTCCGGGGGTTTCCGCTGCAGACATCGGCGGATTTCGGCAAGCTTGGCGCGGCATTCCCGGCTTTTGACGGTAATTACCAGGGCGGCGCCGCGGCGCGCCGTTCGCTGGACAAGGGGGTCTACGAAGCCACCCAACGAACCGGCGACCAGACCATCCAGATACACCAGGAGATGTTCTACGTGCGCGACTATCCGCCGCGCATCGCCTTCTTTGCCCGCAAGGTCGCCGAGAGCGGGGGCGAAACCACGATCGCAGACATGGCGAAGGTCACCGGCAACCTGCCTCCCGCGATCCGTGCAAAGCTCGAGGACAAGGGCGTTCTCAACATCCGCAACTTCTTCCCGCCAAGTGGTTCGACGGTAGAGACGCGGCTGATGGATCGTCGCGGGTGGGACTTTGCGTTCTACACGGACTCGCGTGAGGAAGTGGACGACGTCTGCAGCAAGCGGGGCATGGAACCTCATTGGCATGACGATAACAGCCTGACCGTGTTCAGCCGCTTGCCTGCGTTCGTGGTCCACCCAACCACGGGGCAGGAATTTTACCGTACCGCTCTCCACGCCAATGCCAGGATCAGGGCAGAGCGCGAGACGAACCAGGAAGCCAAGCAGCTGCATGCATCGCAGAAGATTCCTAGCGACATGGTGCTGGGCGACGGTGAGCCGCTCACCGACGAGGAAGAGCGGGCCCTGGCCAAGGTCGTCGAAGATGCCACCATCTTCTGGAAGTGGCGGAATGGCGACGTGATGATCCTCGACAACCTCCAGATCGGGCACGGACGCAATCCGTTCGTGGGCGAACGCGCCACCGATCTGCAGATGTTCAATTGAAGTGGCGGGCTGGGGCCGACCAAGCCGCTGACTGAAAACCTATGCCGCCGCGCGACGAGCGTGGCGGCAGCGCCGATATGGCAGCGCAAAGGCGCAGTCGGTTTCGGCGCCAAACCAGGAAAGTTCGGGAGAGAAGCAATGCGTAAGACGAAAAAGGTTATCATCACCTGCGCGGTCACGGGGTCGGTCCACACCCCGTCCATGTCCCCCTACCTGCCGATCACCCCCGACCAGATTACTGCTGAAGCCGTCGCCGCGGCGGAAGCCGGGGCGGCCATGATCCATTTCCACGTGCGCGATCCGGAAACCGGCAAACCGACCCAGGATCCGAAGCTGTTCGGCCAGGTCCTGCCCCGGGTAAAACAGCAGACCTCCGCGATCCTCAACGTCACGACCGGCGGCGGGCTTGGCATGACGATGGACGAACGGCTCGCGGCGGCCATGTGGGCCAAGCCCGAGGTCGCCTCCATGAACATGGGGTCGATGAACTTCAACGTGGCCGGCGTGGCCGTGAAGGTTCCCGAGTGGAAATTCGACTGGGAGCAGCCCTACATCGAGATGACCAAGGACTACATCGCGTCCAATACCTTCGCCCAGATCGAGCGCGGGATGCGCGAGCTTGGCGAGGTTGGCACCCGGTTCGAGTTCGAGTGCTATGATATCTCGCACCTCTACAATCTCGCCTATTTCGTCGACAAGGGCATCGTGAAGCCGCCCTTCTTCATCCAGGGCGTTTTCGGCATCCTTGGCGGGGTTGGAGCTGACCCGGAGAACGTGCTGTTCATGAAGTCGACCGCGGAGCGGCTCTTCGGCGACGACTACCTGTTCTCGCTCCTCGCCGCCGGCCGCCACCAGATCCCGCTGACCACCTTCGGCGCGCTGCTGGGCAGTTCGGTCCGGGTCGGACTCGAGGACAGTCTCTATCTCGGCAAGCACCAATTGGCGAAGTCGAACGCGGAGCAGGTCGCCAAGAGCCGCCGGATTCTCGAGGAGCTGGGCATCGAGCTGGCCACGCCCGACGATGCGCGGGCCATGCTGGAGACCAAGGGCGGAGACAACGTCGGTTTCTGAACTGCAAGCCTGCGGGGCTTAGCCGCTATCGCGGCCGGCCGGAGCGCCGCGCTGCCTGTGAGCCAAAGCGGCCCGCCATCACAAGCGGCGGGCTGGCCACTCCCTGACTGGAGCGAACCATGTCCATCGATTTCTCGCTAAGCGATGACGGCATCGCCCTCATCACGATCAACCGCCCTGAGCGGATGAACGCGATGGATGCGGATCATTACAAGGGCCTCACCGAAGCCTGGATCCGGGTGCGGGACGACGATGCGGTACGGGTGGCGATCGTCACCGGCGCGGGCGAGAAGTCGTTCACTGCCGGCGCGGACCTCAAGTCCTCGGTCTGGGAACGCCCGTCGGCTGGGAAATTCTTCAAGACCCAGAACGACATGCTGCTGAACCGCGGACTTGAGGTGTGGAAGCCGGTGATCAGCGCCATCAACGGGTACTGTCTGGGCGGCGGCGTCACCCTCATGCTGGCGACGGACATCAGGATTGCCTGCGAAAGCGCGACGTTCAACGTTGCCGAGGTCAAGCGCGGCAGCGTCGCGGGGAACGGCGGCACGCAGCGGCTGATCAAGCAACTGCCCTATGCCGTGGCGATGAAGATGCTGCTGACCGGCGAGACGATTTCGGCCCGCGAAGCCGAGCGCTGGGGCCTGATCAACGATGTCGTGCCGACCTGGTCCGACGTCGTCCCAAAAGCGATGGAATATGCCCGGACCATCGCCGCCAACGCGCCGCTTGCGGTGCAGGCGGCGAAGGAACTGGCCTTGCGGGCACTGGATCTGCCTCTTGCCGAAGGCATCCGGCTGGAGCAGGCCTTCGTCAATTATCTGTTCCACACCGAAGACGCGGTCGAAGGCCCGAAGGCCTTCGCCGAGAAGCGCAAGCCCGACTTCCGGGGCAAATAGCGACGGGCGGCTCGACCGCGGCCAGGGACTTTGAAAAGCAGAGATCGGAATGAATATGGGACCACTTGCAGGTTTGCGGGTCGTTGAACTCGGTACGGTGGTTGCCGGCCCCTTCGCAGCCTCCTTGCTGGCCGATCTCGGCGCCGACGTGGTCAAGGTGGAGCCCGCCGGGCAAGGGGACCTGCTGCGTCGGGTCGGACCGGGCCGCGACGGCGTCAATGGCTGGTGGGGCGTAAGCAGCCGCAACAAGCGCTGCATCGGAATCGATCTGAAGTCCCCGGTTGGCGCGGGACACATGCGCCGGCTGCTCAGCGGCGCCGACTTGATGATTTCCAACTACCGCCCCGGCGCGCTCGAGCGGCTCGGCTTTGGTCCCGCTGACCTCAGGGCACTCAACCCCGGCCTGGTGCACGTTGCGATCAGCGGCTACGGCTCGCCCGGGCCGAAAAGCCACTTGCCCGGGTTCGGCAAGATTGCGGAGGGCATGTCGGGGATCGTCAACCTGACGGGCTCTCCGGAGGATCCGCCCCTGTTTTGCGGCTTCTCGCTTGGTGACGCCTCGACGGGGCTTTTCTCGGCGCTGGGGGCCATCTTCGCGGTCTATGCCCGCGACCGGAGCGGAGGCACGGGCGCTGCGCTGGACGTGGCGCTGTACGACAGTTTGCTGCGCGTCACCGAAGCACAATTCATCGATGCCGCCGAGATGGGCCGATCACCCCTGCGGAACGGAACCAACTATCCTTACGGGGGCGGGCGCGACTGCGAATGGCCGCGAATCGTTACGGCACAGGCTGGCGACGGGCGGTGGATCGCTGTCCTCGTTCCTGACGAAGGCTCTGCCCGCGCGTTCCTTCGCGCAGCGGGTGCGGAAGAGACCGACGATACGATGCCCGGTCAGGCCTGCACGGAACATCTGCGCGCCTGGGCTAATACCCGCAGCGCAGATGCCGCGCGCGACGAGCTCGCGAGGCATGGCCTCGAAGTCGCGCCGGTGCTCGACGGCGCAAGTCTGGCCGGCGATGCCTACATGCGTGCACGGGGCGATGTCGTGACCGCCGAGCACGAGGTTCTGGGCAGTTTCATGGTTCCGGGCCATCTCGATCCCGAGATGGCTGCCTCGGCAGTGCCCTTCCACTGGGCCGGCCTCGACGATCCGGCGACCGTTGATTGGCACGGGGCGCGTGTGGATCGCTCGCCGGTCGAAAGGACGGCAAAGCAACGCCTGTTCGAAGACCTCGTCATTGTCGAGATCAGCCAGACTCCCGGAGCCAGTTTCGCAGCCACACTGTTCGCCGACTACGGCGCAACCGCATTCGTGCTGGAGCAGGCCGGCGGCGAGCAGGGGGGGCGCAAGGCAGATCACCCGGCGCTGTGGACCGCGCTTGGACGCAACAAGCAGCGGGTGGTGGTCGATGCTGCGCAAGGGGACCAGCACGTCGAGGATTTGCTGCGTCAGGCCGACCTTGTCGTGACCGATGTGCCGCGGCGGTGCTGGGACGACCATCCCTGGCTGAAGCGTCTTGACACCATGGCCGATGCGCCTGCGGTGGTATCGGTTTTCCCGACCGGAGCCGACCGCCCCGATCTGTGGCCGTGGAGCACACACCCGTCGCTGGCTGCCGCTGCGAGCGGTTTGATGGCAATCACTGGCTGGGAGGACGGTCCGCCCGTACAGCCCGAGGTGCCGTTGGCGGACTATTGTGCAGGAGCTGTCGCGGCTCTGCGCGCAGCGGCAGCCTTGTGGCGTGGCTCCGCCCGCGGGCTTGTCATGGATGAGCCGATGCATCGCGCCCTCGCGCGGATGATCGAATGGCAGTGCCCGGCGGCCGCAGTGCTGGGTTACCCGATGTTGCGGCGCGGCAACAGTCTTGCGCTCAACATGGGCGTCGGATCGCTGTGCCGCTCGAGCGACGGCAAGTACATCTCGGTGTCCGTAGTCGGCGATCCGATTGTGGAACGGCTCCTTCGCGGGATCGGCGGCGACGAGCTGCTTCAGGATGCCCGCTTCGCCACGACTGAGGCTCGCATCGCCAATGCGCAGGCGGCGCATCAGGTGATGCTGGATTGGGCTCTGCTGCATCCTGCCGACGAAATCATGCAGTTCGCGATCGAGAAGGACATTGTAATGGGCATCGTCCACGACGCCGAAGGGATCGCCAATGATACCCAGGTGCAGGCTCGCGCGAACCTTGTCGATGTCGGAGCGGGCGAATCGCGGGTGACGCTGGTCGCACCCACACCCTTTCTGGCGGAGTGGGCCCAACCGATGCGCCTGATGCAGGGCGAAGACACCGCTGCCGAACGGCGCGGATCCAAGGAGCAGGCTCAGTGAACAAGGTTTACCCCGATGCCCGGTCCGCGCTGGACGGGCTGCTGAAGGACGGCATGCTGATCGCCAGCGGCGGGTTCGGCCTCTGCGGAATTCCCGAGCGCCTGCTCGACGCAATCCGCGATTCCGGGGTGAAGGACCTGACCTTCGCCTCCAACAACGCGGGGATAGACAACGAAGGCATCGGCAAGCTGCTGCGCTCGCATCAGGTGAAGAAGATGATCGCCTCCTACGTGGGCGAGAACAAGGAATTCGAACGGCAGTACCTCGCGGGCGAGCTCGAAGTGGAATTCTGCCCCCAAGGCACCCTGGCCGAGCGCATGCGCGCCGGCGGGGCGGGCATTCCCGGATTCTACACTAAGACCGGCGTGGGCACGCTGGTGGCCGAGGGCAAGCAGAGCCAAGAGTTCGACGGGGAGGAATATATCCTCGAGCGCGGGATCGTCGCCGATCTGGCTGTGGTCAAGGCGTGGAAGGCCGACACCACCGGCAACGTCGTGTTCCGCAAGACCGCGCGCAACTTCAACGTGCCCGCCGCCACTTGCGGCAAGGTCTGCGTGGTTGAGGTCGAGGAGATTGTCGAGCCCGGCGAGCTCGATGCCGATGCGATCCACCTGCCCGGCGTCTACGTCCAGCGCATCGTCCTCGGCGCGCCCTACGACAAGCAGATCGAATTCCGCACCACTCGCACGCCTGAGGGTGAATTTGGGGATGTCGGCTGATGACCAAGCATGATGGCCTGACCAAGGGGTGGAGCCGCGACCAGATGGCCGCCCGCGTCGCGCAGGAACTGCGCGACGGCTATTACGTCAACCTCGGCATCGGCATCCCGACGCTGGTCGCCAACCACGTGCCGGAGGGGATCACGGTCACCCTCCAGAGCGAGAACGGCATGCTCGGCATCGGCCCGTTCCCCACCGAGGCCGAGATCGATGCGGACCTGATCAACGCCGGCAAGCAGACCATCAGCCAGCTGCCGCACTCCGCCTACTTCGACAGCGCAACCTCCTTCGCGATGATCCGCGGCGGCAAAATCGACCTCACCGTGCTTGGCGCGATGGAAGTGGCCGAGAACGGCGACATCGCCAACTGGATGATCCCGGGCAAGATGATCAAGGGCATGGGCGGGGCGATGGACCTCGTCGCCGGGGTCAAGAAGATCATCGTGGTCATGGAGCACTGCGCCAGGGACGGCAGCGCCAAGTTCATTCCGGCGTGTACCCTGCCGCTGACCGGCCGGAACGTGGTCGACATGATCGTGACCGACCTCGCCTTATTCCGCCGACCCGATCACGCTTCGCCGTTCCGCCTCGAGGAATGCGCACCGGGCGTTACGCCCGAGGAAGTGCGGGCGAAGACGACCGCGTATTTCGTGACGTAATCCGTTGCCTCAGAAGGGGGTCATTATGTCCATGCAATTGCCTTCCGCGGACCCGGCGCAGCGGCTGAACCCGATGTCTGAGGGCGCAGAGGTTCTCTTTCGCCCATTCTCCATAAAAGGGCTCAGCCTGCCCAACCGCCTCGTGATGGCGCCGATGACGCGATGCTTTGCTCCCGACGGCATCTTGAGCAAGGACAGCGCCAGCTATTACGCCAGGCGGGCGGCAGGTGAGGTTGGGCTTATCCTGACCGAAGGGACGGTGATAAATCGTCCGGCGTCCCGCAACCAGGACGATCTCCCGTTCTTTCACGGGCAAACCGCCTTGGCCCGCTGGCAGAGCGTGGCCGACGCGGTGCATGCCGCCGGCGGAAAAATCGGCCCCCAGCTCTGGCACACCGGGGCCCAGAAGAGCCTCATCTCCGACTGGACCCCGGATGCGCCGATCGAAAGCCCGTCTGGCTTCGATTCCCCCGGGGTCCGGCGTGGCCAAGCCATGACCGAGGAAGACATCGCCGATACAGTCGCGGCATTTGCGCGGGCGGCGCTTGATGCCAAGAGCCTGGGTTTCGACGTCGTCGAAATTCACGCCGCTCACGGCTATCTCATCGACCAGTTCTTCTGGAGCGGCAGCAACCGTCGTGACGACCGTTACGGCGGACCGTGCATCCGGGATCGATCCCGCTTCGGTGCGGAGGTCGTCGCGGCAATCCGCAGCGCCGTCGGTCCCGACTTTCCGATCATCATGCGCGTGAGCCAGTGGAAGATGCAGGACCATGGCGCTCGCATCGCCACCACGCCGGCCGAGATGGCTGAATGGCTCAATCCTCTCGTCGCCGCGGGTGTGGACATCCTGCATTGTTCGCAGCGGCGCTTCTGGGAAGCGGAATTCCCGCAGATCGACGGCCCAGCTGGCCTGAACTTCGCAGGATGGGCCAAGCGGGTGACGGGCGCACCGACGATCAGCGTCGGATCGGTCGGATTGTCGGGCGAATTCCTGGCCGCGCTTGGCGGTGAGCGCTCGATCTCGGCCGGATTTGGGCAACTGATCGATCGCATGGCTCGCGACGAGTTCGATCTCATTGCCATCGGCCGGGCACTGATCAGCAATCCGGACTGGCCGAAGAAGGTACGCGCAGGGGATATGGCATCGTTGCAGGGCTTCCATCCCGCGATGCTGCAGAGCCTGACGTAACGGGCCGGCCGTGTGGCAGGCGACGCCCTGCCGGCTCGGCTTCACGAGAAGAGTCTGGAGGGGAACCATGACTTCAGTAATTCGCCTTATCGCGGGAGTGTCGGCGGCGGCTGTGCTGCTGGCAGCAATCCCAGGCTACGGCGGGCCATCGGCACCGAGCCGTTCAGGCGAAGTCGACGACGCCCGCCTCGCGGCCGGCAGTCCCGACGGAGCCGACTGGCTGAGCTACGGACGCACGATGGACGAGCAGCGCTATTCGCCGCTCACCCAGATCAGGGACGACAATGTCAGGGGGCTGGGACTTGCGTGGTTTGCCGATCTCGACACGGCGCGGGGGCAGGAAGCCACGCCCATTGTCGTCGACGGGATCATCTACACCTCGACCGCCTGGTCGATGGTAAAGGCTTACGATGCTGTCTCAGGGACGTTGCTGTGGTCGTTCGACCCGAAAATCCCGCGCTCGAAGTTGATCAATATGTGCTGTGACGCGGTCAACCGGGGCGTGGCGTTCTACAAGGGCAAGGTCTTCGTCGGTACGCTGGATGGCCGTCTGATCGCGCTCGACGCGGCGAACGGGAAAGTCGTCTGGGACAGGCTGACGGTTCCGCCGGGTTCGCAGATGTCCATCACGGGAGCGCCCAGGATCGCCAAGGGCAAGGTCCTGATCGGGTCGTCCGGGTCCGAATACCTTTCGCGCGGCTACCTCGCTGCATTCGATGCCGAAACCGGAAAGCAGGCCTGGCGGTTCTACACCGTCCCTGGGGACCCATCAAAGCCCTTCGAAGGCCGCCATCTCAAAGCCGCTGCGGCCACATGGGCACCGGGTGCATGGAAGAATGGCGGGGGCGGGACAGTCTGGGATTCGATCACCTATGATCCAGAGACCGACCTCGTCTACTTCGGGACGGCCAATGCGGAGCCATGGAACCCCCGGGCCCGCGGCGGCAGGGCAGGCGATAGCCTTTACACCGCATCGGTGGTCGCGGTCCGCCCTGACACGGGCGAATACGTCTGGCACTTCCAGGAGACGCCCGAAGACCGCTGGGACTTCGACTCCACCCAGCAAATCATGCTGGTCAACCTGCAGATCGGCGGCCACACGCGCAGGGCCATTCTCCATGCGCCCAAGAACGGCTTCTTCTACGTACTTGACGCGAAGACCGGGCGATTTCTGTCAGGCGCTGCCTTCGTCCCGGATGTGACCTGGGCCCAAGGTCTCGACCCGCAGGGAAAGCCGATCATCGCTCCGGCAGCGCGCTACGAAGTCACGGGCAAACCTTTCCTCGGCTATCCGGGCACATTGGGCGCGCATAGCTGGAATGCGATGTCGTTCAGTCCGCAGACCGGCCTTGTCTACATCCCGGTGAACCGGGCGGGACAGCTCTTCACGGCCGCCGCCTCGGACTGGAACCCGCAAGGCAAGCTGGGATTGCAGCTTGGCCTTGATCTGACCGACGCCGGGCTGCCCGCAGACCCGATCCTGCGCCGAGAAATCGCGAAGTCAGTCGTCGGCGAATTGGTCGCATGGGATCCGGTAGCCCAGCGGGCCCGCTGGCGGATCCCGCATGCCGGCCCTTCTAACGGGGGGACCCTGGCGACGGCCGGCAACCTCGTCTTCCAGGGCACCGCAGCCGGCACCTTGCTGGCCTATGCGGCGGACAGCGGAAAAGAGCTCTGGTCCTATCCGGTGCAGAGCGGAGTCGTCGCCGCGCCGATTACCTTCACCGCCCGGGGCGAGCAGTACGTGGCGCTGATGGTCGGCTGGGGCGGCTCATACGCGTTGTCCGCCGGCTTCCTCGCCCAACGGGCCGGATTGACCCGCAACATCAGTCGCCTGCTCGTGTTCAAGATCGGGGGCAAGGTCACGCTGCCGGCACCTCCCGCCGACGCAGATCTGGTGCTGGACCCGCCGCCATTCTCCGGCACTGCGGCGCAGGCCAACCTGGGTCGCAGGATATATATGAACAGCTGCATCTATTGCCACGGAGATGCGGCAATCAGCGGAGGTCTCGTTCCCGATCTGCGGCACTCATCAACCCTCAACACGCGCGGCCTGTGGCAGCAGGTGACCGCGCTCAACCGCCACCACATGGCTTGGGCGTGGGCCAGCCTCATCACCGTCACCATGGCCGACGTCT
>Ga0207698_10002621_pt1 | contig 10691 bp, 15 predicted proteins | sample KBSCornC22_FD_184298 | JGI IMG/M metagenome (GOLD analysis project Ga0207698, IMG submission 184298) | Corn rhizosphere microbial communities from Kellogg Biological Station, Michigan, USA - KBS Corn C2-2 (SPAdes) (version 2) | ecosystem: Host-associated > Plants > Roots > Rhizosphere > Soil ...
CTGCCCAATATGCGCCATATGCGCGAATCCGCGCTGCTGAGACGGCAGCTGTATTACCTTAATAAGTCACCATGTGCAACAGAGCCGCTTCCCCCTTCTGCCGCTACCGCTTTTCGACCAAGTGTGGCACTTGTTTGGCGAGCGCGCGTTGCTTGATTTAACGTGAAGGCCGGTTGAACGACACCGGAAAACGAGGGGAAGCGGATGGAACATTACGGAATCATCGGCTGGATCGTGATCGGCGGCATTGCCGGGGCCATTGCCAAGCTGCTGATGCCCGGCCGCGATCCGGGCGGCTGCATCATCACCATATTGCTTGGGATCGCTGGCGCGGTTCTTGCCGGGTACCTCGGCCATGCCGTGGGCTGGTACAAGACCGGTGAGGGGGCGGGATTCATCGCCGCAATCGTCGGCGCCTTCATACTCCTTCTGATCTACCGGTTGGTCGCCGGACGCCGCGCTTAGTTACTGCGAGCTATTCAGGAAACAGCCATAGGTCGCAAGCGAGGCTTGTCGAACTGAACAGCTGAAGGACGGAGCCATGAAAAAGGTCGTAATCGGCGCGCTGTTGCTTGGTGCGCTGTCCTTTGCCGCGCCGGGGGCGGCGCAACAGGCGTCGATCACCCAAACGATCGCCGGCACCCGTCTCGACGTCAACGCGACTGGCGAGGTCACCCGAGTTCCCGACGTCGCGATCATCAACGCAGGCGTGATTGCGCGGTCGACGACCGCGACCGGCGCGCTTCAGGAGGCGGCGGACCGGATGCAGAAGATCCTCGCCGCGCTGAAGCACGCCGGGATCGCGGACCGCGACATCCAGACGAGCAACGTCAACCTCAATGCCGAATATCGCTATCCGGACAACCAGCCTCCGCAGCTTGTCGGCTACACCGCGTCGAACCAGCTGACGATCAGGTTCCGGGACATCCGCAATTCGGGAAAAATCCTCGATGCGCTGGTCGCCCAGGGCGCCAACCAGATCAACGGACCGGACCTGGCGGTCGACAAGCCTGAGGCCGCGCTCGACGAAGCGCGCGCGAACGCGGTTGCAGCCGGCCGCGCGCGTGCCGAGCTCTATGCGCGCTCGCTGGGACTTCACGTCGTGCGGGTGGTCTCCGTGTCGGAGAGCGGGGGCTACGCGATTCCGCCCGCGCCCCCTCCGCCGCCGATGATGGCGCGGGCGCAAATGGCGACGACGAAGATCGAACCCGGCGAGCAGAAGCTTCAGGTCAGCGTGGCAATGACGTTCGAGCTGCAATAATTCCTCCCCGCGAGCAGCGCTCGCAGGGAGGAAGAGAGTTTTAGCGGACGGTGCCGCGCCGGATGAGGTTGACGATCGCGAGCAGAATGATCGCCCCGATCAGCGAATAGAGGAAGGTTTCGAGCGTAATCGCGCCGTTGATGCTGCCTCCAAAGAGCAGACCGGCGATGATGGCGCCGACGATTCCGACGACGATGTTGAGGATGATGCCCTGCTGGGCGTCGGTGCGCATGATGAGGCTCGCAAGCCAGCCGCAGATTCCGCCGACGATCAGCCAAATGATGATTCCCATGAGCTTTCCCTCCTGTTTTCGGCCAGACAGGCACGCACCGACCGTTCAGGCACCACAGACGCGCGGTGCTCGGCGCTTGTTCCGGATTCAGGAGAGGCTGTCCAGCTTTTCGGCCGAACAGCTGCAACGCCTCAGTAGCGCTGCTGCCGCTCGTATTGGTCGCGGTACTGCTTGATGCGCGTGACCCTGAGGCCGGGCATTCCGCTGCGGTCGACCGCGCGCTGCCAGCTGGTGAATTCCTCGAGACTCAGCGAATAGCGCTTGCACGCGTCGTCGACGCTCAGCAGACCGCCGGCGACGGCGGCTACGACCTCGGCCTTGCGGCGCACCACCCAACGCGTCGTCTCGGCCGCCGGCAGGGAGTCGAGCGTCAGCGGCTCGCCGAGCGGTCCGATGACCTGGGCTGGACGAATCTTCTGGTTCTCGAGCATTCCCGTCACACCTGCTTAATCATTGCCAATGGGGACCGTTTAATTCGCAGCCATTGAAAATATTCTGAAACGCGCTGGTTAATTTCCCGGTCAGTCCGCCTTACGTTCCTTTAACCCTGGCTCTTCCTCGGCGAACGTGCCGCCGAGCATCTTCATCGCCTCGCGCCATCCCTCGCTCCCCGACAGGTAGCAGGCGATCGCATCCTCCCTCGAGCGATCGTCGGAGTCCGCGCCTTGCCCGAGCAGCGCAAGCAGCTCGTTGAGGCTGAGCGGCGCTTCCGCAACCACGCGAAAGTCCCTCTCGTGACGCGCCAACCCTGCCCCCTTCGCTCTTCTTGTTTGCCAGCGGTCTAGGCGGGAGGAGTGAAATTCGGGTAAAGAGCGCGGCAAGAGACCTCCAATGTGGATCAATTTTCAGCTCGGCCGCCCGCCGGAGCAGGCCCGAATCGTCGTCGCCATGTCCGGCGGCGTCGACAGCTCGGTCACGGCCGCGCTCGCTGCGCGCACCGGCGCCGAGGTGATCGGGGTCACGCTCCAGCTCTACGATCATGCCGAGGCGGCGCGCCGCCCGGGCGCCTGCTGCGCTGGCCAGGACATTTATGATGCCAAGCAGGTCGCCGACCGGCTGGGCATCGCGCACTACGTGCTGGATTACGAGAGTCGCTTTCGCGAAGGGGTGATCGAGCGGTTCGTCGAGGAATATGCGCATGGTCGCACGCCCGTCCCCTGCGCGAGCTGCAATCAGGGGGTGAAGTTCGTCGACCTGGTGATGTTTGCGCGCGAGCTGGGCGCCGATTGCCTCGCGACCGGCCATTATGTGCGGCGGGTGGTCGAGGGCAGCCGCATCGAGCTGCACAAGGGCGCCGACCCGCGGCGCGATCAGAGCTATTTTCTCTACGGGACCACGCAGGAGCAGCTCGAGTTCCTGCGCTTTCCGCTTGGCGACCTGCCCAAGGACGAGGTCCGCCGGATCGCGGTCGAGCTTGGGCTCGAGGTCGCCGCAAAGCCCGACAGCCAGGACATCTGCTTCGTTCCCGACGGCGATTATGCCGGGCTGGTGAAGCGGCTTCGGCCCGAAACCGAAGCGCCGGGCGAGATCGTCGACCTCGACGGCCGGGCGCTAGGCGCCCATCGCGGAGTCATCCACTTCACCGTTGGGCAGCGGCGGGGCATCGAGATCGGCGGCCAGAAGGAGCCGCTTTACGTGGTGCGCATCGAGCCCGAGCGCGCGCGTATCGTCGTCGGGCCGCGCCGGGCGTTGGCCGTCGAAGCGATGCGCGTTGCCGACTGGAACTGGATCGCTGAGGACCAGCGCGAGATCAGCGTGAAGGTCCGCTCGCTCGCGCCGGCCGTCGCCGCCACCAGAGAGGGTGAATGGATCCGCTTCGGCGCGCCCGAATATGGTGTCGCGCCCGGCCAGGCGGCGGTGCTGTACGAAGGCAGCCGGCTACTCGGCGGCGGGTCGATCGCGAAGACGGAAGCGGCCGAGCTTGAGGCCGCGGCAGCCTGAGGTCTACAGCGTGGGCATGACTCGCTCGATCCTCGTTACGGCTGCGGCGCTGGCGTTCGCCGCCCCTGCACTTGCCGCGCCCGTTCCGCCCGAAACGCCGGCGGGGCCCGATTTCCTTGCTCAAAATGCCAAAGCCGCGGGCGTGATCACGACGCCGACCGGACTTGAATATTTCATTGTCAAATCGGGGCCGGTGGCGGGAGCGCACCCGACGGCGCAGGATACCGCGACCTTCGACTATGAAGTGAAGCTGTTGAACGGGCAGGTGATCGACAGCAGCTATACGCGAGGGGAGCCGCTTACGGGCAAGGTCGGCCACTTCGTGCCCGGCTTCACCGAAGCGCTCGAATTGATGAGGCCCGGCGACGAATGGATCGTCTGGGTCCCGCCCCAGCTCGGTTATGGTGCCGAGGACAAGGGGCCGATCCCCGGCAACAGCGTGCTGCGCTTCAGGCTCGCGCTGCACAGCATTAGCCCAGCCGGCTAGCCCGTGCCGGCGCCGCTCAGCGCGGGAATTTTGCTCTTCCGGAATCGCGGCGGCGAAACCGAGGTGCTTCTGATCAAGCCGGGCGGGCCGTTCTGGCGCAACAAGGACGCCGGCGCCTGGATGATCCCCAAAGGCGCGGTCGAGCCCGGCGAGATGCCTGCCGAGGCGGCGCTTCGCGAGTTCGAGGAGGAGACCGGCACGCGCCTCAGCTCGGTGCCATTCCCGCTCGCGAAGATTCGCCAGTCCGGCGGCAAATATGTCGAAGCCTTCGCTGTCGAGGGCGACCTCGATGCGTCGTCGGTCGCTTCCAACGAGTTCGAGATCGAATGGCCACCCAGAAGCGGTCAGCTGCAGCCGTTTCCCCGAAGTTGCCGAAGCGCGGTGGACGACGCTAGCTGAAGCGCGGGAGATAATGCTCCCGAGCCAGCTGCCGCTGCTCGACGCGCTCGAAGAGAAGTTGGAAGGGATGAGCTGATGTTGGTCCTGCTTGCCGCTCTCGCCGCCCAGGCGGCCGCTCCGCCCGCGAAGACCTGGCCGACCCACGAAGGCGATGTGATCCTCAGGGACTTTCGTTTCGGCGACGGCGAACGCCTGTCTGAGGTGCGGATGCACTACACGGCCCTGGGCCAGCCGCATCGTAATGCGGCGGGAGAGATCGACAATGCGGTGATGGTACTCCACGGCACCGGCGGCGATGGGCACCAGTTCCTTCGGCCGCAATTCGCCGACGAGCTCTACGGGCCGGGCCAGCCGCTCGACATCCGCAAATATTGGATCATCCTTCCGGACAATATCGGCCACGGGAAATCGTCGAAGCCGTCGGACGGTCTCAGGATGCATTTCCCCAAATATGATTATGCCGACATGATCGAGGCGCAGCACCGGATGCTGACGGAAGGCCTCGGCATCCATCACATGCGGCTGATCATGGGTACGTCGATGGGCTGCATGATGAGCTTCATGTGGGGCGAGATGTATCCCGACTTCGAAAGCGCTCTGATGCCGCTCGCGTGCGAGCCGATCGAGATCGCCGGTTTGAACCGCATGTGGCGTCAGATGGTGATCGACGGGATCAAATTCGATCCTGCGTGGCAGAACGGCAACTATAAGACAGAGCCAGTAGAGGGGCTCCGTACGGTCGAATCGATCGGCTTCATCGCCGGAAGCGCTCCGCTTTATCTACAAAAGCACTATCCAACCCGGCAGGCTGCGAGCGACTTCGTCGAGCGAAGCATCGCGCAGGGCATCACCGAGGGAGACGCGAACGACCTCATTTATCAGTTCGACAGCTCGCGGAACTACAATCCGTGGCCGCAGCTAGGGAAGATCAAGGCGCCGCTGACCTGGATCAATTCCGCCGACGACTTCATCAATCCGCGCAACCTGCCGGTGCCGCAGGAGGCGCTGAAGCGGATGAGCAAGACTGCGCGGTTCCGGCTGATCCCGGAGAGCTTCGACACGCACGGCCACGGCACCCACACCTGGGCCAAGTTCTGGAAGCAGGACCTCAGCGAGCTTCTGGCGCGGTCGAAGTAGGAGTCACGTCATAAGCGGACACGTGGTTCATGGTGATGAGCCACTGGCCGTGGAATTTCTTGAACAGCCGCGTGTTGACGCCCTCGGTCACCCGGATGCCGCGAACCAGCCGGTACTGGCCGATCAGCATCGCCGCATCCGGTGCAAGCACGTCGACCTTCACGTTGTAGAAATGGAGCTGGCCGCGCCGCTCGGGCGAGCCGCCATAGTCGCGGAAATAATGGTCGAGCGTGCCCTGCCAGCCATCCTGGAACTTGCCGCCCGAAACGAAGATCACGTCGGGGTTCTTGAACCCCGCCATATAGCCCCGGAAGTCGCCGCGATTCCACGCGTCCTCCATGCGGTGAATGACCGTGAGGATCGCGGTTGTGTCCGTCCGCGGGCTCGCTGCAGCCAAAGCGAGGAAGGCGATGAAGCTCATAGCTGGAACTGCCCGACGATCACGGTCTGACAGTGGCCGCCGAGGATCACCCGCTTGTACGCGAGCCGGCAGTGGAGCAGACCCGTGCGCTCGCTCGCCTGAAGCGCGGTGAACTCGTTGCGCCCGAGCCGCTTGGCCCAGAAAGGCACGAGCGCGGCGTGCGCAGAACCGGTGACCGGGTCTTCGTCGATGCCGTGGTAGGAAGCGAAAACTCGGCTCGCGACGTCCTGTTCGCGTCCGGGCGCCGTCACCATGACGAGGCGATCGAACTGCTTGAGCGCGGCGAAATTCGGCCGGACCGCTCTTACCGCAGACTCGTCCGACAGGAGCATGATCGCGCTCTTGTTCCCGCCTTCGCCAGTGAAAAGCTCGCCCGACGTGCCGAGGGCCTCCTGCAGACCGGGCAGGTTTCCCTCGGTCATCTCATAGGCGGGCAGGTCGAGTTCGAGCAGGTCGCCGTTCCGGCTGACCGTTAAAATGCCCGAGCGCGTCGAGAAGCGAACCCGATCGCCATGAATCAGCACATGGCCGCTGGCGATGGTCGCGTGACCGCACAGATCGACTTCGGTCGTCGGCGTGAACCAGCGTAGATCGTAATCGGCGTCGCCGCTTTCGCTCGCCACCGTGAACGCGGTCTCGCTGAGATTATTCTCCGCGGCGATGCGCTGCATCAGCGCATCGTCGAGCCAGCGCTCGAGCGGCATCACGGCCGCCGGATTGCCGGTCAGCGGCCGTTCGGCAAAGGCGTCCACCTGGAAAAAGGGAATGTTGGTCAACTTGCGCGCTCCGTAATTTCCTGCGGCAACATGGTCTCGCGGTCGATCTGGCCTTCGGGATCGACGTGGATCAGGATTTCGGTTCCGGGGAAGCGCTCCTGAAGCGCTTCCTCGATCGCATCGAGCCGGTCGTGCGCCTGCTTGACCGTCCAGTCGCCCGGCACCCACACATGGAACTGCGCGAAATAATGGGTGCCGCTGCTTCGCGTGCGCAAATCGTGCAGGCCGGCGAGCTCCGGATAGTCCTTGGTTGCGGCGAGGAACCGCTCGCGAAGCTCGTCGGGCCACTCGCGGTCCATGAGCTGAGCGAAGGCGTGGCCCGACGCGCTCCACGCGCCCCACAGCAGCCATAGTGCAATCAGCAGGCCGAACACGGCATCGGCCCCGGTTAAATGCGCATATTGGTCGAGGCCGAGTGCCAGGACCACCGAGCCGTTCAGCAGCAGATCGGACGAATAATGCAGCCGGTCCGTGCCGATGGCGAGCGAGCCGGTCTTACGGACGACGTGGCGCTGATAGCTGATGAGGCCGACCGTCAGCACCATCGCAATCACCGAAACCCCGATCCCGAGCTCCGCATCGGCCGTCTGCGCGCCGCTGAGCAGGCGCTGGACGGCACGGAAACCGATGAACACGGCAGACAGGCTGATCAGGATCACCTGGACCAATGCGGCAAGCGCTTCCGCCTTGCCGTGGCCGAAGCGGTGCTCATGGTCGGCGGGGGCGGCCGCAATCCGAACGGCCAGAAGCACGATCAGGCTGGCGACGAGGTCGAGGCTGCTGTCGGCGAGCGAGCCGAGCATCGCCATCGACGAGGTTTGAACCGCCGCATAGGATTTTAGCGCGACGAGGACGATGGCCATGGCGATGCTGGCAAGCGCTGCGCCGGTCGTCAGCTTGCCGCGCTCCGAATGCGTGAGGGAGTCGCTCACGGGTACAGCAGCCCTTCCGACCAGCCGCCGTCGGGTGCCCGGGTGAACAGGCGGCGCTCGTGCAGCCGGTGCGGCCGGTCGGTCCAGAATTCAATTGTCTCGGGTGCGACCCTGAAGCCGCCCCAATGCGGTGGCCGCGGCACGTCCATTCCTTCGAACTTCGCTTTCATGTCTTCGTAGCGCTTCTCGAACTCGGCGCGGCTGGGGAGCGACCAGGACTGGTTCGACGCCCAGGCGCCAAGCTGCGAATCGCGGCTCCGGCTCGCGAAATAAGCGTCGGCCTCATCGCAGGAGACGAGGCTCACCGGCCCCTCGATCCGCACCTGCCGCCGAAGCGACTTCCAGTGAAATAGCAGCGCCGTGTGCGGATTGTGCGCAAGCTCCTCGCCCTTGCGGCTGCGCTGGTTGGTATAGAAGACGAACCCCTCGGGCCCGTGCCCCTTCATCAGCACGATCCGCACCGACGGGTGGCCGTTCTCGCCCACGGTCGCCATCGCCATCGCATTGGGATCGTTCGGCTCGCTCACGGCGGCCTCAGCGAGCCACTCGTCGAACAGCTGGAACGGATCACTCCCCATTGCGGGCTGGCCTTAGGCTTGGCCTTGGCTGGACGGCAACCCATCTGGTCAGGCGGGAACGGTTACGGCATGGGAGAAGGATGGCACTCGACCTCTACCAACGCTTGGGGCTGAAACGCGGCGCGAGCGAGGCCGAGATTAAGAAAGCCTACCGCAGCCTCGCCAAACAGCTCCATCCCGACCGCAACAAGGACAAGCCCGATGCGGCCAAGCGCTTCTCCGAAGTGACCGCCGCCTACGACCTCCTCTCCGACAAGGACAAACGCGCGAAATACGACCGCGGCGAGATTGACGAAGAGGGCAATCCCAAGATGCCGTTTGGCTCCGGCTTCGGCGGTTATTCGCAAGGCGCTGGGTCGCGGGCGGGTGCAGGCCCGCAGGGGTTTGAGAATTTCAACTTCGGCGGCGCCGACGCCGCGGATCTTAGTGATCTATTCGAAGGATTGTTCGGCGCTACGGGCGCGGCGCGGGGCGGCCGGGGCGGAGGCCCGTTCAGCGGCTTTCGCCAGCGCTCCCAGGCACCCCAGAAGGGCGCCGACGTGGCTTACCGGCTCAAAATCCCGTTCGACGACGCCGTTGCGTTGAAGCCGCAGCGGATCACTCTTGCCGACGGCAAAACGATCGACCTCAAGCTTCCGCAGGGGCTCGAAGACGGAACCAAGATCCGCCTCGCCGGCAAAGGCCAGGAGGGCCCCGCCGGCCGCGGTGACGCGATCGTCACAATCGAGATCGCGCCGCACCGTTTCTTCACCCGCGATGGGACCAACATCCGCCTGACCCTTCCAGTGACCCTCAGGGAAGCGGTGCTCGGCGCGAAGGTGAAGGTGCCCACTCCCGAAGGGCCGGTGATGGTCACGATCCCCAAAAGCGCGAGTTCGGGCAAGGTGCTTCGCCTCAAGGGGCGCGGCTTCAGCGCCAAGGACGGCAAGCGCGGCGATCAGCTGGTCACGATCGAGATCGAGCTGCCGCCGAACGACGCCGCGCTCCAGCAGTTCGCTGAAGGCTGGATCCCGCCCGGCAATCCCAGAGCAAGCTTCGGTGTCTAGCTTTAGCTCCCGATGAGAGATCATTCTCCGCTATCGCCCGAGGAACGGCGCAAGCGCCTGGCCACGATGCGGGCGGCCTTCGGCACCGAGGTCGAGGAGAAGCTCAAGCCCCGCCTCACGCCTTGGGAGGTCGTCAAGCGCGTGGCGATCGGCGTCTACAACGACGGCTTCATCCACGCCGGCAATCTCGCCTATCTGTCGATCGTCGCGCTATTCCCTTTTTTCATCGTCGCCGCTGCCGTCGCGCACCTGCTGGGGCAGAGCCAGGATGCGATGCTGACCGTGACCAACGTGCTTCGGCGGCTGCCCCCTGATGTCGCGGCGACGCTGCGCGAACCGATCCAGGAAGTGCTGACGGTGAGGACCGGCACCTTGCTGTGGCTCGGCGCGATCGTCGGCCTGTGGACCGCGACCAGCTTCGTCGAGACCATCCGCGACATCCTTCGCCGCGCCTATGGCGTCAAATATTGTGCGCCGTTCTGGGAGTATCGCCTGGGTTCGATCCTGCTGATCCTCGGCGCCGTGCTGTTGTTAATGATGGCGTTCGCAGTGAGCGCGGTGCTGACTCTCGCGCATCATCTGATCGAGCAGTGGTTCCCGCTCGCGCAGGACGTCGCATCGACTCTCGGACTTTACCGGCTCGTCCCCGCGTTCACGCTCTTCTTCACCTTCTACGCATTGTTCTATGCGCTGACTCCGTCGCGCTACCGGAAGTCGCGGTGCAGGAAGTGGCCTGGCGCCTTGTTCGTCACCCTTTGGTGGCTTGGCACGGTTGAGCTCATCGCCCCCGTGCTAAGCCTGTTCGGCGGCTACACCCGAACCTATGGCAGTCTCGCCGGCGTGATGATCGCGCTGATCTTCTTCTTCGTCGTCGGCCTCGGCGTGGTGATTGGCGCCGAGCTCAACGCGGCGCTGGCGGAAAGCGGCGCCACGGCGCTAAAGGGCGAGGTTTACACCGGGCCGTACACCGACGAGCTCGAGGTCGAGGAACCGCAGCCCGGCGAGGACGTCGAACCGGTGCTTCAGAGAGAGGGGCCGCAACTTTGACTGGACTGATGCAGGGCAAGCGCGGGTTGATCATGGGGCTCGCCAACGAGCGCTCACTCGCCTGGGGCATCGCCCGGGCGCTGGGTGCGCAAGGTGCGGAGCTCGCTTTCTCCTATCAGGGCGAAGCGCTGGAGAAGCGGGTGCGGCCGCTCGCCGCCGAGCTTGGCTCAGACATGCTGGTCGATTGCGACGTCAGCAGCATGGACGCGCTCGACGCCACGTTCGACCAGCTGCGCGAGAAGTGGGGAACGATCGACTTCGTCGTCCACGCGATTGGTTATTCGGACAAGAATGAGCTCAGGGGAAAGTTCGTCGACACGACGATGGACAATTTCCTGATGACGATGAACATCTCGGTCTACAGCTTCGTCGCG
>Ga0207698_10002625_pt1 | contig 10681 bp, 11 predicted proteins | sample KBSCornC22_FD_184298 | JGI IMG/M metagenome (GOLD analysis project Ga0207698, IMG submission 184298) | Corn rhizosphere microbial communities from Kellogg Biological Station, Michigan, USA - KBS Corn C2-2 (SPAdes) (version 2) | ecosystem: Host-associated > Plants > Roots > Rhizosphere > Soil ...
TCGACAAAGCGCGGCTTGAAGAAGAGGTCCTCGGGGAAATAGCCGGTGAGGAACAGCTCGGTGAACATCAGGATATCCGCGTCCGCTGCCTCGGCATCGCGCAGCGCGCCGCGCGCCAGCTCGAGATTTGCCTCGAGCGCTCCCACTTTCGGATTGAGCTGTGCCAGCGCAATGCGCAGCCGATCGGTCACGTCGCTTCTTCCATACCTAAAACCGCGCGAGACTTAGAGCATTTCGACCAAAAGTGCGAAGCAGTTTTCCGGCCGCAACCGCTCAGAAGAAAGGCCGCCCACCTTTGAGGTGAGCGGCCGCAGGCCTCAGGAAGAACTGATCGATCAGAAGGCGTAGCTCATCTCGGCGGTGATGCCGTATCGCATCATCGAGAACGGATCGCCATGCTGGACCCAATGGGTGCGGGTGGGATCCGGCTGAACATTGTAGGTACCCGGTGGAGTACCACTTTGGCCCGGGTCACCGATGTGGACCGTGTCGTAGCTGGCGTCCGCACTCCCTTGGAGATACCAGACGCGCCCGCCGACACCGATCGTCATGTTCTTGATCGGATGAGCTCGCAGCATCACGTCTGCCGATGCGCCATAGCCCCACCCATCGATGGCTGTCGCGGACGCCTTTGCATTGTTGACGTTTCCGAGCCCCGTCAGGGTAGTGCCGAGCCCATCATCGCCCACCACCCCTTTCACGCTGGCAAAGGGCACAGCAGCGAGTGTGCCGGTCACGTCGAGAAAGCCGAGATCAGCCTTAGCTGACGCGCCGAGGCGCAACATGTTGATGTCGACATTGTTGGGAGCGCTGTCGAACTTGTAGCCCGAGCTGATCACGCCCGTCGTGGGATCAAATACGAATTGATCTCCCGACTGATTGGTCATGAACGTCGCCTGCCGCGTGAGCAGTTGGTCATTGTAATACATGTATCCAACCAGCGGCCCGACACCCGAACCCTTGCCGTCGGCCCAGGTATTCCAACCCAGGTCGGCGCCGAGGTAGCCGACGTGCCCGGAGGAAATCGACCCGCTGAAATTCGGGTCGACGTAGCTGCCCGAACTGGTGATCGAATAGCCCGCGATGGCCGTCGCGAACGTATTGGTCGAATGGTCCTCGATGCGCAGGTGCCCTTCGAGGATGTGGCTCGTATCCGAGGCCCCGAAGCTTCCGCCGATACCGGGCCAGCTCGATGCGCCCTGCGAATACCAATAGCGCAGGCCGAATTCGAAGTTCATCGTGTCGTCTTTGTCGCCCAGACCCGTCCAGTCGCTGGGGTCCATGTTGTAACCCGAGCGCAGCTGGTCGCCATTGTCGCCCTGGTCATAGACGACGTTGTAGTCGGCGGCAGCGACCGGGGCCGTTGCGATCAGCGCAGCGCAGAGCGCCACAATACTGGTGGTGATACGGACCATCTGACCCTCGGCACAAACGAAACGCGATGCTTCGTTTATGCCTCGTTAGGGTTAATGCTCCGCTAATTGGCCTTGGCCGCCGTTGCAGACTGCGAAATCCGCATCCTCAGGCTGCGTGCCGTCAGCTCGCCGAAGCTCAGCGCCAGCGCCGCCCACAGCAGGATCTGGATGGCCAGTGCATTGAGCCGGAACGACCAGAGCAGGCTCGCCGGGAACGCCGATGGAACCTCGTCGATCGCCGGCATCACCGCCGCCGCCAAGAGCATCAGGGCGACATAGACCGCGACGCCCGTCAGGCACGCATGCCATGTGCTCCAGCGCCGCAGCAGCGCCCGCGCCAGATTGACAGCGGCCACCATCGCGGCAATCGAAATCACGATCATACCGAAATAGAGCGCGGTTCTGGTCTGAATGGTGTCATGGTTGCCGACCGAAGGTGGGTTCGCCGGATATTTGAGGAACGGCACAAGGTAAACCGCAACAAAGCACGCAACCGCCAACAGCGCCGCGCTGCCACGAGCCCCGATCTTGCCAAGCCGGCCCCACGCGAAGGCATAGAGCAGCGAGAACAAACCGCCGATCGCGACCGAATAAGCCATAACGCCGGTGAACAGCCCGAGGCCCGACTGGACATCCCGGCTCACCAGCTCGGGCATCTCCATCTCGCCCGCCGCCTTGGCCATCGCCGCTTCGACGCCGATGGCACCGTCGACGTTGGGCTCCCCGAAAAAGTGTGCGTAAAGAAACACGAGCACGCCCGCGATGACGCCGCAGATCATCCCGCGGATCAGAAAACGTCTCGCCATGTCAGCCGCCTCAGTGGCAGGGAAAGCCGAGCATGTGCCGGCCGTCATGGGTAAATTCGTGGATCCACGTGCCGGAAAAGAGGGATGTGGCACCCTGCTCTGCGCCGACGAAATAGATCGCGATCGCCGCGATCAACACCCCGAACACGAGCCAGGGCAACAGCTCACGAACTGGGATTGGGGTCGGCAGCGCCTCGGGCGCCAGGGCAATATCAGACATCTGTGCTCCTTGGGATTTCGCGTCCCGTTAGCGTTCGTGCTGAACCGTGGCCGGGTCTGACTTCCAACGCGCCTTGCGAGCGCTCATCGGTTACAGTGGCGCGACCGTACGGGATTTCCACCCGCTTCCGAGTCCACGACAGCGTCTTCACTATGCGCCGGCTGGCACGAGGGTCAAGCTAGATCACGTTGACGGCGGCCTGCCGCGCCGGCCTTTGCACGCGGATTTCCTCGGCGACCAGGAACGCCAGCTCCAGCGACTGGCTCGCATTGAGCCGCGGGTCGCAATAGGTGTGGTAGCGGTCCTTAAGGCTGCCCTCGCTCACCGCCGCAATGCCCCCGCCCGTGCATTCGGTCACGTCGTCGCCGGTCATCTCGATATGGATGCCGCCGGCGTAAGTTCCCATCTGGCGGTGGATCTGGAAGAACGAGTGCACCTCGCTCAGGACCTTGTCGAACGGCCGCGTCTTGTAGCCGTTGGCTGCCTTCACCGTGTTACCGTGCATCGGGTCCGAGCACCAGACCACCGTGCGCCCGGCCCGTTTCACCGTCTCGATGAGGCGCGGCAAATGCTCCTTCACCTTGTCCGAACCGAAGCGGCAGATCAGGGTGATGCGCCCCGCTTCGTCCTTGGGATTGAGCCGGTCGAGCAGCTTCAGCAGGTCTTCTCCCGACAGCGATGGACCGCATTTGATGCCGATCGGGTTGCGGATGCCGGCGAAATATTCGACATGCGCCGCCTCGGGCTGGCGTGTCCGGTCGCCGATCCACAGCATATGACCGGACGTCGCGTACCAGTCGCCGGTGATCGAGTCCCGGCGGGTCAGCGCTTCCTCATAGCCCAGCAGCAGCGCCTCGTGGCTCGTATAGAACCGCGTTTCCCTCAGCTGCTGGGTGTTGTGCTCCGTGAGCCCCAGCGCGCGCATGAAATCAATGGCGTCATCGATCTTCTTGGCAATTTCCTCGAAGCGCGGGAAGGCCGCCGAATCCTTCATGAAGCCCATCGTCCACTCGTGGACGCGGGCCAGGCTCGCATAGCCGCCGGTGGCGAAGGCGCGGAGCAGATTCAGCGTCGCCGCCGACTGCCGGTAGGCGAGTAGCAGTCGCTCCGGATCAGGCGTCCGCGCTTCGGGGGTGAAGGCGATGTCGTTGATGATGTCGCCGCGATAAGAGGGCAGCGTCACTCCATCGATCGTCTCGGTATCCGACGAACGCGGCTTGGCAAATTGCCCGGCGATACGGCCGACCTTCAGCACCGGCTTACCCGCGCCGTGCGTCAGGATCACCGCCATCTGGAGGAACACGCGGAAGAAGTCGCGGATGTGGTCGGCACCATGCTCGGCAAAGCTTTCGGCACAATCCCCGCCCTGCAGCATGAACGCGTCACCGCGCGCCACCTCGGCCAGCTGCGCCTTGAGCTCGCGCGCCTCGCCGGCAAACACCAGCGGCGGGAAGCTCGCGAGCTGCGTCTCGGCGGCATTGAGTTTCGAGATGTCCGGATAGGCCGGTACCTGCGAGATCGGCTTTTGCCGCCAGCTCTGCGGGGTCCAGTTTTGCGTGGTCATGGCTCGGCGTCCGGTTGGAAGCGCGGTGTATCAAGCGGGGCTGGTGCCGGTCAAACCTTCACTCCGCCGCGGTACCGGTAGCTTGGGCTCTTGAACGTCACGAGCTCTTCGCCGGCAGTCGGATGCATCGCCATCGCCCGGTCGAAATCGGCCTTGCGCGCGCCCATGCCCATCGGGATCGCGGCGATCTGGACCAGCTCCGCAGCGCCGGGCCCGAGAATGTGCAGCCCGAGCACCCGCCCGTCATTCGCCTCCGTAATGAGCTTCATCAGCATCCGCTCGGGCACCGGCGACAGCGTGTTCAGCATCGGCCGGAAGCGAGCCACATAGACGTCGATATCGCCGTGCGTTGCGGCATCGGCCTCCGACAGCCCGATGGTGGCCACCTCCGGCTCGGCAAAGACCGCAGTTCCAACGAGCGACAGGTCCACACTCATCGGGTTGTTGTTGAACAGCGTCTCGGCGACATACCAGCCCTCGCGGACGGCAAGCGGCGTCAGCTGCAGGCGGCCCGTTACATCGCCGACTGCGTAAATCGACGGCACATTGGTCCGCGAATAGTTGTCGACCGGGACGGAGCCGTCGGGATTGAGCGCAACGCCCGCCGCCTCGAGTCCCAGCCCACCGGTATTAGCCCGCCGGCCCGTCGCGAACATCACCGCACCGAACGGCGCATCCACTCCATCGGAGAAATGCGCCACGATATCGTCGCCGCTCTTTTCGAGCTTACGGATGGTCGTCTCGTAGATGCGGCGCACACCGCGCGCCTCGAGCCCCGCGTCGAAGCCGGCCCGCAGATCCTCGTCGAACCCTCGCAGCATCCCCCGCCCGCGATAGACCACAGTTGTGTGGACACCCAATCCGGCAAAGATCGTCGCAAACTCCGCCGCCACATAGCCGCCGCCATCGATCAGGATGGAGTGCGGCAGTTGCTTGAGGTGGAACGCTTCGTTCGAGGTGATGCCGAGTTCGCACCCCGGGAGGCTCGGCACGTACGGGTGGCCACCAGTGGCGATCAACAGATATCTGCCGGTGATCTCCCGACCTGCCTTCTGCAGCCGGACGCTGTTAGGCCCCGTAACGATCGCGCGGTCGCGGATGATGGTGCCGCCGGGCTTTTCCACCGCCGCTTCATAGGCCGCCTCGAGCCGCGCGATCTCCTTGTCTTTGTTCGCCACCAGCGTGGGCCAGTCGAACTGCGCATCGACCGTCCAGCCATAGCTGCCCGCGATCTCGAAAATCTCCGAAAAGTGCGCTGCATAAACGAAGAGCTTCTTGGGGATGCAGCCGCGGATGATGCAAGTGCCGCCGACACGGTCGGCTTCAATCACCGCGACCTTGGCACCATAGGTTGCAGCCATGCGGGCCGCACGCACGCCGCCCGAGCCCCCGCCCACGACAATCAGGTCGAAATCCATCTTGCCAGCCGGTTACGCAAAAAAAGGGCCCCGCACAAGGCGAGGCCCGGGTCACTTCCATGTGGCGGCGGTTACTTCGTCAGGCCCTCGGCCTTGAGCTCGGCCTTCACTTTGCTCACGAATTCGGTGCCCAGATTGTAGGTGTAGAGCTGGAGGATCTTCTGGACCGAGCCATTGATCTCGGCGGCGCTGCCGGCGAGCTTCTGGCCGGCCGGCGAAGAATAGAAGTCTACGATCTGCTGCATTTCCTGCGGCGTGAAACTCACGGCGTAGACGCGAGCGATCTGGTTGAAAAGGTCGTCGTGCTTGCCCTTGTAGGTCTCGAGAATCTTGCCGATCGCGGCGTCGATTTCCTTGGCCTTGGTCGGGTTCTGAGGGACGAAGAGATTGCTGGTCTTTTGCGCGGTCTGGACGAGGATCACCTCGTAGAGCTGCCCCTTATTGGTCAGGTCGACATATTTGCGCGCCAGCGCGAGCTGCGCGGGATCGATCTCCTGCGCCTGCACCGGAGCGGCGGCGATCGCCATGCCCAGCAGCACCAGCATCAGCGCCAGCAATTTGCCCAGGCGCGACAGCAAAGACATGTTCATGACGGTCTTACCCCCTTGGGTGATCGGTTCGATCACGCATCGATTGTTCTGATGCCGTCCGGGCCGGCGACATAGGCCCGGCGGCATAGGTTGAGAAACAGCCCGTGTTCCACCACGCCGGGCACCTCGCAAAGCGCGGCGGACAGGGCTTCTGGCTGCGAAATGCGGCCAAAAAAAGCATCGAGGATCAGGTGGCCGCCGTCGGTTACGAAGCCTTCTCCGGCCGGCGTCGTACGTTGGACCAGCCCGCCCGAGGCGCCAAAGCGCGCGAGCACGGCTTCGAGCTCCTGCCGGGTCGCCCCCAGGCCGAAGCGGTTGACCTCGATGGGGAGCGGAAACCGGCCCAGTTCCGGTACGAGCTTTGAGGCGTCGGCAATCACCACCATGCGCTTTGAGGCCGCTGCGACGATCTTTTCGCGCAAGAGCGCTCCGCCGCCGCCCTTGATGAGACTCAGGCGCGGGCCGATCTCGTCGGCTCCGTCGACGGTGAGATCGAGTTCGGGCGTCTCGTCGAGGGTTGTCAGCGCAATACCGAGTGCCGCCGCCTGAGCGGCTGTGACTTCCGACGTGGGCACGGCGGTAACCTTGAGCCCCGACCGCACCCTCTCGCCGAGCAGGTCGACGAACTCACGCGCCGTCGAGCCCGTGCCGAGCCCGAGCCGCATGCCGTCCGTCACTTCCGTGAGAGCCGCTTCAGCCGCGGCCCGCTTCAGATTTTCGCCCACGCTCAGTCCCCGCGCGCCGCCGCGTCGGTAGGAGTCCACCCCGTCGCTGTCAACACCAGCTTTCACAGTCTGGTGAAGGCCGATTGTCGCTTTGCCGCAACACACGCCTCATAGGGCACGGCTTTGCCACGGAATCAGCTGGCCGCCCACTTCCGGGCCAAAGGCAAGTTGGTTAAGCAAATCATTACGCTTGCAGGGTGGCGCTCACCCCCGCAACGAAGAGGCACCTATGACGAGAGTTAGACTGGCGTTCGCCGTTGTCTTTGCGGTGATCCTGAGCCTGGGGATTGCCGCCCCGACTTTTGCGGCCCGCTATTTCAATCCTGATACCAACCAGTGGGAAGATCGTCCCACCGCTTCACCGCGCCACTACAAGGCGATCCCACGCACGGTCGTTCCGTACGACACCAAGTTCAAGCCCGGCACCATCGTCATCGAGACATCGGAGCGCTTCCTCTATTTTGTGCTGCCCGGCGGCCAGGCGATGCGCTACGGCATCGGCGTGGGTCGGCAGGGCTTCGAGTGGCAGGGCCAGCACGCCATCACCCGCAAGGCGGAGTGGCCCGGCTGGACGCCGCCGGTCGAAATGCGGCGTCGCGTACCCGATCTTCCGGCCTACATGCCCGGCGGCCCGGACAATCCGCTGGGGGCTCGCGCCCTCTACATCGGCGCCACGCTCTACCGAATCCACGGCACATCCGAACCCTGGACCATCGGACAGGCCGTGTCGTCCGGCTGCATTCGGCTGACCAACGAGGACATCATCGACCTCTACGATCGCGTGAAGGTCGGCTCGCTGGTGGTCGTTCACCAATAAGCGTCGAGGGGGCTCGGCGTTGGAAAGACCGGTCCTCGGGGGCCGGTCTTTCTGTTTTGGCCCCGGGTCGCTATCTTCTGGTCCGTGACCGTCCTCTTTTCCCAGCGCGATATCGACTCCTCCCCCGCCACCCGGCCCCTGGTCGACCGCTACGGCCGGCAGATCAGTTATCTGCGCATTTCGGTCACCGACCGCTGCGACTTCCGCTGCATCTACTGCATGTCCGAGCACATGGAGTTCCTGCCGCGTTCGGAAGTGCTGAGCTTTGAGGAAATCGACCAGATCGCTGCCGCCTTCATCGCGCGCGGCACGCGCCGGATCAGGCTCACGGGTGGCGAGCCGCTGGTCCGCCGCGACATCCTCGCGCTGGTCGAAAAGCTCGGCTCCTATCTCGGTCGCGGCCTCAATGAGCTGACCCTCACCACCAATGGCAGCCAACTCCGCCGCTACGCCTCCCGCCTCGCTGCGGCAGGTATCCGCCGCATCAACATCTCGCTCGATACGCTCGACGAGTCCCGCTTCACCGCCATCACCCGCCGCGGCCGTTTGGCCGATGTGCTCGACGGCATCGACGCGGCGGCCGAAGCGGGCCTCAAGATCAAACTCAACATGGTCGCCATGCGCGGCATCAATGACGACGAGATCGAGCCGATGATGGGGTGGGCTCACGCCCGCGGCTTCGGGCTCACGCTCATCGAGGGTATGCCGCTGGGTGATGTCGGCATCGACCGCGTCGAGTCTTATTTGCCCTTGCGCGAGCTGCGCGATCGCCTCGCCGCAAAGTACACGCTGGAGCCGACCGACCACCGGACCGGCGGCCCAGCCCGCTACGACTGGGTCAAACAAACCAACGGCTTGCTCGGCTTCATTACACCGATGAGTCACAATTTCTGCGAGAGCTGTAACCGCGTTCGCCTGACTGCGACCGGCCAGCTCTATATGTGCCTCGGCCAGGACGACATGGTCGATCTGCGCGAGCCGCTCCGGACTGAAGGGCCCGCTGCTCTCGACGCCGCCCTTGATCGTGCGATGCAGCTCAAGCCCAAGGGCCACGACTTCGTGCTCGACCGCGCGCATGCCGCGCCGGCCCTCGCGCGCCACATGAGCGTCACGGGCGGCTAGTCACGTCACCTCGAAGACATCGAGCAGCACGCGATCGCGCTCACGCCGGCCGGTCGAGACGGCAAGGATCGCGTTCAGCCGCAGCAATCCGGGCGCCGACGTGAACAGCCGTATTGCGGTCCGGAAGTAATACCGCGACGGCTCGACCTGTTCGCCCTTAGCCAGAGCCGCCAATACCTCCGGCGGGCCGTGCCGCACGCCATCGGACTGCACTTCGACGATACCGTGACCGTCGATATCGAGCGCGTAATGCGCGGAAATCTCGAGCCGCCCGTCGGGAAAGGAGGTCTGCCAGTCGCCGCCGGGTACGATCTTCCCGCTGAGCCCGCCACTCACGATCCCGCCTGTCAACGGAATCATGCGGCGACCAGCCGGTGACGCATCGACGAACACGGGCGGAGCGACATTTACCGCAAGATGCATCAGAGGAATGAGCGTCGGGCTCACGGAACTGTCGCCTCGGCCGCTTTGCGCATGCCAGTCAGAGCCCGATAGCGCGCAGCGATTCCTTCAAGCTCGCCCGGCGCAAAGACCTCGGCGATATCCTTGAAGCCATTCGGCGCCCGCTCTTCTGCAAGCTGCATGCACTGCTCCGGGCCGTTGGCGCGATTGGCGACGACAATGGCTGCCGTCGCCGGTCGGCGCGCAGTCTCGTAGGTGTCGAGTGCGGCAATGGCATCACTGTGTGCGCCGAACGCTGTCGCCAACGCTTTCGCATCGAGGATCGCCTGGCTCGCGCCGTTCGAGCCGATTGGATACATCGGGTGCGCCGCATCCCCCAGCAGCGTCGCGCGCCCGCTGCGCCAGCGTGGCAGCGGATTGCGGTCAACCAGCGGATATTCATAGACGCGCTCGGCGCCGCGGATGATCGCTGGTACGTCGAGCCAGTCGAAGCTCCAGGGCTCGAATGCAGGCAGGAAATCGGCCACGTCGCCTTCGCGGTTCCAGTCCTCGCGCCGACGCATTTCGGCGCGCGTCAGCTCGGCAACCCAGTTGATCCGCTGCAGGCCGTCGTCGCCCTCGGGCTCGATGGGATAGGCCACGAATTTCTGGTTCTGATGCCCGGCCATGATCATGGTCGCGCCGCTAAGGAATCGCCGCGCCCTTGTCGTCGCGCGCCAGAGGATGCGGCCCGAATAGATCGGCGCCCCTTCGTCCGGATACATCGCCGTGCGCGCGGCCGAATGGATACCGTCGGCGGCGACCAGCACATCGCCTGCCTCGATGTGGTCGTGCCCGCCGGCATCCCGGAACCGCGCCTCGACGCGATTGCCGATTGTCTCGAAGCTCACCAGCCGACGGTCGCGCACAATTGCCGCCGGCCCAAGCCGCGCCTCTGCGGCGCCGAGGAGCGTCGCCTGCAGAGCACCCCGGCTGGTCGAAATCTGGGGCGCGGGAAACCCGGCGAACATCCCGCGGGGCTCGGCCCAGATTCGTTGGCCATGCCGCGTGTAGTAGACGAGCTCGCGCGTCGCGATGCCCTGCGCCTGGAGCTCATCGACCAGCCCGAGCTCTCCCAGGATGATCGCCGCATGCGGCAGGAGGTTCAGCCCAACGCCCAACTGACGGATTTCGCGCACGGCCTCGCACACGATGATCTCGTGGCCGAGCGGCGCCAGCGTCAGGGCGGCCGACAGACCGCCAATGCCCGCGCCGGCGATGATGACTTTCATCTATTTCTCGTCGTCGCCGACATTGACGAATTCGAGCGGCAGCGCCGTCGTGTATTTGATCTGCCCCATCGCGAAGGACGAGCTCACATCTGTGAGATTTATCCTGCTGATCAGCTTCTTGTAGAACGCGTCATAGGCCGCGATGTCGGGCACCACCACACGCAGCAAATAATCGATCTCGCCGCTCATGCGGTAGAACTCGACCACCTCGGTCAGATCGTCCACGACCGACGAGAATTTCCGCATCCAGGCTTCGTTGTGCTCATTGGTCTTGATCGAGACGAACACCGTCACGCCGGCATTGATCTTTGAAGGATCGAGGATCGCCACG
>Ga0207698_10002628_pt1 | contig 10676 bp, 9 predicted proteins | sample KBSCornC22_FD_184298 | JGI IMG/M metagenome (GOLD analysis project Ga0207698, IMG submission 184298) | Corn rhizosphere microbial communities from Kellogg Biological Station, Michigan, USA - KBS Corn C2-2 (SPAdes) (version 2) | ecosystem: Host-associated > Plants > Roots > Rhizosphere > Soil ...
GGTCTGCTCATCTCAGTTTAGGCAGCGCTGCGTTTCCTTGAGCGCGGTCGCCGCATCGAAGCCGAGTTCGACTTCGACCTTGATGTTCGCGAGCGTCGTTTCGCTCGGTGCCCAGGGCACCTTGTAGCGATCGTCGGGCGAGACCTCGTTGTCGTAGCTCCACTCGTGGATGCCCATCTTCTGCGACATCAGCGTGACCATCGGCGGCGGCCGTTCGTGCACGTCCTCGCCGTTGAGCAGCTTGTCGATCGACACGGCCGCGTCGTGGCCGTGCGCGACGGCCCAGATGATGTTCTTCGGCCCGAACGCCGCGTCGCCGCCGAAGAACACCTGCGGCAGACTGGACTGGAACGTGGCCTTGTCGACGACCGGCATGCCCCATTCGTCGAAGGCGACGCCGCTGTCGCGCTCGATCCACGGGAACGCGTTTTCCTGGCCGACCGCGACGAGCACGTCGTCGCACGGCACGATCACGTCGGGCTCGCCGCTCGGTACGAGCTGGCGCCGGCCCTTCGCATCGCGCTCGGCGCGCACGCGCTCGAATTGCATTGCGGTGAGGCGGCCGTTCTCGTGCAGGAACGCCTTAGGAACGTGGTAGTCGAGAATCGGAATGCCTTCGTGCTGGGCGTCTTCCTTTTCCCACGGCGAGGCTTTCATCTCGTCGAAGCCGGAGCGCACCAGCACTTTCACTTCGTCGCCGCCGAGGCGACGCGCAGAGCGGCAGCAGTCCATCGCGGTGTTGCCGCCGCCGAGCACGATGACGCGGCGGCCGATCGTGTCGACATGACCGAACGAGACCGACGCGAGCCAGTCGATGCCGATATGGATATTCGCTGCGCATTCCTGCCGTCCGGGCAGGTTCAGATCGCGCCCGCGCGGTGCGCCGCAGCCGACGAAGATCGCGTCGTAGCCTTGCGTGAGCAACTGCTTTAGCGAGTCGATGCGCTCGCCGCTGCGGAACTCGACGCCAAGGCCGAGGATGTAGCCGGTCTCTTCGTCGATCACCGACTCGGGCAGGCGGAAGCGCGGAATCTGCGTGCGGATGAAGCCGCCGGCTTTCGCTTCGCCATCGAACACCGTGACCTGATAGCCCAGCGGCGCGAGATCGCGCGCAACGGTCAGTGAAGCCGGGCCCGCGCCGACGCAGGCGATACGCCGGCCGTTCGGCGTGCCCGCGCGCGGCAGGCGCGCGGTGATGTCGCCCTTGTTGTCGGCGGCGACGCGCTTGAGACGGCAGATCGCGACGGGCTCGGGCGACGCGCCGTTGTTTTCCTCGACGCGGCCACGCCGGCACGCGGGCTCGCAGGGCCGGTCGCAGGTGCGGCCGAGCACGCCGGGAAACACGTTGGATTTCCAGTTGACCAGATAGGCATCGGCGTAGCGCCCTGCCGCGATCAGGCGGATGTATTCGGGGACGGGCGTGTGGGCCGGACAGGCCCACTGGCAATCGACGACTTTGTGGAAGTAATCGGGAACACGGATATCGGTGGGACGCACCATCACCCTCCTCGCCGTTTAGCTTTGCGTCGAGAGGCTCCTGACGTGACGCAGCTGGGAGCCTCGCCTGTCGATCCGTCCGGAGTGTGCCGATTGTTGCGATGGAAGGAAAGGAACGCCGCCGCAAGCATGAGCCTCCACGCAGCGCTACAGTCGCAGCTTCACAGAACAGCGTCTGCCCATGCCTTTCCGACCCGATCCCGACTGGCTTCAGCCGCAGCCGCTGGAGCGCGCAAGCGCCCTGCCCGCGCCGTTCTATACCGACGCCGACGTAGCGGCGCAGGAAACCCGGCGCGTATTCGCCGGCAGCTGGCAGCTCGTCGCACATGCCGCGCAACTCGGCGAACCGGGCGATCATGTCGTCGACGAGATCGCCGGCGTGCCGGTCGTGCTGATGCGCGGCGACGACGGCGTGCTGCGCGGCTTCCATAACGTCTGTCGCCATCGCGCCGGACCGCTGGCCTGGTGCAACGGCCGCGGCGCGCGTGCGCTGCGCTGCCGCTATCACGGCTGGACCTACACGCTCGACGGCCAGCTGCGCAGCGCGCCGGAGATGGATTCGGCGCAGGACTTCGACCCGGCCGAGGTGCGGCTGCCGGGCATCGCTGTCGATACCTGGCAAGGGCTGGTGTTCGCCGCGCTCGCGCCGGAAACGAGTCTTGCCGAACTGCTGGCTGGCATCGACGCACGACTGCACGGCCACGATCTTCCCGCGCTGGTCTACAGCCATCGCGACAGCTACGAGATCGGCTGCAACTGGAAGGTCTACGTCGACAACTATCTCGAGGGCTACCACGTTCCGCACATCCATCCGGAACTCAATCGCCTGCTCGACTACCGCAGCTATCGCACCGAAGTCGCCCCGTGGCATTCGCTGCAATGGAGCCCGCTGGAAAACAGCGGCAACTTCTACGGCCAGGGCGACGCGCTGTACTACTTCATCTGGCCGAATACGATGTTGAACATCCTGCCGGGCAGACTGCAGACGAATCGCGTCGTCGCGCTCGCGCCGGACCGGTGCCGCGTCGACTTCGACTACTACTATCCCGCGCAGCCCGACGACGCAGAGCAGCAGCGCCGACGCCAGGACCAGCAGTTCAGCGATGCCGTGCAGCAGGAAGACGTCGACATCTGCCTCGCCGTGCAGAAGCGCCTGACTTCGGGTTCCTATCTCGCCGGGCGGCTCTGCCCGCGGCGCGAAAGCGGCGTGCATCATTTCCACGAGCTCCAGCGGAGAGCGTGGCGTGGGCGCTGAACCGCGCGCGGATTTGGCCACGCGGGCTGTCGCGCAAACCATAGGTCTGTGGACTGCCACCGCGCTCGTCGTCGGCAACATGATCGGCTCGGGCCTGTTCCTGCTGCCCAGTTCGCTCGCGGCCTACGGCATGGCCAGCACGCTCGGATGGGCAATCAGCACCGCCGGCGCGCTGCTGCTCGCTGCGACGTTCGCGCGCCTTGGACAACTGCTGCCAGCCGTGTCCGGCGGTCCATATGCGTTCGCGCGTTTCGCGTTCGGCGATGCGATCGGCTTCGTCGTGGCCTGGTGCTACTGGATCTCGATCTGGAGCGCGGTGCCGGCGATCGCGATCGCGCTGACCGGTTACGCTGGCGCCTTTGTGCCTGCACTGACGGCGACGCCGGCGCGCGCGGCGGCCTGCTCGATTGTTTCTTTATGGATTTGTACGATTCTTAACATCGGCGGCCTGCGCACGGCCGGCGGCGTGCAGCTCGCGACGACGCTGCTCAAGGTCGCCGCGCTCGTCGCGTTCGCGGCCGTCGGCCTGCTGTGGTTCGACCCTGCGCCAGCCGTCGCCGCCGCGCCGTTCAATCCCAGCGGGCAAAGCCTGTTGCAGGTCGCCGTGGCGACGTCGGCGCTGACGCTGTGGGCCTTTCTCGGCCTCGAAAGCGCGACCGTGCCGGCGGCGGCCGTGAGGGATCCACAACGCACCGTGCCGCGAGCGACACTGCTCGGCACGGCGATCGCGATTGCCGTGACCATCGCCGCGTGCAGCGCCGTGCTGCGCCTCGTGCCGCCCGCATCGCTCGCGACGTCGGGCGCGCCGTTCGTCGATGCGGTGCGCCTGCTGCTCGGCGATGCGGCCGGCTACGTCGTTGCGATCGTCGCGGCCATCACCTGCTTTGGCGCGCTGAATGGCTGGGTTCTGATGCTGGGACAGCTGCCGCTCGCGACCGCGCGCAACGGACTTTTCCCGGCCGCGTTCGCCCGCGTCGACGCGAACGGCACGCCGCGTACGGCGCTGCTGATCGGCGCGACCTTGTCGAGCCTGCTCGTCGTGGCGAATTACAACGCGAGCCTCGTCAGCCTGTTCACCTGGTCGATCCTGCTGTCGACGGCGGCCTCGCTGCTGCCCTTCCTGATCTGCGCGCTGGGCCTGTTGTGGCTGCAGCGGCGCTCGCCGTACGCGATCGTCGCGCTGCTCGCGGCGATCTATTCCGTCTATGCGCTGGCCGGCACCGGCGCGCAGGCACTGCGCTGGGGCGGCGCGCTGCTGCTCGCGGGAATCCCTGTGTATGCGTGGATTCGCTATCGGCGCGGGTAGCGGGGCCTGAGCTGCTTTACGCACTACTCCGCTGGCCAACACATCGGACTTCAGGCTTGCTGACCGCGCAACTGGCGCGACAGGCGCCAAGTCAAACGCCAGCAGGGCCGCAGAGCGGCATCGCTCAATACGGACGCTGTCCCGCGAAATTCCCCGCCGGGTTGTAGTTGCACACCACCAGCGTCCAATTGTTGAACGGTGCGCCGAACGGCGAATTGATCGTGCATTGGCGCAGGCCGCAGCCGATCTCGGTCGTCGTGCGCCAGACCATCTGGGTGTAATGGCCGCAGACGCCGGAACACGTGTTCGCCGCGTAGTTATAGGACGTGATCTCGCCTGCCCAATTGGTCGCCGCAGCCGCCTCGACGTTGGCCGGGAAACCCGACGACACCGCTCCGGCATAGAGATTTTCGCCATACGGCGTGCTGCCGTTGTGCGCGTACTGACAGTTGTTCGCGTAGGTCTGCGCAGACGCGGCGATCGTCGCGTTCCAGCGCAGCACGCCGAGTCGCGGCGTCGCGACGGGAGTCATGGTCTTGCGCGCGCAATTGTGGATCGTCAGCAGCGGCTTCCAGCTGGCCGGAACCGTCGCTGCTTCGCCTTCAGCGCCGTCGTTGAAGATGCAGTCCAGAAATACGGCCTGCGCCGGCGCACTGACGCCGGCCAGCAGGCACAGGAGAAAAAACCGTTTCATGGCGTCACCTCCGTGTCCGATGATAGCGGGAGCAAAAATGCGCGTGTGAAGCATTCGTCAGGGCGCGGCGCGAAAAACCTGAACTGCGCGGCGGAATTTCCATCATCACTCGCTGCGCTTTCGTTCTCCACCCTCGCTAACTCATGACCATGCCTGCCATCGATATCGAAATCTGCATCGGCTGCATCGAACCTCGAGCGCTCGAGGCCGATTGCATGGCCGCGTTCGACGGCGGCGCCGCGAGCATCGAACTGTGCCGCGACATGGCGCTGCAGGGTTTGACCCCGACAGCCGCCGACCAGCGCATCGCGCGACGCCATTTTCCACGCGCCGGGCTGTTCCCGATGATTCGCCCACGCGCGGGCGATTTCGACTATTCCGCGGCCGAGGTCGCCGCGATGTGCGAGCAGATCGCCATCGCGGCCGGCGAAGGTGCCGATGGCGTTGTCTTCGGCGTCGTACACGATCGCAAGCCGCAGGCTGCCGCGCTGGAAAAACTCTTCGCAGCGGCGCGCGTTCGCGGTCTGCGCACGACATTCCATCGCGCGTTCGATGCGCTCGATGATCAGTTCGACGGTCTGGAAACGCTGATCGCGCTCGGCGCCGACCGCATCATGACGAGCGGCACACTGTGGGGCAGTGGCGCGAGCGCGGCGCACGGCGCGACACGGCTCGCACAACTCATCGACCTTGCCGGTCCTCGCGTCGAGATCGTTCTCGGCGGAGGAATTAGTGAAGCAATACTGCCCGCCCTGCTGCGCGCACTGCCGCTGTCGCGGGGCCGCGTGTCCGCACATGCCTATGGCGCGGTGCTCGACGGCGGCGCGGTCGATGCGCGCAAGGTCGCCGCACTGGTGCAGGCGGCGAAGATTCCCGCTTGACCACCACGCGGCGCACGATGCGGCAACCACGCTGCGTTTTCTCGCCGGCGTTTGCGTCTACCATGCCGCCATTCCGATCCAGGAGCGAACCTTGAGCGAGCCCGAACAGAATGACGCCGGCACCCCTGCCCTGCTGCTGCCGATCGAAGCACGCGTGCTCGGCTGTCTCGTCGAGAAAGCCGCGACGACGCCGGAGACCTATCCGCTGACGCTCAACGCCGTGGTCTCGGCGTGCAACCAGAAAACCAATCGCGATCCGATTCTCGAACTCGAACCCGGTGCCGTCGGGCATGCGCTGCGCCAGCTCGAAGGCAAGCGTCTGGTGGCCGGCTCGATGTCGGCGCGCGCGTCGCGCTACGAACACCGCATGGACCAGGCGCTCAACATCACGCCGCGCCAGCGCGCGCTACTCGCGCTGATGATGCTGCGCGGTCCGCAGACCGTGCCCGAGCTGCTCGCTCGCAGTGACCGGCTGGCCGACTTTCCGAGCCTCGACGACGTGCGCTCGACGCTCGATCGCCTGAGCCAGCGCGAACCGGCGCTGGTCGTGCGCATCCCGCGCAGCGGCGGCCAGCGCGAGGACCGCTACATGCACCTGTTGTGCGGACCGGTGAGCGCGGAGCAGTACGCTCCATCGTCATCGGCGTCATCCGACAGCGTCGGCGGCAGCACGCAGGCGCTGGAGTCGCGCATCGAGCAGCTCGAAAGCCTGGTCGATGCGTTGCAGCAGCGGCTGCAGCAGGTGGAAAGCCGCTTCGACTCCGACGAGGTGTGACGCCATGACGCGCCGGCTGGCGCTTGCGCCGGCCGCGAGTCTCGCGGCCGCGCCAGTCTTCGCAGATCAGCGCCGTAACGTCAGCCCTGCGGCGGGATGTCCAGCACGTCGCCGACGCGCACGCCGCCGTCGCTCGCGATGCGATTCGCCTCGCGCAGCGCGCCAAGACTCACGCGGTGCCGCGCGGCAATGCCCGACAACGTTTCGCCGCGTGCGACCACGTGCTCGGACGGTCCGCGCCGGCCCGTGCTGTTCGAGGCAAACCAGGTGCCCGGCGGCGGCGTCTGCGTGAAATAGGTCTTGATGCCGTCGACCACGGCTTCGGCGAGCTTGCCGCGGTGCACCGGATCGGTCAGGCGCTTTTCCTCGGACGGATTCGTGATGAACGCGGTCTCGACCAGGATCGAGGGCACGTCGGGCGAGCGCAGTACGACAAAATTCGCTTTTTCCACATGGCCTCGGTGGGTGGGGCCGATCTTGCCGAGCGCCTTGAGCACGATCTGCGCGATCGCGGCGCTGGCTTCCATGGTCGCGCCCTGGGACAGATCGAGCAGCACTGCGGCGAGGGTCTGGTCCTTGTCGTCGAGCGATACGCCGCCGACGAGATCGGCGCTGTTTTCCTTCGCCGCGAGCCAGCGCGCGGCTTCACTCGTGGCGCCGCGCGGCGACAGCACCCAGACCGACGCGCCGCGCGCGCCGCAGGCGCCGGGACAGGCATCGGCATGGATCGACACGAACAGGTCGGCCTTGGCTTCGCGTGCCTTCTTGTAGCGGTCGGTGAGCTGGATGAAGTAGTCGCCGTCGCGCACGAGGTAGGACTTCATGCCCGGCTGCGCGTCGACGAGCTTGGCGACCTCGCGCGCGACGTTCAGCGTGATCGATTTCTCGTGCGTGCCGGACGCGCCGATCGCGCCGGGATCATCGCCGCCATGGCCAGCGTCGATCGCGACGACGACCTTGCGCCCGTCGCCGGGCAGCACGTCCTCGACGCTCTTGACGACTTCGCGTGTGGCCTTGGTGCGCGGAAACAGGTCGATGACGAGGCGATGGCCGAACTTGTCCGCCGGCGGCAGCAGGAAACTCTTGGGACGCACGCCCTGCGGCAGATCGAACACGACGCGTAGATCGGTCTTGCCCTGCTTGCCCAGACGCACCGGACCGAGCAGGCCCTTGGCGGCGGGCGCGGAAACGCCATCGGCCAGCGTCGAATTCTTGATGTCGAGGACGATGCGTTCGGGATTGTGGAGTTCGAACAGCTTGTATTCGAGCGGACCGGAGACGTCGAACACGGCGCGCGTGGAATCGGGACTGGCCCAGACGCGCAGCGCCTTGACCTGAGCAGCCTCAGTGCAGTTGGCCGCCAGCCCCGAGACGATCAGGACGGCAGCAGCACGCAGCAATGTGTCGGCAGCTCCCCACATGGCTGCGGATTCAAACCCAGACGGCCGCGCTTTTCAAGTTTTTTCGTTGAAAAACACGGGACTGTATGAGTTTCCTTGGGGTCGGGGTCATGAACGCGCTTCAAGCGGCGGAATCAAAGGCGCTTGTAGCGGCCAGCCAGGCTTCGCCACGGATGCCTGTAGGACGCGCGAACAACGTGCGTCCGGGCTCCGCATGGACCAGGGTCAGCGCGAGATCGGCTGCCGGCAGCGCATCGCCGCCGCGCTCGGGCCATTCGATCAGGATCAGGCTGGCTTCGTCCTGCAGTTCCTCCAGGCCGAGCCATTCCAGCTCGCCGGGATCGGCGATGCGGTAGAGATCGAGGTGATGGATGGCGAGGCCATCGGCACGGTAGGACTCGATCAGGCTGTAGGTCGGGCTCTTGATGCGCCCCTGCACACCGAGCGCGGCGATCAGCGCGCGCGCGAAAGTGGTCTTGCCGGCGCCGAGATCGCCGCGCAGATGGATCACGCCACCGCTGCGCAACTGTGGCGCCAGTTGAGCGGCGAGGTTCGCGACCGCGCCCTCATCCGCTAGATGCAGGCCGGTTTCAGTCATGCGCGGCGCCTCCGAGCACGCGGCGCAGCGGCGCGAACAGGTCGGACGCTAACAGGCCGCGTTCACCGTCGAGCGCAGCGAGATCGCCGGCGCGCGCATGTGCCGCGGTCGCGAGACAGGCCGCGTCCCAGGCCTCCATTCCCTGTGCGAGCAACGCAACGACCACGCCGGTCAGCACATCGCCCATGCCGCCGGTGGCCATGCCGGGATTGCCCCAGGGGCAGACCGCAATCGCGCTGCCGGGCGCGGCAATCAGCGAGCCCGCGCCCTTGAGCACGACGACGGCCTGGTAGCGCTCGGCAATCGCGAGTGCTGCGGCGTAGCGGTTGGCCTGCACGCTGACGGTATCGCTGGACAGCAGGCGCGCGGCTTCGGCCGGGTGCGGCGTCAGCACCGTCGGCGCGGTGAACCGGCGCGGATGGCGCGCGAGCAGGTTCAGCGCGTCGGCGTCGAGCACCGCGGGCTTGCCGCTGGCCAACGCGCGATGCCACAGCGCATGCCCCCAGGAACGCAGTCCCAGGCCCGGACCCAGTGCGATCGTCGTGGCTCGTTCCAGCACGGCGTCGAGTTCCTGCGGCCCGCCGATGGCGTGGACCATCAGTTCGGGGCGCGCCGCGAGCAGCGGCGCGAGGTGCTCCGGCTGCGTCGCCACGCTGACAAGTCCGGCGCCGCAGCGCAGTGCGGCTTCGCCGGCCAGCCGGATCGCACCGCCCATGCCCTGATCGCCGCCGATCGCGAGCACATGTCCGAAAATTCCCTTGTGTACATTGCGCGAACGCGACCGAAGCTTCCCTCTCAAGGTGTCCCAGTCGAGCAGGCAGGCGCCGGCGCGTTCTTCGTCGAAGATGTGCGCGGGCAGCTCAAGCGGCGCGAGCTCGGATTCGCCGCAGGCGTCCAGGCCCGCGCCCGTATGCTGGCCGCGCTTCCACGCGATGAAGCTCACGGTCGCAGCGGCCTGCACGCAGGTGCCGAGGACCGCGCCGGTGTCGGCCGCAAGTCCCGATGGAATGTCCAGCGCGAGCACCGGCACGCCGCTCACATTGAGCGCCTCGACGAGCTGGGCGGCCGCACCCTGCAACGGCCGGTTCAGACCGATGCCGTAGAGCGCGTCCACGTACAGGTCGGCGACCGGCAGCGAGTGCTCGCCGGCGAACGGATGGATGAAGCCGCCGCTCGCGCGCCAGGCTTCGGCAGCGCGCTGCGAATCGCGATCCTTCGGCGGCTCCAGTGCGATGACGCTGACGTCACGGCCGGCCTGACGCGCGAGTCGCGCAAGAAGGTAGCCGTCTCCGCCGTTCTTGCCACTGCCGCAGCAGACGGCGATGCGCAGCGCCTGCGGCCAGCGCCGGCATAGCGCGTCGAACGCGGCCTGCGCCGCGCGTTGCATCAGCGCGGGACTGTCCAGGCCCAGCGTGGCGCCGGCTCCGGCATCGATGCGGCGCATCTGCGCGCTGGTGTAGAGGTAACGCGTGAACGGCATGCTCATGAGCGCGATTATTGACCGGACAGTGCAGTGTTTGTATCCAAGCGCAATTCGGGCCGCGAACCTGCGCGCGGGCAAACCACACCGCGCGCGCCTACAATCGCGCGCTGCCGGCCAACGGCGTTCCGCGCCGCCTGCCCGCACGACGACACTCATGGACTACGCCGAACTCGCCACGACCATCCGCCGCTGGGGCACCGAACTGGGTTTCCAGCAGGTCGGGATTGCCGGCACGGAACTCGGTGCCGACGAAACTCATCTGCTGAACTGGCTCGCCGCGGGACGCCACGGCGAAATGGACTACATGCAGCGCCACGGCACGCGGCGCAGCCGGCCGCAGGAACTGCAGCCGGGCACGATCCGTGTGATCTCGGTGCGCATGGACTACGCGCCACCGGGCATCGCCAACGGCTGGGATGTCATCGGCGATGCGAGCCTCGGCTACGTATCGCGCTACGCGCTCGGTCGCGACTACCACAAGCTCATGCGCAACCGGCTGCAGCAACTCGCCGACCGCATCGCGGGCGAGACCGGTCCGTTCGGCTATCGCGCCTTCGTCGATTCTGCACCGGTGCTGGAGCGCGCACTCGCACGCGACGCGGGTCTCGGGTGGATCGGCAAGCACACCTGCCTGATCAACCGCCATGCGGGCTCGTGGTTCTTTCTCGGCGAGCTGTATACCGACCTGCCGTTGCCGCTGGACACGGCCGCGACAGCACACTGCGGCACCTGCGCGCGCTGCATCGACATCTGCCCGACCCAGGCCACCGTCGCGCCGTACCAGGTC
>Ga0207698_10002629_pt1 | contig 10670 bp, 6 predicted proteins | sample KBSCornC22_FD_184298 | JGI IMG/M metagenome (GOLD analysis project Ga0207698, IMG submission 184298) | Corn rhizosphere microbial communities from Kellogg Biological Station, Michigan, USA - KBS Corn C2-2 (SPAdes) (version 2) | ecosystem: Host-associated > Plants > Roots > Rhizosphere > Soil ...
CATAGCCCGCCGCGCTTGGCGCGAAACGGTTGTCGCCGAGCGCGTGCGTCTCCGGTGGGTTGTCGAAGGACAGCGTCAGATGCTGGCGCGGCACCGGCTTGCGCCAGCGCAGCAGTTGACTGCGCGGATCGACGTAGAGTCCGTACGCCGCGCACGGTCCGCGTCGTGACCAATGACGCGCGTTGATCAGCACCTCGCGCCGCGCTTCGTCGTAGCAGCAATCCATCGACACCAGATGTCGCGCATGCGTCAGCAGATGCTGGCCGACCACGCTGCGCGAATCGACGCCCGCCGTGAGCTCGCTCCAGACCTTGTCCCAGGGCCGATTGACCTGCTTGCGCAGCCAGCGCTCGAGCGGCGAAAGCAGGTCGTCGAAGAACTTGGTCCGGTGCTGGCGCGGCCGATACGCGCCGGCGTAGCTGTCCTCATCCGTCCATTCGCTCACGCGCGGCTTGTTGCCGCGGTGAGTTTTCCGGCGGTGGCCGCGGCGCGGCCGTTCAATCAGTACCTCATGCATGTCCGTACGCATGGTTGCTTTCCTCGCCTCAGCCCTTGACGCAAACGACCTGACGCAAGGTATGCAGGATCTCCACGAGATCGCGCTGCGCCGCCATGACCTGGTCGATCGGCTTGTACGCGGCCGGTGATTCGTCGATGACGTCCGCGTCCTTGCGGCATTCCACATGTGCCGTCGCTTCGCGGTGCTCGCTCAGCGTGATGCGCTTCTTCGCCTCGGTGCGGCTCATGACGCGGCCGGCGCCGTGCGAACACGAGCAGAAGCTTTCCTCGTTGCCGAGGCCGCGCACGATGAAGCTCTTCGCGCCCATGCTGCCCGGAATGATTCCGAGCTGGTCCTTGCGTGCGCTGACCGCACCCTTGCGCGTGATCAGCAGATCGCGGCCGAAGTGGGTTTCGCGTTGCACGTAGTTGTGATGGCAGTTGATCGCCATGCGCGTGAGCTGGAACGACGGCAGGTGCTTGCGCAGCACGCCGAGCACGGTCTCCATCATCTGCTGGCGGTTTTCCGCGGCGTATTCCTGCGCCCAGTCCACCGCCTCCACGTAATCGTCGAACAGCGTGCTGCCTTCGCTGAAGTACGCGAGGTCGCGGTCGGGCAGGTTGGCGCGCTGCTTCTGCATCTCGTTGCGCGCCTTCTCGATGAAGTACTGGCCGATACGATTGCCGGCGCCGCGCGAACCCGAGTGCAGCATGACCCAGACATGGTCGGCTTCGTCCAGGCACAGTTCGATGAAGTGGTTGCCACCGCCGAGAGAGCCGAGCTGGCTCAACGGCGACTTGTGCGAGATGTTCGGATGCCGCTCGACGAGCGTGCGATAGCGCTGTTCGAGCGACCGCCAGCGCGTGACCGCGGAATTCGGTGCGACGATCCAGTTGCCCTTGAGGCTGCGGCCTTCGACGGTCATGAAGCCATGCGGCACGGCGCGTTCGATATCGCTGCGGATACCGTGGAGGTTCTCGGGCAGCTGATCCGCACGCAGCGTGGTCTGGTACGCCATCATGCCGCAGCCGATGTCGACGCCGACGGCGGCCGGAATGATCGCGCCTTCGGTGGGCACCACCGAGCCGACGGTCGCACCGATGCCGAGGTGTACGTCGGGCATCACGGCGATCCACGGTCCGACGATGGGCAGCCGCGCAAGGTTGCGCAGTTGCTTGCGCGCACCGTCGTCCAGCGTTACGCCGTCGACCCATGCCTTGATCGGCACGGCGCCTTCGTCGTGGATGGTCTGGTGAGTGGCGGTGTTCATGGCGTTCTCTCTCTGATCGTATGGTGGCGGCATTGCTGCTCGCGGCGACAAGGTCCACCGGCCGAAATGTTTCCTCCTGTCGCAGCAGACGGGAGTCCGGACCAGCGTGTGCCACAGGCATTTCTACAGCGGTGAATTGGCGAGACCCTGTTTGGCGGGCGGGGTCTCTTCGCCCGTAACGCGGTGGTGACGAGCGCGTACGAGCTCCTGCTCTTTCGCCCCCGTCCCCGTCACGTCGATGGCCGTCCGGCGAGTACATCGCCCTGCACATCGTGTGACTTCGAATTCTGTACTGCCGCGCGTTCACTGCCGCGACCGTGTTCTGAACTGTGCGGCCGCAGCGCCAATTCGCTGCGGCCATTTCCCTTTTCCGATTGCCTGATAGCGCCGGAGCCATGCAAGGCTCTTGGGAGAGCGACGTCTGCACATCAGCGGTTGGCCGCGCTGCGTGAAACCGTCCAGCCTTGTGGGCCATCCCGGCGCCCGGTTGCCTATATCAAGTGTCGTGCCAGACTGCGCCATTGAAAAAATACAATTAAAATCAATGGTATGAGAAAACCGTTCGTCAGCATCCGGCGCGCTGGCTGCGCCCATCGGCTCGTGTATTATCCGATCGGATAAATCGTGGGGCAGAGGATATGCAGTCCAAGCCGCTCGTGGTGATCGGTTTTGTGGGTACCGTGCTCGATGCGGCCGATGGCCCGGGGCGCTGGGAAAAATGGCGGCCGACCGTCGCCCTGGGCATGTATGACGACCTGCTCGTCTCGCGTCTGGAACTCCTGCTCGACGAACGCAGGTTCAGCCGGCTGGCTTCGCGTCTGCGCGAGGACATCGCCCATGTCAGCCCCGAAACCAAGGTGCGCGTGCATGACTTCTTCCTGCGCGATCCCTGGGACTTCGAGCACGTGTTCGGCGCGCTGCACGAGTTCGCGCGCAGCTATCCGTTCGATACGGAGCGCGAGGACTATCTGGTACACATTTCCACGGGTACCCATGTCGCGCAGATCTGCTGGTTCCTGCTGACCGAGGCGCGCTTTTTCCCGGCGCGCCTGCTGCAGACCTCGCCGCCGTCCAAGCAGCGCAACGGCGACGCCGGCAAGTACGCGATCATCGATCTCGATCTCGCGCGCTACGACAACATCGCGCAGCGTTTCGCGCGCGAGAGCGCCGACACGGCGAGCTTTCTCAAGAGCGGCATCGCCACGCGCAGCGCCGCGTTCAACCGCATGATCGAACAGATCGAGCGCGTCGCGATCCGCTCCAAGGCGCCGATGCTGCTGCTCGGTCCGACCGGCGCGGGCAAGAGCATGCTCGCGCGCAACCTGTTCGAGCTGAAGCAGCGACGGCATGCGCTCAAGGGCCGTTTCGTCGAGGTGAACTGCGCGACGCTGCGCGGCGACGGCGCGGGCAGCGCGCTGTTCGGCCATGTGCGCGGCGCCTTCACCGGCGCGCAGAACGAGCGTGCCGGACTGCTCAAGAGCGCCGACGGCGGCCTGTTGTTTCTCGACGAGATTGGCGAGCTCGGACTCGACGAACAGGCCATGCTGCTGCGCGCGATCGAGGACAAGCGCTTTCCACCGCTCGGCGGCGATCGCGAAGTCAGCAGTGACTTCCAGCTGATCGCCGGCACGAACCGCGACCTCGCCGTCGCCGTCGCCGAAGGCCGCTTCCGCGAGGACCTGTATGCGCGCCTGAATCTGTGGACGTTTTATCTGCCGGGGCTGAAGGAGCGCGCCGAGGACATCGAACCGAATCTCGATTTCGAACTCGAGCGCTTCGCGCGCGTGCACAGCGAACGCATCACGTTCAACCGCGAGGCGCGCCAGCGCTACCTGCGCTTCGCGATGAGCATCGACGCGACCTGGCCGGGCAATTTCCGCGACCTCGGAGCCTCGGTCACGCGCATGGCCACGCTGTCGACGCAGGGGCGAATCACGGTCGAGGTGGTCGATGAGGAAACGGCGCGCCTGAATCGCCTCTGGGGCGGCGCGCGCCGCAGTACTGCGGGTGCAGGTTCCGATGCGCTGCTCGATACGCTGTTCGGCGACGGCGTCGCGGACATCGATCGCTTCGACCGCGTCCAGCTCGTTGAGGTGCTGCGCGTGTGCGCGAGCGCGCGCAGTGCGAGCGATGCGGGCCGCACCTTGTTCCAGGCCAGTCGCGAAAAGCGTACGTCGAGCAACGATGCCGATCGGCTGCGCAAGTACCTCAAGCGCTTCGGGCTCGACTTCGCGCAGGTCCAGGCCGCAGCGCGCACGTCATAGCGTCAGCGCAACGCAACGGTCTGCCGCTTCCACGCCGCGTCCTGTGCACGATAGAACACGCTGAGCGATGACGGGTTGTCGACCTGCTTCTCGACCGCGAGCGTAGCGAGGTCGATGACTTCGAAGCTGCGTCTGAAGCGGCCCTCGACCTTGGTTTCGCGCGCGGCCAGCAGTTGCGCCTTGCCCGGTACCCAGCCGGCGAATTCGAGATAGCCGAGTTCAGGCGTGTCGAGGCTCGGCGGCAGCACGTCGATGCGCCAGCTGTCGCCATCGCGCTGGAATACCCACAGCTCGCGCCACGCATCGAGCGGCTGCACCGCGAGCGCGAGTGCCATGCCGGCGGCGTTCGCGCTCGCCGACGCGGTCCACACCAGGCCATACGTGCAGCGTTTCGCCAACGCATTCGCGGCATCGTGCTTCGCATCGACCAGCGCGATACAGGTCTGGCCCGGTTCACCCGCGCTCGTCACGACGCGCAGGCCCTTGGCCTCGACCGGTGCGGCTTCCGCGCCCCAGCGCGAGGCGCCGACGCGCACGGCCGCATCGGCGTATGCGACGGCGTCCTCGTCGGCCAGCTCGAGCTTGTTCACCGCGGCCAGTTCCTGCAGCGCGAGCGCGATGGCGGGCTGCGCATTCTCGCCGCGGCGTGCGCGCTGGAACGCGAAACTGGCCTGCACGCCGGCGCTGCGCAGGCGCAGACGATTGCGCAGGAATTCCGGCAGCGTGTCGCGTGTGGCGCGGGCGAGCACGTCGACGCGCCAGCTGTCGAAGTCATGGCGCGCCGTCGGGCTCAGGTCCGGCGGCACGCATTCGGGCCGCGTCAGTGCGAGCGCGGCGCGCGCGCGTTCCTCTTCGCTGGACGGCAGCGCGAGTACGCGGCGGAACGCTTCGCCGTCGTAGCACAGCTGCATGCGGCCGTCGCGCTCGATGCTGCGCATCACTACGCCGAGACCCGCGGCGACTTCGAGGTGTGCCGCGATGACGGCATCGTCAGCCTTGGCGTGACGCGAGGACGCGCGCCGCGCGAGCCGCTCGGCCATGCTGCCGAGCGCGGCGAACGGTTCGCTGTCGATGGCCTGCGCCGGTGCGGCCTTCAGATACGCAGCGACGTAAGCGAGGCCGAGGGCTTCAGCGCCCGGCGTTTCGCGCAGGAAGCGCACGACCGCCAGCAGTTCCGGCGCCTGTTCCGCGGCCAGCGAAACACGGCGCAGCTGCGTGGCACGCACATAGCCGCCGCGCTCTCGGCGATGGTCGTAGACCTGCAGGTAGCCGAAGCGCTCGCCGCGGATCTCCACCGTGTCGCCCTGCCACAGCACGGCCTGCTGCTGCGCCGAGTCCTTCGGCGCGGCACGCAGCGCGACCTGATCCTGCGCGACGATGGCGGTTGCGTTGACGGTGTCTTCGGCGATGGCCGTGCCGATTCCCGCGCAGAGCAGCAGCGCGGCGAGATGACGTTTCATTGAACGATTCCTCGAGATTTCAATTGGCAGAATCGGCGCTCGCCTGGTGGGCGACCGTCGTGGCACCGATCAGGCCGTTGCCGATGAAGCCACCATCGGCCGGTGGCGGCGCGATGATCACGGAGACCTTGTCGGACAGCTTGTCGGCGAGGGTCTTCTGGATCAGCAGCGGATGCTTCGTGATGAGTTCACCGTCGCGCTGCATCTGGTCGCTCTGAACCTTGCCGATGCGCTCGAGGCGGAACACCTCGGCTTCGGCCAGGCGCTGGCGCGAATCGGCTTCGCCGGCGGCCTCGATGCGGCGGGCTTCGGCGGTCGCCTCGGCGATCTTGATGCGTGAAGCCTTCTCGGCTTCGGCTTCGAGCTGGCGCTGCTCGATCTGCTTCTGCTTGAACGGCAGCACATGGCGCATGGCTTCTTCCTGCGCCTTGGCCGCGATGATTTGTTCCGACGCCGCGGCCTGCGCGGCCTTCTCGCGCGTGATCTTTTCCGCGTCCGCGGTGAGTTCGGCTTCCTTGACCTGCTTTTCCTTGAGCTCGAGCGTGTACTTCATCTTCTCGGTCTCGAGTTCGACCGCCAGCAGTCGGTCCATGCCGGCGCGGTAGTCGGCCGGCAAGTCCACATTGCCCAGTAGTACGGAATGCAGCACGATGCCGTCTGCGGCGAGCTTGTCTTTAAGCTCGGTTTCGAGCACGTTCTGCAGCTCCTGGCGCTTGGTCGAGAAGATCTCGCGCACGGTGTAGCGCGCGAATACCTTGTAGATCGTGCCCTGCACGGCCGGCTCGAGGCGTTCGCTGTCGATGTGCTCGGGCAGCGTGCGCGAGAGCAGGTCGAGCCGTGTCGGATCCAGCGTGTAGCGGATCGCGAGTTCCACACCGAGCGACAACCCTTCGATCGACTGGAACGGCGCCTCGCCGTCGGCCTTCGCGCTGCGCTCGGGCCGGTACATGCGCCCCTGCAGCGGGTAGCGGCGCAGTTCGTGGATTCCCGGCAGCACGATGACGATGCCCTCGCCGGTGGCCGTCGTCGTGCCGGTCCAGCGATTCAGGCGCACGCCGAGTTCGCCGGTGCCGACGCTCTCGGTCGGCGGATGCGCGTAGACGGCGTAGCCAGCGGCGAGCAGGGCCGCCAGCAGGATCATGCGGCGGGAGAAAACGGCACGGACAGCCTGCGACAGCCGTGGCGACTGCTGGGACACGGAACGACTCCTCGATGGATGGAACAGCGGATGGGCGCCGACCCCGCGGCGCTGGAATGCATTGCACCGCGAGGCTGAGGAGATAACGCGCGCGCGCCGAGGCGGCACGCGGGCGAGTTGTGGCGCGCTGCGGGCAGTGCCGTCATGCTTCGAACGGCGACGGTGCGAAGTCCCGTTGCGAGACGTTGCGACGATCCGGCTGTCGTCGTGCGTAGCTCGGTCGCTGCATCAATCAGCGATGTTGTCTGGCTGTCGTCAGTCGTTCGACGCAATCGGTCGATAGCTGTTCGCTACGCTGCGATCAGCCGGGAGAAGCACCCTGCGCAAGTTCGCGACACAGCGCTGCGGTGGCCTCATCGACCGGGAAACACGATTCGATATGCAGTTCTTCGATGGTCACGTCGCGTGGCGTGCCGAAGGTCGTGATGGTCGAGAAGAACTGCAATTCGCGATCGTCGCGGCGCAGCACCGTCGTCAGCAGCGGCAGCGCGGCGCTGTCGGGTTCGCGCCGCCGCCAGCGCGCCGGAACGCCGGGATAGGCGAGCACTTCGGACAGCAATGCTTGCGCGGTGTCGTCGCTCGGCGCGGCGGCGACGGCGCTGTGCAGGTGATGGATCAGGTTGCCGGCGACGTCTTCCCAATTGACAACGGTGGCGCGCAGATCGTCCGGGTCGAAGAACTGCCGCAGCATGTTGTCGTGCCGGCTGTCGCGGCCGCCGAGTACGAAGCGGTTGACGCGCGCCGCGGCCGCGTTGGCCATGAGCACGTCCCAGCGCCGGTTCAGCAGGAACGCCGGATAGGGCTCCTGCTGCGCGAGGATGGCTTCGATCGCACGGCGCACCTGCGCAAGCGCCGGCGTGGCGAGCGCCGACTCCGGATACTTCGGCGCGAAGCCGGCGGCGACAAGCAGTGCGTTGCGTTCGCGCAGCGGCACGTCCAGCACATCGGCCAGGCGCGAGACGAGCTCCCGGCTGGCCTGGGCCTTGCCGGTCTCGACGCAGCTGAGGTGGCGCGTGGAAATGTTCGCGTCCAGCGCGAGATCGAGCTGGCTCAGCCGGCGCGTCGTGCGCCATTCGCGCAGCAATCGTCCGAGTGCGGGTGCCGCGGGGTTCTGCAGGATGCGGGTTCGACGTTGCACGCGCGGGCCTGGCGGGGAGCGGATGGCCATCGTAGGCAGGTCGCGGCGGCAAGGCCATGACTCGGGAGGTCATGCATCTGCTTCGGCCCGGCGAGCATGCAGTCGCCGGAATTCCCGGTCGTCGCGGCGAACAGGCGCATATGCGCTGGTGAAAACACCTGCGCCACCGCGATGATCACGCCGCTCGTTCTTCTGCGGATCGCACGGCATGCGTTCTACTCCTCGCGACAGCAACGCCCTCGGCGCCGGCGCCATTGTCCTGCCCATTGCCGGCGCGGCACTGGTCCTTTTCGTCGCGGCCGGCGCGGCGGTCGTCGTGCCGCAGTTCCAGACGATGTTCGCGGGTTTCGGCGCCGATCTGCCCGCGTCGACGCGCCTGCTGCTCGCGACGTACCGCGGCTGGGCGCTCGCGGTGCTGCCGGTCGCGGTGGTCTGGCTGTGTGTTCCGGGTCCGCGTGCGCGGGCCGTGATCGCGCTGCTGACCGGGGCTTTCATCGCCGCGGGGCTCATGCTGTTCGGCCTCTGGGCCTGCTATGCGCCGATCCTCGGGCTCGCCGCGCTGGCGAAATAAGTGGGGTGCCAGCTCGATGGCGCCGGCAGGCGGCTCGCCATGAATTCCTGATTCCGTTCGCGGCATGAGACACCGGCGCGCCGTCTTGCGCCCCTGGGTTCAGTCTCGTTGCGGGAGTCAATCGATGAAATGCCTGCCGGCCCGCGAACGGGCCTCGTACCGCGCGTGCCTCGCGGTGCTGTTGCTGTTGCTGATCCCAACACTGCTGCGCGCACAGACCGTGTTGCCGAGTCCTGATGTCACGTTCGAAACGGGCGGCACGGTCGCGGCGGTCGTCGCGCAGGCCGATGGCAAGGTCGTCATCGGCGGCTATTTCAAGAGTGTCAATGGCGCGCCGCGCAACGGTCTCGCGCGACTCAACATCGACGGGTCGCTCGACAGCTGGAATCCGAATCTCGCTGGCGACGGCATCAATGCGCTGGCCGTAGTCGGCACGACGATCTATGCGGGCGGCAGTTTCACGTCGATCGGCGGCGCGTCGCGCAGCAATCTCGCCGCGCTCGATGCGACGAACGCGACGGCGACGGCATGGAATCCCGGCGCCGACGACGATGTGATTTCGCTGGCCGCCGGCACCGGCGTGCTCTACGTCGGCGGCCGCTTCACGACCTGCGGCGGTGCGGCGCGTTCACGTCTGGCCGCGATCCCGCTTACCAGTGGCAGCGCGACGGCGTGGAATCCGACCGCCAACGGCAACGTGCTCGCGCTCGCGGTATCCGGCAACACGGTTTACGCGGGTGGCGGATTCACGTCGGTCGGCGGCTCGACGCGCGAATCGCTTGCGGCGCTCGACGCGACGACGGGTCTCGCGACCGCATGGAATCCGGAGCCGAATCGCGAAGTGCTCGCGCTGGCCGTGTCCGGTTCGACGGTCTATGTCGGCGGCATCTTCTTCGGCATCGCCGGCGTCCAGCGCATCGGCATCGCCGCGATCGATGCGGCCAGCGGCGCGGCGACGGCCTGGAATCCGGGCACGAACGCGACGGTCAGCGCGATTCTCGTCACCGGCAGCACGGTCTACATCGGCGGCAATTTCAGCGCGACCGGCGGCGCGCAGCGCGGTCTCCTCGCGGCGATCGACCGCACCACGGGCGTCGCCACCGCGTGGAATCCGCAGGTTTATGGAGAACCCAACAATTTCAACAAAGTGGTTGCGCTCGCGCAGGCGAACGGCAACGTCTACGCCGGCGGATATTTCTCGCACGTCGGCGCCGCCTCGCGCCTGGGCATCGCGGCGATCGATCCGGGCACGGCGTTACCACGCACCTTGCCGGACTACGCGGGTGGCCCGCTCAACGGCGCCATCATCTACGCGAGCGCGGTCGACGCCGCCGGCCGTATCCTCGTCGGCGGTGCGTTCCAGCGTGCCAACGGCCGCACGCACGAGAATCTCGTGCGGCTCAACGCCGACGGCAGCCTCGATACCCTCTGGACGCCGGGCACGACCGGCGGCGTGCGCGCGTTGGCCGCATCGCCGACGACGCTTTATGTGTCCGGAGTCTTCGATCGCGCGAACGGCGTCGCGCGCCGTGGCGCGGCGGCCTTCGATCTCGCCTCGGGCGCGCTCACCGCGTTCGATCCGGATCTCAGCGAGTCTCCGGACACGCTCGCCGTGGCGGGCAATACGGTCTACGCCGGCGGCTACTTCCTTCAGGCGGGTGGCGTGGCGCAGCCCTTCGCCGCGGCCCTCGACGCGATGACAGGAGCGCGACGCAACTGGAACCCGCAGCCGAATGCCGCGGTGAGGAAGCTGCTCGTGTCCGGCAACACGGTGTATCTGGCCGGCAGCTTCATATCCGTTGCGGGCCAGTCGCGCGGCCACCTCGCAGCCGTGGATGCCAGCACCGGAGCGCTGCTGCCGTGGAATCCGCAGGCCGACAGTGACGTCTACGACCTCGTGCGCTACAACGAAACGATCTACGCGATCGGCTCGTTCCTCACCCTCGGCACGCAGTCGCGCATCCGCATCGCCGCGATCGATCGCAACGGAGCGGCGACGGCATGGAATCCGGGCGTCGGCTTTTATGGCCCGACGACGCTGGCACTCGACGGCTCGACGCTCTATGTCGGCGGCGCGTTCGAATCGATCGGCGGCATCGGCTACCGCTTCCTCGCCGCACTCGATCCGACGCGCACGACGAACATCGTGCAGGCGTGGAACCCGTCGCCGCAGGGCTACGTCGAGACGCTTGCGGTCACGCCGCGCGGCCTGTTCGCCGGCGGCTTCTTCATCGCGATGAACGGCCAGCCGCGCCGCGCGCATGCGATCG
>Ga0207698_10002630_pt1 | contig 10666 bp, 14 predicted proteins | sample KBSCornC22_FD_184298 | JGI IMG/M metagenome (GOLD analysis project Ga0207698, IMG submission 184298) | Corn rhizosphere microbial communities from Kellogg Biological Station, Michigan, USA - KBS Corn C2-2 (SPAdes) (version 2) | ecosystem: Host-associated > Plants > Roots > Rhizosphere > Soil ...
CGGACACGAGGCTGACGGTAAAGGAGCCGAAGCGGCCGGGCGGCACGCCGCTGTCGGGGCCGGCATTCGGATTGTCGACCAAACCATTCGCATCGGCCAATCCAGCCGCGTAGACCATGCCGAGGCCAGGCACGTCGCCGTTACTCCAGAATGCGCCGGTGTACCCTCCGGCCACATTGAATGCTACGCCGAAGATGTCGAAGTAGCCGCCGGAAAACGGATAGGTCAGCACGGGTACGCCACTGATGAGCGTAAGACAGACGGCGGGAGAGTTGCCCGCTGGGTAAAACAGATCGTCGTAAGACAAGCCGCCCGTGGTAAACGCAATGCCGGGGTTGGCAAGAGTGTTGCTCACGTAGGAAACCGGTGTGTAAAGCCCGGTGATTGCGCCGGAAACGCCGACATTCGTGTCCGAGAATGTTCCGCTGATGCCGGTGATTTCATAACCGGGCGGCGTTGCAGAGTTTGTGCTCTGGGATCCCACCTGGAATGTTCCGGATGCCGTGACGCCGTTTCCGTTGAACGAAAATGCGTAATTCATTTCGTTTGCGAACGCGGCCGGCGCACACGCCATCGCTGCCACCAGCCCAAGTAACGCAAGATGCTTCGTCTTCATCGCAGGACCTCCAGGGATCGGAATGCGCATTTGTGAAGTCGATGCCGGCCGGCATGAGGAAGGCCGTTCCCGGCTTGAGTCTGTCGGCAACGCTGCGTTCGGTTGGCCTGCGTCTCTGCGCAATGCAGGTCTTGTTGGCCGGTCGATCAGAGACGCTTCCAGCATTTCCCGTGCCATGATTTCAAGTAATTGTTTATGGATGATTTGCGGCAGAACGTCTGAAAGCATTTACACGAAAAACGTAAAGGAATTCGACGTTTCGAGCGAGCAATCAAACGCCGAGGGAGTACGGCAAACCGCTGTTGCCTGTTACCAGTGCATCGATTTTCGCGGCAAGACTTCAACGCTTCGCGCGCCATGCATCGCGCTACGATGCAGGATGTTCATTGGAGGAGGGCAGCGGTCATGCGACCGGATGACGACGCTTGCTGGCCCGCGCTGCCGTATGACGCGTGGAAGGACACCTACACCACGTTGCACCTGTGGTCGCAGGTGGTCGGCAAGATCGCGCTGGCGCTTGCCGCCCCGCTCAATCACTGCTGGGGCGTGGCGCTGCGGGTCACGCCGCGCGGTTTGACGACCCGGCCGCTGTCGCACGGCGAACGTACTTTCACCATCCAGTTCGATTTCGTCGATCACCAGTTGCGGGTGCTCGCGTCGGATGGCGAGACGCGCACGTTGGCGTTGCAGCCACGCAGCGTCGCGGATTTCTATCGCGAGTTGCTGGCGACGCTGGAGGCAATGCACCTGCCGGTGGAGATCCATCCGACGTCGACGGAATTACCCGAACCGATCCGGCTGGACCGGGATACACAGCACCACAGCTACGATCGCGAATACGCCGACCGTCTGCGCCGCATCCTGGTGCAGGTGGATCGTGTGTTCACCGACTCGCAATGCGCGTTCGTCGGCAAGAGCAGCCCGGTGAATTTCTTCTGGGGCAGTTTCGACCTGGCGGTGACGCGCTTCTCCGGCCGGCGCGCACCGTCGCGCGACGGACCGGCGTTTGAGCGCGATGCCTATTCGCACGAGGTGATCAGCCATGGTTTCTGGCCCGGCAGCGGGCCGCTGCTGGAACCCGCGTTCTATGCGTATGCCGTGCCGCAGCCGGCCGGGTTGAAGGACGCGCAGGTGCAACCGGATGCGGCGTATTACCACCAGGGTCTCGGTGAGTTCATCCTGCCTTACGAAGCGGTGCGAACGGCCGACGCGCCAGATCGCCTGATCCACGCCTTCATCGACAGCACCTACGACCGCGCTTCCGTTCTCGCGCATTGGGATCGCCAGGCGCTGGATCGCGCCCCCTCGCGATGACGCACGCGACTCCACGCGCTCGTCCCGAATGTCGGAGATGACGGCAACGGGTTGTCCCGCGTCCGTTGTGACTTCATGCACATGCCACGAATCCATGCCGCGGGCACTCTGAAGCGCCCGGTGTGGAGTCGGCTGATGCGTACTTGGCAGTCTTCAGGACTCGCGACTTGCATCATGCTGATCGCCTGCGGCACGGTCGGGGCGGCGCCGCCTGCGACCGATGCCTTGCGCAGCACGCTGCTGCGGATCACGCAAAAACTCGTCGATGCAATCCCGCTCGGCGATCGCGCACCGTGGCAACAATCGCTGACCGACGACGCCGTGGTAATCGACGAGTTCGGCCGCATCGCGCACAAGGCCGATGTCGTGGCTTCGTTGCATCCGTTCCCGCAGGGCCTTTCGGGCAGCATCGAACTGCGCAACGCGCACGTGCAGCGTTACGGCGACACGGCGATGATGCAGGTCGAACAATACGAACGCGAGACAGTGTTCGGGCAGAAGCTGGTCACGCGTTACCAGACCTTGCTGACGTTTGTGCGGCAGGACGGCGCATGGAAACTCGCGGGCTACGAGGACGTCACCATCCCGACCGCGCCGCCCGTGCTGGAGGTGCCGGGACTGGTGCCGTCCGATTACGTGGGTACTTATCGATATGCGCCGGGGCGGGCCTGGATCGTGAGCGATCGCGATGGCACGCTCGGCTACACCACGCACGCTGGTGGTCCGGTCAACGTGCTGCAACCGGTCGCGAAAGATGTATTCATGGGCAGCGACGACGAGCGCAACCTGATCATTTTCCGGCGCGACAGACACGGGCGCATCGATGCACTGATCGAGCGCCGCAAGTTCAACGACCTGCGGTTGCTCCGGATTCCTTCGCCGGTGAAGTGATGCCGGCGCTGTTGGCACAAGGAACCTCGGGCTGACGATATGACCGGCAGCCGGACGCCCAGGCTTGCCCAGGCTGGACGAGCCGTGCGAGATACCCGGCAACGACGACTCTGCTTATTGCCTTGCCGTCCGCGGCGCGCCGTTTGAACTCGCGGCATTGCGCGGAGCGGTTTGTGGCGCGGCCATCATGGTCGGCATGGAGGACGCCCGGTCCGCGGCATGGGTCGCGGGTCGTGGTGTTGCTCCACGGGTCGCCGGTTGCCACGCATGCCCTCGCTGGTAATTCCCCTGCCAATGATCCGTGGTATCGAACACTTGGCGCTCGTGACCGCCCATGTCGGAGACCAGCGCCAGTTCAAGGCCGCCGTTGATCACGTTCCAGTGCACCGCGCCCGCGAACGGCATCGCCAGGCTCTTCACGTAAACAAAGCTGGCGTCGTAGTTGCCATCCTTGCGCGGCTTCGCCTGCATCGCGACTTCGACGATGAACCGGCTACCCACCGGATGGCCTTTTACGGTTGCCGGCTTGACGATCCAGGCATCGAGCTGCTTGACCAGCATCTTCTGCAGCCGCGGCGTGAGCTGTTCGCTCGGCAGGATGTCGGTGACCTTTCCGTGGGCATCGACCTGCACCACGACGGGCATGACTTGGGGCTTGAACTCGACGAGCGACCCGGACGACGCCAGCGCGGTGCCCGCGAACGCGGCGATGGCGCAGGCGATCATCGATGCATGCAAAGGTTTCATGACGAACCTCCTTCCGTGTCCGTGAAGGAGGCCGGCGGGGCGCAGCCGGTCTCGTGGAATCATCTTACGCCCACCGCACGCGCCATGCCGAAGGGGTCGAACGTGGAGCGATGGGCCGGAGCTTCATTCGGAAGCCTGCGTGGGGACCCTTTGGTTTTGCTTTCCCCGCTATTTCGCGAACAAACGAGCGCGGTCCGCGAACGCCTTGAACTCAAGCGCATTGCCGGAAGGATCGAGCAGGAACATCGTGGCCTGTTCGCCGGGCTGGCCCCGGAAGCGCACGTGCGGTTCGATCACGAAACGGGTGCCGGCTTCGCGCAGCCTTTCGGCGAGCGCGTGCCACGCGTCCATGTCGAGGATTGCGCCGAAGTGGCGCACCGGCACGTTGTCGCCGTCGACGTCGTGCGCAGACGCTGCGCGCAATTCTTCCGGCGCGACATGCGCGACGATCTGGTGGCCATAGAAGTCGAAGTCCACCCAGGTGTCGCTGGAGCGTCCTTCCGGGCAACCGAGCAGGCCGCCGTAGAAGCTGCGGGCTTCGCCCAGCGAGGCGACGGGAAAGGCGAGATGGAAGGGCGGCAGTTCGTGCATGATGGCTCCGCGGTCATGGCGTCATTGCGAGTATGCAGGAAGGCGCTGGGTTCCGGATCTCGCCCACTGCGTGGCCTCGTCCGGAATGACGAAATCATTTGAGGGCGGCAACCCTCGACCCGGCACCGGCATTTCGTTGCCGTTATGGTTGCGATCGTAGGATGACATGGCCCTCCAGAGGAGCACGCCATGGCCGACGAAAATGCCAGCAAGCAACTCGAACAGGTCACCGACACGCTGACGCAGCTCAAGGAGATGCATCACTACGCGAAGAACAACGTCGAGCGCCTGACCGCGATCTGGCTGTTGTTCGACGGTGAGCTGTCGAAGCTGAAGCAGACCGACAAGATCGACGACCTGATGAATCGCCAGGGCCAGTTGCACGACGCGCTGGAGAAAGCGATCGCCGATCTCGAAGCGTTGCAGCAAAAGTTGCAACCGCCGCCGGAGGAAGCGGCGGGGTGAGCTTGGCGAAACTCTCCAAACCCTCCCGCTCATAACCGGGCATCAAGGCCGCGCTGACTCCGCCGGTTAGCCCCGGTTTTCGGGTGCGTGCCCTTCCGGGCGGAATGCGCCGCCGATATAGTCCCGCCGACCGTCGGCGGCCTGCGTTGCGCCGGGCGGCAGCGGCGGTATCGGCGAGTGGCTTTCGGGTCGCAAACGCATGGGCGCATTCGATTCCTTCCTCCGCTGCTCTTCAGGCGTCTTCGTGCTGCGCAAGCCAGTGGTCGATGGTGGACTTCGGCAGCGGGAAATAGCCGTTGCTGACTTCCGGATCAACGGCATGGGCATCCGCCATCAGGTGCACGTGCCACGCGCCGATGCGCGCGACCTGCAGGCAATCGTCGATTTCGTGCAGGTCGTCCTTGTGGGTTTCCACATGGCTTTGCAGCAACGTTTGTCTGGCGTGTTCCTTGGCTTCGGCCTTGTTCGGTGCGCCGAAAAATCCCCACGCGTGGTGTTCGGCGAACACACCCGGCCGGTAACCGCCGATGTTGATGAAGTAGAGGTGCAGCCCATTGTCGGACGGTGTTCGCGCCAACCGCACGCGATAGCCGGCGACGCTGTCGAGGAAGCACCATGCGTCCACGTGCAGGCCGCGCGGATCGCCGAACCAGCTATCGAGCAACTGGTCGTGCACGGTTTCCAGCGAATCACCGACGGCGAACGCGACGTCGTGCAGTTCGGTTTTCGCGCGGGGCGCGGTGCCACCCAGTACGGCGGCGATCAGGCGTTCGGTCATGCTGAAGCGGGTCGGCATCGGAGGCGGTCATCATGCCATGCGGTGCCGGCGGCGTCTGTGCCAGTGCGCATTTCACGCCGCTTTCAAGCAGGCGTGCGTAGGCTTCGATGCTAAGTTCCGGTGCCTTCATGGAAGAAGCGAAATGAAACACAAGACGTTGTCGCTGGAGTCCGATTTCGAGGTCGCGTTCGCGTTGCGCAAGGTGCAGGCAGCGGAGATGACGCTTGCGCCGGGTTCGAACACCGGCGGCCCGGACAACCGCCATCGCGGTGCCGACCAATGGATGTACGTGGTTTCCGGCAACGGCATCGCGATTGTCGGTGGCATACGGCAGCCGCTGCAGCCCGGAACCTTGCTGGTGATCGAACGCGGCGAAACCCACGAAATCCGCTGCACCGGCGATGCACCGTTGCGTACCGTCAACTTCTATTCGCCGCCTGCATACAGGGACGACGGGAAAGAGTTGTCGGCGGGCGAGGCGTAAGCTGGATCGAACCGACCGACGGGCGGCGACTGACCGCCGTTCGATTTCGCCCGGGACGTATTTACTGTCGCGCGATTCGCGGAGCGCCCGCAGGCCTCGGCGCCGCGTTGCCGGAGAAATTTGCACGCACGGGCATCGCGGCAACCGGGGCTGCCGCGCGGGTAGCCGATCGTGGTGCGGATGCATGAGGCGTGGGTCGTGGCGGCTGCGATTGATAAAGCGGATGCGGAGGAAAATTCTCGAAGTGGCGCAAGGCGTGGTCCGCGCGACGGCCCGTGTCATCGGAGACGAGCGCCAGTTCGAGACCGCCGTTGATCACGTCCCAATGCAGTGCACCGCCATAGGCGAGCGGCATGCTTTTCACGTACACGAAATTCGCGTCGTACTTGCCATCCTTGCGCGGCTGCACGCGCATGGCGACCTCCATGATGAACCGGCTGGCGGTCGGCTTGCCGCGGTTCATTGCGGGTTCGGCAATCCATGCGTCGATCTGTTGGACCAGCATTTGCCGCGCCCAAGGCTCCAGCTGCTGGCTGGGAAGAATGTCGGTGACATGGCCCTGGGCGTTCACCTGCACCACCACTGGCATGACCCGGGGCGTGAATTCAACGAGCGAGCCGGACGATGCCATTGCGGTTCCCGCGAAAGCGGCAACGACGCACCCAAGCAACCAGGCATGACGTAATTTCATCACCCTCTCCTTCAAGGCCCATGAAGGGAGCCGGGCGTGTTCACCGGCTTCATTGCCCATCATACGCTCGACATCGGCATGTGTGGCACGCGCCTTCACATGGCCGTAACGAGCAGGGCAGATGCGTGAGGGTTCAGGCCGCGCCTGCTAGACATGGATGGCGTGGCAATGGATGCCACGCTTCACATGAGGACATGGCGATGGGCAGCAACAAGGTGCAGGGCGAAGGCGATTACGAGAGCGCGCGCCGCTATCGCAAAGCCACCGAGGAATCCGCGAAGGAGCAGGCCAAGGGCGGCAAGCCGATCAAGGGTGACGCGCGCCAGGCGTCAGACGCATTGACGCCGGAAGAACGCGAAGGACGTTCGCGGGCCAAGGCGCCGGGACAGGACAAGCGTGACGCCGCATACATGGAAGAATTGGAGCGCAAGAAAAAACACTGAACGCGCGGTACACACCAGCGTCGGCGCGTTGGTTGGCGGTCATTCGCGCGCCGGTTCCAGGTGCACCGCCGTGATGCGCAAGCCAAGGCTGGTGCGCGCGAGTTGCAGGCTGATGGCGCGGCGCATGAAGACGCCGCCGTGCGCCACTTCGTTGCTGGTGATGTAGTCGACGTTGCCGGTGGCGCGGCAGGCGTCGTCATGCGCGCAATCGAGGTGTCCGATCTCGATGCGGGCGGGCCAGGGGCTCGAACCTTCGCGGCCCACCGCATGGTCCGGATGTGCTTTCCAATCGGCGAGCAGTTCGGGCGACAGCACGTCGCCGTAGACCTGCGGCAACTCGCGGCGAATCGCTTCGGTCGGCGCCAGCGTCGACACCTTTTGCATTTGCAAGCCAAAGCGCTCCACGATCTTGCGCAGGGCAGCACGCGTATCGGCGGTGGCGACGCTCGCCTGCGGGGACGAGGACGTCGCCGCGCTGGATTGCGGCTGCTGGGATTCGTTGTGACTGGAACAGCCCGCGAGCGCGAGCACCGTCGCCGTGCAGGCCATCAGACGCTTGGATGAGGTCATGCGAGGATTGTAGGGCGGGTGGCAACCCACCGTTTCGGCGTCTCGGTCTCGCGGCGGCGGGATGCGCTGTGCGGTCCCGCTCCCAATCCATCCGCCTCACGCGGCCATGGCCTCGTCTTTCAGCGTTTGCATGTCGATCACGAAACGGTACTTCACGTCGCTCTTCAGCATGCGCTCGTAGGCCTTGTTGATGTCGCGCATCGCGATCATTTCGATGTCGCTGACGATGCCGTGCTGGGCGCAGAAATCCAGCATCTCCTGGGTCTCCCGGATGCCGCCGATCAGCGAGCCCGCGATGCCGCGGCGTTTCATGATCAGGTTGAACACCGTGGGCGAGGGGTGTGGCGAATCGATCGGCGGTGCGCCGACCAGGCACATCGTGCCGTCGCGTTTCAGCAGGTTGAGATAGGCGTCGAGATTGTGCGGCGCCGCGACCGTGTTGAGGATGAAGTCGAAACTGCCGGTGTGCTGCGCCATCTGCGCCGCGTCCTTCGAGATCACCACCTCGTCCGCGCCAAGGCGTTTGCCGTCCCCGATCTTGTTCGGTGATGTGGTGAACAACACCACATGCGCGTCCATCGCGTGTGCCAGTTTCACGCCCATGTGGCCGAGCCCGCCCAAGCCCACGATGCCGACCTTCTTGCCCGGGCCGACGCCCCAGTGCCGCAGCGGCGAATAGGTGGTGATGCCGGCGCACAGGAGTGGCGCGACCGCCGCAAGATTCTTGTCGTGCTTGATGTGCAACACGAACTTTTCGTCGACGACGATCCGGGTGGAATAGCCGCCGTAGGTGTTGCCGTGATCTTCCTGCGCGGGGCCGTTGTAGGTGCCGGTGAAACCGTTCTCGCAGTAATTCTCCTCGCCGGCCTTGCAGGAATCGCAATGCCCGCAGCTGTCCACCATGCAGCCGACGCCCACGGTTTCGCCGACCTTGAAGCCGCGTACGTCCTTGCCGATCGCCGTCACGGTGCCGACGATCTCGTGACCGGGCACGGACGGGTAAGCCGTGTTGCCCCATTCGTTGCGCGCGGTGTGCAGGTCCGAATGGCACACGCCGCAATACAGGATGTCGATGGCGACGTCGTGCGGGCCGGGCTCGCGACGTTGGATCGCGTGCGGGCCGAGTGGCTTGTCGGAGGATTGTGCAGCGTAGGCGGGGGTGTGGGTCATTCGTCATCTCCTCAAGGGCAGGACTCGCAAAAAACGATTTGGTTGGCACCAAACCTCCGCAACGCCAATTGTCATTCCGGAGCGGGCCGCAGGCCCGAATCCGGAATCGGTTTGGCATGGCAAGTACCGCGATACCGATTCCGGGTTCTGTCTGCAAAGAGCGCAGACAGCCCCGGAATGACTACATAAGTAATCCGGCAAGGCGTTCAACCCGCCGCTTTCTCGCGCACCGGCAACTTCCAGTTCGGCCGGATGAAGTGGCAGGTGTAGCCGTTCGGAATGCGTTCCAGATAATCCTGATGCTCGGGTTCGGCTTCCCAGAAGTCGCCGGCAGGCACGACTTCGGTGACGGCCTTGCCGGGCCACAAGCCGGACGCGTTCACGTCGGCAATGGTGTCTTCGGCAATCCGTTCCTGCTCGTCGCTGGTGTAGAAGATCGCCGAGCGATAGCTGGTGCCGACGTCGTTGCCTTGCCGGTTCACCGTCGAGGGATCATGGATCTGGAAGAAGAATTCCAGCAGCTTGCGATAGCTCATGCGAGCCGGATCGAACACGATCTCGATGGATTCGGCGTGGCTGCCATGGTTGCGATAAGTGGCATTCGGAACATCGCCACCGGAGTAACCCACACGCGTCGAAACGACGCCGGGCTGTTTGCGGATCAGGTCCTGCATGCCCCAGAAACAGCCGCCGGCAAGGATGGCGCGTTCGGTGGTCATGGTCTTGGTTCCTCGATTCAGAGCGATCAGGCGCGTTCAAACAATTTACGGTACTCCTCGTAGCCTTCCTTTTCCAGATCGGTCAGCGGGACGAAGCGAAGCGATGCCGAGTTGATGCAGTAGCGCAGGCCGCCGCGCTCGCGCGGGCCATCGTCGAAAACGTGGCCGAGATGACTGTCGCCATGTTTGGAGCGGACCTCGGTGCGCATCATGCCGAGGCTGGCATCGTGCTTCTCGATCACGTTGGCTGCTTCGACGGGCTTGCTGAAACTCGGCCAGCCGCAGTGGCTCTGGAACTTGTCGAGCGAGGTGAACAGCGGCTCGCCGGAAACGATGTCGACGTACAGGCCGGGTTCGCGGTGTTCGTTGAATGCGTTGTCGAACGGCCGCTCCGTGGCCGACTCCTGGGTGACGCGATACTGCAGCGGGTTCAGGCGCGCGAGCGCTTCGGGGCTTTTGCGGTAATCGGGCATGGCGTGCTCCGGTCCGAAGGGATGAACGGGACATGGAGGCAATACGCGCGCGCCTCAAGATGCGTTTTCGGGTCCACGCCGCAGGGCGGGTCTTGACGCGCCGGTTTTGAATCGCAATCGCAATGGCTGGTCCAAGACCCGCCCGACACCATGGACAGACCCCGATCGGGATTCGCGTGCATACTCCGCCCGTTCTGGTCGCCGGGAAAAGCCATGCAGCGTCGCGACGTGTTGAAAGGTTTGGTTCTGACAGGCGCGGCGGTCGCGCTGGCACGGCCGGCGCGTGTGCTCGCGAAAAACAAGGACATCGAAGCGCATCTGGTCGCGCTGGAACGCCGGCATGGCGGCCGGCTCGGCGTGGCGATTCAAGACATCGGCAGCGGTCGCCGCGTCGCGCATCGCGGCGACGAACGCTTCCTGATGTGCAGTACGTTCAAGCTGCTGCTGGCGGCGGCGGTGCTGCAACGGGTGGATCGCGGTGAAGAGAAGCTCGACCGCCGCGTCGTGTTCGACAAGGACGTACTCCTGGAATGGGCGCCTGTGACGCGCAAGCATGTCGGATCGCCCGGCATGACGATTGCGGAATTGTGCGAGGCCGCGATTACCTTGAGCGACAACACTGCGGCGAATCTTTTGTTGAAGCAGATTGATGGTCCGCAGGTCGTCACGGGATACGCGCGCAGTCTTGGCGATCCGTTGACGCGGCTGGATCGC
>Ga0207698_10002643_pt1 | contig 10651 bp, 9 predicted proteins | sample KBSCornC22_FD_184298 | JGI IMG/M metagenome (GOLD analysis project Ga0207698, IMG submission 184298) | Corn rhizosphere microbial communities from Kellogg Biological Station, Michigan, USA - KBS Corn C2-2 (SPAdes) (version 2) | ecosystem: Host-associated > Plants > Roots > Rhizosphere > Soil ...
GCTGCGTGCGCTCCCACGGCGTGATGAACGGCCGGTTGCCTTCGTCCTGCTCCACGGAGATGACGAAATCCAGGTCCGACAGCATGGTCGGGCGCAGGCGGATCGGGAGAATGACGGTCATAGCGTCTGACTTTCGGCAAACCCTATCCAACCGGAAATTGACAGAATCTGACGAGGCTTCGATGCCTCGGCCCGAACGGTCGTCGCGTTCCATTTGCCGCTGAACGAGCTCATTCTCGCTTCCCCCCGTTCGGGCTGAGCTCGTCGAAGGCCTCGCTGCATTGACCGATCTTCGTGATCCGCGAAAAACCTCTTTCCGGTCGACGCGACCCAATGGCATCGATGCAAAGCTGATGCTGAAAGCCAGCAATCGCATGGAGGAATATCACTGGGTGTTCTCCCAGGAGGATGGTTGACGCTCATTGGCTTCAAGACGATCGAATTTGAAGCCAGTGGGCAGGCGGCCGCGGTAGTTGCGAAGGCGCCGCAGGACGCTCTCTACATTGCTGAAGCGTCTGATGAGTGCTCGGCGCCGCATATCCGTCCAAAGTACAGGTCTCACACATCCACCTCGACAGAATCCCCATGCAGCTCCATCAGCTCGCGGCGAGCCTGCGCCTCGCCCTTGCCCATGAGCCGCGTGAGCGAATCGGTGGTGGCGGCGAAGTCGAGCGCGCCGAATTCCACCTGCAGCAGGCGGCGGGTGTCGGGGTTGAGCGTGGTTTCCCACAGCTGCTCGGCGTTCATCTCGCCCAGGCCCTTGAAGCGGCCGATGCTCCACGAGCCTTCGCGGGCGCCTTCCTTGCGCAGCTTGTCCAGCGTGGCGGTGAGCTCGCCGTCGTCCAGCGCGTAGATCTTGGCGGCCGGCTTCTTGCCTCGGGCCGGGGCGTCCACGCGGTACAGCGGCGGCTTGGCGACGTAGATGTTGCCGCGCTCGATGAGCTTGGGGAAGTGGCGGAAGAAGAGCGTAAGCAGCAGCACCTGGATGTGCGAGCCGTCCACGTCGGCGTCCGAAAGGATGCAGATCTTCCCGTAGCGCAGGCCCGAGAGGTCGGGCTCGTCGCTCGCGCCATGCGGATCGACGCCGATCGCCACTGCGATGTCGTGGATCTCGTTGTTGGCGAAGAGCCGGTCTCGCTCCACCTCCCAGGCATTGAGCACCTTGCCGCGCAGGGGCAGCACGGCCTGGGTTTCCTTGTTGCGGCCCATCTTGGCGCTGCCGCCGGCGGAGTCGCCTTCGACGAGGAACAGTTCGTTCATCGCCAGATCCCGGCTCTCGCAATCGGTGAGCTTGCCCGGCAGCACCGCCACGCCCGAGCCCTTGCGCTTCTCGACCTTCTGGCTCGCGCGCTGCCGCGTCTGCGCCTGCTTGATGACGAGCTCCGCGAGCTTCTTGCCCACGTCCACATGCTGGTTCAGCCACAGCTCCATCGCGGGCTTCACGTAGGTGGACACGAGGCGCAGCGCGTCGCGGCTGTTCAGGCGCTCCTTGATCTGCCCCTGGAATTGCGGGTCCAGCACCTTGGCGCTGAGCACGAAGTTGGCGCGCGAGAAGACGTCCTCGGGCATCAGCTTCACGCCCTTGGGCAGGAGGCTGTGCAGGTCGATGAAGCCCTTCACCGCGCCGAAGAGACCGTCCTTCAGCCCCGATTCATGTGTGCCGCCGGCAACGGTCGGGATGAGGTTGACGTAGCTCTCGCGGATCGGCGCGCCTTCTTCCGTGAACGCCACGCACCACGCCGCGCCCTCGCCTTCCGCGAAGTTCTCGGTCTCGCCGCCATCGGCGTAATGCTCGCCTTCGAAGAGCGGGATCACCGGGTCCGCCGTGAGCGTCTGCATCAGGTAATCGCGCAGGCCGCCCTTGTAGACCCAGGTCAGCGTCTCGCCGCTCTTCTCGTTCTTGAGCGTCACCGTGACGCCGGGCATCAGCACGGCTTTGCTGCGCAAGAGGTGCGTGAGCTCGTTCTTCGGGAAGTCGGCGCTCTCGAAATACTTCGGGTCGGGCCAGGCGCGCACGGTGGTGCCGCTCTTGCGGTCGCCGGTGGAGGCGCGGCGCGTCTTCAGCGGCTCGACCACGTCGCCGCCCGAGAAGGCGATGTCGGCCACCTGGCCTTCGCGCCACACCGTCACCTCCAGCCGCTTGGCCAGCGCGTTGGTCACGCTCACGCCCACGCCGTGCAGGCCGCCGGAGAAGCTATAGGCGCCGCCGGCGCCCTTGTCGAACTTGCCGCCGGCGTGCAGCCGGGTGTAGACGATCTCCACCACCGGCACCTTTTCTTCGGGGTGCAGGCCGATGGGAATGCCGCGGCCGTCGTCCTGCACGCTCACCGAGCCGTCGGCATGCAGCGTGACGTCGATACGCTTGCCGTGGCCGGCCAGGGCTTCGTCGGCCGCGTTGTCGATCACCTCTTGAATGATGTGCAGCGGGTTGTCGGTGCGGGTGTACATGCCCGGCCGCTGCTTGACCGGCTCGAGTCCCTTGAGGACGCGAATCGAGGCTTCGCCATAGGTGGCGTCGGCCTTGGAACTTGCTTTGCTTGGGGGTTTGGTAGCCATCGCGGCGGATTGTAGGCAGTGCCCGCCGTGCGAAATTCCCGCGGTGGTGTCGAGCTCAGCCGGTGGCCGCCCGCACCAGCGCCTCGACGCCCAGCTCGAAGGTCTTGTCCCAGTGCGATTGCTGGAAAAACTCCGCGCTGGCCATGAGGTTCGGACAGTGGGCCGCGATGTATTCGTTGGTGACAGGCACCGCCGCCGACGGCCCCTTGGCGTAACCGGATGTCTCGTCGATGCAGGCGCCGACCAGGTAGTAGCCGATGGTGCGGAAATGCCGCGCCGCCAGCTCCCGGTCGGGCACGACAGCGCGCACGATGGCGAGGATGGCCTCGATGAAGCTGACGCCGACGGGCGTGTTCAGCCGGTGCACCGCCACCAGCGGGAACAGCGCCGGAAAGCGGTGCGCCATGCCGCGGTAGGCATGCATCGCGGCACGCAGCCGTTCCACGGGCGGCATGTCCGCGCCGGGCAGCTCGACCGAGCTCACGGCGTACTCGACCAGCGCATCGAGGAGGTGCTGCTTGCTCGGGAAGTGGTGGTAGATGCTCATCGCCTCGCAGCCCAGGCGCTCGCCCAGCTTGCGGGTGCTGAGGCCGGCAAGCGTCTCCTGCGCCACCAGGGCGAGCGCGGCCGAGACGATGCGCTCGCGGGACAAGGGCTGGGGCGTCGTGCCGGCCGCCGACTTCTTACTCGGGGTTTTCGCCATGCTTCATCTTACAGCGTAAGCCTAGACTTTCTTCCGTGACTTACGGTGTAAGACAAACGCCTTGCGCCACGACTGACGCGAACCGGCGGACCCTTTGACACCGCCAGCAAGGAGACTCGCATGGACCCCATCGACCTCGTCGGACTCTTGATCCCGGCCACCTACCTCGTGATGCTCGCCATCGAGAAGTGGCGCCCGGCCCGCGTGTTTCCGCAGCGGCGCGGATGGACCTGGCTTGGCATCGGCTTCCTCGTGCTGATCGGCATCACCTCGGGCGTGGTGCCCCTCGCCGTGCCCACTGATTGGCTGGCCGCTCACCGCTTGATGGATGGCACGCGCCTGGGCGTCGTCGGCGGCACGGTCGCGGGCTACGTCGTGCTGTCGGGCGTGATGTACTGCTACCACCGCCTCGTGCACACGGTGCCCCTGCTGTGGCGGCTCACCCATCAGATCCACCACAGCCCGCAGCGCGTGGACATCTCGGGCTCGGTGCTGTTCCACCCGATCGAGATGGTGCTGCAGGTGCTGATGCAGCTCTTCGTGACGCTCATCGTCCTTGGCCTGGACCCACTGGCCGCCGCGCTCACCGGCTACGTCGCCGCGTTCTACGGCATGTTCCAGCACTGGAACGTGAACACGCCGCGCTGGCTGGGCTACGTGATCCAGCGGCCGGAGGCGCATTGCGAGCATCACCGCAAGGGCGTGCATGCCTTCAACTACGGCGACCTGCCGGTGTGGGACCTGCTGCTGGGCACCTTCCGCAACCCGGCACGCTTCAGCGGCGAATGCGGCTTCGAGTCGCCGGCCGACCGGCGCGTGGGTGCGATGCTCGCACTGCGCGACGTCAACGAACCGGTCTATGGCGCCGCCAGCCGCGGCGTGCAACGGGTGACGGGCTGAGCGCTTTACCACCGCGCCTCACACCGCCAACGAGGACAAGCGCAGCTCGGCAGCAGGAAGCATCGCATTTGGCTACATTGCGCCGATGCAAAACGCCGCCTCGCTCCAGACGCCGCCCAAGTTGTCGATGACCCAGGTGCTGCTGTGCGGCGCCGCCATCGTCACGCTGTCCATGGGCATCCGCCACGGCTTCGGCCTGTGGCTCGGTCCCGTCACCACCGAGCGAGGCTGGACGCGCGAGACCTTCGCGTTCGCGCTGGCGGTGCAGAACCTCGCGTGGGGCGTCGCCGGCCCCTTCGCCGGCGCGCTGGCCGACCGCTTCGGCGCCTTCAAGGTACTGATCATCGGCAGCCTGATGTATGGCCTCGGGCTCGTGTTGATGGCGGTATCGGCGACGGGCCTGGCCTTCACCGGCAGCGCTGGCCTGCTGATCGGCATGGCGCAATCGGGCACGACCTACGCGGTGGTGTACGGCGTCATCGGCCGCAACGTCGCGCCCGAGAAGCGCAGCTGGGCGATGGGAGTGGCCGCGGCGGCCGGCTCGTTCGGGCAGTTCCTGATGGTGCCGGTGGAGAACCAGCTCATCGGCCACGTCGGCTGGCAGAACGCGCTCTTCATCCTCGGCTGCCTCGCGCTTGTGATCGCGCCCCTCGCGATGGGGCTGAAGGAGCCCATCGCACAGAAGGCGGCAGGCGTGCAGCAGAGCATCGGGCAGGCGGTGCGCGAGGCCTTCGCCTACCCGAGCTTCCGCTGGCTGATGGCGGGCTATTTCGTGTGCGGCTTCCAGGTGGTGTTCATCGGCGTGCACATGCCCAGCTACCTGAAGGACCACGGCCTGTCGCTGGACGTGGCCACCAATGCGCTCGCGCTCATCGGCCTGTTCAACGTCATCGGCACCTACGGCGCCGGCACGCTCGGCCAGCGGCTGCCCAAGCGCTACATCCTGTCCACCATCTACGCGCTGCGCTCGGTGGCGATCATCGTCTTCCTCAACGTGCCGCTCACGCCGATGAGCGTGTACGTGTTCTCGTCGGCGATGGGCGTGCTGTGGCTGTCCACGGTGCCGCCCACCAATGCCGTGGTGGCGCAGATCTTCGGCGTGCAGTACCTGTCCATGCTTGGCGGCTTCGTGTTCTTCAGCCACCAGATCGGCAGCTTCCTCGGCGTGTGGCTGGGCGGCAAGCTGTACGACAGCACCGGCAGCTACGACATCGTCTGGTGGATCGCCGTGGCGCTGGGTGTGTTCGCGGCCATCGCCAACCTGCCGGTGAAGGAGTCGGCGATCGACCGAAGCTCGCGTGGGGCGCCGGCCGCGGCGTGACCTGGTGACCCGGCTGCGCCGCTCGCTGGTCTGGTTCGCCGTGGGCATCGTGCTCGCGCTGGTCTTCGCCGCCTACCTGCGGCCCGACATGGCGATGAGCCTGGCCAACCAGATCTGGGCTTGTTTCTGAGCCTGGGCGCCGAGCACGAAGCCGCACCGCGAGACTGTCGCCAAAGCGCGGTTTCGAGCAAAAGCCTTGCGCTACATTCGCGCCCATGAAAGTCATCGTCATCACGGGCGCATCGGACGGCATCGGTGCGGAGATGGCCCGCCAATGGGCGGCCCGCCACGGCAAGGATTGCGCGCTCGTGCTCGCGGCACGCAGCGTCGACAAGCTTGAAGCAGTGGCAGCCGAATGCCGATCACGCGGCGCGCAGCTGCTCGTGCAGCGCTGTGACGTCGGCGTGCAGGCGGATTGCCTGGCGCTCGTCGATGCGACGGTGAAGGCCTTCGGACGCATCGACACGCTGGTCAACAACGCCGGCATGTCGGCGCACGCCGCCTTCGAAGACGTGACCGACCTTGCGTGGTACGAGACGCTCATGCGCATCAACCACTGGGGCAGCGTGTGGTGCACGCATGCCGCACTCAAGCACCTGAAGGCGAGCAAGGGACGGCTCGTGGCCGTGGCCAGCCTCGCCGGCCTGATTGGCGTGCCGGGGCGCACGGCCTACAGCGCCACCAAGTTCGCGATGACAGGCTTCTTCGAGGCACTGCGCATCGAGCTGCAGACGAGCGACGTGAGCGTGACCATCGCCTACCCGGGGGTGGTGGCCACCGAGATCCGCTACCGCGGCTTCAACGCGGCCGGCCAGGCCGCCGGCAAGAGCGGGCTCGATGAAAGCGATGCGATGAGCGTGGAGGAATGTGCCCGGCTCATCGTCGATGGCACCGAGGCGCGCAAGCGCGACATCGTGATGAGCGCCAAGGGCAAGCTGGGCCGCTGGATCAAGCTGCTCGCGCCCGGCATGGTGGACCGCATGGCGCTCAAGGCGCTGAACAAGCATTGAGCCGCGTGGAGCCTCATTCGCCGCAGGTGGCTTGCCGATGAGCGTCGCACCACACGCCATGCTGCTGCCGTCGCCGTGGGTCGTGCGCTGGGCGCATCTCGTGCGCGACGGCGGGTCGGTGCTGGACGTCGCCTGCGGAAGCGGCCGGCACGTGCGCTTCTTCAACGAGCGCGGCTGCGCGGTGACGTGCGTCGACCGCGACGAAGCGGCGCTCGCGGCGCTGGCGCCGATCGCACGGACCGTGGTTGCCGACATCGAGAACGGGCCGTGGCCCTTCACCGGCTCGCGCTTCGACGCGGTCGTCGTCACCAACTACCTCTGGCGGCCCTTGATGCCGGCCATTGTCGATGCGGTGGCCGAGGGCGGCGTGCTGATCCACGAAACGTTTGCCGCAGGGAACGAGTCGGTCGGCAAGCCGTCGAATCCGCACTTCCTGCTGCGGCCCGGCGAGCTGCTGCAGGCGGTGGCGGGCCTGCGCGTCGTGGCCTACGAGGACGGTTTCCTCGCCGCGCCCGACCGCTTCGTGCAGCGCGTGGTGGCGGTGCGTGAAGGCGCGCTCACCTCGCCCCCGGCGCGTTACCCGTTGTGAACGCGTCGCCGGGCTAAAATCGTCGGATTCAGAGGAAACCGCATGAACCCCATTCTTGGCAGCATCGTGGCGCTGGTGACGCCCATGCGCGATGACGGCAGCGTCGACTACGACGCGCTTCGCCGCCTGGTCGACTGGCACATCGCCGAAGGCACCGACTGCATCGGCGTCGTCGGCACCACCGGCGAATCGCCCACCGTTTCGGTCGAGGAGCACTGCGAGATCATCCGCGTCGCCGTCGAACACGCCAAGGGCCGCGTGCCCATCATGGCCGGCGCCGGCGGCAACTCCACCCGCGAGGCCATCGAGCTCTCGAAGTACGCCAAGAAGGTCGGCGCCGACTGCACCCTGTCGGTCGTGCCCTACTACAACAAGCCTTCGCAGGAAGGCATCTACCAGCACTTCAAGTCCATCGCCGAGGCCGTGGACATTCCGATGGTTCTTTACAACGTGCCCGGCCGCACCGTGGCCGATATGCAGGTCGACACCGTGCTGCGCCTGGCGCAGATCCCCGGCATCGTCGGCATCAAGGAAGCCACCGGCCAGATCGAGCGCGCCGGCTGGCTCATCAAGCAGGCGCCCAAGGGCTTCTCCATCTACTCGGGCGACGACAGCACCGCCATCGCGCTCATGCTGCTCGGCGGCCACGGCAACGTGAGCGTCACCGCCAACGTCGCGCCCAAGCTGATGCACGAGATGTGCATGGCCGCCATCGAAGGCCGCGTGCGCGAGGCCTCGGCCATCCACCTGAAGCTGCTGCCGCTGCACAAGAACCTTTTCTGCGAATCCAGCCCCGCGCCGACCAAGTGGGCCATGAAGCAGCTCGGCCTGTGCGGCGACACGCTGCGCCTGCCGATCGTGCCGCTGACGGCCGCCGGCCAGGCCGTGGTCGGCCAGTCGCTGCGCGACAGCGGCCTGCTCTAAGAAGCTGTGAACGAATCCAACACGCCCGCTCGTGCCGCCCCAATGGGCCAGCTCGTCGTTGCAAATGCTCGCCATAGCCCGAGCTATGGCTGTGCTTTGCGCCTAGATCCGGCCCATCGGGGCGACCCGTTCGGACGCGCCGGATTCATTCACAGCTTCTGACCCAACCGATCACCCAACCGGGTCGGCCCAGAAGGCCTGCCCACCGGAGACCTTGACGTGACCCTTTCGCTTCGCCACACCCCTGTCCGCATCGCCTGCCTGGTGCTCGTCGCCGGCTTGTCGGCATGCTCGTCGATCGAGAACTTCATGACCGGAGACAAGATCGACTATCGCAGCGGTGGCGCCACCCGCGAGAAGGGCCTGGAAGTGCCGCCCGACCTGAGCCAGCTCAACCGCGACGCGCGCTTCACGCAGCAAGGCGGCAGCATCAGCGCCACGCAATTCCAGGCCGGCAACAACGCCAAGGAGGTCGTCACCAACACCGTGGCGCCCAAGGACCTGGGCACCGTCAAGCTGGTGCGCGAAGGCAACCAGCGCTGGCTGTCGGTGCCGCTGACGCCCGAACAACTGTGGCCGCAGCTGCAAGGCTTCTGGAAGGAGAACGGCTTCAACCTCGTCGTCGACAGCGCCGGCACCGGCGTGATGGAAACCGACTGGGCCGAGAACCGCGCCAAGCTGCCGAACGACTTCATCCGCAACTCCGTCGGCAAGGTGTTCGATTCGCTCTACTCCACCGGCACGCGCGACAAGTTCCGCACCCGCGTCGAGCGCACGCCCGGCGGCAGCGAGATCTACATCGCCCACCGCGGCGTGGAAGAGGTCTACAGCGGCGACCGCAAGGAATCGACCGTCTGGCAGCCCAAGCCCGCCGACCCGCAGCTCGAGGCCGAGATGCTGCAACGCATGCTGGTGCGCCTGGGCGTGAAGGAAGAAGTCGCCAAGAGCACGGTGGCATCGCCCGTCGCCCTGCCCGCCCATGCGCGCGTGGTCGAAGGCCAGACGGCCGCCACGCTCACGGTGGACGACTCCTTCGACCGCGCATGGCGCCGCGTGGGCCTCGCGCTCGATCGCAGCGGCTTCACGGTCGAAGACCGCGACCGCGCGCAGGGCGTGTACTTCGTGCGCTACGTGGACCCGGCGCAAGCCGGCAAGGACGAGCCGGGCTTCCTGAGCCGCCTCTTCAGCTTTGGCAAGAAGGGCGACGACGCGTCAGGCCCGGTCAAGTACCGCGTGCAGGTCAAGGGCCAGGGCGACCTGAGCACCGTGACGGTGCTGAATGCACAAGGCCAGCCGGAAAACGGCGAAGCCGGCAAGCGCATCGTCAACCTGCTCGTGGAAGACCTCAAGTAGTCCCGGCGCGAACATGCTCCGCTTCTGCAGTCTGGGCAGCGGCAGCAGCGGCAACGCGACGCTGATCGAGGCCAGCAGCGGCATCACCACCAGCCGCGTGCTGGTGGATTGCGGCTTCACACAGCGCGAGCTGAAGGCGAGGCTCGCGCGCGCCGGGCTCGAGGTGAGCGACATCGATGCGATCTTCGTGACGCATGAGCATGGCGATCACATCGGCTGCACCGTGGCCTTGTCCAAGCGGCATGGCATTCCGATCTGGATGAGCCGCGGCACCTGGCGCGCGGCCGGGCAGCCCGAGCTCGGTGGCCTGCTCCACTTCGCGCGCGACGGCGATTGCATCTCGCTGGGCGACGTGCAGTTGATGCCCTACACCGTGCCGCATGACGCGCACGAGCCCCTGCAGCCTTGCTTCTCCGATGGCGCCTTGCGCCTGGGCGTGCTCACCGATGCGGGCAGCATCACCGCCCACTTGCTCGATCAACTCAAGGGCTGCCATGCCCTGCTGCTCGAATGCAACCACGACCGCGAGATGCTGGCCGCGTCACGCTATCCGTGGTCATTGAAGCAGCGCATCAGTGGCCGCCTGGGCCACCTGAGCAACGACACGGCCGGCGAGATCCTCGCGGCCTGCATGCATGGCGGCCTCAGGCATGTGGTGGCCGCGCACCTGAGCCGCGAGAACAATCGACCTGAACTGGCCCTGACTGCATTGGCACGGGCCGTGGGTGCCGATGCGTGCGACATGCGCGCGGCAGGACCGCAATGGGGTTTTGACTGGATTGATGTGGGCTGAATCTCTTGGCTGCATGGTGGACCGAGAGCCAAGCGCCCAACAAAAAAGCCGCCCGAGGGCGGCTTTTTCATGAACCGGTGAGAACCGATTACTTCGAGGCAGCGCTGGCAGCGGCGGAAGCAGCGTCGGCAGCCGACGAAGCAGCACCGGCGGCGCTGGAAGCAGCCGCGTCAGCAGCCGAAGCAGCCGGGGCGGGAGCGGCCATCGGAGCCGGAGCCGGCGGCGTGACGGTCGTTTCTTCCTTCTTGCTGCAGGCAGCGAGAGCGACGGAAGCAACCAGGGATGCCAACAGAAGCGACTTTTTCATACTTGTCCTCAATCAAATAGGTCGAACAATTACCGGTAATTGTGGGACCCCTCCAATTCCACAGAGCCCCAACGCTCAAAAGACCACGAGAGCTCGAGCATCTCAATGGTCTAGCCTGCCATTATATGCGGAACCTTGTCACAGACCGAGGAGCGAGGCAGGGAAGGACTCGATGGAACGTTGCGAAACCGCATC